>Ga0206129_10003025_pt1 | contig 19857 bp, 14 predicted proteins | sample Helgoland_Spring_8_FD_148616 | JGI IMG/M metagenome (GOLD analysis project Ga0206129, IMG submission 148616) | Pelagic subsurface seawater microbial communities from Kabeltonne, Helgoland, North Sea - Helgoland_Spring_Bloom_20160502_2 | ecosystem: Environmental > Aquatic > Marine > Epipelagic ...
CAGTAGAAATATTGAGACTACCTACAGGTGCTAGCTTGGAAAAAGGAACACCATTTAATGGTACTTATACATCAGGAACTATGACAGATCCAGATATTGTAGCTGCCAACGATCAGATTGTATACGATTTAACAAACCCAACTTTATTTCCAAACAACATGTTTGGATCCACTTGGACTATTTCAGATACTAGTTTAGCAACAACATCTGGTATAGAGGTAAACATGGGGACTATGGTTACAATAGGAGCTACTTCTTCTACGGATGCTAGTTTTAGCTTCACACCAGATTCTTCCATTATCGCATTTACAGATAGCTTATTGGTATTGAGATTGTCATTACAAAATATTGCTACCGGATGTGATACAGTGGTAGAGCGTTATATTTTTGTTGCACCAAGAGCGGATCCTGGTTTTAGTTTACCTGCTGCTTTGTGTCAAAACGATCCTATTAGTTTTATTAATACAAGTACTATAAGTACTGGTGGTATTTTATACCGTTGGGACTTTGGTGATGGGGATACCTCTGTAGCACCAAATACTTCCCATGCTTATGCTTTACCAGGTACTTATAAGGTAGTATTAAGAACGACAAGTACGCCATATGGTTATGTGACTTCTACTTCTAAATGGATTACTGTAGAGGAGACCCCTCAGGCTAATTTTACAAGAGAGAATGCTTGTATGGGCGATGATGTTATCTTAACAAATACATCCACTTATGGAGGTGCGGGTTCAGTTGTTTACAATTGGGATTTTGGCGATGGTAGTACAATATCAACAAACACCAATGAAACACATTCTTATGCAGCACCTAATAGTTACGAAGTGACTTTAACTGCTGATGTAGCAGGGTGTTTTTCAGAGATAACTAAGACTGTTTATCAGTTTGCTAAGCCAGTGGTTGACTTTACTGCACCATCTAGTTCAGTATGTAATTACACAGAAGTAACCTTCCCTAACAATTCGATTATTGCAAATGGGACAATGGGTTCTTATTGGGATTATGGAAACATGGAGAATTCAAACCAGAAAGATGGTAAGACTACTTTTGAAAGCCCACAATCTTTCCCTGTTAAATTAAAAATGATTAGTGAGTTTGGATGTACTGATTCTTTAGAGAAGTCAGTGACAGTTCTGGAAGGATCTGATGCAGACTTTACTTACGACCTTGGTTGTATAGAGAACCCTACTAATTTCACCTTTACTGGTCAAGCACCAGCAGGTCAAGCACCAACCATTATCTGGACCTTTGATATTGAAGGACAAGATGGAGGTAGTACTGTATCTCACCAATGGCAATCAACGGGGAGTAAGTTTGTTCAAGCTAAAGTAGTGTTGAATAATGGATGTAATGATTCCATAACAAAAACGATTTCGGTATTGGATCAACCAGATGTTGATTTTGATTTCAATGGAATGTGTGAGGAAGATGAAGTTATTTTCCAAAACAACTCAAAAGTAGGAACAGGAACAATGGATTTTGATTGGGACTTTAAAGATGGAGGAACAAGCACAAAGACTTCACCTACTCATAAATTTGTAGCGGGAACATACGATGTTCAATTAAAAGCAAGTATTGCTCAAGGTTGTGCAGATTCTACTATGAAACAAATCGTAGTTAGTGCAAATCCAGATTGTGATTTCTCCATTTCAGATGAATATGTTAATGGTCATAGAGGCTTTAAATTCACACCAATAGAAGGTGGTTTGCCACATTACAGATGGAGATTTGGAGAAGGAGGAACATCTTCTTCAGATGAGCCAGTTTACCAATACTTAAACGATGGAAGTTATAGTGTTACCTTGTTTGCAAGAAATGCAGCAGGATGTGAATGTGAGAAAACGATATCAAATGAGGTGAAGGATGTTGTCAGTATTGGAGACAATGAATTAACAGGAGTAAATGTTTATCCAAACCCAACAACTGGAATGCTAAGAGTAGATTTACCAGGTCAGGGAGATTATACTATTGAAGTATTGAATGTTATAGGTAAGGTAATCTTTACAAAAGAGGTATCAAACGCAACAGATAATTTAGAGCTTAATTTAAGTGAAAATGCGAATGGCATTTACCTTATCAAGATTACAAGCAACAACAAGAGCAAGACGGTAAAAGTAAACTTGTTAAAATAGTAAATTAGAATATAAATTAAAAGGCTCTTGATTCAAGAGCCTTTTTTTATGTCAAAAACTTTACTATTACTTAGGAGGTATTTTGTTAAACTATTTTTTACCTTTATATTTGGCAACATATTGGGAAAAATATGAATAAAAAATTACAAAAGAAACTATTTGTTTTAGTGTTAATATCTTTGGGTTTGGTGCCTCAGATAAAGGCTCAAAAGATTACTTACTCTGAGAATTTCGTGGCTGGAGTAGCCCCAACAACGCAATGTACTGCTTGGAATACTTTTCGAGCAAAGTTGTTAAGTACTTATGTTTATCGGTCTGTAACTATTAAGGGTACTAACAATACGACAGGTATAACATGTACAGATCCCACCATTACAGCAAACATAGCAAACGCAATGAGGACTAGATCAGTATATACTGGAACTTCAAATGGGGTTACATGGAGAGTCGGTATAAGTTGTCAAAACACGAATGGTGGTTGTAGTGCAGGTACAGATGTAGAATTGACTGTTACTAATAGTTTATGTGGATGTAATACAGGTTCTACTTTAAGACCTAATATTGGTAATGGAAATTGGGGTGGTATTAATGGCGTTACTTGTAATGCTGGATCTCAGAAAATGGAAGTAGAATTTGTGTATTTAGCAGCTCCTGTGGATGCTACGATGGCATCAATTAAGTCACTTTCAGCTTGTACTCCAAAACAAGATATTGATATTACTTTTTTAAATTCAGGGACAAAGTATTTGGATAGTTTAGATATAAATTGGACTTTAAATGGTACGGCTCAGCCTACATACCAGTACAATAGACCTTATGTTATAGGTGACACTATAAGCTCATTTAAAACTAAGACTGTGACATTAAAAGCGGGTTATGTTTTTACTCCTTTTGTAAATTATGAGATTAAAGTTTGGACCAGTGACCCTAATGGTATGCAAGATACTGTGGCAGATGATGATACTTTGGTATACAACTTTAATTATTATGGTTCACCTTCTGCACCTACAGGCGGAAGCTTTAGCTTTTGTGGCATAGGTCAGAAACCAATAACTGCTACGCCAGCAGCTTCAGGTGATAGTTTGTTCTGGTTTACTGAAAAAACAGGAGGCGGTAATTTTGCCATTGGTAAAGATGTACTGACTCCTTTTATGATCTCTAGTGATACTTTTTATGTAGCATCTTATAGAGTGGATACTGCAATTATTTCAGACAATGGATTAAATGGGAATGTTATTGGTTCCAATTCAGCTGCAGATATAGAAGGTGGTATGATGGATGTAACAGCTGGTACATCAGATTTAATAATAACTCAAATCTCTTTTGGGACTCAAAATGCAGCTAATACTGCATACAGTCTTTATACAAAAAAAGGTTCTTTCTTAGGGTCTGAGACAACACCAGGAGATTGGACTTTAGTAGATACAGGACAAACAACAACTATATTACGAGGATTAAGAAATGTGTTGGATGTTCCAGTAACTGCAGTAATTCCAGCTGGAACAACCCAGTCTTTTTACTTTATGTGTTCGGGGAACAATTCGTTTTTTTCTAGAGGCAATGTAGGAATTACGGATGAGTTTCTAAATACATCTTCAGAATCTGCCTCCATAGGTTGGTTTGGGTCAGATGGCGTTTTTTCTACTTTTTCATTGGACCATGAGATAACCTATCACGCACCATCATGCAGTAATAACTCTGCAAGGGTAGAAATACCAGTAGAAATATTGAGACTACCTACAGGTGCTAGCTTGGAAAAAGGAACACCATTTAATGGTACTTATACATCAGGAACTATGACAGATCCAGATATTGTAGCTGCCAACGATCAGATTGTATACGATTTAACAAACCCAACTTTATTTCCAAACAACATGTTTGGATCCACTTGGACTATTTCAGATACTAGTTTAGCAACAACATCTGGTATAGAGGTAAACATGGGGACTATGGTTACAATAGGAGCTACTTCTTCTACGGATGCTAGTTTTAGCTTCACACCAGATTCTTCCATTATCGCATTTACAGATAGCTTATTGGTATTGAGATTGTCATTACAAAATATTGCTACCGGATGTGATACAGTGGTAGAGCGTTATATTTTTGTTGCACCAAGAGCGGATCCTGGTTTTAGTTTACCTGCTGCTTTGTGTCAAAACGATCCTATTAGTTTTATTAATACAAGTACTATAAGTACTGGTGGTATTTTATACCGTTGGGACTTTGGTGATGGGGATACCTCTGTAGCACCAAATACTTCCCATGCTTATGCTTTACCAGGTACTTATAAGGTAGTATTAAGAACGACAAGTACGCCATATGGTTATGTGACTTCTACTTCTAAATGGATTACTGTAGAGGAGACCCCTCAGGCTAATTTTACAAGAGAGAATGCTTGTATGGGCGATGATGTTATCTTAACAAATACATCCACTTATGGAGGTGCGGGTTCAGTTGTTTACAATTGGGATTTTGGCGATGGTAGTACAATATCAACAAACACCAATGAAACACATTCTTATGCAGCACCTAATAGTTACGAAGTGACTTTAACTGCTGATGTAGCAGGGTGTTTTTCAGAGATAACTAAGACTGTTTATCAGTTTGCTAAGCCAGTGGTTGACTTTACTGCACCATCTAGTTCAGTATGTAATTACACAGAAGTAACCTTCCCTAACAATTCGATTATTGCAAATGGGACAATGGGTTCTTATTGGGATTATGGAAACATGGAGAATTCAAACCAGAAAGATGGTAAGACTACTTTTGAAAGCCCACAATCTTTCCCTGTTAAATTAAAAATGATTAGTGAGTTTGGATGTACTGATTCTTTAGAGAAGTCAGTGACAGTTCTGGAAGGATCTGATGCAGACTTTACTTACGACCTTGGTTGTATAGAGAACCCTACTAATTTCACCTTTACTGGTCAAGCACCAGCAGGTCAAGCACCAACCATTATCTGGACCTTTGATATTGAAGGACAAGATGGAGGTAGTACTGTATCTCACCAATGGCAATCAACGGGGAGTAAGTTTGTTCAAGCTAAAGTAGTGTTGAATAATGGATGTAATGATTCCATAACAAAAACGATTTCGGTATTGGATCAACCAGATGTTGATTTTGATTTCAATGGAATGTGTGAGGAAGATGAAGTTATTTTCCAAAACAACTCAAAAGTAGGAACAGGAACAATGGATTTTGATTGGGACTTTAAAGATGGAGGAACAAGCACAAAGACTTCACCTACTCATAAATTTGTAGCGGGAACATACGATGTTCAATTAAAAGCAAGTATTGCTCAAGGTTGTGCAGATTCTACTATGAAACAAATCGTAGTTAGTGCAAATCCAGATTGTGATTTCTCCATTTCAGATGAATATGTTAATGGTCATAGAGGCTTTAAATTCACACCAATAGAAGGTGGTTTGCCACATTACAGATGGAGATTTGGAGAAGGAGGAACATCTTCTTCAGATGAGCCAGTTTACCAATACTTAAACGATGGAAGTTATAGTGTTACCTTGTTTGCAAGAAATGCAGCAGGATGTGAATGTGAGAAAACGATATCAAATGAGGTGAAGGATGTTGTCAGTATTGGAGACAATGAATTAACAGGAGTAAATGTTTATCCAAACCCAACAACTGGAATGCTAAGAGTAGATTTACCAGGTCAGGGAGATTATACTATTGAAGTATTGAATGTTATAGGTAAGGTAATCTTTACAAAAGAGGTATCAAACGCAACAGATAATTTAGAGCTTAATTTAAGTGAAAATGCGAATGGCATTTACCTTATCAAGATTACAAGCAACAACAAGAGCAAGACGGTAAAAGTAAACTTGTTAAAATAGTAAATTAGAATATAAATTAAAAGGCTCTTGATTCAAGAGCCTTTTTTTATGAAATACATGAAGCAAAGAAAAACCTTATTAGCCCTCATCTTACTTCTTATTGTAGGAACAATTTACATAAGTGTCATTCAGGAATCGGAAGAAAAGTACCTGTTGGAATTTAGAAATTCTTCTTATGATCTAAATGAGCCAATCGATACCATAAAGATAATGGAATGAAGAAAGCTTATCTAGTTATTTGAACAACAGTGGTATCTGTTAATGTTCCAAACCAAACACAAGCATAATGCTCAGTTAAACCAACTCCTATTGCTTCCCATTTTGCTTTTTTCCATTGCCCTTCATTCAAAATAACTTTATTATGTCCTTTCTTACTAATTTCCCATCTATCCAGTGGTCTGAAGGTAGAAAACCCATTTGAATTATAATATGCTATTTCGTAACCCGCACTTTGGTAATTAGTTAATTCCTTTGGCTTATTCCACATGCATTTTGCTTTGGCATGGTTCGAAGTATAGCAACAGGACTCCCACTTTGTTGAAGTAGCGCTCTAACTGTGTAAATTACAGACATTGCTTAATTTGTAATTTTTCTCCAAATCTTCACAATGAATCTGAGCAACTTTTGAAAGTTTAAGAGATAATGCAATTTTATGTAAGCCATTTTCCTCTCTGTAAATATTCATGGAATCGTACAGCATTATTTCTTTTTCGGAAAATGAATGTATGGTGGCAATGTCTTTTTTACTTGAGGAAAGTAAAACAAAAGTCAAGCCTAAAGCAAATATTAGGTTTTTGGTGGTCATCATATAATAAACATACAAATTTAGGTTATTATTGTTAGAATGAATAAAAAGTCTCTAAAGCCAGTAATTGTAAGCCTTGTATTCTTATTAATTATGTGGTTATCCTTCCTTCTAGGGATGACGAATAAGGATTTATTTGTTCGTTTAGGGATATTTCCTAGAAAAGTAGAATCTCTATTTGCAATATTCACTGCTCCATTTGTACATGGAGATTGGGAGCATCTATTTTTTAATACGACTTCTTTTGCGGTATTGACAACCATGCTTTTCTATTTTTATTATTCCATTGCGGACAAAGTCTTTGCACTATCCTTTATATTAACTGGTGTTTTGGTCTGGGTTTTTGCAAGACCATCTTATCATATAGGCATGAGTGGTATCATATATGCCGAATTTGGGTTTTTGTTTTTTGCTGGGTTTTTAACACGTGATCGAATGCAAATAGTTGCCTCGTTTATTACAGTTATGTTTTATGGAAGTATGGTTTGGGGAGTTTTCCCTGGAAAATCTGGAGTTTCTTGGGAGTCACATCTTCTAGGATTTGTTATTGGAGTCTTTTGTATTTTCTTATTTAGAAAAGACTTATTCACTGCGAAATATAAATTTGAGATGGAGAAAGAAGTAGATGAATACATGCAATTCGATGTATTAGAAAAAAGGAAAAGAATTCAAGATTCAAGTAATTTATAATATGTTTCATATTACTATATTTGCATAAATATTAAACAATGGCGAATACATCGGATTTATCAAGAGGACAATTTTTAAGGTTTAATGGAGCGCTTTGTGTATTGGTTGATTACCAACATACAATGCCGGGAAAGGGGGGTGCATTTTATCAGGTGAAAATGAAGAATGCTTTAACTGGTAAAGCTGTAGAGCATAGATTTAGATCTGGAGAAACCATTGATGTGGTACGTGTAGAAGAAAAGGATATGCAACTTCTTTATACAGAAGGAACACTTCTTAATTTAATGGATCAAGAAACCTTTGAGCAAATTACCATAGAAGGTAGTTTACTAGGAGATGCCCTTAAATTTGTAAAAGATGAAATGATATTAAAAGTTTTCTTTGATGAAGGGAATCCTATCATGGCAGAGGCTCCGAACCATGTAGTTCTTGAAATTACTTATTCAGAACCTGGGATAAAAGGAGATACAGCTACAAATACAATGAAGCCAGCAACACTAGAGACAGGAGCAGAGGTTTTTGTCCCACTTTTTGTAGAATCGGGAGAAATGATTCGTGTGGATACTAGAACCGGGGAATACGTTGAACGAGTTAAAGCGTAAATGCCTATTAATATTCTAGACCCCAAAGAGAATTTTCTTGGAATTGACAAAAACAGTTCTTCTTTTGAAAACTCTAAGATAGTTATTCAATCACTCCCTTACGAACATACTTCTTCTTACCAAGAGGGTTCTAAGCATGGACCTAAGGCCATTTTAGAGGCTTCTCACTATGTGGAGTTCTACGATGCCGAATTGGACAAGGAAACTTATAAGGACTTAGGAATTTGCAGCCTAGAGGCTATTGATTTTGGGAAATTGGTAGATGCTAAGGCCATGGAACTCATAGAGCAGAATACAGATGCTCTCATAAAGGAAAATAAGTTTGTAGTTTCTCTGGGTGCGGAACATACAGTTACTTATGGCATTGTTAAGGCTTTCGCCAATAAGTATAAGAATTTAAGTGTGCTGCAGATAGATGCCCATTCGGACCTAAGGGAAGAATACGAAGGGAATAAATACTCCCATGCCAGTGTAATGGCAAGAGTGAATGACTTAAAAATCCCAATTTCTCAAGTTGGAGTAAGAGCGCAATGTAAAGAAGAAGCGGAGCTAATAAAGTCTACCAATAGGATAACAACGATTTACAACCACCAATTAGAAGACAAAAATTGGATAGACGAAGCAATTGAATCCTTATCTGATGAAGTATACATAACCATAGATGCAGACGGTTTTGATCCCAGTCTAATAAGTGCAGTTGGAACTCCAGAACCAGGTGGACTATCTTGGAAGCAAGGATTGGATTTGTTTAGAGCTTTGGCACACAGCGGTAAAAAAGTGGTTGGCTTTGATGTGGTAGAGGTTTTACCGAAAAAAGGAGAAATCCTTACTGAATATTGTATGGCTCAGTTGATTTATAAGATATTAGGGTATTTGAAATTTTAGTGCTTAACGCTTTGATATGAATTGTTTCAATGATTTATATCTATTGTTAAGCAAAGTTATAAACTTAGAGCAGAAATAGGAATCAATAAAGGATTTTTTATTGGACCTAAGTCCTAAAAAGTAAAAAGTGAACACTACTAATGTCATTTCAAAAAAAAATACCATCTTTGCATAATTTATGAACTATTGGATTATTAAATCAGAACCATTTAAGTACTCGTGGGATGAGCTAGTGGCAGATAAGTGGACTTATTGGGACGGTGTAAGAAGTTACGAAGCTAGAAACAACATGAAGAAAATGGAAGTAGGTGACTTCTGTATGTTTTACCATAGTAACAAGGGGTTGGAGATAGTTGGAGTAGCGAGAGTAATTAAAGAAGCTTATCCAGACCCTACCATAGAGGATGATAGATGGGTAGCTGTAGACATTGAGCCAGTTAAAGAACTAAAGAACTACGTTACTTTAAAGCAAATGAAGGCAGATGAAAATTTAGTTGATCTTAAGCTCATTAGGCAAGGCAGATTGAGTGTGTCTCCTTGTACAAAAGAGCAGTACGATACAATAATGGAGCATAGTAAATGAGCAAACCAAAGTTATTTTTAAGTCACGATGAAATAGAAATTACTATTAAAAGATTGGCTCATCAACTTGTTGAAAATCACGAAGACTTTGAAGGATCGGCCATCCTAGGGTTACAACCTAGAGGAATTGTCCTGGCAAAAAAGATAAGAGATGCCGTGAAAGAGATTCTGAACTTGGATAAGATAAATTATGGCGATTTAGACTCCACATTTTATCGAGACGATTTTAGAAGAAACGAGAAACCCATTTTACCTAATGAGGTAAACATTGATTTCGATATTCAAGAAAAGCGAATAATATTAGTGGATGATGTATTGTACACGGGAAGGTCTGTAAACGCTGCACTGTCAGCATTAAATGCCTACGGTAGACCTGAGAATGTAGAACTCATGGTATTAATCGATAGGAAGTATAATAGAGAATTGCCTATTGCTCCAGATTATTTTGGTAAAGCAGTAGATACAAGAGGGGATAACGAAAAGGTTATTGTGGAATGGAAAGAAGGAAAAAATAAAGTTTGGATTAGCTCTAATGAATAAACAGAAAGAATTAAGCACCAGCCATTTATTGGGAATTAAAAACCTTACAAAGGCAGATATTGAACTAATCTTTGAAACTGCAGATACTTTTAAAGAAGTATTAAGCAGATCCATTAAGAAAGTTCCTTCCTTAAGAGACATAACCATTGCAAATTTATTTTTCGAAAACTCTACTAGAACAAAGTTGTCCTTTGAATTGGCAGAGAAAAGGCTATCTGCAGATGTGGTGAATTTCTCCTCTTCCTCTTCCTCAGTGAAGAAAGGAGAAACCTTAATCGATACGGTAAATAACATCTTATCCATGAAGGTGGATATGGTTGTGATGAGACATCCTAGCCCAGGGGCAAGTGAGTTTCTGTCAAAACACGTTGACTCGGTAATTGTAAATGCAGGCGATGGAACGCACGAACACCCCACACAAGCATTATTAGATGCCTACTCCATAAAAGAAGAGTTGGGAGAGTTAAAAGGAAAGAAAGTAGTAATTGTTGGAGATATTCTCCATTCTAGAGTAGCTTTATCTAATATTTATTGTCTCCTAAAGCTAGGAGCAAAAGTGATGGTCTGTGGTCCCAAAACACTTATGCCTAGACACATTGAAACATTAGGGGTGCTTGTAGAAAATAACTTTGAGAAAGCACTGAAATGGTGTGATGTAGCCAATATGCTAAGGATCCAATTAGAGCGTCAAGATACCAAGTATTTCCCTTCTCTAAGAGAATACTCCATGCAATACCAATTGTCCAAAGAGATCCTTGAGAAGATAGGGAAGAAGATAACAGTGATGCACCCAGGTCCAATAAATAGAGGAGTGGAAATAACAAGCGACGTGGCAGATAGCGCGGAATCAATTATTCTTAATCAAGTAGAAAATGGCGTGGCCATAAGGATGGCAGTTCTATATTTACTAGCAAATAAAGTAGTGAAGAAGAGCAATGAAAAAGAGTAAGGTACTTATCCTCTATACTGGAGGAACTTTTGGGATGGTTCCGGAAAATGCACACGATTTAAGCTCTAACCTAGTTCCTGGAAGTTTAGAAGATTTAAGTAAATACATGCCTGCCTTAGAAGACGAAGGTTTTTTTGCAAATAGTGGTGTGCACATTACATACGAGTCTTTAGGTGAACCTATCGATTCCTCCAATTTTGTTCCCTCAGATTGGGTCTATATTGCTAAAAGAATAGTTAAGGATTATGAGAATTACGATGCCTTTATTCTAATTCAAGGAACGGATACTATGGCTTACACAGCCTCCGCTTTAAGCTTCATGTTTAGTGGTTTGGCTAAGCCAATTATAATTACCGGTTCACAACTACCTATTTCACACCCTAGAACGGATGCAGTTAGTAATTTAACTAATTCGATATATTTGGCTGCCTACAAATCATTCGATCTTAATAATATATCGGAGGTGCTAATCTGCTTTAACGACGATTTGCTAAGAGGAAATCGCGCAACCAAGTACAGTACAAACGATTTGGAAGGATTTGAATCGCCTAATTATCGAAACCTCGCTTCGCTTGAGGAAAAGATAGTAGTGAATGAAAAGTACATTCTGAAAAAAGGAGAATCTTGGTTTCATGGTAAATATGAGATGAATGAGAAAGTCTTAATTGTGCCCCTCTTCCCTGGGTTTTCTCCGGCATATCTCAAGAAAATTATTGCCGATACGGATATCAATGGTATAGTTTTCAGGTCATTTGGAGCAGGAAATTATTCTATGACTGAATCTTTTATCGAAGTTCTCGAGCAGGCCAGAGAAAAGAAAATTGTAATGCTCAATACGACTCAATGTTACCAAGGTTCTGTAAATCATGGTAAATATAAGACGAGTAGTGGTATGGAGAAATGTGGTGTAATTAATGGTCAAGATTTAACCTTAGAAGCCTCTATCACAAAAATGATGTGGTGCTTGGGCAATTACTCCTACGAGGAAGCCATTGTTGCCTTAGGGCAAAGCCTTAGGGGTGAAATGACAAATTAATTTATTGTTCTGTAGTAAGCTTGTCTTGTTAGTCTTGCCTCTTTGTTACTTACTTGATATTCACTGTAAAATGGCCAAAAGACTTTAGTCGCTGCCTTTGCAAAACCATTTGTATAGCTCTCTGTAAAGTTTTGAAATATATCTCTATTTCCATTTTTATACCCTAAACTGTCAACGAGCGATTGGTATTTAGCGGATAAAAATACAGAGGTTACACCATCTGCAAAAACCAACTCGTAATTTGGGTCATTGTAAATAAGGTTATTGTTAAAAGTGGCAAATTGCTCATTATTTGACATAACTATATAATTGAAACTATCGGCACCAACCATTGCTTCCCACAAAGTTGCTCCGCTTTCAAGAGGGATAGTGGGATTTTCATAGGCAATGAAAACATTCTCCATAAAGGTTTGAGGGAAAATATCTAAATCTCTCAAGTCAATGTATGTTTTAAAACTTGGTTGCATGGACCATAGTAGATAGGAAGAATTCAAGTAATCTACGAAGCCCTTGCCTTCTATTTTGTTTTCTTTAAGGAATTTGGCTGCTCCAAGGGGTGTTCTTTTGGAACTTATTTTTAAACCATATTGTTCTCTGGGTGAGAATACTTTGTAAAATAGACCAGAGCCTATAGAAAGGTATAGAACGAAACAGATACCCAAAATAGCTTTTGAAAATTTAACAACATCGGTTTTTAAGAATATTTTGTCTTCTAAGTAAACGGCTAAGACTGGCAATGATATTATTGCAAAGAAGAAGGTGTTTCTTACCGCTTGTAGGGATAGATAGAAAAAGGCCAAGTATAATAATAGATATACTAGCCCCCATTTGCTTATTGCACTTAGTATTTTGTCTTTTATCTTAATGCCCTTTTTTAAAACGAATAATTTCATAATGGAAAAAAGCAAGAGTAAAAGATTAATTACCACAACGTAATACCAATATCCCACTAAAAAAAGGAATAATGTGAAAAGGAAAAGTAAAATATTAAGTGCCACAGCGTTGTTCCATTTTTTTTCCTTATCAAAAAGAAACAAGGTTTTAAAAGTCAATAAAAAGAGTCCAAGATTAAGATACGCCACATAATTCCAATACTCCTTCGTTTTAAATGAGAAGTTTTCAGTGGTGAATTTATTCTCTTGTAGTTGGGTGTATATTTCTATGTAATGGTCAAATAATTTTGTGCCGTTTGGGTTAATTAAAATACTTAGAATAGATAGAACTCCAACGATTAAAACAGGGGTGATGTTGTTCTTCAATTCTGGTATGGACCCCTTCTTGCTCAAATACGATTCTATTAAATTACCAAACATAAATATAATTATCATTACTACTCCTACACCGTATGCCTCGTGCATGTTAGTCCAGAAGATTTGCAATGGAATTAATAGATAGATGATCTTAGACCCAGATTGCCTATACTTTCCAAGAAGATAGAGATAGACACAGGTAAGTGTATAGGTTGTCATTTCTGGTCTTCCATTGATTCTTGCATTATGTAGTATCAAAAAGATAAGGCCACATATGCCAATAATAACCAGGGATTTTTTGGTATACTCCTTCCTAAGTAAGGAATGGTTCTTCTTTAAAAAGATCAAAATAAATGTTATTGAAATCATGTTTAGAAACATGACGCCTTCGGGTCCAAAGAACTTAGAAAGCCAGGCAATAATTACTTCGTAACCCCACTTTACATTGATCCAATCAACTCCTGCATTGGTATAAGAAAAGACATCCTTGTAGGTGAAGGCATTATTCTCTAGCATCCATTCACCTGTTCTTAACTGCCACCACAAATCTGGTTCTCTTAATTCCCTAATGCATAGCATTACACCAAGGAATATGACGAAACACCAAAGTAGTTTTTCTATTTTAATGGATTTCATTAGAATGGTAAATCTAAAGATAATTTTTTAGAAAGTTCTTCGAGGTCTTTTGCCACCTTTTCTTGGATTGGAATACCATCCCTCTCTCTATTGGCATGAGCCAATGTTTCTTGTTCTCCTGGGATAATTACTCTTTTGCCTTCAACGGCATTTGAGTTTTTGAATGTTTTTATCCATAAATCCATTCTTTCTTTAAAGCTATCAAGAGCCATAAATCCTTCAATGTCCCAAACTCCAAAAAAGTGTCCAATCCCTTTACCTGGTGCATTTTTTTTTGGTTCAAGGAAGGGAACAAATGGAGGAACCCAAGGTCCAAAATTGGCACCCGAAAGGACACCGCAGAAAATATCTACCCAGGCACCTAATCCGTAGCCTTTGTAACCGCTGTTGCTTTGCTCGCCACCCAAAGGTAGCAAGGCTCCTTTGTGCTTAAGTTCTGATGGATTTGTAGAAGGTTCTCCCTCTGCAGATTGTACCCAACCTGTAGGAATTGATAACCCTTTTCTCTCCGCTATTTGCAACTTACCATTGGAAACTGTTGTAGTAGCCATATCAAGTACAAAGGGGTCTTCCTTTCCTGCAGGAATCGAAACGCAAATGGGGTTTGTGCCCAATAAGCGATCTTTAGAAAATGTAGGGGAGGCAAGTGGGCTCGCATTGGTCATGGCAAAGCCAATGTGTCCTTGTTCCAATGCCATGTTAGTATGGTATGCACAGATTCCAAAGTGATTTGAGTTCATAACCGCTCCCCATCCACTACCATGTTTGCCTGTTCGTTTCAACGCCTCTTTCATTGCAAAAGGACCTGTAACTAGACCTAGCCCGCCATCACCATCTACAGTGAAATTTGAAAACTTTTCTCTAATAATTTTGATGTTGGGTTTTGCATTAGCTCTTCCTACTTCTAGGAGCCTAGTGTATCCAGAGAGTCTAGCACAGCCATGACTATCGATGCCTCTTAGGTCAGATAAAATTAGTACATCTGCACATTGCAATGCATCTTTCTCAGAAAATCCATAGTTTTCAAATACTTTTCGCATAAAATTATGCAGTTTTGATGGATTTGTTAAAATGTTTTTACTCATTTGCATAAGGGTTTACAATTCCTTACAACGTTACAATTTTTTTTTGTAGTGTTAAAGTACTGATAAACAATTACAAGTAAAATAATTAAAAAAAAGATAGAAACTGAAGGAACGTTTATTCATGTTCTCTTGTCTAAAGGGCAAAAGGCATCATAAATGAAACTGCAACTAGCCAGATATGACGGAAGAGGAATTGGTAAAAGGCTGTATAAAAGAGAAGAGGTCTTCTCAAGATATGTTGTATAATTTGTATGCTGGAAAACTGATGGCTGTTTGCTTTAGATATATGGATAGTAGAATGGATGCAGAGGATGTGTTACAAGAAGGGTTTATTAAAATCTTTGATAATATATCTAAGTTTAAATTCCAAGGTTCACTAGAGGGTTGGATGAAAAGGATTATGGCAAATACTGCAATAAATAAATTGCGTAAAAAGGATTTGTTAAGAGGGACACAAGATACTAGCCTAGTTGATAAACAAGTGGACGATGGTATTATTGATAAAATAGACGGTGATAAGTTACTCGCCATCATTCATGCACTGCCTACTGGCTATAGAACCGTTTTTAATATGTTCGTAGTGGAAGGGTACAGTCATAGAGAGATTGCGATGGAGTTGGGAATAGAAGAGGTTAGCTCTAGAACGCAGTTAACGAAAGCGAAAAAAGTATTACAAAAACAAATATTAGAATTAGGAGGATTCATTGAGAATGAGTTTTGAAAATAAAATAACAGATAAATTAAACGAGGTTTCTATGATGCCAAGCTCAGATATTATGAGCATGGTAAGGAAAAAGAGAACTCCGTTTTACATCTTTAAAAATCACCTTAGCTTACATAAAGTAAGGTATGGTGCCGTTGCAGTTTTAGGTCTTTTGGCTTTAAGTGCACCATTTGTATTAGATACAAGTAAAAATGCGGAAACAATTGTGGTAAAGGACAGTGGAAATAATAATACAACGATATTAGAATCGGAGGACAACAAGGAAGTTGCTCAAAGTTTGAATGCTGAGGATGAAACGAGTCCATTTGAAACAGGAACTAATGCTGGTGAAAGTAAAGGAGATAATAAAGGGGCTATAGAGTTAAAAAGAACAGAGGCTTTGGTTCAGTCTTCAGACAGAAGAAATTTTAGTGCAGAAAGAAAAGATAGAGAAACTGGCCATGACAAAAGCCCTAGCAAAGTATTTGGTGAAAAAGTAAAAGATGAAAAAGGAAAACTTCTTGGTAAGGGAGAAGAAATAGTGAACTCAAATGATGTAATCAATATGGAAGGCTCCGATAAAGAGAGCGAATTATCAAGTGATAAGAATCAAAGAGAATTAGATAGACGAGAGTTTGTTCAGATGGAGCGTATTTTAGTTCCTATCGCAAATATTGAGTATTTAGAAAATAAAAGAGAATTAGAAGATCGAACGATTGTAAGCAAGGCAAATATTCCTGTAAAGGATTTGAAGAAAATTGGAGTTAACTTTATCGGAATTGGTGCAGGTTATTATTATGATCACAATCTAATTGTTGGCGGCACTATGGGATATCACATAAAGGAATCATTAGGAAAGAGCAGTTCTACTTCTTATGGACTGAGCATTGGTCTCAGCCTTTATAAAAAATGGACCTTACAGACTGGTGTTGAGGTATTCACTAGAAAAGAAGACTTTAGTTATTTAAAGAGAAGTGAGAATTACGTATTGAAAATAGATACAGTTAATGGAAAGATTCACATTCCTGGTCAGCCAGATAAGGATGTAGTAAGATACGATTCTACTTATCATAATGATGGAAAGCACCAAAGATTTGCAGCACTGAATAAGACAAGTTATGTTGAGTTACCCATCGTACTTTCCTATAACCTATTTACTAATCGAAAACTTAAAATAGGGGTAAACCCAGGTTTAAGACTTGGTTTACTGCAAGCACAAACTGGGTTAACACTCAATGAGATTTATAGTCCAGTAAATATTAAGTCTGAAGGTTCAGTGAATCAACACAAAAGCATCAACCTTAGTGCAGAATTAGGGCTTGATTTTGATTATAAGCTTGCTCCTGGTGTTAATTTCTTCCTTCAGCCTAAAGTTAGAAGAGGGGTTGGTAACTTGATGGAGGATAAAGCTGGTTTCGAGAAGAGTAATACTAGTTTTGGAGTATTTAGTGGAATTAGATTTCAATTGAATTAGTGAGAATAGTTTTAGCAATATTGCTGTTTATCACTTGTGAAATAAAGGCTCAAGCGATTTTAGAGGAAAGTAATTTAAAAGCAGTTATTAATCCTATTGGGAAACTATTTGGGCCAATTGGTGTGGAGTTCCCAAAGAATGAGTCTAAGTATTGCTTTGGGGAATCTGTTTTATGGCTCAGTGGGGTGAATAAGAACGACACCTTCATTTCTGCAAATCAGTTAGGGAATTCTGTTTCAGATTTTCAGGCTGGGCCAATAAGTAATAATGGGCAATCAGGTTCAATGGAGGCAAAATGGAATACAGTGTATTCTATTTCGAAAAGTCAAATCAATACACATAGGAGTAATTTTGGGAAAGAGGGATATATGCTCCCGGAATCTATAGAGAAATGGCATGCCAATGGGGAGCAAGGCTTCACAAAGTTACTTGCCCCTTTTGCTGATTGGAATAACAATGAAATTTACGAACCTACCCAAGGAGACTACCCATACATATATGGTGATCAAATGGCATACACGGTCTTTAATGATCGTGGTGCTCATGGTCTCACTGGTGGCAGTGGCATGGGGGTTCAAGTAGAGAATTTAGTTTCTGTTTATGGTGCTTATGGTGACCAAGCGAGGAACAACCTTCTAATAAATAGGGTATTGGTAACTAATAAATCAAATAAGATTTATTCGAATTACAAACTTTCAATTTTGAACAAATTTATATTAGGAGACGATCAAGACAATTTTGTTGGCACAGATGCTAAAAACAACTTTATATATTGTTACAATAGTAGTAACAACGATGCTAGTTATGGACAAAGTATTCCTGCCCTCATTGTATTTCCTTTGAGTTTGGAGGATACGATTTTATCTTCTATTTATACTACGAACAATCAGGATGCCCAAACTGGAATACCAAACTCGAAAAAGGAGTATTATAATTATGCTTTGGGGTTATGGCGCAATGGTAAATCACTCGCTTACGGTGGGTCTGGCTTAGATGGAGCGACACCCTGTAAATACGTTTATTCTGGAACAACAGACGAATCTATAAATGGGAGTGACTGGAATGAACTAGATGTTGGTAATAACGGTGGTGAAAGAACTATGTTAATGAATTTGGATCTTGATTCGTTAAAAATAGGAGAATTGAAGGTGGTTTCTATCGCTTATGCAGTATTAGATAATTATACAGGAAATGTAGAGGATATTTTATCTTTGGTGAAAAAGGTCAGAGAAAACCATTTAGATGGGTGGTATACTTCTGATTTAGAGATGAGTAAAAGTCTTTTTATTTACCCTACAATTACGAAGGTGGGATCAAAGGTAAAAATTGATGTGACGATGGACAGTCACAGCGTCGTAAATCTTTACGATAGTAAAGGAATTAGAGTCCAAGAAATTAGGAATTTAAAAAATAATTGTATTATATTGAAAGATGGTTTGGTTAGCGGTTTGTACTTCATGGAGTTTAGAAACTTCAAGGGAGTTTACTACACCAAATTAATCATTCAATAATTTTATTGAAAACAAAAATATTATGAAAAAAGCATTACTATTATTATTAGCCATTCTTTGTTTGGGAGCATTCGAATCTCAAGCAACTCATATGATGGGGGCAGATGTAAAATACACCTGTTTAGGAAAAGGAAAGTATAAGGTTACCCTAAAAGTTTACAGGGATTGTACTGGTGTTAACTTAGGAGGTATACGTGGTGCAATTAGTTGTGGGAGTTATTCTACCACCTTTAGCCCTACGAAGAAAGGGGTTCGTGACATTACGCCTACTTGTGCAAGTAGTGTTTCTGCCTGTAAGAACAGACAATCTGGTTTAGGGATTGGTGTAGAGGAGCATACTTATGAGGCAATCATTGATTTCTCTAAGGCACCCTATAGTACTTGGCGAAAGAATGGATGTTGTGAATTTAGATTTAGCTGGGGACAGTGTTGTAGAAATGGTGAAATTACAACAGGTTTTAGAAATCAAGGATTCTATGCCGATGCCATGCTTAATCTGTGTAATATTGATAAGACCAAGAACAAGTGTAACGATTCACCGGATTTAACGAGTGATCCTATCGCATTCTTGTGTTGTAACAACCCCTATTATTTTAACAATGGTGCCTTGGATAATAAAGATTACGATTCTTTGTCCTATTCTTTGGTTTCACCGCAGTCTTCTAAGGGTAATAACTTAACACATGCTAGCCCATTTGATCCTAAGCACCCAATGACTTGTAAGTGTATTCCTCCAGGAAGAGTAGATTGTAAGCCAGTACCAAATGCAAAGCCACCTTTGGGTTTTTACTTAGACCCAATCAATGGTGATTTGGTATTTACTCCTACGAAATGCGATGAGGTAGGTATTGTTGTAATTGAGATAAAGGAATGGAGAGCAGATTCTGCAACCGGTAAAATGTTGCATATAGGAACAACCAGACGAGACATGCAATTGATTGTTATGAATTGTGGAAGTAACTGGCCACCAGAGATCAAGTCTTCTAAATACGATTATACTGTTTGTGAGGGCGATAACATTAAGATCACGATCGAAGGAAAGGATCAACCTCACCCTTCTGATCCAAATGGACGTAAGGATACGGTTGCATTGAAGTGGAACTTTGGTATTCCTCAAGGTAAG
>Ga0206129_10003035_pt1 | contig 19831 bp, 20 predicted proteins | sample Helgoland_Spring_8_FD_148616 | JGI IMG/M metagenome (GOLD analysis project Ga0206129, IMG submission 148616) | Pelagic subsurface seawater microbial communities from Kabeltonne, Helgoland, North Sea - Helgoland_Spring_Bloom_20160502_2 | ecosystem: Environmental > Aquatic > Marine > Epipelagic ...
CTTTCTGCATTATGGGGACATGACAGATAGCACCAATATTACACGGTTAATTAAGCAAATTAAACCAGATGAAATTTATAATTTAGCTGCTATGTCTCATGTCGCAGTTTCTTTTGAAATACCTGAGTATACAGCAAATGCTGATGGACTTGGCACCCTAAGAATATTAGATGCAGTTAGGTTATTGGGTTTAGAGAAAAGCACAAAAATTTATCAAGCTTCTACCTCAGAACTGTACGGAAAGGTTGCCGAAACACCTCAGACAGAGACCACACCATTTCATCCAAACTCTCCGTATGCTGTCGCAAAAATGTACGCATACTGGATAACAGTAAATTATAGAGAGGCCTACAATATGTTTGCTTGTAATGGTATTTTATTTAACCATGAATCTCCACTAAGGGGAGAAACATTTGTTACCCGTAAAATTACAAGAGCAGCTTCTAGAATTGCCCTAGGATTACAAGATATTTGTTATCTCGGTAATCTAGACGCAAAACGTGATTGGGGGCATGCTAAGGATTATGTACGCATGATGTGGATGATCTTGCAGGCAGACCAGCCTGAAGATTGGGTAATAGCAACAGGAACCACAACATCTGTTAGAGATTTCGTTATACTAAGTTTTATGGAAGTTGGTATTGAGTTGAAGTTTAAGGGTACAGGTGTTGATGAGAAAGCTTTTGTTACCTCATGTAATAACCCGGCGTATCAATTAGAAATTGGTAAAGAGGTTATATCTGTAGATCCCACATATTTTAGACCCTCTGAGGTAGATGTTTTAATTGGAGACGCTTCTAAGGCCAAAAATAAATTGGGCTGGGTACCTGAGCATGATTTGGCTTCTTTAGTTAAAGACATGATGCGCTCAGATATTAACTTAATGAAAAAAGACCAGTATTTAAAAGATGGTGGTTATACAACCCTAAATTATTTTGAATAAAAAATGGAAATAAACATTAAAAATAAAAAAGTGTTAGTTACCGGTGGTGCTGGCTTTATAGGGTCTAACCTTTGTGAGGCGTTACTAGAAAAACAAAACAAAGTAGTTTGTCTTGATAATTTTGCAACGGGTAAAAGAGAGAATATAGCTGGTTTTTTAAACAATAGTCTCTTCACCCTAATAGAGGGAGATATCAGGAATCTTGAAGATTGCCTGAAAGCTAGCCAGGGTGTAGATTATGTGTTGCATCAAGCAGCGCTTGGTTCTGTACCAAGATCTATAAAAGATCCAATCACATCAAATGATGTAAATGTATCAGGATTTCTAAATATACTAGTAGCCGCTAGAGATAATAAAGTAAAAAGAATTGTATATGCCGCAAGTTCATCTACCTATGGAGATTCGCAGTCTATGCCAAAGATAGAAGATATAATTGGTAAGCCCTTATCTCCTTATGCCATAACAAAATATGTAAACGAGTTATATGCAGATATATTCTCAAAAACCTACGGCCTAGAAACCATCGGGCTTCGCTATTTTAATGTATTTGGCAGAAAGCAGGACCCTAATGGAGCCTACGCAGCAGTAATTCCAAAATTTGTAAGCCAATTAATGGCTGGAGACTCTCCAGTGATTAATGGAGACGGAAATTACTCTAGAGATTTCACATACATAGATAACGTAATACAGGCTAATTTACTAAGCCTTGTTACCACAAACCCAAAAGCAATTAACACGGTTTACAATGTTGCCTTTGGAGATAGAAATACACTAAATGATTTGATGGGGTATTTAAAAGAGTATTTATCTGAATTTGATTCTAAAATTTCAAACATTGAAGTTGTATACGGCCCAAATAGGGTGGGAGACATACCACATTCTCATGCAAGTGTTCAAAAAGCAAAAAATTTATTAAAATACAACCCCCAGTTTTCTCTACAACAGGGTTTAAAAGAGGCCGTAAAGTGGTACTGGGAAAATTTATAAATATTATAAAATTATGAATAAAGATAAAATTGCAATAATAGGTTTAGGATATGTTGGCTTGCCATTGGCAAGACTTTTTGCTACCAAATATTCGGTGGTAGGGTTTGACATAAATCAAGAGAGAATTAAAGAGCTTACCGCTGGGATAGACTCCACCCTAGAGGTAGATAATGAGACTCTCCAAGCTGTACTTGTAAAAGAAAGCACAGAGGCAAACGGGCTATTTTGTACCAACGCGCTAGATCAAATCAAAGACTGTACTTATTATATTATAACCGTACCAACACCTGTTGATAAAAACAACAGACCTATTTTAACACCCTTAATTAAGGCAAGCGAAACTGTTGGAGCTGTCCTTAAACCCGGAGATATTGTTGTGTATGAGTCTACGGTGTATCCAGGAGCTACCGAGGAAGATTGTGTTCCTGTTTTAGAGCGTGTTTCTGGCCTTACATTTAATAAAGATTTTTATGCCGGCTACTCTCCAGAGCGTATAAACCCAGGAGACAAAGAGCACACCGTTGAGAAAATTCTAAAAGTAACCTCTGGCTCTACTCCAGAGATTGGAAAAAAAGTAGATATGTTATACAAAGCTGTTATTACTGCAGGTACTCATCTAGCACCAACCATTAAAGTAGCAGAGGCATCTAAAGTGATAGAAAACTCGCAGCGCGATATTAATATTGCTTTTGTAAACGAGCTGGCCAAAATTTTTAATTTGCTAGATATTAATACCCATGATGTATTAGAGGCCGCCAGCACTAAATGGAATTTTTTACCATTTAAGCCAGGACTTGTTGGTGGGCACTGTATTGGTGTTGATCCATATTATCTAGCTCAAAAAGCACAAGAAAACGGGTATAATCCAGAAATAATTCTAGCTGGTCGTAGATTAAACGACGGTATGGGAGATTATTTAGCCTCACAAATTGTGAAGTGCATGATTAAAAAAGACGTACCCGTTAATGGGGCTAACATATTAGTACTAGGGATTACTTTTAAAGAGAACTGCCCAGATGTTAGAAATACAAAAGCGGTTGATCTTATTAGCTCATTAAAAGACTACGGATCCAACATAACTATTCATGATCCTTGGGCAAACGAGCAGGAAGTATTTCAAGAATACGGTCTAAAATCTTTAAAAACGATGCCAAATCAAAAGTTTGATGCCGTTGTATTAGCAGTCTCACATGATAAATTCAAAAGTATTGATTTTCAGTCTTTAAAAAATAATAATGCTGTTGTGTATGATGTTAAGAATTTTATTGATGATACATTTGTTGATGGAAGACTTTAACTTTTACTCAAATTATTCAATAAATTTAAAAACAACATAATTAATTCTCTATGAAAATTAAAAACATTTGTTGTATTGGCGCTGGTTATGTAGGAGGTCCAACAATGGCTGTAATTGCTCAAAAAAACCCAGATATTAACGTAACGGTTGTAGATGTAAACGCCCAGCGTATTCAAGACTGGAATGATAAAGATCTAACCAAACTACCAATTTATGAGCCAGGTCTTGATACCGTAATAGCTGAGGCCCGTGGTCGTAATTTGTTTTTTTCTACAAATGTAGATGATGCCATAGATAAAGCAGAAATGATTTTTATATCTGTAAATACCCCAACCAAAACCTATGGTGCTGGTAAAGGCATGGCCGCAGATCTAAAATACGTAGAATTGTGTGCGCGCCAAATTGCAAGGGTTGCCACCTCTGATAAAATTGTGGTTGAAAAATCTACCCTTCCAGTAAAAACAGCGGAGGCCATACAAAGCATACTAGATAATACCGGTAATGGAGTAAACTTCCAGATACTCTCCAACCCAGAGTTTTTGGCAGAGGGTACCGCCATGAGAGATTTGTCCATGCCAGATAGAGTGCTTATTGGTGGCAACCAAACCAAAGAGGGTAAAGAGGCTATTGCCGCCCTAGTGGATGTATACAGCTCTTGGGTTGCTAAAGAAAACATATTAACAACCAATTTGTGGTCATCAGAGCTTTCTAAGCTTACTGCAAATGCTTTTCTGGCCCAGCGTATATCATCTATCAACTCCTTGTCTGCCCTTTGTGAGGCAACAGGGGCAAACGTAACAGAGGTTGCAAAAGCTATTGGTATGGATTCTAGAATTGGCCCTAAATTTTTGCAGGCCTCTGTAGGCTTTGGAGGATCTTGTTTCCAGAAAGACATTTTAAACTTGGTATACATTTCAAAATCTTTGGGTTTAACTGAGGTTGCAGACTACTGGCATCAGGTAATTATAATGAACAACTACCAGAGAGATCGTTTTGTTAAAAACATGATAAAGACCATGTATAACACGGTTTCAGGCAAAACCATTGCTTTTTTGGGTTGGGCTTTTAAAAAAGACACCAACGATACCAGAGAATCTGCAGCCATTTATGTGGCAGACATGCTTATAGAAGAGCAGGCTACCATAAAAGTGTATGATCCTAAAGTTACTGGCACCCAGATGCTAAATGATCTTGATTATTTGAACACCCGTTCCCACAAAGACAACGCATCATTTTTGCAAACAAATAAAGACCCATATAAAGCCCTAGAAGGTGCTCACGCAGTGGCTGTTCTAACAGAGTGGGATGAGTTTAAAAGCTACAATTGGCAGGCTATTTATGACAGTATGCAAAAGCCAGCCTTTGTGTTTGACGGGCGTAACATTTTAGACAAACAAAAATTAGAGGCTATTGGTTTTTTATATTCGGCCATAGGGAGTTAATGACGCAATCAAAAAAAATACTTGTTACTGGAGCCGCTGGTTTTATTGGCTATCACTTGTGTGAAGCGCTTATAAAGCAAGGGCATCATGTTATTGGCTTAGATAATATTAATGATTATTATGATGTTAATTTAAAGTATGCCCGCCTGAGTGAGCTAGGTATTACAAAAGAAGCTGCCACAGTATTTGCAGAAAAGTCCCAGAGCACACTTCACGGCCCTAACATGCAATTTATACGGCTCAATCTAGAAGATAGAGAGGCCTTGCCAAAATTGTTTAAGAGATTTAATTTTGACATGGTCTGCAACTTAGCCGCGCAAGGAGGGGTTAGATACTCCATAGAGAATCCAGAAGCCTACATAGATAGTAACATTAATGGCTTTTTAAATATTTTAGAATGTTGCCGTCACCACAATGTTAAACGCCTAGTATATGCCTCAAGCTCAAGTGTGTATGGCAACAGTGATGAAACACCATTTAAAGAAACTGCAAATGTAGATGCCCCAATAAGTTTATATGCAGCCACCAAAAAAAGCAATGAGCTGATGGCACATACCTATAGTCATTTATATAATATTGAAACCATAGGCTTACGCTTTTTTACAGTTTACGGCCCATGGGGTAGGCCAGATATGGCCATGTTTTTGTTTACAGATGCTATTATAAACAACAAACCCATAAAAGTGTTTAATACCGGTAATCTCTCTAGAGACTTTACGTACATAGATGATATTGTGGATGGCGTTGTTAATACCCTTATAAAAAACTCTAAAAATGATAACTTATACAAACTCTATAATATCGGTAACGGCAAACCAGTGCAGCTAATAGATTTTATAGCATCTTTAGAAAAAGTACTGGATATTACTGCCATAAAAAAAATGCTACCTATGCAAGCGGGTGATGTACATCAAACTTTTGCAGACACCACTAGGCTTGAACATGATTATAACTACAAACCACAAATAGCTGTAGATAAAGGAATCAAAGCCTTTGTTTTGTGGTATAAAGGTTTTTATAATAAATAATTACATTGAGCTTACATACAGTAAAACAAAACTATAATATAATTAAAAGCCAGCGAGAACTCTTGCATGGGCACAAGTCCTATTTGCTATGGTTTACTGGTCTCTCTGGATCTGGGAAATCTACCCTAGCCAATTTGGTAGAGATGGAGTTGCACAAAAAAGGACTCTCTACCTATATCCTAGATGGGGATAACGTGCGCCAAGGCATTAATAAAGATTTAGGTTTCACGCCCCAGGACCGCTCAGAAAACATACGTCGCATCGCAGAAATTTCTAATTTAATGCTTGATGCAGGTGTTGTAACCTTGGCAGCTTTTGTATCTCCCTATATAAAAGATAGAGAGGCTGTAAAACAAATTGTAGGGCCAGATAATGTTATAGAAATATACATAAACACATCTCTTGCAGCCTGTGAAAGCCGTGATGTAAAAGGGCTTTATAAAAAAGCAAGAGCTGGAGAAATTAAAAATATGACGGGTATATCTGCGCCTTACCAGGCGCCAACACATCCAGATTTAGAAGTTGTTACTGATGGGCAAACCATCCAGGAGAGTGTTGCTGTTATTATGCAATTTTTAAATACAAAATTTAATTAACGCAGATGGGTAATTATGTACTTAGTCATTTAAAAGAGTTAGAATCTGAGGCTATTTTTGTGATACGCGAAATAGCAGCTCAGTTTGAGAACCCTGTGTTATTATTTTCTGGAGGGAAAGATTCTATACTTTTAACCCATTTGGCTAAAAAAGCCTTTTATCCTGCCAAAATACCCTTCCCGCTTATCCATGTAGATACAGGGCACAATTTTCCGGAGACCATTGCATTTAGAGACACGCTAGTTAAAAAACTAGGAGTACAACTTATTGTAGGATCTGTACAGCAGGCTATAGACACAGGCCGCGCCAAGGAAGAAACTGGCGCAGATGCCTCTAGAAACGCATTACAAATAGTCTCTCTGCTAGACACCCTTGAGACCCACAAAGTAGATGCAGCTATGGGCGGGGCCCGCCGAGATGAAGAAAAGGCAAGAGCCAAAGAGCGTTTTTTCTCACACCGTGATGAGTTTGGGCAGTGGGATCCTAAAAACCAACGTCCAGAATTGTGGAATTTATTTAACGGTCGTAAAAATTATGGTGAGCACTTTAGGGTGTTCCCGATATCTAACTGGACAGAGCTAGACGTTTGGGAATATATTAAACTAGAAAATATAGAGTTGCCTTCTCTCTACTTTTCTCACAAGCGAGATTGCGTGGTGAGAGATGGTGTTATTTTGGCCAGTTCTGAGTTTATTAAATTAAAACCAGGTGAGAAGTTTGATAACATGACCATTCGCTACCGTACCTGCGGAGATATGCCTATTACAGGAGCTGTAGAATCCCAGGCAGATGATCTAACAAAAATAATTGAAGAAATTGCCACCACCCGTACCACCGAGCGCGGCGGCAGGGCAGATGATAAACGTGCAGAAACTGCCATGGAAGACCGCAAAAAACAAGGTTATTTTTAGAAAGCTTTAGGCCAAAAGGCTGTAAGCACTAAGCTTAAAGCTTAAAGCATATAGCCTAAAGCCATTATAAAATGAGAGATTTTAAAAAATACAATGTTTGGGAAATAAGCCATCAATTTGTTTTAAAGATTTATAAAATCACAAAACAGTTTCCGAAAAGTGAAAACTATCAATTAGTATCACAAATGCAACGCGCAGCGTATTCAATCCCTTCAAATTTCAGTGAAGGTTGTGGACGTGCTTCTGATAAAGACTTTAATAGATTTGTAACGATATGTTTAGGTTCTGCACACGAGTTGGAGTACTTTATTTTACTGGCAAAGGATTTAAAATATATAGACATCAGTACGTATGATTTATTAACAACAGAAATAAACGAGATAAAACGAAAATTATACAGTCTAAGTAAAAAACTAATAGCATAAAAACACTAGGCATACAGCTTATAGCCTGCGGCCTTCAGCTTATAGCAAAAAAATAAAATTATCAAATATAAAGACATAGAAATATTACGTTTTACTACCGCTGGGAGTGTGGATGATGGCAAAAGTACCCTTATTGGAAGGCTGTTGTATGATAGTAAATCAATCTTCCAAGACCAACTAGATGCCGTAGAAGCTTCTAGTAAAAATAAAGGTTTTGATTATGTAGATTTATCATTGCTTACAGACGGGCTCAAATCTGAGCGGGAACAAGGTATTACCATAGATGTAGCCTACCGTTATTTTGCAACCCCAAAGCGTAAATTTATTGTAGCAGATACCCCCGGCCACATTCAATATACCCGTAATATGGTAACAGGCGCTTCTACTGCCAACTTGGCTATCATACTCATTGATGCGCGTAAAGGCATGCTTGAGCAAACACACAGGCACTCATTTATTGCTTCTTTACTGCGTATACCCCATGCTATTGTATGTGTAAATAAGATGGATTTGGTAGATTATAGTGAAGATGTGTACGATACAATTGTCTCAGATTTTAAAGCCTTTGCATCTAAGCTAGAAATTAATGACATACAATTTATTCCTATCTCGGCCCTTAAGGGAGATAACGTAGTTGACAAATCTGAACATATGGATTGGTATGAGGGTAGTACTTTGATGTATCATTTAGAGACGCTGCACATCTCTAGTGATTACAACCACATAGATTGCCGTTTTCCTGTACAATCTGTAATACGGCCTCACACCCTAGATAATCAAGATTTTAGAGGTTTTGCAGGACGTATAGACGGAGGGGTGTTTAAACCCGGAGATAGAGTAAAAACCCTTCCATCGGGTTTTGTAACTACCATCAAAACCATTGAGCTGGGTGGAGAGCAAATTGCAGAAGCCTTTGCGCCGATGTCTGTAACTATGACCCTACAAGATGAGATAGACACCAGCCGCGGAGACATGATTGTACGAGAGAATAACGTCCCAGAAATTGGCCAAGATATAGAAGTACTAGTTACCTGGATGAGCAGCAATCCATTAAAGCCGCGTACCAAGGTAGTTATTAAACACACCACCAACCAGTGTATGGCAATGGTAAAAGAATTAAAATATAAAATAGACATTAACACCCTGCACCGATTACAAGATATAGATACACTAGCCATGAATGATATTGGGCGTATCTCATTGCGCACCTCCAAGCCACTTTTTTATGACGTCTATAAAAAAAACCGCCAAACAGGGAGCATCATAATCATTGATGAGCAAACCAATGAAACCATCGGAGCTGGGATGATTATTTGAGGGTGATGCAGGGGAACAGTGAAGTAGTGAAGTGGTTATTCAGTGAAACAGTTAAAGATTAGTGATGACACATAAAGATTTAGATGTTTATAAATTAAGTTTAGACTTGGTGGAAGACATATATAAGCTAACAAAAAGTTTTCCTGCCTCCGAGAATTTTGGTTTAACATCTCAACTGCGGCGTGCAGCAGTTTCTCTGCCATCAAACATAGCAGAAGGGGCAAGCAGAGCCTCTACTAAAGACTTTATTCGTTTTTTAATCATTAGCCGAAATAGAAACACAATTAGTCATAGCTGCGCGTATAGGCTATATTGTTTTTAATGACGAATTAAAAAATAACATTACTACAATCAGAAAAATGATATACAGATTAAAACAATCGTTAAACAAAAAACTAAGTAAGTAAACCGAATGACCAAAAAAAGTGAAACAGTGAGATAGTGAAACAGTGAGGTAGTGAAGCAGTGAAGCAATAAAACAGTGAGGTAGTGAAGTAGTAAAACAGTGAAACAGTGAAGCAGTAAAACAATAAAGATATAATAACCGAATCCCCGCATCACCGCCTTTCCGAATCACCGTATCACCGCATGACCGAATCACCAAAAAAAGTGAAACAGTGAAACAGTGAGATAGTGAAACAGTGAGGCAGTGAAGTAGTGAAACAATAATGATATAATAATCGAATCATCGCATTTCCAAAACCCCGAATCACCGCATCACCGAATCACCAAAAAAAGTGAAACAGTGAGATAGTGAGATAATGAAACAGTAAGGCAGTGAAGCAGTGAAAGAATAATGATATAATAATCGAATCATCGCATTTCCAAAACCCCGAACCACCGAATCACCAAAAAAAGTGAAACAGTGAGATAGTAAAACAGTGAGGCAGTGAAGATATAATAACTGAATCACCTTATCACTAAATGACCGAACTACCGAAACACCGCATTACCGCATCACCGTAACACAGCATCACCAATACGCCGTATCACCGAATGACCGCATCACAGAATCACAGTACAACCTCATCACCGCATCACCTTATCACTGCTATCACTGCCGCTCTGGAAGCTAGTAAAGCTATCTTAGAAATCTACCACTCTGGAGCCTTTGATATAGAGTTAAAGGGAGATAATTCTCCTTTAACTAAGGCAGATACAGCTTCTCATGATGTGATTATGTCTTACCTAGAGGCTACAGGTATCCCTGTACTCTCTGAAGAGGGCAGAGACATCCCTTATAAGGAGCGTAAAGACTGGAAGCAGCTTTGGATAGTAGACCCTATAGATGGTACCAAAGAATTTATAAAACGCAATGGTGAGTTTACAGTAAACATTGCCCTTATAGAAAATCAACGCCCCATAATCGGCGTTATTTTTGTGCCGGTAACGGGAGAGCTCTATTTTTCTGCCAAAGAAATAGGCGCTTTTAAAGTAGCCGTACATCTAGAAGTTTATGATGTTAAAGCTTTACTTTCAAAGGGCAATATATTACCTTTGCAAAGAGAAGATAATACCTTTACCATCGTGGCTAGTAGATCTCATATGTCTGCAGAGACACGAGAGTATATACAGCAAATGCGTGAGATTCACGGGGATGTGAAATTAATATCAAAAGGAAGCTCTTTAAAACTGTGTATGGTTGCAGAAGGCACTGCCAATTGCTACCCTCGTTTTGCGCCTACTATGGAGTGGGATACCGCAGCAGGTCAGGCTATTTGTGAGCATGCAGGGTTTGAGGTGCTAGATTGGGAAACCAAGAAAAACATGTTGTATAATAGAGAAGAATTATTAAATAACTGGTTTTTAGTACAATCAAAAGGGGCCATTTAACAATAATAAAATAACAAGTGATTACCGGTGGTAGTTTAGAAAAATACAAAAAATAAGCGTGAATAAGATTCAAATGGTTGATCTTAAAGGTCAATACAACAAAATAAAAGATCAAATTGATACTGCTGTGATTCAAACAATTGAATCTACGGGCTTTATTAATGGTCCAATTGTAAAAGAGTTTTCTAAGTCATTGGAGGAGTATCTTGGAGTTAAACACGTAATTCCATGCGCTAATGGTACAGATGCACTCCAAATAGCACTCATGGCATTATCTTTAAAACCTGGTGATGAAGTTATTTGCCCTTCTTTTACATATGTAGCAACTGCGGAAGTAATTTCTCTTTTAGGGTTAACCCCAGTAATGACGGATGTAGATCCAGATACTTTTAATATAACTGCTGATATAATTAAACCTCATATTACAAGTAAAACAAAAGCAATAGTGCCAGTTCACCTTTACGGGCAATCTTGTGATATGGAAGGTATTATGGATTTAGCTTTTGAGTTTGGCTTGTATGTAATTGAAGACAACGCACAGGCAATAGGAGCTAAATATACATTTAGTGATGGAACTGTAAAAAATACTGGAACAATTGGTCATATAGGTACTACTTCATTTTTCCCTTCCAAAAATCTTGGTTGTTATGGTGACGGAGGTGCAATGTTTACCAATGATGATCAAATTGCTAAAAATCTTAAAATGATAGCAAACCATGGTCAAGAAGTGAAATATTACCATAAAGTTACAGGTTGTAACTCAAGACTAGATTCCATCCAAGCTGCTATTTTAAATATAAAATTAAATTATTTGGATAACTATGCTGACTCAAGAAATAAAATGGCTGAAAATTATGATGAAAATTTCTCAGCTATTCAAGAATTATCAATACCAAAAAGACAACACAATTCAACACATGTATTTCATCAATATACATTAAAGGTTGTACCCGAATTAAGAAATTCTCTGATTGATTTTTTAAAGGAAAATAATATTCCTGTTATGATATATTATCCTGTTCCACTTTATAAACAAGAAGCATTTAGCAAGTACGTAAATATTGATTTTAAGATAGCAAATGTGGAACAATTGTGTAAAACTGTGTTCTCGTTGCCAATTCATACCGAGATTGAAAATTCTAATCAAGAATTTATAATTAATAAAGTAAAAGAATTTTTTAATAAAATATAAATTCCAGAATGGAAACAAAAAATTATTTCGTTCATGAAAGTTCATACGTTGACGAGCCCTGTCAAATAGGAAAAGGAACAAAGATATGGCACTTTTCACATGTTATGAAAAATTCAGTAATTGGAGAAAATTGTAATATTGGTCAAAATGTTGTGGTCTCACCAGATGTACAATTAGGTAATAACGTTAAAATTCAAAACAACGTATCAGTATATACTGGAGTTGTCTGTGAAGATGATGTGTTTTTGGGTCCATCAATGGTGTTTACCAACGTAATAAATCCAAGAAGCGGCGTTATCCGAAAAGAGGAGTACATGAAGACTGTTGTTAAAAAAGGAGCCTCTATTGGTGCTAATGCAACAATCGTATGTGGTAACAATATTGGTAAATATGCATTTATTGGGGCTGGAGCGGTTGTTACAAAAGAAGTTCCAGATTATGCATTAATGGTAGGTAACCCATCAAAAAATATAGGTTGGATGAGTGAGTATGGCGAGCGTTTAAATTTTGATAGTTTAGGAATAGCAATTTGTGACAATACAGGTTTAAAATATAAGTTAAGTAATAAATTAGTACATAAAATAGATGAGTAAAAATTTCGCTTTAATTGGAGCTTCAGGATATATCGCTCCTAGGCATTTACAGGCAATAAAAGATACAGATAATAATTTAGTAGCCGCATTAGATCGTTTTGATAGTGTTGGGGTTATGGATAGTTTTTTTCCAGATGCTGATTTTTTTGTTGAAACTGAGCGTTTTGACAGGCATATAGAGAAATTAAAATATGATAAAGGGATAAACTTAGATTATGTTAGTATTTGCACCCCAAATTACTTACATGATGCTCATATAAGAATGGCTTTAAGAAGAGGTGCAGATGCAATTTGTGAAAAACCGTTAGTTACAAATCCTTGGAATTTGGACGCTCTTCAAAAAATGGAAAAAGAATCTGGACAAAGAGTTTGGAATATTTTACAACTAAGATTACACAAGAGTATCATTGATTTAAAAAAGAAAGTGGAAGCAGCTCCAAAAAATAAAGTTTTTGATATAGATCTTACCTATTTAACCTCCAGAGGAAATTGGTATTATACATCTTGGAAAGGAGATACTCAAAAATCAGGAGGGATTGCTACAAATATTGGGGTACACTTTTATGATATGTTGTCTTGGATTTTTGGGGATGTAAAAGAAAACATTGTTCACCTTCAAACACATGATAGAGCATCTGGTTATTTAGAGTTTGAAAGGGCCAGAGTTCGTTGGTTTTTGTCCATAAATTATGATGTATTACCTCAAGAAATAAAAGCTAAAGGACAAAGAACGTATAGGTCAATCACAATTGAGGGTGAAGAATTAGAGTTTAGTGGAGGATTTACTGATTTACACACAAGAGTTTATGAAGGTATTTTAGACAATAGGGGTTATGGGATAGAGGACGCTAGGCAAGCAATAGAGATTGTACATGATATTAGAAATTCTGAACCAATTGGTTTAAAAGGTGATTATCATCCTTTTGCGAGATTAAAAACAAGCAAACATCCTTTTAGAAAATAAATATGAAAAAAGTTTCCTTACCTATATTCCTTTCAAGACCAGGCCTTAATGATGAAGATATTTCAAACGTAGTTGAAGTATTAAAGTCTGGAAATCTTGTTCAAGGTGAAAAGGTCCTTGAATTAGAAGAAAAGACAAGTTTATATTTAAATTCTAAAAAGTGTTCAGCAGTTAGTAATGGAACCGCTAGCCTTCACCTAGCTCTTATTGCATTAGGAGTTGGACCAGGAGATGAAGTTATAATTCCTGCCTTATCATACATAGCTACTGGAAATGTAGTTGAAATAGTTGGAGCTAAACCTATATTTGTAGATGTAGATTTAGATACTTTTAATATAGATGCTAGTGAAATTGAGAGCAAAATAACTAAAAATACAAAATGTATAATGCCAGTACATGAATTTGGATTGTGTGCTTCAATGGAAGAAATTATGAAAATTTCTAAAAAACATAATATTCCTGTGATTGAGGATGCTGCGTGTGCACTTGGAGCTAGTTTGAATGGTAAAGCTGCAGGTACTTTTGGAGAGTTTGGTTCTTTTTCTTTACATCCAAGAAAATCAATAACCTCTGGAGAAGGGGGTCTTTTAGTTAGTAATGCAATAGAACTAGATGATAAAATTAAAATTTTAAGAAACCATGGAGTTGATTCGAAAACAAACCCTCCGACGTTCGTAGCTGCTGGATATAATTACAGATTAACAGATTTTCAAGCCGCTCTAGTATTAAGTCAATTTAATAGGATTGAAAAAATTATAAGCTATAAGAGACCACTTGTAGATTATTATTTAAAAAATCTCCGAACAGATATCTTAAAACTACCCCTTGAACCAAAAAATTTTAAACATTCTTGGCAAACCTTTCATGTATTGGTAGAGAGCAATGATATAAGAAATAGACTTATGGCGTTTTTAAAAGAAAATAAAGTGTATGTGAATTACGGAGCACAATGTATACCGCACATGGATTATTATCAAAAAAAATATGGATATGATTCTAAGACACTTTTTCCCAATGCTTTACAATCTTTTAATTGTGGACTAGCCTTGCCTTTAGATGAAAATCTAACAATTATTGAAATTGAATATATAACCAATCTAATTAATAAATTCTAATGATACAAAACAAAAATATCTTTATAACTGGTGGAGCCGGTTTTATTGCCAATACGTTAATTGGTCACTACGTTGAAAAAAACAAAATAACAGTGTATGATAATTTTCATAGAGATACGCTTTCTTCTAGTAAGTATGCTAAGCATGAAAATATAACAATTATCAAAGGAGATGTTCTAGATCTTGACCATCTTACCGAAAGTATGAAAGGTGCAGATATTGTTATACATGCTGCTGGAATTGCAGGAATAGATACAGTGATTAAGAATCCTGTTAAAACAATGAGAGTAAATATGATTGGAACTTCTAACGCTCTAGAAGCAGCAAGAATAAATGAAATAAAAGATAGGTTTATTGATTTTTCAACTTCAGAAGTGTTTGGATCAATGGCATTCAGGTCTACAGAAGGTGATGAAACTGTTTCAGGATCTGCTGGAGAAGCAAGATGGACTTATGCTGTATCAAAACTAGCAGGAGAACACCTTACTCATGCATATCATAGTCAATATAAGTTGCCTGTAGTAACAGTTAGGCCATTTAATGTTTATGGCCCAGGTCAAACAGGAGAAGGTGCAATACAGATATTCATAAAAAGAGCACTTTTAAATCAAGATATTAAGATTGATGGTGATGGGAGTCAAATTAGAGCTTGGTGTTATGTTGATGATTTTGTTGATTGTTTGATTATGTGTATTGAAGATCCAAAGGCAATTGGAGAAAGTTTTAATCTTGGAAATTCTAGAGCTATTACGACAATTTTAGGTTTAGCAAAAGAAGTTATTAGGATTTTAAAATCAGATTCTAAAATTATATTTGAAGCACCACTTTCGGCAGATATAGCGATTCGTATTCCAAGTGTCATTAAAGCAAAGGAACTTTTAGGTTTTCAGGCGAAGGTTGATTTAGATGATGGAATAATTCAGACGGCAAGATGGATTAAAGATAATTTATAATTTAAATAACACAATCATGATAAAAAATGAAAAAAGAAATAATAATTTAAGACCCAATATTCTGAGACAATTTATTTCTAATGTAATGACTGATGATGAACGAGCTAATTTGTGGGGGCTCCCTATTGGTTGTCGAATGAGAGAAAATGCTAAAATAATTTCCCAAGAGAATTTTGAATGCGGTGAATATGTATGGATTGGTGAGGGAGCTATATTGGATGCTTCAGGAGGACTTGAAATAGGCTCTCACACTAGCATAGGTTTATATGTAATGATTTGGAGTCACACTAGTTATCTTGCAAATTTGAGTTATAATAATGTTATTGGGAGTGATTTAATAACTAGGAGAAAAACAAAAATAGGAAAGGGCTGTTTTATTGCGGGTCATAGTGTAATTTATGATGGAATTACAATTGGAGATCGTACAGTAATATTACCTGGAACAGTTGTCACTAAAAACATTGAAGGTAATTGTATTGTGGGTGGATCTCCTGCAAAAATTATTAAAAAAATTGATGATGAGTTTATCAATGAGAAAATTAGACAAATTAGAAATAATGAAAAATAAAATAAATATTGGAGATGAAGCTACTTTGAATAAAGTCTTTACGAGTGAAGATGTGTATCATTTTGCTAATATATCACTTGATAATAATCCTATTCATTTAGATGATGAATATGCTTCTAAAACAATTTTCAAGGCTAGGATAGTTCAAGGGATTTTAGTTTCAGGACTTATTTCAGCCGTAATTGCTAATAAACTTCCAGGTAACGGGAGTATATATTTAAAGCAGGAGTTAAATTTTAAAATACCAGTTTTTATTGGAGATGAAATTACGGCTAAAATTCTTGTTACAAAGATCCATCAAAATAAACCGATATATACTTTATCAACGATTTGTACTAATCAAAATAATGAGATTGTTATTGATGGTGAAGCTATAATATTGCTAAATAGAAAAAAGGATATATGATTTATATAATTGATTATGGACTAGGTAATTTAGCATCAATTAAGAATATGTTTAAACATATTGGTGTAAGAGATGTAAAAATAACATCAGATAAATCAGAATTAGAAAAAGCAGAAAAAATTATTTTGCCTGGAGTTGGGGCTTTCGATAATGGTATGCAACATTTAAAAAAATATGATTTAATAGAAGTCTTAAATAAAAAGGCGTTAGTTGATAAAATTCCTTTTTTGGGAATTTGTTTAGGTATGCAATTAATGACAAAAGGCAGTTTAGAAGGGGAAGAAAAGGGCTTGGGTTGGTTTGATGCACAAGCCGTGAAATTTGAACCAATGAACGGTTTTAAAGTGCCACACATGGGATGGAACCATGTTAAGCCAGTAAACGATAAGAATAATTTTTTATGTAATGATAAGAACTATCGTTTTTATTTTGTGCATTCTTATTATGTTGAAAGCAATAACCCTAGAGATGTTTTATTTGAGACTGAATATGGCACATCGTTTCATTCTGCAATACAAAGAGATAATATTATAGGTATGCAATTCCATCCTGAAAAAAGTTTGCATTTTGGTATGGATATTTTTAAGCAATTTTCAAAACTTTAGTTAACATGGCTTTAAAAAGAATTATGCCTTGCCTTTTGCTACAGGGCAAGAGACTGGTGAAAACAGTAAACTTTAAAAATGCGTCATATGTTGGTGATCCAATTAATGCTGTAAAAATATTTAATGATAAAGAAGTTGATGAGCTATTAGTGCTTGATATTTTAGCTACCAAAAATGGAGAAATAGATTTTGATTTGCTAAAAGATTTTACTTCTGAATGCTTTATGCCTTTAGCATATGGAGGAGGTGTTCGAACTGTTGAAGATTTTCAAAAATTGTATAGTATAGGAATTGAGAAAGTTGTTGTAAATACTTTGTTAATTGATAATCCTAAAATAGTTAAGAGTGCTGCAAATAAATTTGGAAACCAAAGTATTGTGGCTTCAATTGACGTAATATACAACTCAATAAATGATAATTATGAAATCTATTCTCACTCTAATAGAGATATTAACATGAATTTAGAAGAATATCTTACTTATGTTTTAAGTTTAAATATTGGTGAAATATTTATTACATCTGTAGACAGAGAAGGTACTTGGAATGGATTTGATAATGATCTTATTAATTATGTAAATAATTTTGTTGATGTACCTATCATTGCTAACGGTGGATGTGGTTCAAAAGAGGATTTAAAAAATGTATTATATAATATAGGAGTTCAAGCTGCTGCTTTAAGTAGCATGGCTGTATATCAGAAAAAAGATATGGGCGTATTAATAAGGTTTCCTAAACGAAATGAAATAATAAGAGATGAACAATCATTATAAGTTTTTAAATAGTTACAAGGAAGAAGAAATTCAAGCTTGTACACGATGTATTTACGATTCAAGAATACCAAAAATAACTTTCGACGAAAAGGGTGTTTGTAACTACTGTGCACAGTATGATCAGATGATGGATGAGTATCCAATAGGGCAAGAAGGTTTAAAAATCATAGAAAAAGAGATAGAACAGGTAAAGAAAGATGGCAAAGGTAAACCATATGATGTTGTTATTGGGGTAAGTGGGGGAGCCGATTCTTCCTATATGTTACATGTTGCAAAAAAAAAATATGGATTACGGGTGCTTGCGGCACATTTTGATAACACCTATAATTCAAGAATAGCTGTAGAGAATATAGATTGTGTTTTAGAAAAATTAGATATTGATTTGTATACCCATGTCGTCGACAATATTCAGTATCAAAAAATTTACAAATCATTTTTTAAAGCATCAGTTCCTGAGGTTGATACCCCAACCGATATAGCTTTAGCAGCTGTACATTATCAAGCTGCAGAGAAATATGGGATAAAACATATTTGGGAAGGACATTCTTTCCGTACAGAAGGAATTTCACCTTCTGGTTGGGTTTATATGGACGCCATGTATATTAAAAGAATTCATGAAAAATATGGAGATGGAGATTTGGGGAATTTACCTGTATTATGGCTAGATAAATGGATAAAATGGATTTCTGAAGATAAAATAAAAAAATTTAGACCTTTATATTACTTAGATTATAATAAAGAAAAAGTAAAAATAATGCTAGAAAAAGAATATGGATGGCAGTGGTATGGAGGGCACCACATGGAGAATAGAACAGCCTATTTTTCAAACAATTATTATGTTTTGAAGAAGTTCGGAATAGACTTGAGATACGCAGAATTTTCAGCATTGGTAAGAGCAGGAATGATGACTAGAAAAGTTGCCCTAGAAAAGATTAAAGAAGACAAACCTTTTGATCAAGATATATTAGAAGAGATTAAAAAAAGAACTAACACCTCTGACCAAGAATGGGAAGAAATAATGGCAGCACCACCTAGTCATTATACTGAACACGAGACCTATAAAAAGACTTTTGAGGAGAAAAAAGAGTTTTTTTATGACCTTTATAAAGGAGGATACGTTACAAAAAGTTTTTATTATAAATTTTGTGTGTTAAAGGATAATTAATATGGATAAGACAAAAAGACCAAATATATACTGGTTTATTATTGATTCAGTAAGAACTTATAAAACTGGACTTGATGATAGAGATAGAATTGATATTCTTGATGAAGTTGGTAAAGATGCTTCTGAGTTTTTAAATTGTGTAACTGGAGCACCTAGCTCATTGTTGTCTGCGGGAACAATCTTCACAGGTCTCCCAGCAACTTTTGTAGCTAGACACTTTAATGAGTGGAAGTTTACCGGGATGGAAATTAGCACAATGGCATCTCTAAAAGAAGAGTACAATTATGAAACGTATCCAATTTTGGATACACGTGATTTAAGAGAGATTCTTCATAAAATAGTACCGCCCTTAAAACATAAGGAACTCCCTAAGGAGTATAATTTATCTGATTATGTTTGGCATAATAAAGATGTAACAAAAATATTTAAGCATTATCTTAAAAAAGAGGATCCTGAAAAGAATAACGCATATATAATGTGGTATGATTGTAGAAGAGATCCTAAAGTAAATGATTATGTGAAGGAAGCTATAGATGCAATTAAGGCAAAAGGAGACTTTGATAACTCTATTATTTTAATGCACTCCGACCACGGGTATCCAGATCCAATTACTAAACTTAATGAAGAATACTTTAACGGTATTGGTCATGATATGATTTTAACAGATGATAATATTAAAGTTCCTTTGATTATAAAAACTCCAAATGGACCTAAAGGTGTA
>Ga0206129_10003040_pt1 | contig 19814 bp, 18 predicted proteins | sample Helgoland_Spring_8_FD_148616 | JGI IMG/M metagenome (GOLD analysis project Ga0206129, IMG submission 148616) | Pelagic subsurface seawater microbial communities from Kabeltonne, Helgoland, North Sea - Helgoland_Spring_Bloom_20160502_2 | ecosystem: Environmental > Aquatic > Marine > Epipelagic ...
GTATCCGCAGCCTCTCGCACAGTGCCCTCGCACATCACAATCACATTGTCGGCAATACCAGCCACCACGCCCAGATCATGGCTGATAAAAATTACCGCCATATCGCGCTTCTGTTGCAGCTGTTTAATCAGCTCCAGAATCTGCGCCTGAATAGTCACATCCAGAGCCGTGGTGGGCTCATCGCAAATCAAAAGCCGCGGCTCATTGATCAGCGCCATTGCAATCATCACCCGCTGGCGCATACCGCCGGAAAACTCATGGGCGTAACAGTTAAAGCGGGCAGGAGCATCGACAATGCCCACCTCGTCCAGCAGTTCAACAGCCCGCTTGCTGGCATCCTCCCGACTTAGGCGGCGAGCCTTATCCGGGTGGTAGATCAACGGTTCAATCAGCTGCTCACCAATACTGATAAACGGATTTAGAGACGTCATGGGATCCTGAAAAATAATCGCGATATCATTGCCGCGGAAATGTTGCATGCGCTCCGGGCTGCAGCTCAGTAGATCCTCGCCATCAAACAGGGCATTGCCGCCTTCGATTTTGGCCGGAGGTTTGGGCAGCAGATCCAACAGACTGTAGCAGGTCACTGACTTGCCCGAGCCAGACTCACCGACAATGGCTAAGGTCTCGCCGCTGTCCACCGAGAAGCTGACATCATCCACAGCTTTGACCACACCATCTCTGGTGTGAAAGTAAATCTTGAGTCCATTAACATCGAGAAGGGCCATTGCGCAGTTCCTTTATTAGTCTTTCGACGTGCGCGGATCCAGAGCATCGCGCAGGCCGTCGCCAAGAAAATTCAGGGCAAACAGCGTAAGAGATAAAGTGACCCCAGGGAAGATTAGCAGCCAGGGATACTCCTCCATGGTTTCAACACCATAATTAATCAGCAGACCCCAAGAGCTCTCCGGCGGCTGAATACCCAGGCCCAGAAAACTTAAAAAAGCCTCCAGCAACATAACGCTGGGAATGGTTAAGGTGGTGTAGACAATCACCGGGCCCAAAGTATTGGGAATAATATGACGGCGGATAATAGTCCATTGGGACAGACCCAATGAATAGGCCGCCTCAACAAATTCCTGTTTGCGCAGACTCATTACCTGACTGCGCACAATGCGCGCCATGGTCAGCCATTCCACCGCACCAATAGCCAAAAATAGCAGCAGAATATTGCGCCCAAACACCACCATCAGCAGCACAATAAAAATCATAAAGGGCAGGGCGTACATAATATCGACAATACGCATCATCACCGCATCCACGCGACCGCCAACAAAACCGGCAATAGCGCCCCAGAGCACACCAATCACCAGAGCCACCGCAGTTGCGATAAAGCCCACCATAAGTGACACCCGACCACCGTACATAATGCGCGTCAGCATATCGCGGCCAAAGATATCCGTGCCCAGCCAATGTTCCAGACTGGGTGCTGTGGCGCCCAGCATTAGATTCTGTTCCTCATAACCATAGGGCGCGATCCAGGGTGTTAGTAGAGACACAATACAGAGCAGGGCGATCACTCCAAGACCAAACAGAGCGAGATAATTTTTGCTCAGTTTGATCCAGGCATCTCGCCACAAAGAGCTGCCTTTTTCTTCCATAGCTTGCAACCTATCCATTAGCTCTCTCCTCCCGCCTGCTGGCGCAGTTTAGGATTAAGCCACAGGGCAAGCATATCCGAGAGCAGATTAAACAGAATAATCAGCGTGGCAAAGAACACTGTCATACCCAAAATCATAGTGTAGTCGCGATTAAAGGCCGCTTGCACATAGAAGCGCCCCAGCCCCGGAATCTGGAAAATAGTCTCCACCACAAAGGAGCCGCCGAGCAGACCGGCAAAGGCAGGTCCCAAAAATGCCACCACCGGAATCAAGCCACCCCGCAGGGCGTGCTTAAAAATAATCAGCGGTTCGGACAGGCCTTTGGCCCTGGCAGTGCGAATGTAATCCTGAGATAGAACCTCGAGCATCCCGCCTCGAGACAGCCGTGCTATATAGGCAGCGTATCCTGTACCCAGAGTGATGGCCGGCAGAATTTTATCCCCGGGAATATCCCCCCAGCCGGAGACCGGCAGCCATTCCAGATGAATACCAAATACCAGAACCAGTATTGGCCCAAGCAAAAAAGAGGGCATGCAGATACCCAGCATGGCCGCCGACATGGGCAGATAGTCCTGCATAGTATTGGGGCGCATGGCAGCCAGCACACCGGCACTAATACCAATAATCAGCGCCACCAACATGGCATACATAGCCAGTTCCGCGGTGGCTGGCAGGCCCGCAGCAATCAGCTCATTGACCGTGCGCCCGGAATATTTAAAGGAAGGCCCAAGGTCCCCCCGCAGCACATCACCCAGATAGCTGACATATTGTTGCCACAGTGGCTGGTCGAGATTGTACTGGGCTTCCAGCGCGCGAATAACCTCTGGCGGTACCGCCTTATCTGCGGAGAAAGGGCCGCCCGGAGCACTGTGTACCAGAAAGAAAGTGGCGCTGATAACAATTAGCAATACAGGAATAGCCTGCAATAGACGGTTAAAGGCAAATCTAAGCATTATTGCTGGCCCCCATTGTCAGGCTCCAGATAGATTTCACTAAAGGACGGCTGGTTAAGAATATTGCCACTAAAATTCTTTACCGAAGGATCCACCAGATTGTTAGAAGTGTAAATATAAATAGGTATCACCGGCATATCCGCCAGCAGCATCTTCTCAGCCTGAGTAAAGATTTCCAGTCGCTCCTCCTGGGTTTTAGCCTCCGGAGCATGTTTTAAAATCAACTCGTCATAGACTGGGTTACACCAGCCAGTGCGGTTATTGCCACCATTGCAGAGAAACATATCGAGAAAGTTATTGGGGTCAACATAGTCGCCAATCCAGCCTGCTCTGCCAATCTGATAATCCTTCATGCTGACGCTATTGAGATACACCTTCCATTCCTGGTTGAGCAATGTGACATCAATATTAAGATGCTTCTTCCACATCTGCTGAATGGCCACCGCCAGTTTGCGATGGCCCTCACTGGTGTTGTAGAGAATCTCGGTGCTGGGAAAGCCCTCGCCGTTAGGGTAGCCAGCATCCGCCAGCAGTTGTCGGGCAGCCTCAGGGTCAAAGCGCAAATCGCTCTCGGGGTAATAACCCATGGTGCCCGGTGGGGTGATGGCATAGGCAGGTATCTGACCGGCTTTAAGAATGCGCTGGGTAAGCTGATCCCGATCAATAGTCATACCCAGAGCCCGGCGCACTCGCTTATCCTGCAACTGTGGGGTCTCTACATTGATGCGATAAAAGTAGATACCCAGATAGGGATCGATACGCAGGGCAGGGTCGTTATTGCTCTGGTAGGTGGCAATCTTGTCCGCAGGCACAGTGCCGCTGTAATGCAGTTGTCCGGCCCGGAACATGCGCTCTTCGGTAATCGCATTTTCAGTTGGGTAGTAGACAATTTCATTGAGGCGCACATTGTCAGCATTCCAGTAATAGGGGTTGCGCTCGACCACCACCCGGCGATTGATTTTCCAGTCCCGCAGTTGAAAGGCACCATTGCCAACAATATTGCCCTCGTAGGTCCAGCGGGTGCCGCGCTGGTCGGCGCTGCCAAATTTTTCCACGGTGGCCTGGTGCACCGGGTACAGGCTGTAATGATCCAGCAGCTGCAGAAAATAGGGGGTGGGGTTTTTTAAGGTCACCTGCAATGTCAGGTCGTCCAGCGCCTTGACCCCCACCTGCTCAAAGTCGCTGATCTCGCCCTCGTAATACTCTTTGGCATTCTCAATAGAGAAGTACATATAGGCATAGAGATTGCCCAGTGCTGGCTGCAATGCGCGCCACCAGGACCAGACATAGTCATGGGCATTGTGTGGGTCGCCATTGGACCAGCGGGCATTGTCCCGCAGGTGGAAGGTATAGACTCGGCCATCGTCGCTGATCTCCCAGGACTTGGCCACGCCCGGTCTGGGCTCAAGGGTTTTGCGATCTTTTAATACCAGCCCCTCCATCAGGGCAATAATAATTTTGTGCTCCGGCACACCAGTGGCGATATGGGGGTCCAGACTCTGGGGCTCGGTACCATTGCCCCAGTGCAATGTGCCAGTGCGGTTGCCTTTGGAGACATTGTTTTCCGAACTGCCGCAGCTGCCAAGCAGCAGGCTGCTTGTCAGGATCAGGATAATGGCGGAGAGTTGCGAGGCGGTTGAAACTGAGACCTGCGGTTTCATTAAATAAATATCCTTAATTATTGTTATGCCAATCAGCTGCGCAAGCTGGTCTACTCAGTGTAAACAAGCTGGCTGGGGATGTGAAGAATAAGCCCCATCCAGCGCCAGCGCGATAGTTTTTTGACCTCATATTGGCTGGGATGTTGCACTTGCTGCGCAAACCTCGGATAATCCCGCGCTTCGCTTTAATGGTGGCCCCCTTTGGTCCCCTCGCAACAGCCAGCCGCAAACCCCGCCAGGCCCGGAAGGGAGCAACGGTAGTGGTTACGCTGTGTGCCGAGGTGTGGCTATTGGGGGTCATCGCCATTAGCCCTTCCAGCGCTCCAGTTATCTCCCTATAATGAATGCTTTAAACCGAGCAGATGCAGCTATGAGTTATCAGGTTCTAGCCCGTAAATGGCGACCCCGTTCCTTTGCCGAAATGGCGGGGCAGGAGCATGTGCTGCAGGCATTGATCAATGCGCTGGATAATGACCGGTTGCACCATGCCTATCTGTTCACGGGCACCCGCGGTGTGGGCAAAACCACCATCGGACGTATTCTGTCGAAATGCCTGAATTGCGAGCAGGGTGTCAGCTCAGTGCCCTGTGGCACCTGCGCCAGCTGTGTTGAGATAAACGAAGGCCGGTTTATTGATCTGATTGAAGTGGATGCCGCATCCCGCACCGGTGTCGATGATATGCGCGACCTGCTGGATAATGTGCAGTACACGCCGTCCAGAGGTCGCTTTAAGATCTACCTGATCGACGAAGTGCATATGCTATCCAAGTCGAGCTTTGCTGCACTGCTAAAAACCCTTGAAGAACCACCGGCCCATGTAAAGTTTTTGTTTGCCACCACTGATCCGCAGAAGCTGCCCATTACAGTGCTGTCCCGCTGCCTGCAGTTTAATCTGAAAAACCTCAGTGCCGAGCGCATTACCCAGCATCTGCAGTTTGTGCTGGGAGAAGAGAAAGTACCTTTTGAAGAGGCGGCACTCTGGTCATTGGCGCGAGCTGCAGATGGCAGTATGCGGGACGCCCTGAGCCTTACCGATCAGGCCATAGGCCACGGCGGTGGGCAGATCAATGAGACTGAAGTGAGCTCAATGCTGGGCACTATCGAGCGCAGCTATGTGGTGGATATCTGTATGGCCCTGGCCAGCGGCACAGGGGCTGATGTACTGGCCGCCATTGCCCGCATGGCCGAGCAGGCACCGGATTATGATGCCGCTCTGGCTGACCTGCTGTCGATCTGGCATCAGGTAGCGATTTTGCAGACCGTGCCAGAGGCACTGGACAAAGGGGTTGCCCATTACTCCGAGCTGCTGGATCTGGCGGCGGTAACCAGCAAAGAAGATGTGCAGCTGATCTATCAGATCTGCCTGCTGGGTCGCAAAGATCTGCATCTGGCCGCAGATCTTAAATCTGGTTTTGAAATGGTACTGTTGCGCGCCCTGGCATTTCGTCCCGATGCCAATCCGCCCCTGCGACAGAACATAGAGGCAGACACTCCCCAGGAGGGGGAGCCACCAGCAAAAAAGCCTGAACCTGTAGCTGCTGTAGACGGTCCGGTAGCGGCCGAATCTGCCCCAGCTGCATCATCTCCCGCGCAACTGACCGCGGTGCAGAATATTGACTCCAATGCCGCAGTGGATATCACGCCTGCGGCGGCCCTTAATGAACAACCTCCAGAAGTTGCTCCACAACAAGCAGCCATAAAAAAAATATCGCTCCAGGATTTTACCCCCCACAATTGGATCGATATCCGCAAGCAACTCAGCATAGGAGCCTCGCTGGGAGAGATCGCTAGCCATTGCCTGTACCAAGGGCGGCAGGGCAGCCAGTTGCAGTTTCTTATCGACAGTGATGAGACCAGTCTCTACGACGCCGCCCATCAGCAGAGTCTAGCCGATGCCCTGTCCGATTATTTTGCCCAGCCCCTAAGCGTAGAGATCAGCTTTGGTGTCGCAGAACAAGAGACACCCCGAGCGGTAGATATCCGCGAGAAATCCGAGCGTCTGGCCGAGGCCGTAGACGCTATTAACAGCGATCCATCGGTAATTAAATTTAAACAGCTATTTGATGGCACATTGGATGAGAAGTCCGTGCGGCCCATCGACTAAAACACTCGAGGAAAAAATGGATATCAACAATCTAATGAAACAGGCCCAGCAGATGCAGGAAAAGATGTCTGCCATGCAGGAGCAAGCGGCCAAAGCAGAGGTCACCGGAGAATCTGGCGCAGGTATGGTGCAGGTGGTGATGACAGGCCGTCACGACGTGCGCAAAGTCACTCTGGATCCCTCGCTGATGACTGAAGATAAAGAATTTCTTGAAGACCTGCTGGCCGCTGCCGTCAATGACGCGGTGCGCAAAGTAGAGGCCAAGAGCAAAGATGCTCTAAGTTCAATGACCGGTGGTATGGATCTTCCACCGGGTTTCAAAATGCCATTCTAAACCCTGGGCGGAATTATTTTTGTACGGAAATCTGATCGACCAATTAATTGATGCCCTGCGAGTGCTACCCGGTGTGGGTGCCAAATCTGCCCAGCGCATGGCCCTGCAGTTGCTGGAGCGGGACAAGGTTGGCGCCAGCCGCCTGGCGGAGTCCATTCTTGAAGCGGTGGATAAAGTGGGCCGCTGCAATGACTGCCGTACATTGACTGAGCATGATATCTGCGGTATCTGCAGCAATAGTCGACGGCAGAACACACAGATCTGCGTGGTAGAAAATCCCGCCGATCTCTATGCCATTGAACAGGCCGGCAGTTTTCAGGGCAAATACTTTGTTTTGCTCGGCCACCTTTCTCCCATCGATGGCATTGGCCCCGAACAGCTGGGTATCGACCAGTTGCTTGAGCGGCTGCGCAATGATCAGGTCAGCGAACTGATTCTGGCCACCAACCTGACCGTTGAAGGTGAGGCCACAGCCCATTTTATTGCCGACAAAGCCAAGGCTCTGGGGGTGGCGGTTTCCCGTATTGCCTATGGTGTGCCCATGGGGGGTGAACTTGAATATGTGGATGGGGGAACCTTGAATATGGCACTGCAAAGCAGAAAGGCGCTGTAGATGAATCATTGGATTGACAGTAATGAAAAGCTACAGCAGATGTGTGATCAGCTGGCCAATGTGGGCAAGCTGGCAGTGGATACCGAGTTTATTCGCACCGACACCTTCTACCCAAAGATCGCGCTGATCCAGATTTCCGATGGCGAGCAATGCTGGCTGGTGGATGTGCTGGCGATTAGTCAGTTTGCGCCTCTTAAAGCGATGCTGGAAGATCAGTCCAAGCTGCTGATTTTTCATGCCTGCGCCGAAGATCTCGAGGTGCTGGAATATGCATTGGATATTTGCCCCGGGCGTATTTTTGATACCCAGATAGCAGCGGGCATTGTCAATATCGGGTACTGCATGGGCTATGCCCGGCTGGTGGATTCCATGTTTCAGATCGAACTGGACAAGCAGGAAACCAGATCCGACTGGCTGGCACGGCCATTGACCCAGCGCCAGTTGGACTATGCGGCGGTTGATGTTGAGCACCTCCATGCCATGGAAACAATACTCAGCCAGTTGCTGGCGGAACAGCAGCGTCAGGAATGGTTTGCTGAAGAGACGGCAGCCCTGTTTACTCTGGTGGAAGGGCGCAAGGATTATCAGAACTACTATCTGCGCTTAAAAGGCGCCTGGCGCCTTGGAGTCAAATCACTGACAGCCCTCAATCGACTCTGTGACTGGCGGGAAAATACCGCCAGAAAACTGAACAAGCCCCGCGCCCATATTATTAAAGACTCTGTGCTGCTGGAACTGGCCAAGCGCCTGCCGTCGGCCAGCCAGCAGCTCCAGGGTATAGAAGACTGGTATCCAAGATCGGTCAAGCGCCACGGGGATACCGTGCTGCAACAGATTGCCAAAGCCAGTACTGATACGCCAATGCCAGCAATGCCCCAGCCGCTGCCCAAGGCCATTGCCGGGTTGATGCGGGAAATGCGTACCTCGCTCACCGAGGTGGCCGAGTCTATGGCGATTCCTCAAGAATTTTTGTGTAACAAAAAAGAGCTCGAAGAAATTTTGCGCAGCTCAATGGAGGGCCAGTGCCAATGGCCTGTAAGATTGACCCAGGGATGGCGACAAGCCAGAGTACAACCCGCACTTCAGGCGGTGCTAAATGGCACTGAATTATTATGACTGCAAACTTAAACAACAAAATCCTCTGTGATATTTACAAGGGCGATAAAAAAGAAGAGATGTATCTCTATGTGCCCAAAAAGATTGGGCAGAATGAGTTGGAGGATATACCAGAGGCATTGCTGCAGAGCTTTGGTGAACTCACATTGGTGACGACCTTGGTATTAACTGAATCGAGAAAGCTGGCCCGGGCCGATATTCACAAGGTCATGGCGGAGCTTAATGAAACCGGGTTTTATCTGCAGATGCCGCCGGTTAAGTTTCCCCTTGACGAGCAGCAGAAGTAACTATTTATGACCCAGTTCTGGCAGACAAAAACCCTGGAGCAGATGAACACAGAGGAGTGGGAATTACTCTGTGATGGCTGTGCCAAATGCTGTCTGGTCAAACTGCAGGATATGGATAACGACGAGATTTTCTATACCAATGTCAGCTGCGAATTGCTCGATACTGAAAGCTGCAGGTGCAGCAATTATGACGGCCGTCACCAGGTGGTAGATGACTGCATAAAACTTGATAGAGAGAATATTCACTCATTGGCCTGGCTGCCAAAAAGCTGTTCCTATCGATTGATTGCCGCGGGCCAGGAACTGCCGGAATGGCATCATCTAATCAGTGGCTCCCGAGAGACCATCCATAGCTATGGGGTTTCATTGCAGGGGCAGATCGTGTCCGAACTCAATGTCAGTGATGACGATATAGAAGATCATATTATTAAGTGGGTTGATTAGCAGGTTGGTGAAATATGTATAGTGCAGAAAATTATTTATGGGGCTGGGTAGCTTATTCCGCAGGAGCCCTGTGCCTGCTGTTTTGTCTGTGCCTGCTGGTGCGCAAAATTGGCATCGCTGCCATTCGCCATATTATTTTACTGCTGGCCATTGTGGCGCTGTTTACACCAGTAACTGCCTACCGCGATGACCCCCATCTGGCCCCGGCCTTTTTTGTCAGCCTCTACGAAGGGCTGCTGGCCTCTGGTGACGATATGGGCTTTCAGCGTGGGCTGGCACCTATTATGGCCATTGGCGTTATCAGCATACTGTTTTATCTTATTAGCCGCCTGATTATCAGTCGTATCAGAAAACCCGGCAGCAAAGCTGCGCCAGAACAGACCCAGCAAGCAGAACAATAAAAACTAAACCCTTCCCAGGGAGCCAGCCATGAGTCAAAAAATAACTGCCAGCACCTTGCGCATTGGCAAGCGCTATCGCGCCGAGCGGGTGGATGATAACTACGATGCCATTGTGATTGGCTCTGGTATAGGAGGCTTAACCAGTGCCGCGCTGCTGAGCCAGATGGGCCAAAAAGTCCTGGTGCTGGAACAGCATTACACCGCCGGGGGCTTTACCCATGCCTACGAGCGCAATGGCTATGAGTGGGATGTAGGGGTGCACTATATCGGCGATATGGGGCGCAAGAGCACCGGCCGCGGACTGTTTGACTATATCAGCGGTGGCAAGCTGGAATGGGCGGAGATGGATCCTGTTTACGACCGCATTATTCTCGGTGACGAGCAGTTTGATTTTGTCTCCGGCAAAGAGAATTTTAAGGACAGCCTTAAACAGCAGTTTCCGGATGAAGCCGATGCCATTGACCAGTATGTGGAGTTGGTGCTTAAGACCGGCAAATTTATGGGCAATATCAGCCAGCTAAAAGCCATGCCCAATATGATGGGCAAGCTAATGTCACTGTCGAGCAAAAACAAATTGCCCGACTATGCATTGGACACTTCCTACAATGTGCTCAAGGGCCTGACCGACAATGAAAAGCTGATTGCCGTGCTGTGTGGCCAGTGGGGCGACCATGGTTGCCCACCCAAAGAATCAACCTTTCTGATGCATGCGCTGATTGCCGGACATTATTTTAATGGCGGTTTCTATCCTGTGGGTGGAGCCTCAAAAATTGCTGAAACTATTATTCCGCAAATTCAGGCCTCCGGTGGTGATGTATTTACCTACGCCGATGTGGAAGAAATTCTGGTGCAAAAGAATACTGCGGTCGGGGTAAAAATGGTCGACGGCCACTGTATTTATGCCCCCACTGTAATTAGCAATGCCGGGGTGGTGAATACCTTTTCCAGGCTGCTGCCCCAGCCAGTCAGTGACAAGCTGGGTTATGTGCAAAAGGCCACAGCCCTGGAGCGTTCCATGTCCCATGTGGGCATGTATATAGGCTTAAAAGGTACTGCAGAAGAGTTGCAGTTACCAAAAACCAATCTGTGGATCTATCTGGATCAGCACCATGATAAAAATGTTGCGGCCCTTAGGGCAGATCCCAATGCGCCACTGCCACTGGTCTATGTGTCCTTTCCCTCGGCCAAGGACCCGGATTTCCAGCGCCGCTATCCCGGCCGCTCCACCATTGAGATTGTCTCTGGCCCCTGCGACTACGAGCAGTACCGGCAATGGGCGGATAAAACCTGGGGCAAGCGCGGCGATGATTACGAGGCCCTAAAGCAGGATCTGTCCGACCGCATGCTGGCAGCACTGTGTAAGCAAATGCCCCATCTGGAGGGCAAAATAGATTATTCCGAGGTGTCGACACCATTGTCCACTAGCCATTTCTGCCGCTACGAGCATGGTCAGGCCTATGGTCTGGCCCATACCAAAGACCGCTTCGAACAGGATTGGCTAAAGCCAGCCACCAAGCTGCCCGGCCTGTATTTAACCGGCCAGGATGTGGTGAGCTGCGGTGTGGTGGGCGCGTTGATGTCGGGCATGATCACCGCCATGTCAGTGGTGGGCCTGCGCGGGGCCGGGGAACTGCTTAAGAAGATCAAATCCGGTGTGGTGATTTAATCTTCTTAAGATTGCCCTGTGTTTTGTCCTTTAGTGAATACCGTGCATATGCTTTCGCAGTATTGGCGAGATCAGCAACATAAAGATACCCACCCCACAGCCAATATAAAACAGAAAGGTAAATAGCTCGTTGTAACTAGCCAGTGCCGTGGCTGTATCAATGGTTTCAGTGGCGGCGTTATCTATGGCTGCGATTTTTGATAGCTGAGCGGCAACAAACTCGGAATAGGCCGTGGCCAGAAACCAGGTGCCCATCATCAGGCCAACAATACGCGGCACTGACAGCTTGGTTACTGCAGACAGGCCCACCGGGGAGAGGCACAACTCACCCATGGTATGCAGCAGATAGGCCAGTACCAGCCACCAGCCGATAACCAGACCAGTCTCATTGGTGTTGGCAGCGCCAATCATTAGAGCGCCAAAGCCCAGTCCGGCAAAGATAATACCCAGACCAAATTTCACCGGCGTACTGGGCTCCCAGCCGCGGCGGCCGAGCACAATCCAGGCTGAGGCAAACAATGGTGCCAGCAGAATAATAAAGGCCGCATTAAATGAACCATACTGGCTGGCGCTGAGATCCACTCCAAAAAGTGCCCGGTCGGTAACCCGGTCGGCAAACAATGTCATGGAGGCGGCAGACTGCTCAAACAGCGCCCAAAACACCACGGTAGAGAATATCAGCACCATCATTACAATCAGTCGGCCCCGCTCCACAGCATCGCATTTTTTCAGTACAAAAAAGATCAGCCAGGAGATAACCGCAAGGCTCAGACCATTGAGCAGCCACTCCACCCTGTGGCTGTGCTGAACCATATTCCAGATCAGAGCCACTGAGGCAATGGCGGCGAGATAGATCGCCCATTCTTTATTAACCCCAATCAATGAGGGCTGTTTGAGCAAGGCGGGATCATGGGGTTCCGCATGGCCCTGCAAATAGTTTTGGCCAGTCTGAAACACCAGTAGACCAAAGGCCATGCCAATGCCTGCGGCACCAAAGCCGTAGCCCCAGCCGTAGGTTTCACCCAGATAGCCGCACAGCAGGGTGGCAAACAGAGCCCCCATATTGATGCCCATATAAAAAATGGTAAAACCTGAGTCCCGGCGGGGGTCATTTTCCTCGTAGAGCTTGCCGACAATGGTGGAAATATTGGGTTTTAGAAAGCCAACCCCAATAATAATTAATGACAGGGACAGGTAGAAAACATCCAGAGCAGCATAGTCTCGAATCACGGTTTCACCCTCGACAAAGGCCTGCTGGCCCTCATAGGCCATGCCCAGATGGCCAAGTACCAGCAGGCAGCCACCAAAGGTCACAGATTTGCGCATACCCAGATAGCGGTCGGCCAGCAGTCCTCCAACCACCGGCATGGCATAGACCATAGCCGCATAGCTGGCCAGCACATCCAGGCCCATGGAGTCGGTAAACAGGTGATATTTAGTCAGGTATAACAGCAGCAGGTACTTCATGCCGTAGAAGGAAAAACGCTCCCAGAATTCGGTGGCAAAGCAGATATACAGCCCTTTCGGGTGGCCCATAAAGTCAGTTGAAGGTTGCGATACAGTGGTCATTTGCGCCCCAGTACTTATTGTTTTAGATGACCCTATGCTAACAGCGCAGGTTTTAGAGTGAAATGGTTTCCCGGTAAAAGAAAACTCTTTGGTCATATAAACTGCCAATATTCGCCATTTTGCCGGGCTAATCGGTATATTTTTATTAAAACAGTGCCCGGATTAGATTATTATGCGGTGCTAAACGCAACACTAACCCTATATAAGTGGATCTAAAGACTATGAAATTTACTGGTACTGATAACTATGTAGCCACAGAAGAGCTGCAGATGGCGGTAAATGCCGCAGTGACATTGCAGCGCCCGCTACTGATTAAAGGCGAGCCCGGCACAGGTAAAACACTGCTGGCGGAAGAAGTTGCCAAGTCTTTGGGTATGCCACTGCTGTCATGGCACATTAAGTCCACCACCAAGGCACAGCAGGGCCTGTATGAATATGATGCGGTATCCCGCCTGCGTGATTCCCAGCTGGGCAGCGACAAGGTCCATGATATTGCCAACTACATTAAGAAGGGCAAGCTGTGGGAAGCCTTTACCGCAGATGAGCAGGTGGTGCTCTTGATCGATGAGATCGATAAAGCGGATATTGAATTCCCCAATGACCTGCTGCTGGAATTGGACAAGATGGAGTTCCATGTTTATGAAACAGGCGAAACTATCAAGGCAGTGCAGCGCCCGATTGTAATTATTACCAGTAACAATGAAAAAGAACTGCCGGATGCATTTTTGCGTCGCTGCTTCTTCCACTTTATTAACTTCCCAGACCGCATGACCATGCAGCGCATTGTGGATGTGCATTTCCCCAAGATTAAAAAGACGTTGGTGGACGAGGCGCTGGATATTTTCTTTGATGTGCGCAAGATTCCCGGCCTCAAGAAAAAGCCTTCAACCTCCGAGCTGGTGGACTGGTTAAAACTGGTGATGTCCGATGATATCCCCGAAGATATTCTTACCAACCGCGACCCCACCAAAGCAATTCCGCCACTGTACGGTGCGCTGTTAAAGAATGAGCAGGATGTGCATCTGCTGGAGCGTCTGGCGTTTATGACCCGCCGCGCGGCGCAATAATAAGCTGCTGCCATGCTGATTAACTTTTTCTACACACTCAAGAAAGCCAAGGTACCGGTTTCCATCCGCGAGCTGCTGGATCTGCTCGATGCGATGGAAAATCGCCTCGCCTTTGGCTCGATCGATGATTTCTATCTGCTGGCCCGCACTGTGATGGTTAAGGATGAGAAGTTTTACGATCGCTTTGATAAAGCCTTTGGCGCCTATTTTAAAAACCTGGAAAATATCGATGGCATTATTGAAGCGCTGATTCCAGAAGACTGGTTGCGCCAGGAGTTTGAAAAGCATTTTACCGAAGAAGAAAAAGCCAAAATCGAAAGCCTGGGTGGACTGGAAAAGTTGATTGAGGAGTTTAAGAAACGCCTCGAAGAACAGAAAGAGCGCCATGAGGGCGGCAATAAATGGGTGGGTACCAATGGTACATCGCCCTTTGGTCACGGCGGTTTTAACCCCGAGGGCATCCGTATTGGCGGCCCCGGTGGCAAGGGTACAGCGGTCAAGGTCTGGGATGAGAGACAGTATCAGGATCTGGATGATTCCGTAGAAATCGGTACCCGCAATATCAAAGTGGCTCTGCGCCGTCTGCGCAAATTTGCCCGTGAAGGCTCAGCTGACCAGCTGGATCTGGATGACACCATTGGCAGCACAGCGCGCAACGCAGGTTTTCTGGATATTAAAATGGTGCCAGAGCGACACAACGCGGTGAAGGTGTTGATCTTTTTTGATGTGGGCGGTTCCATGGACCCCTATGTGCGGCTCTGTGAAGAGCTGTTTTCGGCGGCTAAAACAGAGTTTAAGCATCTGGAGTATTTTTATTTTCACAACTGCATGTATGACTATGTGTGGAAAGATAATCACCGGCGCCGTGAAGAGCAGATCTCAACCTTTGATCTGCTCAATAAATATTCCTCTGACTACAAGGTAATCTATGTGGGTGATGCCAGCATGGCACCCTACGAAGTGACAAGCCCTGGTGGCAGTGTTGAATACCACAATGAAGAGTCCGGTGCGGTGTGGATGCAGCGCATGGCAGAGACCTATGACAAGCTAATCTGGATTAACCCGGTGCAGGAAAAATACTGGGAGTACACTCCTTCAATCCAAATGCTCAAAGAGCTGGTTGAAGATAAGATGTTCCCTATGACATTGGCCGGCCTCGAGAAAGGCATGGCACTGCTGTCCAGATAGCAGTTAAAAAAGAGTTTTTAAAACAACAATAATCAAAAATTCAATGAGGCAGCATGAAGGTTCAAGAAGCAGTAAAACAAGCACAAAAGAGAGCAGGGCTATCTGCGAAGCAGCCCGATTTGCCTGCCCAGTCCCTTCTTGAACTTTGGAATCAGGCGGTCACTGACTCAAACCAGAGCCCAGCTTTTACCTGCCTTGGCCAGACCCTGAGCTATGGTGAAGTGGACCAGTTGGCCCGACGTGTAGCCAGCCATTTCCAAAAACAACTCAAGCTGGTTCCCGGCGACCGTATCGCAGTGCAACTGCCCAATCTGATTCAGTATCCTGTGGTGGTAATTGCAGCCTGGAAACTGGGTCTGGTCGTGGTTAATACCAACCCCATGTACACGGTTAGAGAGCTGGTGCATCAGTTTAATGATGCCAATGTTAAAGCCGTGGTGGTGCTGGACACCTTCTATGAAACGCTAACTCAGGCACTGCCCAGCACCAATATCGAGCATGTGGTGGTCACTCGCCCGATAGATTTGCTGCCCCAGCCCCGCCAGGCGCTGCTGTCGGCTGCCTTGAAGCTGATGGGCAAAAGACCATCATTGCCCAAAGGAGACTGGATAGCATTCCCTGAGCTGCTGACCGGAAGCAGCAACTACAGTGTCCATCGAGCAAAGCCGGATGATATTTCCGCACTGCAGTATACCGGCGGTACCACAGGCGCTTCCAAAGGTGTCATGCTGACTCAGAAAACCATTATGTCCAATGTGGCCCAGTCACTGGATGTGATCTCCAGTCTGGATAACCCGCTCCAACATGCCACCACAGTGGCACCATTGCCCCTGTATCATATTTACGCCTTCTCTCTGTGCCTGGGCTTGATACCAGCCACCAGAGGGCACAGTGTGTTGATACCAGACCCGCGTAATATTCCCCAATTTGTCAGTGCGATCAAAAATATTAAATTCGATATTTTCTGCGGCCTAAACTCCCTGTTTGTCGCCCTGATGCAGAACAAAGACTTTTTGCGACTGGACTTTTCCAACCTCAATTTAACCCTGTCGGGCGGCATGGCGCTAATGGATTCTGTAGCACTGGATTGGCAGCGAGTTACCGGCTGTGTGATTGCCGAAGGCTATGGCATGACCGAATCATCGCCAGTGATTTCCATGAACCCCCCGGGCCATGAAAAAATTGGCTGTGCTGGTATTCCAATTGCAGGCACCGAGATCAAGGTGGTTAATGAGTCAGGGGTGGAGCAGGATGTCGATGGCATCGGCGAGCTCTGTGTCCGCGGCGATCAGGTTATGGCAGGCTACTGGGGTCGCGAAGAGCAGACCGCAGAAGTGATTATTGATGGCTGGTTGCACACAGGCGATATAGTTAAAGTCGATGAAGAGGGCTATATCAAAATTGTTGACCGACTGAAGGATATGATTATTGTCTCCGGCTTTAATGTCTATCCCAATGAACTTGAACAGGCCTTAACCCTGCACCCTGATGTAGCCCAATGTGCTGCCATTGGCGTGGCTGACGACAAGGCCGGTGAAGTGGTCAAAATGTTTGTAGTCAGTACCAACCCCAACCTTAACTCAGACCATGTGATCGCCTTCTGCAAAGAGCAAATGGCCGGCTACAAGGTACCCAAGTTTGTAGAGTTCCGCGATGAACTGCCCATGACCAATGTGGGCAAGGTACTGCGCAAAGATCTCAAGGCTGAGGAAAAAGCCAAGGCTGCCTAGTTCAAGGAGAGTTCACGCAGAGTTTAAGCAGAGTTTAAGCAGAGGTCTCGCTGACTCTGCATTCTAATGCCGCTTTTATCGCACCGATAAACAGGGCAAAATAACCCCTCAATTGGCAGGGACACATTATGCGACTTATTATCGGTATTTCCGGATCAAGTGGTGTTATTTACGGCATTAGAATGCTGGAGATGCTCGCCGCCTGTGAAGGCGTAGAAACCCATCTGATTCTCAGCAGCGCCGCGCGTATGAATATCGGCATAGAGACCGACTGGAAAGTCGAAGATGTGGAAGCACTTGCCGATGTGGTGCACAACAATAAAAATATTGGCGCCAGTATAGCCAGCGGCTCCTTTAAAACTGCCGGCATGATTGTCGCCCCCTGTTCCATGAAAACCCTCTCTGGTATCGCCAACTCCTACGCCGACAACCTTATTGTGCGCGCCGCCGATGTGGTGTTAAAAGAGCGTCGCAAGCTGGTAATAGTGCCCCGGGAATCCCCGCTGCACACAGGCCACTGTGAGTTGATGCTCAAGACCAGCCAGATGGGCGCCATTCTGTGCCCGCCAGCACCGGCTTTCTACACCGAGCCCAAAACCATTGACGATATTATTAATCACACTGTGGCGCGTATTTTAGATCTTTATGATATTGAGTCCGATAGCCTCAAACGCTGGCAGGGCAATGTCTAAAGACCAAACCCAGCTCAAGGCGTTTTTGCAGGCTGAGTCTGTACTCACCCTGGCTACAGGCGATGCCTGCGGTTCCTGGTCAGCGCCGGTACTCTATGTGGCGGATATCAACGCTGAGCCGTTTGTTCTATATTTTCTTTCATCTGCCAATAGCCGCCATATTCAAAGCCTGCCCGTCGATGGTGCAGGGGCAGTCTCCATTTACTCCGACTACGATGGCAACTGGCAATCTATCCGTGGCGCCCAGATCCACGGCACCATAGAACAGGTTGCCGAAGAGGAGAGGGCAGCCATTGCCGACTTATACTTTGCCCGCTTCCCGGAAATTGCCGGCCTGATCGACAACCCCCAGACCGAGCAGGAAAAGCTAATAGGGGCCGCCTTCGGCCGCAGCAATTTCTACCGTGTCACACCCTCCTTTGTGCGCTTTACCAATAATGGCGATAGCTTCGCAGGCCGCACAGAGTGGCAACTGTAAACGATCTAAAATAGCTGTTGTTAAATTGCTCTCCAAGCAAGCTGGTATTACCCGTCAGGCACTGCACAAGGCCCCGACGAGCAAAAGCAATTTATACAGAGCAATATCTAACCGGATACATGCACTGGAGCTCAGCCTTTTTTTATGCTGGCTTCCATATCTATATGAAGCCGTCCACAAGTCCAAGCAGACTGTCACCATGACCTTACTTATTGTTTACGTGGTCGTCGCGTTGCTCTTTTCTTTCCTGTGCTCGATCTTGGAGGCGGTGCTGCTGAGTGTTACCACCGCGCATATCAATGTGCTGGAGCAAGAGGGTAAAAGCGCCGGACCATTGTTGCGCAAACTAAAGGCCGATATTAACAAACCTCTTGCGGCCATTCTGACACTAAATACCATAGCCCATACAGTCGGTGCCGTGGGCGCTTCAGGTTGCCAAGTACAAATATCACTACATATTTTTTGTTGCTGATGCTGGCAGTACTCCAATTATCATTGGGGTCATTCACGAGAAGCGAGATATTCTCAGCCAGTTAAGTGGCAGGCTCTCCTGAGTGGTAGCGACTACTCCGCCAAATTAAACAACTGCGTATTCCCCCCTCTAGCCACCAGATTCTCCGTTCTGGTGCGCTCACTTAAAAACCATAGCAACCAGTGGTAGTTATAACCGCGGTCGTTTTCGGGCCATTCAATAATCGGGATAATGCTACCGGTTCTCTGGGCCATTAGCTGCCTGATCTGGCTGCTATCTTTATTTAAGCTGTTGGCCATTATTCCTTCAATACCATTGTCTTTCGCTATTCCTGCAAGGCTTTGCAGTGGCTCTAGCTGCAATAGCCCACTTGGCAGTGTGGCTTTTTGGTAACGGGTTTGAATGGCCTCTAGGGCAGTTCGGTGGCTTTTGTCTGCAGCAATAATTACCGGGCAGCCGCAAAGCAGGGCGCTGGCAATCTGCTTTTCTCCAGCGGCAATGGTATCGGCCTGTGTGATTACTAATAGCATGGGGCCGCGGCCCAGTAGTGAGAGTCTGTTATCTTCGCCGGTTGGCCCTGGCAGCTGGATGGGGACGGCGAGTTTTTCTCGAGCAATGGGCTCAATAATGGGCGCAAACTCTGGCGTGCACTGTTGAATAATTAACACGCGGCTATCAATGCTGGTAGCTTGCCATTTAGTCATGGCGTCTAGGGCGGTACTGATGGCCTTAGCGTTGTGTGGGCTATGGTTCAGCTCAAGTAAGTAGGTTTGATTGCCATCCACTGGTGCTTTTGAGGTGGAGAAGCGCAGCAAATAGTTGGGCCCGCCAGCTTTGGGGCCGGTGCCGGAGAGGCCACGGCCACCAAAGGGGTTTACGCCGACGACGGCGCCGACCATATTGCGGTTGATATAGGTATTGCCGGCGATGGTGTTGCGGTAGACGGTTTCGGCGAAAGCTTCTATGCGGCTGTGGATGCCCAGTGTCAGGCCATAGCCGGTGTTATTGATCTGCTGTATGACCTCTGGCAGCTGGTTGGCGCTGTAGCGGATGACATGCAGTATGGGGCCAAATACTTCCTCGGTAAGTTGGTCGAGGCTTTGCAGTTCAAATACATGGGGGGCGACAAAACTGCCCTGTTGGCACTGGTCTGGCAGGTCGACTTTGGCGATTAGGCGCGCTTCGCTGTGCATGCGTTGGATATGGGTTTCCAGCTCTTGTTGGGCGCCTCGGTCTATTACTGGGCCGAGGTCGCTGCTTAAGAGTCTGGGATCGCCAGCCTGAATGGCGGCCATGGCGCCGCTGAGCATATCTAGGGTATGGTCGGCAATATCCGACTGAATAAACAGTACACGCAGGGCGGAACAGCGTTGGCCGGCACTGAGAAATGCGGAGGTAATCACATCGTCCACTACCTGTTCGGGCAGGGCGGTGGAGT
>Ga0206129_10003043_pt1 | contig 19799 bp, 17 predicted proteins | sample Helgoland_Spring_8_FD_148616 | JGI IMG/M metagenome (GOLD analysis project Ga0206129, IMG submission 148616) | Pelagic subsurface seawater microbial communities from Kabeltonne, Helgoland, North Sea - Helgoland_Spring_Bloom_20160502_2 | ecosystem: Environmental > Aquatic > Marine > Epipelagic ...
GACGACACTGACGACATTAGGAATACTTTCAATTACTTGATAGGAACTTATATTTAGGATGCAATAACACACGCACAAACATTCAAGTCAATTCTTTTTGACGCAGGGGGACGACGGACGACGGACGACGGATGGGGGTGGCACGGAGGAAAAATACATTATATTCATTACACACCATATACATAGTAAAAGGGACTTGGCACTTTACGAGGGTTAACTAATTTTAAGAATTAAAAAAATCAACTAATTTTCTTGCAAATATTCCATCTGATGGATAATGTAATCCAGCTTTAACACGACACAAATCACATTTAAATGCTATGTCGTAAAATAATCTTTTTTTATGAGGATATTTTTTTGAAAGTTTTTTAGCAAGTAAATATGCTTGATATGCATGACCAGCAGGATATGCAGGTGTTTGTGCAGTCGATATATCTATAGGCTTAACTTTTTTGTCTAATTGCCAAGGTCTGATTCGATTGAATAAATATTTATAAAATAATATGATTTTATTTTGACTTGTAATTATTCTGCTAAGACTTTCTTCTGACTCATTAACATATGGCATAAATGCATTACTAACTGATTCATTAGTTAGATAAAAAAAAGAAACATCTTTATGGTTTCTACTAGAAATATATTCTTTGACATCATTAAGTTCAATATTATTATTAGGATAAATAGGTATTGTTGGGTAAAATCTAAAATAGGCTTTATTAAAATACAAAAACAGTATATATATAACTATTATAGATATATATTTATTCATGTTATATTCTACTATAATATTTAATTTTTAAAGAGTTCTAACATTCAACATTCATTACACATCACATACTAAAACGGACACTAATTATTATACTTATTCATTCTAGTATCGGTCTTAGCAATCAAAGCAGCTTTATCAGTCTTCTTCTTCTTCTCGCGAAGGAGTTGGGCTTCACGCTCAGCCTTGCCCGCCTCCTTGTGGCGCATATTCACCTTATTATAACTCTCTTCGGTCTTTATCGCCCATACATACGCGTCCATTGCGCGGGACGACTGGTTGCCACGGAGGCCACATTGCAATTCGTAATTCTCCATGAATAACTCGACCGCCTTCTTCTGAGACCACTTGTCGTTATGCTTGCGCAACTGGTGCGCGGCCTTCGAGTTCAACTTGCAACGCGTATCCACCCCATCGTGCATGGGGCGTGCGCTGTTCGCAATATTTACTGACTTCTTATAAGCGGAACTGGCGTTGGTGGGGATTTTGGATGACATGATGGGGATTATCTGGTCGGGACTTGGGATATGCTACAGTTGAGGTCTTCTTGCGACGTGTCAATTCTGGGGGGCTACCCGTAGGGAGTTTTCATCATCTCATTATCATTGTAACGAACTCTCGTTTCTGGACACTTTCACTGTTAAAGGTGGTGAAATATCGCACGTCATATCTACCATGATTATACGTATAATATATTTATTCAACGCTCTATTTTTATTAAGTGAAATTATTATTCGGTTAAAACTTTTTTACCGTTCCAAAATAAATTAGTGCCATCATCCGTTGTCAATACTCCTCCGTTCAAGTTGACCTTTTGTACAAATAATTGACTATCATTATCCACATACAGTAAATTACGTCGCGATGTTCCAACCGTTGATGTCTCGTCGGAAGCAGGATCATGTACTTGAACGCCAAACCCCCCTCTAAGTCTATTGTTACTATCTGTTCTGTCAATGACCATCTGTATTTGGCCAATCTCTACTGTACGATCATTTGTATCCCTTACTTCAAATGCTATATCAGGACCATAACGCAAATGAGTGACTTTATCACTAGAATGAACCACTCTACTATTGTATTCATCAGCATAACTTACAATCTCATTAAATGTATAAATCTTACTTGTGCGTTTTGCTGTATACGCACTATACGTACTAAAATATGACATTTCACCTGTAGGTACATCACCTATAGCTATATCACTATCGATCTTAACGGCCTTTTCTTGAATACGATCACTTACCATAACTGGATATGATTCACGGAGAACACTGAGATTATGTCTTCCAGCATACACATTATCAGTAGTGCTATAAGCCATATCTGAATAATTGATAAAACGTTTATCTGTACCAATTCCCATATACTCATTATCAGGATCAATAGAAACATAATTTTTATTATTGTCATCTTTACGAGAAGTTATCAATAAATCGCCAGTTATTTTAGCATCACCTTCAACTGATAATGACGGATTTATAACGGATTCAATACGGTTCTCGTTACACAACAAGGTTATTGTATTACCATCTTTATTAAGACATTTAATTCCTGCTTTATAATGATATTGCAAGTCTTCATAACAAATAACATTGAAATCATCAATTAACATATTGTCGTAATATTTTTTATTCATAAGAACCACCCAAAAGTTCTTGTATTTTGTGACTGTATTAATATTCAAATCTTTTAGTTCAACAACGTTACTCATTGTGACCTCTTGATTTGTCGTTAGATTGTCACTATCCATATGGACCTCTTGATATTTCGTGTCGAAGATGTCATTCATATTAATTGTTAAAATGAAATTGGATAATAATATATCACTATTTTGACGGTTTAATACTCTCAACTCATTCAGATTTTCAACGTTATTGATAGGAGTTATGCCTTTCATAAAAGCACAAATACGATTAGTCATTGAATTAGCACGAATACAATTAGTTATATAGCCAGTAATATTTGTGTTAGAGTCAGGACGTAAATTAAAATGCTGCAAGTTTGTCCCAATAGCCAGTTCATACATCTTCCCATTAATTTCTAGAAATAATATTCTAACAACTTTCTTACCAAATACATATGTGAAATAATAGATGTATAAACCTTTATCATAGATCAATGCATTATTAAACATATTTAACAAAGTTGTCTTCAGGGTGGTAAGTGAAAACTGATTAACAGTATCTTGTATATCTCCAACCTTTTGTTTATTCCAGTGAGGATACATCCAATGACTACAACATACTACATCGTTAGGTAACATAGATGTCATATCTAATTCCCATAAAGATCCGTAGTTTTGAATTGTTTGGGGAATAGATAATTCTACATACACATCATTTATAATACTTGCAAAGTCAGTTGAACTGTTAAATGGAGTACTCGGATTGTTGCCAATATCGCACAATCTCTTGGCGATTTTATTGAGTATATTATATTGTTGAATGCATTCAGTTTTTTCATATAAAATATCAGTAATGGTTGTATCTTTAATATCTAATATAGATTTAGGTTCATCCACACCAATACCCACTTTATAGGTGTTTGTGATAGTGTGATTTACATTATCAACCTTAAAAATATTGTTATTGTTCGAATCATTTACAAAGAAATTACCAGAGATAGTATTGTCGCCTTTAATAAGAAGACTTTGTTTGATTATTGAGTTCAAGTCGAAACCACTTCCAATCATAATCTCGTTACCTTTGATATTCATAGTATTTGTAAACGACAACTTTCTACCACCTCTCCATCTATAATTAACTGGACAGACGGAGTTATGAGCATCGTTATAAAGTATATGGTTTTGTTGTTTGATAAGATCAATAACTATCTGTACATTGTTATCATCAGACCAACAGTCTATAGGCAATTTATTACACCAATGGAGTGATCCTTCCATGATTATATATACATCATCTTTACTCAGGTTCATAGAAAATAGATAACTTTCTGGGAGTAGTTCCCATCTGTTTGAAAAATATTGATTGTTTTTAATAGCGGTTTGAAAATTTATATTATCGTTACTATCTACTGTATAATTACCCTGATTATCAATGATCTCATGATCATTGAACAATAGAGAAGCGTAATTAATAAACCGCATTTCCCGACTGACGTAATCCATAGTATTTAAGAACGGGGTTTTGATGGAAACATTTTCCACGATGTTAAACACATCTAAAAAAGTGATTACAAAAATAAGCATTCCTGTGTTTATATCAATAGTTGCCTTTAATGATGTCATAAACGATTTGTTATCCAGAAAAAGTAACTCGATAAAAGAAAATGTAAAAGAATTATCGTTGGCTTTTGTAACCTCGGGTATCATTTGTTCAATCTCTTTTACAAGAGTTTGTACTCGTGTGATAGAACTATCGTTAGTAATAAGAGATGATACGGTACCCAGTTCATCATTATGAATTATGGAAACATCAGATTTAGATATACTATGACCAATAGGAACAGAAAATACACCGCATTGGTTTTTATAATCAAATAAGGAGTTCCCTTGGGAAAATAATTGCTTAATAGCATTATTAATATTCATTGGATTAGTTTGTATCGGTAACTGTTGAATTACACGAATGATATCAGTACTATTCGTAGAATATGCACTAAATGTATTAAATAAATCTAGAATAGTCTCTTGTGTCAAGTTATCAATATCTAATAACCCGTTCACTTCATCAGACTGTTGATTTATACCAATCTTACCATTAAATGATACAGTCTTTCTATCATTATCTGTTTTCATAATAGGGTTGACACGATTAAAGTTTAATACATCTAACGTTTGATTTAACTCGGTTGTTATTTTTTTCATCCTACGACTTTCGGCGGTAGCTGCAAAGTTCAGTGAACTTTGACTAAAGCGGGGCATGATTATACAAGATATGAATATTATAACATTTACAGAAATATTGAGGTTATCGTTGTAGACATCGTTCTCTCTGGACTCTCATATTTGAACTCTTAAGACATATATATTAATTATCTATCACGCAAATAATCATTCTTGAATTGTGCAAAACCGTGTGTCGCAATATACTGCATCAAACGCATAACATATGCATACGAAGAACCTGAATGTCCGCCTGCAACGCTATCATTATGCTCGAACATTGCTGTTTTGATTCGATTCATTTCGTGAGTGTCGCTAAACATAAAACCTTGGTCTGATGGTGGGTCGAAATCGCGAATCCATTCCCATAATTCGCATTGAGTACTTGCATAATGTGCGTTTTCAAACGATGCATGATCGTAAGACTTGACGAAATCGAATGAACCTGAAACTGATATAGCTGACATAGTAGTAGCCTCTCGGGGCTGAGGTGATTGGTTTTCGGTTTTATGTGCCGTATCACTTATTTGTGAGGTCGCGATGTGAAACGGGTCATGAAACATATCTTGACCAAACCTATTATCGCCGTCATCCCATTCAGCAGCCTGCTGCTGTTCAGCGAGACTGTCATACAGAGACCTGTCATACAGAGAACTCTCATGCAGATTACCGTCACTGTCATAGACATCATCAGTTGTTCCACAATATCTCCTATGCCTATCCTCAGACCACTTATTTAGGACATTCATAACGTTGTCAGTCATCGTTTTTCCAAATACTGTTCGTGTAATACAACTATGTATTATGTAGAAGTCATTCAGGGGTTGTCTCAAATTTGTGGAACACCGCCCTATTTTACGCCCTATTTTACATGAAGTTTTACACCCTTGAAGATTTAAAATGCCGTTTTTGACGGCAAAAAATAAATGTAAAAATAAAAATAGATATATATATATATAGTAGTAGATGGCAACACGAAAATATCATAGAAAAACCAAGAAATCCAAACTCGATAAATCCAAGAAAAGAATTAGAAAAACTCGTTCAAAAAAACAAGGAGGCGCAAAAATGCCTTATGTAGGACGTTATTATGAAAACCCCAGCGCGAAATTATGGGACGGCGTTTATAACAATTATTATAAAAAGGTTGAACAAGCATTTAAGGAAGGTGCTGATATAAATATGAAAAACGACAATGGATTGTGGTTTTTATTAGTTGCATCAGGACATGGAAATGCAAGAATGGTTAATTTATTGATTGAAAAAGGTATTGATGTAAATATAACAAACGAATTCGATTATAATAATACGGCTCTTTCAACAGCAGTGATAAATGCAAAATATGATGTCGTTGAATTATTAATTGAAAAGCGCGCTGATATAAACAAAGAGAATGACAAGCATGATACACCACTTATACACGCAATTAAATCTGAAGATTACGATATGGTTCAATTATTATTAGAACACCCAGATATTAATATTAAACTTGATGTTGATACAAACAAAGAACTTCGTCTGGCAGAAGAACTGACACCAGAGGATGAAGAACAAAATGGTATTCCTTATTTGATAGAAAACTACATAGAAACGAAAAATCAAATAAAAAAGCAAAAAGACGATAATATAGAAGAATTATCAAATTATACACGACCCAATATATCATCACTTAAAACTATGGCATATCATTCATCTCCAACTGAGGTAGATACTATATTCAATCTACAACTTTTAGGTATGAATAGACCTTATGGAAAACTTGGCGGTAAAAGAAGAACATGAAAGTCCAAAAGATCCAATGGCATTTTAAATCTTCAAGGGTGTTATTATAATGCCCAGTGGTCGTACAAAAGTTCCCTTTCAGTTCTTTCTACGCCTTAGTTAGAAAACGTTGAACTCTACGTAGTACATTTCCCGCCGTCAAACGTGGTTGAATGGTTAACAGACGATGGATGTTAAGAGGAGTTCGACACACAGTTATAGTACATTTAGGATGAAAAGAGAATACACATTCAATAATAATCTACAGTTATTATATAACTACCTATTACCTCGGACATGGTCGCTTGTATTTACTGTGGATTTACACCTATTACATCGAGTATGAAGTATTGCCCTAATTGTAGTGCTCCAGCAGATAGATCATTCAATCACGCCAGTCACCAAATCGCTACCAACACTGCTGAGCATGTACTACATAATGAAGATCCCTTACCCCCACCCAACCGTGGACCACCCGCTAAGCAATACAACCCTGAAGGAGTCGAACGCGCATACGCATATAAAAAATATATGAGTTCAAAAGGAGGCAGGAGAACCAAACGGACACAGAGTTTAAAACGCAGAAGGTCCAAACGGAACCGGACTTCAAAACGTAGACGACCAAAAGGAACTCGTAAAAAAGGTAATGCGAGTAAGCGTAATAAAAAGCGCACGTTAAAAAGGGGTGGAGGAGCGTGTCAATCCGGAATGTGTCCACTTTGGATAGATGACATTAAAGAAAAGATGAGAAAAAAATATAATGAAGATTTTGATGAAGATAATTTGGATCAAATAATAAAAGATAACAAGAAGCCAGAAGCTAATCTCCTTAAGTTTATCATGCCAACGACGCGAGAAAACATGTTTCGTGAGGCAATGTCTCAAGAACCTTCGTATTTATTGTTTAAAGAGAATATGTATCACCGAAAGAATCAAACAAGTCCATTTGATAAGACTGGCGGTCCAGCACAACATGATAAGATTTACTATACACCTCCTCCTGCTTATACTCCTCCTGCTTATTAAATAAGTACTGCATTTTTGTTTTGTTAGTGTAAGTTGTCTAGAATATATATGTGCCCTATTGCGATCATTTATTGTATAGATATAATTTTGATGTTATTGTATATCACTAATGAATAACATCAAACTTCCCTACGAATTGGTAAATATCATCCTTGGATATGACGGACGGATTAAATATAAATATAAAACAAAGAATGCGATTGATTATCATAAGTTTGTAAATGTAATCCATAAGCACGACGAAAGATATGATATACTCACACCGATTATTCGTAAAAAACAGAAAATTATGAAAACTACTATAACAAGACCAAACGATACAAGTTTTTATTTTGAGTTCGCGTTTGATATCCAACCTGGGTTAATGTTATGTTATGATTATAACTGGTCTTATGATGATGAGTTTGAAATATGTTATACTGATTTAAAAGGTTCTGGACACATCTTCGGAAGCGATCAGATTAGGACGAGTGTATGAATGGGTACGTTTTTACAACTACCTTGGTAGTGTGTAATCTTCGGGTTTTTTGCATCTAAAAGAATTGAAAAATATTTGATACATGATATTCCCACATAAACCCATACATATATACTAGTCGTAAGTTATAAGCAGTATTTTAACAATGGCCGGTGTCACCGCACAACTATTTGATGAACAACAGAAGACCACTGTTCCGGTTCGCGGTCCAGTATTCTCTACACCGAAACGCTTCAAAATAATACAAAAAAAAAAGTCAGAAATCAAAGAGGCACAACCGATGGAAGGAAACATGCTTTCCCCGATGCAATCCAAAATAGGCGTGGTCAGTATGTCTGCTGGCGGGGGCGAAGGGAACGCACAGGTCGATAAACAATTGTCAGATGGGTCTATCACTTCCCATGCAGATGACGTGTTCGACCGTCTGCCTGTTCTCGATGATAACCTTCTCGAGAACGAAGACAGTAAACTAAGTCTTGTTATCCGCAAACCACAGGAGGGGAAAACATTCATTTGTATATCCTCTATTATACATGATAATACATTTAATATTCATTGTGTTGTCACAATGAATACCATTTCGTCTGGAATGCAGTTCTTCGGGAGAATGGAAGAAGAGGTTGGTTCGAACCGCATCATTGTATTCAACAGTGACAAATCCTCTGCTGGAAACTGTCATCACGCAGCGACCGTTGATGATATATTCGCATTAATTCGCAACTATCCCGATATCAAAGTGATTGTTTGCTGCGCACACACAATGAGAATTCGGAAGTGTATTCCTAGTATGTTAGCGACATGCGAAGATTCGATCCGGTTCAGAGAAAAAAATGTAAAGGTTGTTATACATTTGGACGAGGCACATAAATACATTCCAGAAAACCGAGATTATATTCGCAATTTCAATCGTTGTACGATCGTATCAAGTATAACTGGATATAGTGGATCTCCCAAAAAGGCTTGGGCGTGCGATAATACCAATGACCCATTATTCCATCGTATTCGTATTATTGATACCGAAGTCGAATATAATATCATGCGTTCGCCTGAATATTTCGGGGTTAATAATTGTAAGAAACAAGTATATGACGACACAACTACGATGAAAGAGGTGTCTTCTATCATTATTGATGAGGCTATCCCCGACATTGTATATAGTCGGGCAAAAATGACTACCGCGAACAGTCGCACTTGGTATGACAAGAAGTTTCCTTTTGATCTCGGAGACGAACAACTTTACCTGAAGTTCACTCATCATATTCTCAATGTCATAGATATTAAAAATGACGCATTCAGTTATAACTTCTGGCCTGCATATACCCGAAAAGCAACTCATTACCAGACAGTCGACATCATTCTACAGCATTTCCCGAATGCAAACGTCATTGTTTCCAATGGAAATGGACACCAACTATTTCGTGCCATACCTGGTTCACTCTCTAGCCAGTTGATCAACACCGATTTACAACTTAATCTAGATGCAGACGTCGCGGAAAAAAAACGATTACTTGAACCATCCTATATCTTTCAAAAATTAATCGAACCATTTCCAAACTGTCCTACGTTTATAACCGGGATGATGTGCATCGGAATGAGTGTGACGCTTATCAATGAATCGATAGGCAACTTCGACAATGTCATTGTAGCTCATCAACATCTTGCAGACGATAAGTTATATCAACTATGTCGGTTCCTATTTAACTATATGAAGTGGTCACCTGAAGCCAAGGCGGACATCAAGAAAACAACGTTTCACTCGCTTACAAGTGAAGTATACGAAACTTGTATGAAATATGAAGAGTTTATTGAACACTGTAATGGATTTGCTGGCAAAAGTTGCACACTGAAGGAGTTAGATGGAAATGAACCTGAACCACTCACTATACGGGAGGAAAAGAAAAAGGCATTGCATTCGATCATACCTACCAACCCGATTTTGTGGAAGAAGTTTAAAGTATACGACAATAATGATGACGAAATATGGAAAAATGCTGGGGAGTTTTATAAATCTATCGTTGGAAAGGAACTTGGAGGACGTTCGAAACCAGATATAATCGATGGGTTTTACCACTGTTCTACTACCAACCATGTTGATAAACAGAGTAATAGGACTCTTCCAAATATGTCCAAACAGAATTGGTGGAGCATGTTCCAACTTTTACCAAACAGACTTTGCTATGCTCGCGTATTTGTTGGATACGACGTTATGGATGATCCTACCGAGTATACTATCTACATCAAATATGTCGTTTTACCCAATACACTCGAAACGATGAATATTCTCGAGAAATACGGTAAGAAGAAGACAAACAACGAGTCGGATGACAACTCATGTGTTGATACGGAATCGTCAGAAGATTACGACGAAAATTAAAACGACACATCATTGCACACATATATATTGTAATTTTAGAACAAAAATAGGCGTCCCCGATACGTCTATTTTTGTTTTGTTTTTTGTTTGGTAAATATCTATAATATGCAGGCATCCTCTCTCAATGTCTTCTTGCTAGGAAAGCCTTTCTTTCCACCCATCTTTACAACTCCAATCTCGTTGAAGCAGTGCTCCCACACCATTAACTCCTCGTGGGTAAATGCTGGAGCGCCGTAAAATGCCTTTAGTATGATGGTAAACTTCTCATTTTTTTCAAACAGACGTATCTCACTGTCGACGTAATCTGTCATCACAGTTGCTTCATCGATCCATGGCCATTTCGAACGATTTGTACCCTGCCCTATAGAGAATCTCACTGATTTGTAGGCCTTCTCATCTGCTGCGCCTTCTTTGAAATGACAATGTATACCTCCTTCGGTGATCCCTTCGGGGGTGAATGAACATGTATCTTGAAACGCTTCACTGTCCGAAAGCAGATGGCATACACGCACGATGTCTTTCATAGAGACTTCTTTGGTTGACTTCATTTGCATTCTTGACATTGTGGTCGGTGCTGGGTTGTTGATGGCTTGCGTACTTTGATAGAGACCGGTTTCAATTCTTGTTGAGGGGTACATGAGGAATTGAAACGAACTTGATATTATACACCAATGGTATAATAAATACAATACGTATTCTAATAAGTAACATGAGCGACCCCGCAGTAACAGGTTGGGTTAGACATACAACCGAGTCGTATATTAAGCAATCGAAAAAATTACATGGCGACTATTATGACTACTCACTAACAATATTCACTGGTTGCTGTAATAAGGTTGATATTATTTGTCCAGTGCATGGTAAATTTACACAAGAAGCACGCCAACATATAAAAATCAACCCACAAACAAACATGCCGTTCGGATGTCGCAAATGTGGGACTGCCCAAAGAAACCATAGAATGATCGAAGAATCTAAACAAGACTTCTTTACAAGAGCACCATTGGTTCATGAGCACTACTATACATACGACAATGTAGTATATAAAGGAACATTGAGTCATGTTATGATAACATGTCCTAAACACGGGGATTTCCCACAAAAACCGTATAAGCACTTAGGGTATCCAGATAAAGATATCCCTCCTCAAGGGTGCAATAGGTGTGGCGAAGAAAGAACTGCAGATGGACAAAAAATGGGGAAAGAGGAGTTCATCAGAAGAGCACACGAAAAATATGGATCCGACCTATTCAATTATGACTCGGTTGTATACATCAAGGTTGATACTCCGGTGGAGATATATTGCAATCAACATGAAAAGTTCTTTCCACAAACTCCAACGTGTCATCTAACTGCAAGACATGCTTGCCCTGACTGTTCGAGTGAAAAAGCGGGAATCGCAAAAAGAAATACCTCATCTATTGCATTCTGGAAAATAGCTAATCAAGATGTTCAGGTTGACTGGTCGAAGTATGAGTATATTAATTCGACGACGAAAAGTATCCTCATCTGCAAAAAGTGTAAAGGAGAGTTTCCAACATCACCCAATAACTACCTCTCTGGTAAGCGGTGTCCTCACTGCGTGAACAAAACGGAACTTAAACTGTATCAAGCACTTATCCAAATATATCCTATATTGAAGCGCAGATTCTCTGCGGACTGGTGCAGAAATCCAGAAACTAACAGGCCATTCCCATTCGACTTCTTAATTCAAGAGTTTAATCTGATAATAGAGTTAGATGGTATTCAACATTTCGAGAATGTTAAACACTATAGAGACACATATGAACAGACACATGAACGAGACATATACAAACAGCGATGTGCAAATGAAAATGGATACTCAGTTATTCGTATCTTCCAAGAGGACGTATGGAACGATAACACGTTCAAATGGTTAGACGAATTATCCACCAAAATTGAGAAGGTTAAAAGAGAAAACATCACACAGAACTTTTACATCTCAAATACAAATAAATATGAGAGGTTTAAGCATGATTTCGAATACGGTATCACCACGAACAGAGAACCATCACCCGTCTGAAAACATGAGTTGACTTTCCAACACAGGGTCGTGTTCGTAGAAGCACAACGGTATAACGCGAATACCATAGTTTCTATTTATCATCTTGATGTTCAGAACCTTCAACGGTTCGGAAATGTTCGCTGCGCATATCTCCTTCATTCCACCTTCCTTTGGTACATATCCAATATGATTATCGTCAAAATAAATGGCTATTGCGCTTGGGTCGTATTTGTTTTCTGGTTCTAACTTCATCGTAAGTTCAGTCTCATATGTAATGCTTACACATTTTTCGGTATGGTGACTGATGCCCGCTATTTTAAACGATTTCTCAGGGACAGCGATCCCTCTACTATATTGCTCTGCATAATGACCATGGACTGACATTTTGAGTGTACTGGACGGCTGTGTTTAGGTTCTCTCTAAGAATTGAATGGCGTATAGATATTAATAGAAATGCACCACCCCATACGTTAGACGATGTCACCACCACCCACTATGACAACACCCACTATGACACCATTACTGGACTCACATACACATATGATTAGGTTCCTAATTGATCCTGCTGCTCCATCTGAATATATGGACAGATGGACAAAAATAAAACAAAAAATCGAAAACGGTGATAATGAGTGGTTCGTTAACGAATTACATGCACATTGTAATTTAAGTTCGAATAGAAACTTACCATACCTCGACCGCTGTGAAGGTGGTATAGGCAACAATAATAATCTATTGTATAAACAATTAAGATTCAAACAGCACGAACCATCTCGCGAAGGCATACCATTCGCATTAGACAACGACATATGTATTGATCAGATTTACAGCACTGCTGCCGATAAGTGGACGTATGAAGAACTCGACGATTTGATCGCAGCGATGATCAAAGTATTGGAATATCATGTACAAGAAACACGCTGCATACTAGGGCGTATAGAATTACAAAACTCGAACTCGTATCAAGGAGCATATAACTATTGATAATATATGAAATCTTTATGTTCTGTTCTCATCCTCTAGTTGTATTTTTTTAGTTCTCTCTACACCACAGAATTGAAATGGCTGACACTTTATTTATCGTTAGTATCAACCCTATACACGACCATGGTAGTAATTCTCGACTCTGAAAAGTACGCTGCAGGCGATCCAGTAGAAATGAAAAAGCATTTCGACACGTTCGAATTTCCCCTCTCCCCCTTCCAAAAGCACGCCATTGAGGCTGTCGTATCTGGAAATCATTCGCTCTCGTGTGTGCCCACAGGAAGCGGTAAGACTCTTCCGGCGCTGTTCGCAATCGAATATTTCGTCGCACAGGGTAAGAAGGTAATATATACGTCACCCGTAAAGGCCTTATCGAACCAGAAATATTACGAGTTTTCTAAAAGGTTCCCTCACATCAGTGTCGGATTATTAACAGGAGATGTTAAGTTGAACCCAGAAGCCGACGTACTTATTATGACGGCGGAGATATTACAAAACACCCTCCACAGGAAGGAACAGGTCGCGTCCGAATCCACCACCCCATCCGCCCTCCTCTCCTTCGACATGAATATCGACGCGGATCTCGGGTGTGTCGTTCATGACGAAATCCACATGATCAATGACGCCGACCGCGGACATGTTTGGGAAAACATCATTCTCATGCTTCCCACCCATATTTCAATGGTGATGCTCTCAGCGACATTGGACAACCCTATCAACTTCGCTCGGTGGATCGAAAGCAGGGGACGAGACCAAGAACAACTCGTGGGTACAGAACAGAAACAGGTCTATCTCGCATGTTCGACGTATAGACCCGTCCCCCTTACCCATTACATGTATCTATGCGCACCTCAAGCCATTTTCAAAGCCGAACGCGACAAGGCCGTCCAACAGAAAATACGTGACACATTAGATACAATCCATCCTGTCGTCTCAGCAACGGGAACCTTCGACGAGGTGACCTATAACCGCGTCAATGACACGTTGAAACTGTTGGAAAAGCACAAGGTCTTTGTCAAACGTTCATTTGTATTGAATGAAATATGCAAATACATGGTTCATAACAATATGCTTCCTGCTGTATGTTTCATCTTGTCAAAAAAGCAAATCCAAGTCGCGTCACGCGAGATTTCAGTGCCACTAGTTGGCGAAGACGACGCCGTCCCTGCCGTGGTCGCACACGAATGTGACCAGTTGCTGCGGTCAAAGTTGCCAAACCATGAGGAGTTCAAACGTTTGCCTGAATACGTGGAAATGGTCGACCTGATGGCCAAGGGAATTGCCGTGCATCATAGCGGCGTCCTCCCGATTCTACGCGAAATGGTAGAACTCATGTTCGCACGCGGATTTATTAAGTTGCTGTTCGCAACTGAGACCTTCAGTGTCGGGCTCGATATGCCTATCAAGACCGCTCTCTTCACCGACATCAAAAAGTTCGATGGTACAGGTCGCCGTATGTTCCTCCCGCATGAATATATTCAGGCCGCGGGTCGCGCCGGTCGCCGCGGTCGTGACACGGTCGGTAATGTGATTCACCTCCCGAACCTGTACCGTGACATGTCGCGCCTCGAGTTCCGCGCGATGGCGACCGGGGGGGCTCAGGCGCTGGTGAGTAAGTTCCGAATATCATATGGACTCGTTCTCAATCTCCTTGGTGCAAATACACAAGGAACTACTGAAGGTATTAGTCGTTCCACATCATTTTGCAGTCGTTCTATGATACAATACGAACTTGATAAACAGATAACTGGGCTCAACCAGCAAATTGCCGCAGCACAACAAGAAATTATCAAAAAAGAAGAATGTATCAAACATCTCCGTACTCCTCTTGACACGATATACCGATTTCATGAACTAGAAAAGGAAATCCCATCGTCTAAAAATAAAAAAAGAAAAATACTTGAAAGAGAACTCCTCACGATAAAGGAGAACAAATACCTGTTGACCGACGCAGCCACTGTCAAATCACTGAAGGATAAACAATCGGAAGTGCAAGACTTAAATAATGAGTTCATATCGGCAAAAACGTATCTTGGCAACCAAGTTGGATCTATCATTGATTTATTTAAGCGGGACGATTACATCAGTTCAGATGGCACACTAACATTGAAGGGCAATTATGCGGCTAATATTAGAGAAGGACCGTGTCTCGTGTTCGCTGAAATGTTAACGTGCGATGAGTTCGCGTCGTTGGAGGCATGCGACCTCACCGTTCTGTTGTCCTGTTTCGCCGGTCTCCGAGTGGCCGAAGACGATCGTGAGCAGTACGTGAGCGCAGATGAACCCGCTGATTTGAAGGCTGTGTTGAAAATCGCCTCCGATACAGCCGCGGCGTGCGCCGATTTTGAGAATACTGAAAGAGTATATGCCAGTAGAGGAGATGATATGGAGATAAGTTTCGATCTGATGTCATTGGTGCGCGAGTGGTACGCGGCCGAAGACGAACCCTCTTGCAAGTTGGTCGTCCAACGCGCGCAGCAAGAGAAGGGTATCCTTCTAGGAGAATTTACGAAGGCGGTGACCAAAATAGTAAATATTGCTGCAGAAGTGGAGCGCGTGGCGGAATTCGCGGGAGATTTGGCGATGGTGGGACGGTTGCGCGACGTATCGAAGAACTTATTGAAGTTTGTAGTGACAAACCAGTCTCTGTATGTGTAATTTGTATATCAAGTTTGTTTAGCAAGATATAACCCTTACAAGAAATATTATATTTTTATATAGTATAAATGGTGATACAAAAACGTGGTCCTGGATGGAAACTGAGTGATGATGGAAGGAAGAGAATTCCAGATAACTATGATCCTTCAAATCCAGAGCATCGAAAGAATGCTGCAACTATAGCCTTTCGCGAGAGTGATGGACCTGCTGCGGATTATGGTGTGGGAAGCATGGGAATACGTAATAACGTCGTGATACCTGCAGCGACAGGAGCTGTACTAGCAGTAGGAACACCAGTAGCAGCAGCAGGATATCTTGTTAATCAAGCCCGAATGGGTGCAAAAGGTGCGGCAAATGCTATGGACCTTAGAACCCCCTCAGGGACTCCGGATTCTGAAAAAAGACACCTTGTGTATTCGGGAAAATCCGTTGTGGGGGACACTAAAAGTTTAGTAAGAGGTGTTGGTAATCTGCTTGGCCTTAGAGAACGTAGTGGTCTATCACCAAAAGAAAAAGAGTATGCTAAGGCCAACCCTAGCGATGATTTCCTAAGCCCTGCGGAACGAAAATATCTTGATGATAGAAAAGGGCTTTTAAAAGGCGGTAGAAGTAGAAAAGTAAGAAGAAATCACAAACGCAAATCAATTAGAAAAGGTAAGGGTAAGGGTAAGGGTAAAAAGACTAGAAAAACAAGAAAGGCTAAGAGAAGTAGAAAGTCTAGAAAATAAATTGAAACGGATATAGATAATATATCTAGTGCATATACCAATATCATCATTAATAATGAATGCTCTTAACAAACTTCGAGTTCAACTCATATGTGTTGCGAATAAAGTGGATACTAGCGTAGAGTATGCCAACCTACGCCATAACCAACATCTCCAGAAAGTTCAGGTTTTGCCAGAAGATCCGCGTCCACCAGGCGTATCATGGTACGACTACTTACACCCTTCCTCGACGCCGTCCGAACGCATTACGGCATCGAGTTTTGTAAAGGACGTTCTAGTGCCTAACCAATTGTTAATGGATCGCGTGTATGATGGGTGGTTCAACGACCAGACAACCAACCTCTCCGAGACCATTCCCTCTACCCAGAACATCGAGGACGGCTTCTTCGGTAAGGGTGTCACCCATAATACATTCAGGGTGATTGTTAATACGTTTTACACACCGACGCATGGACAGAGTATGCGTTAGGGGGTGGGCTTCGAAAATCAAAAATAAAATAAAAATAGGGCCCTCGGGCGCTATTTTTATTTGTAGAAGTTGTTTTTTACTATACATTATTAGGTTCATGACGACACACAAACAGGAACACATAATCGCTCTCGTTCCTACCTTGTGTGAGACCAACATGTCTATCGACCCGAACCATGAGTATCGGAGTTCCATTCAAGACCTTGTTGCAATTGACTACAAATTCTTTAATGGATGGTCCTACAATGGAAGAGTTCTCGTAGCAAGATAATACAATACATGTCGCAGGCATAATAGAGAACATGTACACCAGAAGTAGTATGGGGTTGAGGAGGCAGGTCAAGACTATACATAATATATTCACGCCGATGCACACAAAGAGTGCAGGATGGACGTCTTTGCGGACACCACGGATTGTCTTTCGGTACTCTTTTCCGACACCTTTCCATGTCTTATCGGTGAGCATGGCGAGTGCGGACGGCTTCGTCGGAAACGTGATTGTGCTGTCGACAGATACGAACGTATAACTCTCTGCGCATCCATCGACGGGGTCTTTCGGGTCCCACTTCCAAGCCACTTGATGTTTTTTGCCGTCGATCTTGATGTTCATCAAGTCATTCAGTTCGGCCGCGACCGCGGCCGGGTCGTGTGTGATGACGGGTACGATCGGGGAAACTATTGTATGGATCACGACATTAGTTGGTGGGTCGTGATCACTCGTTAACCAAGAAGGTTCTCTTTCAATTGGCATGATGAACGGGGTGTATTCAGTTACTATGATATAATAATACGTCATATATGGTGTAACAAATCAATTTTGATATACAATGATGTGGGAAATAGGTCCCACCTTCTTTATAAATTTACTTTTTCCAAAAGTCTCTCAACAAAGTACAAAACGACATTTATTTTTGTCGTTTTACAAATTTCTTGAGGACTTTTGAACTTTACTCTTTTTAAATTCTTATGGTAACAAACTTTGAGGTACTTTTCAAGTTTGTTACCATAAACTAAATTTTCTTGAAAATCGCGGTACTCGCTCCCCGTTTTTGTATGTGCGTACTTTAGAAAACAGGCTTCCAACAGGCTTCCAAATGGCTTCCAAAAAAATGCCGAAAAATGCCGAAAAATATTATTGCGAATCTTGTGACTTTAAATGCAGCAAATTAAGTAATTATAATAATCATTTACTGACTGCAAAACACAAACAGGCTTACACAGGCTTACATGAGGCTTCCATAAAAATGCCACCGTGCGAAGATATTGAGAATGAAATCCATGAATGTCACTGCGGTATGGTATATATTCATAGACAGAGTTTATACAGACATAGAAAAAAATGCCAAAAAATGCCAAAAAATGCCGATTCTCAAGAATCTCAAGAATCTCAAGAATCTCAAGAGTGGCCTAGTAATAGTCTTGAGAGTTCTGAAAAGGTCAATCGAATTCTTCCTATCTCACAGACATTTATAACAGAACCGCCTGAACCCGATATGGCTAATACTATTCAAGCCATGGTGAACGCAAAGGTCGAAGAACAACTATCAAAGATGGGCGATTCAAATATTACTAGGTTTTTAGAGACACAAACGGAAGCGCAAGCGAAACGCGACGAGGCTGCCGCGGAGCAGACACGTTTGCTAATCGAAGCGATAAGTCTTAACGGATCACGTTCAATTACAAACAATACTACAAACAATCAGTTTAATCTGAACGTGTTTCTCAATGAGGACTGCAAAGATGCGTTCACATTGAAAGAGGTTATGGATTCCATCGAATGTACAGTGACAGATTTGGACCGTATGGATCATGATGGATATGTTGCTACGATAACCCGTAAGATTTTGGAATCGATGCAGAATATGTCTATTACAGAGAGACCGATACATTGTACAGATGCGCGGCGCAATACGGTATGCGTGAAAGATGACACAGGCTGGGAGAGAAATGAAAAGGCTATGAAACGATTAGCACATTCTGTATTCTTGATAGGTCGCAAGTTAGGACGCATGGTTGACGACTGGCGAGTAGTGTACCCAGACCACTTCCGAGGAACTGTCACTCGACGAGAACAGTACCATAGGTTGATTGCAGATATTATGAGAGTAAATGATTTGGATGTAGAGGCTCGTATCGCGAGCAAGATCTGCAAGGGTGTTATTCTGGACCGCAAGTCCATTATGGATCGTTAAACATTGAATACTTACTTACATCCAACCATAAAAGAGGATAATACAGGTGCTGGGAATACTCGTTGCATATACGCATCCATCACCTCTTTTCTCTCTGCATTGGATATATCATTCTTCAACTTGCGGAAAAGCCATGCATTCACACTGGTAGGACTCAATGTCTCTGCGATAAGATTATTCACTACCATTACACAATGCTTGTTTTCTAATAACACGTTGTACAAAGTCTCTCCAGTATAGTCCATCTTATAAATAGTTTCATTAAACTCACTCTTATCCAACAACTCGCGAGCCTGAACCATATGATTATTAAACATAATTTTATGATTTGCTGATATGACAGTGTCACGAGACGGAACGTGTTCAGAAAACGCGTGCTTCTCGATCATAACCACGTAGTTTTCAATACTGGTTGTTTCGGTTATCCCTTCAATCTTGTTTGCGTTAATTGTATGTTTCTCAGGATCAATCTTGTCGATATCTATCTCGC
>Ga0206129_10003045_pt1 | contig 19792 bp, 17 predicted proteins | sample Helgoland_Spring_8_FD_148616 | JGI IMG/M metagenome (GOLD analysis project Ga0206129, IMG submission 148616) | Pelagic subsurface seawater microbial communities from Kabeltonne, Helgoland, North Sea - Helgoland_Spring_Bloom_20160502_2 | ecosystem: Environmental > Aquatic > Marine > Epipelagic ...
CGGAGCATCATGTTGGACGCAAATTAGATGACAGAGACAAATAAATCCGTCAATCAAGCCCTCTGATTATAGCAGGTAAAGTCCTACAAATGCACAAGTTTTCCTCAAACGGGGCTTCGGTGCGGGTCAAACCCTTCCAAATAGTCCCCTACCCGGCGCACAAAACTGCCCCCCAGCTGACCGTCCACCACACGGTGATCATAGCTGTGGGAAAGGAACATCATGTGCCTGATGGCGATCACGTCGCCTTCTTCCGTTTCGACCACTGCCGGCTTCTTGCGGATCGCCCCCAAGGCCAAAATGCCTACTTGTGGCTGGTTTATGATGGGGGTCCCAAAGACATTTCCAAACGTACCCACGTTGGATACCGTGTAGGTGCCCCCACTGATTTCGTCTGGCTTCAAGGCCCCTGTTCTCGCGCGGTGAGCAAGATCATTCACCACGGTAGCCAATCCATTGAGGTTGTAACGGTCCGCATTGCGGATGACGGGTACAATCAAATTGCCCTCCGGTGTAGCTGCGGCCAGACCTATATGGATGCCTTTCTTTAGGATGATGCGGTCACCGTCAATGCTGGCGTTGACTCCGGGAAAATCACGAAGCGCCTTGGCCACTGCTTCAATAAAAAACGGCGTAAACGTGAGCTTTTGACCGGTCTTCTCTTGGAAGGTGTTTTTGTTCTTGTTCCTCCAGTCGACAATGCGGGTCACATCTGCCTCTACAAAGGAGGTCACATGAGGACTGGTCTGCACACTGCGCACCATGTGGTCTGCAATGAGCTTTCGCATGCGGTCCATCTCCACAATTTCATCCTCACCACTGATTGAGGCTGCTGGCGCAGCCGCTTTTGGAGCGGGAGCAGATACCGGTGCCGGCGCAGACTGCTGCTGGCCACGGGATTCTATGAAAGCGCGCATGTCGCTTTTGGTCACCCGCCCATTCTTTCCAGAACCTGCAATGGCATCCAATTCTGCTTGAGAGACCCCTTCCTTTTCGGCCATACTTCTGACCAAGGGACTGTAAAATCGACCGCCGCTCATGCGGGCAGGCCTTGCTTCACCTACAGCACCATTTGATGCCACCAATGGTGCCTCTAGGGTGGCCACTACATCTTCTGCAGGAGCTGGGGCCGGAGCTGACGCTGGAACCGGTGCAGGTGCTGTTTCAGCAGGTGAAGGCACTGTTGCTGCAATCTCCACGGCAGTCTCGCCTTCAACAGCGAATTCAGCAATCGGCTGGCCTACCAAGACGACATCGCCCTCTGAAACGAGGCGCTTGACCAAAACCCCATCTTCTGGGGCAGGGACTTCTGAGTCGACTTTATCCGTCGCAATTTCAATAAGCGGTTCGTCTGCTGAGACACGCTGGCCTTCTTCGACCGACCATCTGATGATGGTCGCCTCAGCCACGCTCTCGCCCATTTTCGGTAGAAGGATCTCCATGGATGTATTGCCCGGAGGGGGTTTGATGTACGGCCCCAAAGGTACACACCAGCATACCTTGATTTTGCCCCTTTACATCAATCCATTCTCAAGTTCATCAACAACTCCAAATCCCTCATCCAACCAAAATCTGACGCATGCCTCAAATCCAGCCGCCTCGCCTCTTCTGGAGTCAGCGCGCGGTCACCTGTACCCGCAAACAGGGCGCCTTCGGCCATCTCTGGCAGCCTTTCTGCACCATCCCAGCCACCATGAAATCCTATCCAGGTCATCTCCCCCTTCATCACACGCCACGCATTCTTTCGGCTAAAAGACGCTGAATGCCTGCCTTTTCCTCCACCAACCAACAGCACCACAGTGGCCCAAATCAAATCCAACCGGCGCTTGGCCCTCATACGGTCCAATCGCCCCAAACCATCGGCGCCCCAAGAGAGATTCGCCGTCGGCGCTCCATCCCGCCGGATGCCTCCCAAAGCCAACAACAAATCTGAAGGGACAATGCGCAGGTCTTCTCCATGCGCACTCGCTGCACGAATGGCTGCTAAACATTCAGAACCTCCCATTGAGGCCGCATACAGCAATAAATCACTTTGTTCAAGATTCTCACTTCGCGTTGAACTCCGTGTAAAAGAAGACATCTTATTGACATCTAAAGAACTACCGTAAGAAGATTGGACCCAATCCACGATCGCAACATGGCGATCAGCAGGCGCAACCACAGTAACCCTGGGTCTAGACGTCCTCCAGCGGTACCGAACAGGACGGATACCGACCAAAACAGCACGTACTAAGAAGGGAATCAACCCTACAATAACAGCCAAGAGTGAAGTCGATAAACGGCTCACTCTGAGTGCTTCTGGAAGCAAGGAGTAAACCACAATTACAGAAACGGAAGCGGTCAAACCCGCCATCAAAACCCGCAACCTGTGGAATGGGCGATCGGCAGAGCCAAACCAACGTCCCGCCCACCACGTAGAAAACGCCCCTATGCCCACTAAGGACAATGAAGGAGCCAATGGGTGAACAATGCCCGTGGTTGCCCCATGAAAGCCTACCACTGCTATTCCAGTGGCAGCAGACAACACCACATCCGCCACAGCCAGACTGTGACGCTGCACCAAGCCATGAAGAAAGGCGGAAATCGCACGAAGTCGAATGCCCAATCGGATCATCCAACGCATGGCCATGGCCTGCCCTCCTGCAAAATGTTTTTCACTGAAAATGCGCATGGCATCATGAAAGACCCTCACATAAGAGAGGCTGCCCTTCTTGGTGCTCTCTCCCTTAAAATGCACAATGGGCGCATCACTAAAGTAACAGTTTACCCAACCACCCTTTATTATCCTGATGCTCAAGTCTATATCCTCTCCATACATAAAGAAAGACTCATCCAACAAACCCACTTCGTCTAAGGTCTTTTTACGCATCCACATGAAGGCGCCACTGAGCACCTCAATGTCTGCGGTTTCATCCTGGTTGACGTGACCGAAGTAATAACTGTTGAGCCTGGGACTTCGAGGCGCCAGGCGCCACAGTCCACTCAATCGGCAAAAGGAAGCCCAAGGCGTTGGGAGGCCACGCTTGCTTTCTGGAAGCCAAGCACCTGTGCCATCATACATCGGCACCCCTAGCCCTCCCAATTCAGGACGTTGGCTCACATGATCAAAGATCTTCTCAAAAGTGTCCTCTGGCACGATGGTATCGGGGTTGAGCAAGAGCACCCACTCCCCTTTGGCTTGCCGGAGGGCCACATTATTGGCGGCACTAAATCCTACGTTCTCATCCAGCGCAATCAATTGTACTTCTGGGTGAGAATGAAGAACCCAATCCGCTGAACCATCAGAACTTGCGTTGTCAATAACGTAAAGTTCCGATTGCCCGTCACCCAGTCGTTTCATCGCCTTTAGAGCAGATGAAATGCACAAAGAGAGGTATCCCTTCACATTAAAACTGACCACAACAACAGTGAGCTTCATGACCCCGTATTGTTGGCGTTACTGGCCACGCTATATGGCAAGCGCTGCTGCAAAGAGCGGATCAAGGTGAGCTCATCGGCATACTGCAATTCGTCCCCAACCGCGACACCCCTTGCCAGCGTGGTGACTTCAATTTCTGTACCCTGAAGCCGCTTGTTGATGTAAAAAGCCGTGGTGTCGCCCTCCATGGTCGTCGGCAATGCAAAAATCACCTCCTTGACCTCTGGGTTGCCCGCCCTCCCCAACAGAGACTCTATGCGCAAGTCAGCAGGACCAATGCCATCCATGGGACTGATGACCCCGCCCAAAACGTGGTAGCGCCCCTTAAAATGACCAGTAGACTCAATGGCCAACAAGTCCCGCAGATCCTCCACGATGGCAATACGGGAAGGGTCTCGCCTGCCATCCAAACAAATCGAACACACCTCCTCCTCTCCCAAGTTGCCGCATGTGCTACACGATAAGACGCCCTCCTTCATATCCTGAATGGCCTCAGTAAATCTGCGCACGTCTTCTTCATTGCGCCCGAGCAAATGCAAAGCCAAACGCAGCGCAGTTCTTCGGCCAACACCGGGCAATCCAGCAATCTGATCGACAGCTCGGTCTATGAGGCGAGAGGGCATTTCCACGCTCGCGAAGTTAACCGGTGCCAAGCCTATGACGAACGTCACAGTGCCCAAAGGCATCAGCCGCATAGAAACCAGCCACCAACGGCACCCACCACTGGCCACAATCTAAAGTTGCAGCCCAGGGCCCAAGGCCATGTTGCGGTCGCGCAGTAGCTTGGCAGCATGCATGTTGAATGGTGGGCCGGGCTGGCCGTATTGGGGTATCTCGGATTGCTGCTGTGGATTGGGCAACGCACAGGCAAGAGCAATTCGATGGCCGACTTCTCCGTTGGTGGCCGGCGTAGCCCTTGGTGGGCCGTTGCTTTCGGCATGGTCGGGACGAGCTTAAGTGGCGTCACATTCCTCTCTGTTCCGGGTTGGGTCGGTGAACAAGGGTTCGGCTACATGCAAATGGTCATTGGCTACTTGTTTGGTTACGCGGCGATCATAGGCATTTTGCTCCCCCTCTACTACAGACTTAAGCTGACCAGCATCTACCGTTTTTTGGGTGACCGCATTGGCAACAAGGCGTACAAAACCGGGGCGGCATTTTTCCTGCTTTCCCGGAGCATTGGCGCCGCTTTTCGCCTATACCTGGTGGTCTTGGTACTCAACGAAACCTTACTCCCACCCACCGGAGTCGCAGGCGGCTGGATCAGACTAACAGCCCTCATTGTACTCGTACTTGGAGCCATTTGGGCATACACCCGTCAAGGCGGCATTGCCACAGTCGTTTGGACCGACACCCTGCAGACCGCCTGCATGTTACTGGCAGCAGCCGCTGCGGTTTGGTTGATTGGCCAAGAACTTGGGTTGGGCCTCCTTGACATTCCACAAGCCATTGCCGCATCCGGACATTCCCAATGGTGGTTCTTTGACGATTGGGGAGCACCCCATCACGGCGTCAAAGACCTCGTTGCAGGCGCCTTTATTGCACTGTGTATGACCGGATTGGACCAGGACATGATGCAGAAGAACTTGAGCTGCCGCAACCTCAAAGACGCCCAAACCAACATGGCGTCATTCTCGGTGGTCCTCGTCTTTGTGAACCTCATGTTTTTAGGACTTGGAGCCCTACTGCTCATGCACGCAGCAGCCTCTGGAATGGAACCGGGAAAGCCCGACCTGCTCTTTGCACGGGTGGCGCTCGATGGCGGATTGGGACTGGCCTTGCCCGTATTGTTTCTGCTCGGGCTTGTGGCTGCCGCGCTGTCTTCCGCAGACTCGGCGCTCACGGCATTGACCACTTCAGTGTGTGTTGATTTTCTGGGAATCGATGCAGAAGGCCAAGGAACAGATGCAGGAAAGTCACAAAGACAGCGCATTCATTTGTGGGTGTCCATGGGCGTTGGGGCACTCATTCTCATATTCCACGCCGTGAATGACACCTCCGTGATCGCCGCCCTCTTTAAAATCGCGGGCTACACATACGGCCCGCTTCTGGGACTTTTTGCCTTCGCCCTGTCCCACCCAGGACCGCACCCCACCCTCGACCGATGGATACCCGCTGTCGCCATTTTGGCGCCGGTTACAGGCTGGGCCCTCGAGCAGTTTGCTGTGTCGCAAGGCTTCAGTTTCGGCTTCGCTCTGCTGCCCGTTAATGGCTTTCTGACATGGCTCGGTGCATGGTTGATGGCCAAGATTGGGGAAAAGGCCTAAGCCTCTCCGTAATTTTGTGTCTTAGACAACAGACATGCAACCGCGAACGTCACAACTGCTCAGCCGCCTGAGCGAATCGGCCACCATCGCCATGAGCCGAAAGGCACGGGAACTCAAGGCCGCTGGCCGTGACATTATTAGCCTGTCTTTGGGCGAACCCGACTTCGACACGCCCGACCCGATCAAGGCCGCAGGAATCCGTGCCATTGAAGAAAACCACACCCACTACCCGCCCGTCCCCGGCTTTGCCGATGTTCGGGAGGCCATTTGCGCCAAATTGAAGCGCGACAATGGCCTGACCTATCAGCCCGATCAAGTCGTGGTTTCTACAGGCGCCAAGCACAGTCTTATGAATGTGATTTTGAGCTTGGTAGATGCTGGCGATGAAGTGATCCTTCCCACCCCATTCTGGGTGAGCTATGCCGACATGGTCAACCTTGCTGGCGGTAGAGTGGTCGAGGTCAAAACCGGCATCGCCCAGGACTTCAAGATGACCGCAGACCAACTGCGCCATGCGCTCACGGACCGCACCCGCGTTGTCATGCTCAACTCTCCCAACAACCCTTCGGGCAGCGTTTACACGGCAGAAGAGATGGCGGCATTGGCCGCTGTAATCAGCGCACACCCCCACGCCATTGTTGTCTCCGATGAGATTTACGAATACATCAACTTCACCGAGCAACACGCAAGTTTTGCAGCACAACCCGGCATGATGGAGCGCACAGTTACAGTCAATGGCGTCTCCAAGGGATTCGCCATGACGGGCTGGCGCATCGGATACATTGCTGCACCACAATGGATTGCCGCAGCCTGCACCAAGCTGCAAGGCCAATTCACGAGCGGCGCCAGTGGAATCTCCCAAAAAGCAACCGCCGAGGCCATGCACGGGGGTGGCGCCCTTGCGGCCGATATGAAGACGGCGTTTTTGGCGCGCAGGGACTTGGTCATCGCAGGGCTTCGTGGCATTGACGGGTTTGAGGTGAATGTCCCCAAAGGAGCGTTCTACATCTTCCCCGACGTTTCTGCGCTGTTTGGAAAATCCCACGCGGGACACACCATCCAAAGTGGCCAAGATTTGGCCATGTACCTTTTGGAGACTGCAGACGTCGCCACCGTCGGTGGAGACGCTTTTGGTTCTCCCAACTGCATGCGCATCAGCTACGCAGCCGCGGACGATGTCCTTCGTGAAGCCATCCGTCGCATTGCAGAAGCCGTGGGACACCTCTCGTAATGAACGCTCAAAACACCACCCAAAACGCCTGGTCGCCTGAAGATTGCGACCGCACAGTTGCTGCTTTGCAAAATGCGGACTCCCTGCGGATTTTGGTGGTGGGTGACTTGATGGTCGACGCCTACCTCTTAGGACGTGTGGACCGGATCAGCCCCGAAGCCCCTGTCCCCATACTGAGAGCGTCCCTGCGCGAAAGAAGGCCTGGTGGTGCCGCCAATGTGGCACTGAACCTCAAAGCTTTGGGCGCCGCAGTCACGGTGGGTGGCGTCATTGGACACGACCAAGATGGCCGCGATCTGCAAAAAGCCCTCGAAGAACAGGGCATGGACTCAGACGCCATCGTCGCACTGAGCGACCGCCGGACAACGGTCAAGACCCGGGTGATGAGCGGTGGACAGCACCTGCTCCGGGTTGACGAGGAGGACGATGCGGACCTCAACAGAGAGGACGCTCAACAATTTCTGGAGCAGCTTGCCTCTGTCCTGGCTGCGCGTTCTTTTGACGCCATTTTGATCGAGGACTATGACAAAGGTGCCCTGTCACCAATGGTCATAGACGGCTTGTTGAGAATGGCCCGGGACAGGAACATCCCGGTGACCGTGGACCCTAAATTCCGGCATTTTGACCGCTACCGCGACGTCGCCTTGTTCAAACCGAATTTGAAGGAACTCCGCGATGGCCTTGGCCTGCTCTGGGAAGACGGCGACGAACAAGCCATGGATCAAGCCCTGACTGAGGGATTGAACCGACTACAATCCGAATGGAATCCGGATACAGTATTGTTGACCCTTTCTGAACGTGGCGTCAGGGTCAAAACGCCCCTTCAAGATGTTCAACAGCCCGCACATCCCAGAGAAATACTGGACGTATCAGGCGCTGGAGACACCGTGATTGCAGTTGCTACCGTGTTGCTTGCCCAAGGTTTGGACGCGGTAAGCATGGCCCAAGTCGCCAATCTTGCCGGCGGACTTGTGTGCGAAAAACCGGGCGTGGTCCCCATCGACCTGTCCACCCTCTTGGCAGAGGTCCGCCGTCTACCTATACAAGCATGACCCTCCACGACATCAGGGAAAGGGTCAATGTGTTCTTGCACCCGCGCAGGGAAGCGGTTTTAGGAGCCTTCCGCACCCTGAATGTCTTTGTCACCCTTGGGGCATTTGGCAGCCTGATCGCGTATTACGGCTTTCCGCTGGAATCTGACATTGCTGGAAACCTGATTGCCGTCATCAAGGCCAGCTTTGCCTTTTACATCCTTCATTTCCTGGTTCGGTTTTTCTTTGATTTTCACCCACTGAGGTTTGTTCGTGCCCACATCTTAGAAACGGTCATGATGGGCACGCTGGTGATCGAAGGCATCAGCGACATGCTCACTGGCGAAGTGTTTTTGGGAAGGGCATTGTCTCCCTTGGGCATTGAATCTGTGGAAGACTGGACGGTATGGTTGGTGCAAGCCTACTTTTTGATTGTCCTTGTCATTGAACTCTCTGACCGGGCCCGCACCCTTCCCCGGTTTAGGTTCCACCCTGCCACCCTCTTCATCTTCTCCTTTCTGTTCCTGATCTTTTCGGGAACAGGACTCCTCATGCTCCCCGAAATGACAGCCGATGGGCTGGGCATGAACTTTTTTGACGCCCTGTTCACCTCGACAAGCGCCACCTGCGTGACCGGGCTCATGATCGAGAATACCGAGACTTTCTTTACCCACAAAGGGCACGTGGTGCTGATGGTACTAATCAAGTTGGGTGGACTGAACATCATCGCTTTTGGCTCCTTGATCGCTGTGCTCGCCAGGTTTGGTGTAGGGGTGCGGCAACACGATGTGATCGAAGATTTTGTGAACCGCGGCTCCATTTTGGGCTCCCGAGGCATGCTCGGTCGCGTGATCATGTGGAGCATTGGCATAGAGCTGCTCGGCGCCCTTATGCTCTTTATTTTTTGGCCCGGCCAACTGTTTGATGGCACGGGCGACCGCATTTTCAACAGCGCCTTTCTCTCCATAAGCGCATTCAACAACGCGGGCATTTCTCTATTTGGCGATGGACTGGCAGACGCAAGGGTTTCCAGCGCATGGTTGGTGCACTGGACGGTCACCCTGCTGGTGTTTTTCGGCGCATTGGGAATGGTCGCCGTATTCGACCTCTTTGGAAAGGACAACCTGAGAGATCGGATGACAAAGCCTTGGAAGCGCATTGGCTTTGCCACCAAAATCGCCCTCTACTACTCCATCGCCCTTGTCGCCATTGGCTCCATAGCTTACCTCCTGTTGGAGTCTGGACAAGGCGGTACCATAGCCGATATGGGATGGACTGGACGCATCACCACCGCTGTCTTTCAAAGCGCCACGCGCACCAGCGGATTCAACACTGTCGACATGGGCCTCATTGGCACCCCGATGCTGTTTATGTTGATCGTCCTCATGTTCATTGGCGCTTCGAGCTCCTCTACAGGCGGCGGCATCAAGACGAGCACATTCGCTGTGGTGATCGCCGACGTCATGGGCACCATCCGCGGCCGGCAACACCCCCAACTGTATCAACGCACCATTGGAACAACCCTGCGCAGCCGCGCTTGGGGCATCCTCATGTTCTTTATCGTGGGCAATTTGCTCGGCACTTTTGCCCTCTGCATCACTGAACCCCACATTTTAGCCAGCTCCGACAGAGGCTTTTTGCAACTGCTTTTTGAACAGGTGAGCGCACTTGGAACCGTAGGACTGAGCACCGGTATTACCGCCGATATCAGCACAATAGGTCGAGGAATTCTGATCGCGAGCATGATCATTGGGCGGGTTGGAACCCTGACCGTCGCCTTTGCTTTTTCCCGTTCAGTCGTCAGCAGGAACTACAAATACCCCGAAGGCCACACGATGGTCGGATAAGGGCGAGCTTGCACCACCAAATGGGTACCCCTATCAAACCTTACGAGGATGAAGCCGCCAAAAAGGCGCAAGTAGCGAGGATGTTCGACAACATTGCGCACCGCTACGATTTCCTCAACCACTTCTTTTCTCTCGGGATCGACAAGCTCTGGCGTCGAAAAGCCATCCGCATGCTGCTCGCCGAGGACCCGCACGAAGTGCTCGATGTCGCTACGGGAACTGCTGACTTTGCCATTGGCACCGCTTACCGCGATGCTGACATCAAGGTGGTCGGCGTAGACATCAGCGCAGGAATGCTGGACATTGGGCGCCAAAAGGTCACCAAAGCAGGCCAAGACGGACGGGTAGAATTGGTGTTGGCCGACGGAGAAGCCCTTCCTTTTGAAGACGGCCGATTCGACGCCTTTACCGTTGCCTTTGGCGTGCGAAATTTTGAGCACCTCGAGGCGGGCCTCAAAGAAATGCTGCGCACCCTCAAGACAGGCGGAAAAGGCTACATTTTGGAATTCTCCAAGCCGAAGTGGTTCCCCATGAAACAGATCTTTTGGCTCTACTTCCGCTACATCATGCCTACTGTAGGGAAATGGTTTTCTCAGGACGCTTCGGCATACACTTACCTGCCTGAGTCGGTCAAGGTCTTTCCCGAGGGTGACCAGATGCGGGACATCTTGATGGACTGCGGTTACGCGGAATGCATCATGCACCCTCTGACCGGAGGAATCGCAACCCTCTACGTGGTGCACAAGGCATGAACCTCGTCGCCCACCCGTCTGACCTCAGCGGACGCATTGAAGTACCGAGCTCCAAGAGCCACATGCAACGCCTGCTCGCAGCAGGTTTGTTGGCCAAGGGCGAAAGTTGGATTCGGCGTCCTTCACATGCCGCGGACGCCATGGCCGCCGTGGAGGTCGCCGCTGGATTGGGAGCCGACATCGAAATCGGAGAAGACGCCCTCAAGATGCGCGGCGGACTCTCTCCGCGCACCGACATCCTTCACTTGGGAGAAAGCGGACTGGGCATGCGCTTATTCTCACCCATCGCAGCCCTGGCCTCTACCCCTATGACCATGATGGCGGAAGGCAGCTTAAAAGGCCGCCCCATGCAAACCATGGCGGATGCCTTAACCGCCCTAGGTGCAGAGGTGAACTTGAACACTGGACGCCCCCCCATTCAACTGAAAGGCCCCTTGTCCGGCGGTCATGTCACCCTCGACGGCGGCACATCGAGTCAATTCCTGACCGGATTGCTCATGGCGCTGCCCTGCGCCGCCGCAGATTCTGTGCTCGAAGTCAGCAACCTCAAGAGCAAGCCTTACGTGGACATGACCTTGGAAGTGGTGAGCAGCACAGGAATTTCCATTCACCACGAAGACCACCAGAGGTTCTCCATTCCTGGAGGACAGCACTACCTTCCTTTTGACGAGACGGTCGCGGGCGACTGGAGTGCCGGAGCTTTCCTGCTGATCTTGGCCGCCCTCTGCGGCGAGCCGTTCCTAGAAGTCGATGGTCTGGGCAATCAACCCACACAAGCCGACCAAGCGGTCACAGGGGCCTTATTGCTGAGCGGAGCCAAACTCATGCGAACAGAAACCGGCATCCGCGTGGAACGAGGTCGGCGCAAAGGCTTTCGTTTCGACGCCACGCATTGTCCAGACTTGTTCCCACCCCTCGCTGCCTTTGCCGCCTTCTGCAAAGGCCCCACCGTGATCACAGGCCTGCATCGGCTGCAGCACAAGGAGAGCGACCGAGGAACAGCCCTCCAAGAAGAGTTTGCCAAGGCAGGCATTCAGATAGACCTCAATTCAACAGAAGACACGCTTACCGTGCGACCAGGCCCCATTCAAGCTGCCAAACTCAGTGGTCGCGGAGACCACCGCATGGTCATGGCCGCAGCCGTTTTAGGACTCGCTGGCGCCCCCATCGAGATTGAAGGCGTAGAGGCCGTGGCCAAGAGCTATCCCGATTTCTTCGATGCATTGTCGGAAGTTGGCGCCAGATTCGGCAAAGCCTAAGCACTTGCTCCCGAAATTGGGACCGTGGCTTCCCCATCTTCTGCCCCTTCGCTCCGCGACGTTTTCTCTGCACTTCCCATGTGGTGGAGCAGCTTTGGTTACCTCAAGAGACAGAAGCTCAGGCGCTATCATGCCGCTGGCCCTATGGTCATCATCGGCCTGGCCACCGCAGGCATCTTCTTTTCAAACTGGCTAACGGAAACACTCAAAACGGGCCTGTATCACCATTTAGAAAACGCCGGACTGAGCGGCCAATCAACCGCAGAATCAACCACCCAAACCTGGTGGGATCAAGTCCTTTTTTGGGGCGCTTCACAGGCTGAATGGATCATCGAATGGAGCGTGATATTACTTGTACTATGGCTTAAGGTGAAAACCACCAAGTACCTGTTAATCACATTAATGTCTCCTATAATGAGCGCCCTGTCAGCAGACATTAAAAATGCGGAAACCGGACACCACACCCCCTTTCAATGGAGCGGAATTTTTCGCGACATTTTGCGCGGAATCCGCATCTCCGCAATCCTGCTTTTGATGGAGCTTGGACTGGGCCTGACCCTCTCGCTCTTAGGACTGGCATTGACCCTTTTCACCGGCCCTCTGATGGTGATCGCCGGCCCCCTGCTCTTGCTCGCCTCTTGGATAGTGAGCGCTTACTTTTTTGGAGCTGCTGTGTATGACCCCGTATATGAGCAAGGAGGACTGGACTGGAAGACTTCTATTCGCACAGGCTGGAAGCAGCGCGGCCACCTGCTTGGCTTGGGTGCCATTTTTTCGCTGATCATGGCCATCCCATGGGCCGGCCCTTATTTGGCCGCCTTACTGGGCCCCATCCCCTGCACAACAGCCGCTGCACGCCGTTATTTCCGGCCCAACGCCATTCAACACACATGACGTCACAGAACATCCACTTTATCGCCATTGGCGGAGCCGCCATGCACAACCTCGCATTGGCTTTACACGATCTGGGGCACCACGTTTCTGGCTCAGATGATGCCATACACGATCCCAGCAAAAGCCGACTGGAGGCATCGGGGCTCTTGCCAGAGGTCATGGGCTGGCATACACAACGCATCCACGCAGGGCTCGACGTGGTGATTTTGGGCATGCATGCACGTGAAGACAATCCCGAATTGGCAAGGGCCAAGGAACTAAACCTCAACGTGGTCAGCTATCCAGAATACCTGTTCGATGTCGCAAAAGCCCAACGGCGGGTGGTTGTCGCGGGCAGCCATGGCAAGACCACCATCACCGCCATGCTGTTGCATGTATTGGACCAATTGGGCCGAAAAACAGACTTCATGGTCGGGGCCCAACTGGCAGGTTTTGACCGCATGGTGCAACTCACTGATGCACCCGATATTTTGCTCGAGGGCGACGAATACCTCAGCTCTCCAATGGATTTAACCCCAAAATTCCATTGGTATCGGCCACACCTGACCATCCTCACCGGCGTGGCCTGGGACCACATCAACGTCTTTCCTGACCCCGACAATTACAGGGAGCAGTTTGTCACGTACCTCATGCGCATGGAGCAAGGCGGCAGTGTGGTGTGGTTCGAAGGAGATGCAGAGCTCAGAAAAGTCATGAAAAAGGTGTTGCCCCAGCGCCCTGACCTCGTCTCCATCCCCTATAACACTCCGGATCACAGTGTGGTCGACGGCACCCTGACCTTGAATCTTCAGAGCGGATCCCACCCCATTGGAACAGTGGGGGCCCACAACGCATTGAATACTGTGGGCGCCATGGAACTGTGCGCTCAGTGGGGCATCGAAAATGCAGACTTTCTAAAGGCCGTAAAGGGCTTTACCGGAGCGGCAGGGAGGCTCGAGCGCAAACTCGATATAGCACTCCCCAATGGGCCATGCACCGTATTTCGCGACTTCGCACACGCCCCTTCTAAAGTCAAGGCCACAACCGACTCCATCAAGGGGCAGTTCCCTGATAGAAAGGTTATTGCAGTCCTCGAGCTCCATACGTTTTCGAGCTTGAACCCTGCATTTTTACCCACCTATTCTGGAGCACTTGACGCCGCAGATGAGGCCTGGGTGTGCTGGTCACCGGATGTGCTCAAGCACAAAAAGCTCCCCAACCTCTCAGACAGCGATGTCTTTAATGCATTTGGACGGAAGGATTTGGGAACATGCAACACCGCCGAGGACATGACCACTGCTGTCAGGGCTGCTGCAGGACCCAACACCGTCTTCTTGCTCATGAGCTCAGGCCGTTTTGAAGGCGCCGACCTCCAAGGGGTCATTGAAAGAGCGTTAGGGCGCTGAGCGGCACTTAAAATCAGCCCAGCACCACGTCCAGCACCATCATCAGAACAAAACCACCGATAAAGCCCAAGGTGGCCACATCCGTAAAGCGATCGCGCTGGGTTTCTGGAATCACCTCCTCTACCACAACGTAAATCATGGCGCCAGCCGCAAAAGCAAGGGCGTATGGAAGAAGGGGCTGAATGCTCATGACGGCGATTGCCCCCACCACACCGGCTACAGGTTCCACAATGGCACTCAACTGACCAAACCAGAACGAGCGCCCCCGAGATACACCCTGTCGCCTCAAGGGCATGCTCACCGCAATGCCCTCTGGAAAATTCTGTATGCCAATACCGATGGCCAAGGCCACGGCCCCTCCGATCGTCGCGCCTTCAATGCCCGCGGCCGCTCCGCCAAACAGAACCCCTACCGCCAACCCTTCGGGGATGTTGTGCAGCGTGATGGCCAAAACGAGCAATGTGGTTCTGTGCCAGTCGGTTTGCGGCCCTTCTGCCTCGCTGCGGTCAAAATTGATGTGTAGATGGGGCGTGAGTTTGTCTAGAGCGTAGAGGAAGAGCGCGCCCACCACAAAACCCACAGCAGCGGGCATCACATTCTCCCAGCCTTCACCACCGGTCATATCCATGGCCGGAATCAACAACCCAAAGCAACTCGCGGCCACCATTACGCCGCCGGTAAAGCCCAACATGCCATCCAACAGTTTCCGGTGTAACGTCCTGAAAAAGAACACCAAAGAAGCGCCTGCAGCCGTCATCGCCCAGGTAAATGTCGTCGCAACCAAAGCCGCTACCACAGGGTCAAGCCCCATCAACCAATCATACAATCCCCCCATTTTATTGCAAGTCTTCTTCTTCCGGAAAAACAATCTCAGGCGAGGGGCTGCTCTGGTCTACCCAAAGGCGCTGCCCCACAGAAGGCGCCAACAGCTGCACCTCCTCATCGCCTGGACACTTGATGTGCAAACTGCCATCAAACGAAAGCCGCTCTAACACGGTCATTCTGGTCCCCAATTGAATGCCCAACACACCTAAATGCCGCAAAAAGGCATCACCACCATCGACCACCCCCACAACAACCAATTCCAGATTGCGCGGAGCCTCGGTCAGCAGTGTTCGGGCCGCCACCGTTCTAAAGCGGCCATTTGGCCCAGGAATCACATCTCCGTGCGGATCGAGCTTGGGAAAACCCAAGAAGGCATCCAAGCGGTTGATCAGCTCCACACTCCCCACATGCTCCAACTCCTCTGCAATGTCATGAACCTGGTCCCACTCAAAGCCCAAGTAATCCACCAGAAAACACTCCCAAAGCCTGTGTTTACGGAGGATGTCCATGGCCACCCTGTGCCCTTTTTGGGTCAGCCTCACTCCGTGATAGGGCTGATGCTCGAGCCATCCTCGCTCGCCGAGCTTGGCCAACATGGCCGAAGTACTCGCAGGTGTGGAAGCCACTTTTTGGGCGATGGCCGTGGTACTGACACGGTCATCCCCCTCCACTTGAAGGTGAAGGATGGCTTTGAGGTAATTCTCGACCGAAACCGTCAACATGAGGCAAAATTAAGCCTTACGCACCTTAATTTTTAGGCAAGACTAAATATTTAAATATGCTTGCCTCATAAATTGACGTCATACCTCAAAGAAAAAATTCAAATTGCATCAACATGAAAGACCTGTTTTTGATGCGCCATGGGGAGGCCGAATCCGGCTCCAGACCCGTGCCCGATTCACTCCGTGCATTGACCCCACGCGGCAGGCAGAATTGCATTCAACAGGGGAAAAAGGTGCACCCCCATGGACACCATCGCCTTGTCACATCGAGCGCCATCCGCACCATACAAACAGCAGGCCTGGTGACCGAGGTGTGGTCTGAAATGGCCGGGGCAACAGTGCCTCAAATCGAAATAGAGGAACGCGGATACCTGGCGGAGCCCGACATGTGGATCCAACTCGCAGCATCGACAGAGGAGCGCTATTCCGGACTTTGGCTTATTGGTCACAATCCCGGCATGAGCGCATTGGTGACTGTGTTAACCGGCGAATACATGGGCCTTTCCACATCCGACTTGGTGCATATTCGACTCCACGTAGACCACTGGCACGCCATCGGTGTGAACAGCGGTCAGGTTGTCGAACGCTACCCGCCGCAACAACCTTAATTTGCCCCCATGGAATCGGCATCTCCCCAGCAATTGACATCGGACACCCATCCTTTCAAGGCGGACTTTTGGACATTGCGGCGCCTCGGTGGAGTTGCCGGCACCGCCATTCTAATCGGCGGTATGGTTCGGTTTTCTGATCTGACAGCCTACCTCATCATTTCCATTGCCCTCAGCTTTATCGGGCGCCCGATTGTTCAACTCATCGACCGCATCAGCATCGCAGGCCGTTCTCCTGGCCCAGGGCTGGGCGCATTCATTGCGCTGACCACCCTCTTCGCTGGATTCGCTTTGCTCGTCAATCTCTTTGTTCCCCTCGTCGCCGCAGAGGCACAAGTGGTCGCCGATTTGGATTTTCAGAGTATTGCACGAAGTATTGAGGCCGAATTGTCAGGTTTTGCTCCTCTATTGAGCCCTGAAGGCGCCAACCTCTTCAGTTGGCTCGACGCCTCCACATTGGGAACAGGTTTGTCTTCTGTTTTGGGACCCTCTGGGATTGGCGGCATCCTCGGTAGCACCCTCTCGGCGCTCAGCAGCCTCGTGGTCGCCTTGTTCAGCATTGCCTTCATGACCTTCTTCTTTTTAAAGGACCGCAACCTCTTCCCGAGCATCGTACAAGCTCTGACTCCCGACCACTACACGGAACGTATTGAGCGTATTCTCAGCAATTCCACCGATCTGCTCACACGGTATTTTGTTGGATTGGCCGCACAGGTCGCCATCATTACCACGGTGATCACCGGCGGACTGCTCGTATTGGGTGTCCCCAATGCCTTTTTGATCGGTTTTCTGGCCGGACTCCTCAACCTCATCCCTTATGTAGGCCCACTCATTGGCGCCGGTTTAGGTCTGGGCATCATCCTGACGACACATCTTCAATTCCCGGAGATCTGGAATCTCTTGGGCAAAGCCGGATTCGTGTTTCTCTTGGCACAGCTGGTCGACAACCTGTTTACACAACCCGTCATTTTTGCTGGGAGTGTCAAAGCACACCCATTGGAAATCTTCCTGCTCATCTCGATTGCAGGAAGTTTGGCAGGCATCACCGGAATGATGCTGGCCATTCCTGCATATTCCCTGTTGCGCGTTGTCGCCAAAGAGTTTTTGAGCGGATTCAAAGTCGTTCAATCCTTGACAGAACAGCTGTAGGGGACAACGAATAAAAAGTTTACCGATTCTGTTCATCCCACCGGAGGATTCGGCATACCTTAGAACCCCGTATGCACGCGACTACGGGAAAGGCCAAGGCCACCAAATACATATTCGTCACAGGAGGGGTTTCCTCCAGTCTGGGCAAGGGAATCATCAGCGCTTCCCTAGCAAAGCTGTTGCAAGCCCGTGGGATGAAAGTGACCATCCAAAAACTGGATCCTTACATCAACATCGACCCCGGAACCTTGAATCCCTACGAGCACGGTGAGTGCTATGTCACGGATGATGGGGCCGAAACCGATCTGGACCTGGGACACTATGAACGTTTCCTGAACGTCTCGACCTCACAGGCCAACAACATCACCACCGGTCGCATTTACCAAAGTGTCATCGACAAAGAGCGTCGCGGAGAATACCTGGGGCGGACGGTGCAGATCATTCCCCATATCACGGACGAAATCAAGCGCTGTGTCCAAATTTTGGGCGAAGGCGATCAGTATGATTTTGTGATCACCGAAATCGGTGGAACCGTTGGAGACATTGAGTCCCTGCCCTACATCGAAGCAGTGCGTCAAATGCGCTGGGAACACCCCAAAGACACTTTGGTCATTCACCTCACCTTGGTTCCTTATTTGAAGGCTGCAGGCGAACTCAAAACAAAACCAACGCAACACAGCGTCAAGCAATTGCTTGAGTTCGGGGTGCAGCCTGACGTACTGGTGTGTCGCACAGAGTACAACCTCACCAAGGGCATTCGCAACAAGTTGGCCCGGTTCTGTAATGTGGGAGAAGAAGCGGTCATCCAGTCCATTGATGCGGACACGATTTATGATGTGCCCCTTTTGATGCAGAAAGAGCAGCTCGATGAAGTCGTCTTGAGCAAGCTGGGCGTTGACAGTCGAGCAGGACTCGACATGAACCGCTGGCTGAACTTTTTGGAGCGCCATAAGAACCCCGAAGGCTCAGTGGAAATCGCCTTGGTGGGCAAGTATGTAGAACTTCAAGACAGCTACAAAAGCATCGTGGAGTCCTTTATACATGCTGGAGCAGCGTGCGGTGTCAAGGTGAACCTCAAGTGGATCCATTCCGAGCAACTTCAAGGTTCGGAAATTGAGGCTTTGCTCAGAAGTGTTCATGGCATCTTGGTCGCGCCGGGCTTTGGCTCCCGCGGTATTGATGGCAAAATCGAAGCCATCCGTTTTGCCCGCGAAAACGGGATTCCCTTCTTTGGTATCTGCCTCGGTATGCAATGCGCTGTGATTGAATTTGCACGCAATGTTCTCGGCCTTAAAGAGGCCCACAGTACCGAAATCAAGGACTACACCCCAGACCCTGTCATCGACTTGATGGAAGCCCAGAAAGGCCTTGCAGAAATGGGCGGAACCATGAGGCTTGGGGCTTATCCCTGCCAACTGGCCGAAGGGTCCCTAGCCGCAAAGGCATACGGCGTCTCGAAGACCGAGGAGCGCCACAGGCACCGTTATGAATTCAACGATGCCTACCGCTCCCAGTTTACAGAGGCAGGCATGGTACCCACGGGAACACACCCTGAATCCAACCTGGTCGAAATTGTGGAAATCCCAGAACACCCGTGGTTCATCGGCGCTCAATTCCATCCAGAGTACAAAAGCACGGTGATTAACCCTCACCCCCTTTTCAAGTCCTTTGTTGCCGCCACTGTTGCCTTTGCGAAACCTGCTCTCAAAGAGTCCCCCTCTGAGAATAAGGCCAAGGAGGACAAAGGCTGATAACCTCTAATCCGGCAGGTTCCAGTTCCCCTCACCGTCAAAGGCCTGGGAACGTGACTCTGTGCGCTTTTTCGGATTAAATCCAACGGTACAGCGGTAAACAGGCCGTGGTCCGCGAGATATTCTGAGCACCGTTGACCTTCTCGGTCCAAGGGCCCGTCACATCTTATGCCTGTGGCGTTTTGTCTGAGACGGGCAATTGCACCATCAGCATCCACATGATAAAGACCACTCCGCGCTGCACTTCAAACACCGATTCGACCCCAGCGTGTAATACGGTAAGGACCACACACAGCAGCAGGGCTCCGTCACCATTGCGCCATGCCTGTAGCAAACAAGCCAGAAAGGCCATGGTCAAAATGGCCATGCCCGGCCATCCGAAAGCCACACCTGCCTGAAGCCATTGATTGTGCGGATTGAGCCGGCGATCCGAAGCATAATCCAGACCGTCACGCTCGTAACGGTCCATCAGTTCTGGAACCACATCCCCGGTTCCAACACCAAATGGGTGCGCCTGAATGATCTCAAATGACGTTTGCCATACCATTACGCGCCCTGCAGAACTGCTCTGAACGGGCGCCTTGCTGTCGGTCATCACCGCTGTGGCACTGCTCATTTCGGCGAACCTATTGCTGGACATCGACCATGTCGAG
>Ga0206129_10003047_pt1 | contig 19789 bp, 12 predicted proteins | sample Helgoland_Spring_8_FD_148616 | JGI IMG/M metagenome (GOLD analysis project Ga0206129, IMG submission 148616) | Pelagic subsurface seawater microbial communities from Kabeltonne, Helgoland, North Sea - Helgoland_Spring_Bloom_20160502_2 | ecosystem: Environmental > Aquatic > Marine > Epipelagic ...
AGGTCGCCAAAGCCGAGCAGTCTGAAAACACATCGCGCCACTTCTACTTACGCACCAATTTAAAGCTAAACCGAGCCGCTGCTCTCGCTGAGTGGCGCCAATTATTGAGGGCGTAGATTCAGGCTGCACCAGCAACCCGATGCTAGTTCTCATTCGTCTGACAGCACCCTCGAAGGCCAATATCTGGATCAGCAGGCTGCAGCTAATATGCTTGGGCGGTGGGATTTCAATCAAAGACCGCCAGTGCTGCAGAAGTTCATCGCGGCCCGCTGTGTCCAATGCAGCTATATCAATTTCCATGTCCTTACTCCCGTATGGCTTCGCTCACTGAGCAAAGCCCGAGGGCATTCGGGCACAGCAGCACACAGGCTTACGACAAAACAAAAGTCCAGTCCGAATAGGAGTATCTATCAGACGGTAGGCTGCCGATGCTAAAATGGACAACTTCCTTCCCCCAGCCAACGCCCATAAGCAACGCTGCACTTAAATTCAGTCACCTTTGAGCACTGTCGTTGTGCATGGTGACCTGCGCCCCAAAAAATCCTGACGACGTACGGTGTTGTCTAAATTGACGCAATCGCCTACATTATCGAAGCACATCGATTACACAATTTTTCGTTTGGCTAAGAGAGCATAGATGTTTCAAGAAGACCAAATTCAAAACGCATTTCATCTATCGCAAAGTGCCATGGATGCTTTGCATAGCGGTACACACGCTGCACCTTTTGATGTTTTGGGACCCCACGTGATCGATGGTGATGTTTGGCTGACAACGTTCCAACCTGCGGCGGTAAGTGTTTGCGTCATTTGCGATGGAATACGTACCAAATTAACCCGCATTCAGGGCGATATTTTTTCTGCGAAGATCCCGAACAAACCTTATTCTCTTCGTATGCAGTATGCCGATGGCTCCGATCATACCACTGCCGATCCTTACTCTTTTGGTCCAGTTTTGACAGATCTTGACCATTACCTGATCGGGGAAGGTACGCATAAGCAGCTTTGGCGCGTCCTCGGTGCGAATGTCAAAACACATCAGAGCATGGCTGGTGTTCATTTTGCAGTTTGGGCACCCAATGCATTGCGTGTCAGCGTGGTGGGTGATTTCAATTCATGGGATGAACGTCGCCACATGTTGCGCCCATCGGGTCAATCAGGTGTTTGGGAAACTTTCATTCCCGGATTGACGGATGGTGCGTTGTATAAGTTCCACGTTGCGGGCGCAGACGGACAGGTGCGCGTCAAGGCAGACCCTGTAGGTTTTGGATCACAACACCCACCTGAACAAGCATCTGTGGTTCGCGATATTTCTGAATATGCGTGGACAGATGGCGACTGGATGAATGGGCGCGGAACGAAGGCGGACCGTAACCAACCCATGTCCATTTATGAGGTTCACCTGGGATCATGGCGCAGGCGTTATGATGATCACGGCAGATCCCTTTCGTACGAAGAATTGGCACGCGACCTCATTGGATATGTCACGTATATGGGCTTTACTCATATTGAACTGATGCCGGTTTCCGAATTTCCCTTCGATGGATCATGGGGTTATCAGCCTATTGGTCTTTATGCTCCCACAATCCGGTTTGGCCCCCCTGACGCGTTCCGTGCGTTTGTGGATACGGCCCATGCCGCAGGGATCGGCGTCTTGCTAGACTGGGTCCCAGGTCACTTTCCTACGGATGCACATGGCCTGGCCCAATTCGATGGTACCGCGCTGTACGAACATGCGGACCCTCGTGAAGGCTTCCATCAAGACTGGAACACTTTGATACCGAATTATGGCCGACGTGAGGTCAAGAACTACTACGTCGCTAACGCCTTATACTGGTTAGAAGAATATCACCTGGACGGTCTGCGCGTCGATGCCGTGGCGTCTATGTTGTACCGTGATTATTCACGCGACGCAGACAAATGGGTTCCGAACCAGGATGGCGGGCGTGAAAATTACGAAGCAATTGCATTTTTGCAGGAAATGAACGCGGCTGCCTATGGGCAGGATATCAAGATTATGACTGTGGCCGAAGAAAGCACGTCTTTCCCCGGTGTGTCGCAGCCTGTGCATTTCGGCGGTTTGGGGTTTGGATATAAATGGAACATGGGATGGATGAACGACACCCTGCGGTATATGGAAACAGATCCAATCCATCGCAAGCATGATCATCATTTGATGACGTTTCCTTTAGACTGGGCTTTTTCCGAAAATTTTATATTGCCCATCAGCCACGATGAAGTGGTGCATGGCAAAGGTTCGATGATCAACAAGATGCCTGGCAATGACTGGGAAAAGTTTGCAAACCTGAGAGCTTATTACGCTTTCATGTGGACTCAACCGGGCAAAAAGCTTTTGTTCATGGGATGCGAATTTGCCCAACCCGAAGAATGGAACCACGATTCGGAACTGAATTGGGGCGCAGCAGAACAGCCCGCCAACAAAGGTGTCCAGCGTTTGGTTCAGGATCTGAACCGTATGTACCGCGACACTCCATCACTTTATGTCAAAGATTGTGATCCTGATGGGTTTCAGTGGGTCTGCAATGATCCGGCTCAATCCGTCACTGCATATCTGCGCAAAGGCGGGGATGCTGATGTTTTGGTTGTCTGTAACTTTTCGGGCGTTGAACGGTCCGATTTTCGGATCGGCGTACCCTATGCAGGCAGGTGGTCGGAAATACTGAACACTGATTCCGCAATTTATGGCGGGGATGATCGCGGCAACATGGGGCAAAGTGTGACCCACCATCATGAACCCCACGAATTTGATCAGTCGTTGTTTCTGATAATACCACCGCTTTCTGTCATCGTTCTGAAACACGATCCTTGTCAAAAAAATCAATAACGGAGTATTCTTTATGCGACCTAAACGTATCACACAAAGAACCATGGCATTTGTGTTGGCAGGGGGACGTGGAAGTCGCCTGAAAGAACTAACAAATCTACGGGTGAAACCCGCTGTTCCTTTTGGTGGCAAGGCCCGCATAATCGATTTTGCACTATCCAATGCCGTGAATTCGGGCATTCGCAAGATTGCGGTAGCGACCCAGTATAAAGCCCACAGCCTGATCCGCCACACCCAAAGAGGGTGGAATTTCTTTCAGGCAGATCGCAATGAGTTTTTGGATGTGTTGCCTGCCTCTCAACGGGACGGAACGGAAAACTGGTATAAGGGAACAGCAGACGCTGTGGCCCAAAACATAGATATCGTCGACAGTTATAATATCGATTACGTCATCATTCTTGCTGGCGATCATATTTATAAAATGGATTACGAAATCATGCTGCGTCAGCACGTTGATGCGGGTGCGGATGTCACAGTTGGTTGCTTGACGGTGCCACGCGACGAAGCTTCGGCCTTTGGGGTGATGGATACCGACAAAGACGGACGGATCATCAGTTTTCAGGAAAAGCCTTCTGACCCGCCGGGCACACCGGAAGATCCTAATGTCACGCTCGCTTCGATGGGAATCTATGTTTTTAACTGGGACTATTTGCGTAATTTGTTGCAAGATGATGCACACAATGAAGCGTCCAGCCACGATTTCGGGAGCGACTTGATCCCGCATGTCGTTGAAACTGGAAAAGCAATCGCGCACCGATTTGACGAAAGCTGCGTTCGTGATGAAGCGGCACCTGTCTATTGGAAAGATGTGGGAACGATTGATGCGTTTTGGCAGGCCCATGTTGATCTGACTGGCTTTACGCCGGAACTGGACCTTTGGGACAAAGATTGGCCGATCTGGACCTACAATGAAGCAGTTCCTCCTGCGAAGTTTATTCATAATGAACATGGCCGGCGCGGCACTGCTATATCGTCATTGATTGCGGGCGGTTGTGTGATTTCAGGTACTGAAGTGCGGAATTCTATACTGTTCACCAACGTAAACACGAATTCCTATGCTGTTCTTGACCATGCTGTAATTTTGCCCAGTGTTGTGGTCAACCGGTCCGCGATATTACGCAATGTGGTTGTGGATCGTGGGGTGATTATTCCCGAGGGTCTTGTTGTGGGCGAAGACCCGATCGAAGATGCAAAGTGGTTCCGGGTCACCGATCGCGGCATTGCGTTGATCACCCAAGACATGCTTGACAAGCGGGCCGCGCAAAAATGACCAATGTACTGTTTGTAGTTTCAGAATGCGCACCCTTGGTGAAAACTGGCGGTCTGGCGGATGTGGCGGGCGCGTTGCCCGCCGCATTGGCGCAATATGATGTAAACGTGCGTGTCCTGTTGCCTGGCTATCGCACCGTCATGGCGCAGGTTCAGAAATCCAAACCGGTTGCGACGTACAATAACCTGTTTGGCGATTCTGCGGATGTGATCGCTTGTCAAGTCGCCGGTGTCGATTTTCTAATACTGGATGCGCCGCATTTGTATGATCGCGATGGATCAATTTACGGGGACGCCACAGGGGTGGAGTGGCTAGATAACCCGGAACGATTTGCAGCCTTGTGCAAGGCCGGCGCAGGAATCGCGGCGGGTGATTTGCCCGATTGGCAGCCTGATATCGTACATGGCCACGATTGGCATGCGGGTCTTACGCCAGAATATTTGCGAAGCGCGGGGCTTGAGACGCCGTTTGTATTCACAATTCACAACATCGCATTTCATGGCAACGCCCCAGCGAAGAAGCTGGCAGATTTGAGCCTTGATGCGGATCGGTTCACGTCGGATCATTTCGAATTCTGGGGCCAGATATCAGCCTTAAAGGCTGGTCTGATGGGCGCTACAAAAATTAATACCGTTTCGCAAACCTATGCCAATGAATTGATGACGCCGGAATTTGGTCTTGGTATGGATGGCATTTTACAGGCGCGTCAGTCAGATATGTCGGGCATTGTGAACGGTATTGATTTGGACGCATGGAATCCGCAAACGGACCCAAATATTGCAAAGTTTAAATCCCCTGCCGGCAAATCAAAAAACAAGACGGCCCTACAAAAGACGTTCGGACTGGGGAAAGCTGATGGGCCATTGTGTGTACTCGTGTCGCGATTAACCGAGCAAAAGGGTATCGACTTGCTGTTGGATGCATTACCTGCGTTGTTAGATAATGGCGGTCAGTTGGCTCTTTTGGGATCCGGTGATCCTGCGCTCGAAGTTGCATTGTTAAAAGCTTCCGCAAAACATCAAAACCTGTCTGTCAAAATCGGATATGATGAAAAGCTGTCGCATCAGATGATGGCAGGTGGTGATGCAATCCTAGTGCCGTCACGTTTTGAACCATGTGGCCTGACCCAACTTTATGGTTTGCGCTATGGTACTGTGCCGTTGGTAGCGTTGACGGGTGGATTGGCGGATACGGTGATTAATGCATCTCCCGCTGCTATGGTGCGAAAAGTTGCGACCGGCATCCAGTTTTTTCCAATCAATGCACATGCCTTTGCTAATGCGTTTAATCGGTTGCTGACGCTGTATTCCGATAAAGATGTATGGCGCTCCATTCAACGCAATGCGATGAAGCAACCGGTAGGATGGGAAGCAGCCGCCCAAACATACAAAGATTTGTATGAATCTGTACTTTAGTCACCATAGGCAACATGACAGTTTCTAATATCCTTGCAGGAAAGGCATCCCCATTGGGTGCCACCCTAGACCCCGATGGGGTGAACTTTGCCGTGTTTTCGCGCCATGCCACAACCGTAACTTTGTGCCTATTCGATAACGCGGGGATCGAGGTTCGCCAGATTGCTTTGCCTGAAAGACAAGGTCATGTCTGGCATGGTTACATCCCCGGACTTAGAAAGGGGCAGCAGTACGGTTTCCGGATGGACGGCCCGTATAAGCCAGAGCAAGGTCACAGGTTCAATCATAACAAACTGCTGATTGATCCCTATGCTAAGCAACTGACCGGGCACCCCACGTGGAATGATGCGTTGTTCAGTTATCAACCGGGCCACAAGAACAAAGACCTCAGTTTCAACAAACAGGACAGTGGACCATATATGCCGCGTAGCGTGGTTGTTGATCCGTATTTCGATTGGGGGACAGTGACGGCCCCGGGTCATCATTTGAAAGACACCATAGTTTACGAGGCTCATGTCAAAGGGTTGACCGCAGGGCATCCACGGATTCCAAATCCTGGAACCTATGCGGCCATGGCGTCTGATCCAATGTTGGAACACCTGAACAAATTGGGAATTACGGCGGTGGAGCTGTTGCCTGTTCAGGCTTTCATGAACGACAAGTTTTTACTGGATCGAGGGCTCACGAATTACTGGGGGTACATGACTTACGGCTTTTTTGCCCCTGACCCGCGTTACATGAAGGGGGGCGATATTGCTGAGTTTCAGCAAATGGTCCGCCGTTTTCATTCTGCTGATATCGAAGTCATTCTGGACGTCGTTTACAACCATACTGCCGAAGGGTCCGAACTGGGTCCGACGCTGATGTTCCGTGGTTTGGACAATGCCAGCTATTACCGCCTACACGAAAACCCGCGCTACTATACTGATGATTCCGGTTGCGGGAACACGCTGGATTTTGAAAACCCGTTTGTCATCCGTCTTGTGATGGACAGCTTGCGGTACTGGGTCGAAGTCATGAAGGTCGATGGTTTCCGGTTTGATTTGTGTTCCACCCTGGGACGCACCGCACGCGGGTTTGAACGCGATGGCCCGTTTTTTCGTGCCATCGGGCAGGACCCTGTACTCAACAAGGTCAAGTTGATTGCTGAACCGTGGGACATTGGTCCGGGCGGGTATCAATTGGGGGCCTATCCGTCGCCGTTTTTGGAATGGAATGATAAATACCGCGACGACACCCGAGAATTTTGGCGCAGGGGCAGTGGTACGTTTACGCGTATGGCTGAACGTTTGGTAGGATCTGCACCCTATTTTGACCATGATGGGCGGCGCGCGAACAGTTCATTGAACTTTGTGACTGCTCACGATGGATTCACGCTGCAAGATACGGTCAGCTATAATAGCAAACATAATCTGGCCAACGGCGAAGACAACCGCGATGGCCATTCCAACAACCAGTCGGACAATATGGGCGTTGAAGGACCGACTGATGATCCCGCCATCCGTGCGGCCCGTCAACAGCGCAAGCGAAACCTGATCACGACACTTATGCTGTCGCAAGGCACGCCGATGATCTTGGCCGGTGACGAGTTGGGGAATTCGCAGCAGGGTAACAATAATGCCTATTGCCAGGACAATGAAATCGGCTGGGTTGATTGGTCGGGCATCGACAAAGATTTTTTGGAGTTCTGCCAGCAGGCTATTGTTTTACGCAAGTCACACCCGATCCTGCGCCAGACGCGGTTCCTGCATTCACGTCAACGCAAATATGATGGAGAATCCGATCTGTTCTGGCGACGCGCTGATGGAAAACTAATGCAGCAATCAGATTGGGACAATTCTGATCTAGGAACTTTGATTGCGGAACTCCGCACCGCTGCAGGATCGCCGACTTACGTAAATCGCCAACGTGCATTGCTGGTCGTTCTGAACCGTGGCCCTGCGGTTGAAGTGATCCTGCCGGGTTTGCGTGAAGGGGATATCTGGACGCGTAGTTTTGATACTGCGCACAATCAGTCCTTAGACGGCACGTATATTGATGCGGACAGCGTTGTCGTGTTTACCAATGAGGCCGACGCTACAAAAAGCAAAATTCACCCCTGACCAACGGAGATTACACCATGCCAATGCAAACTGTTCGAACGACTCCCATTGAAGGTCAGAAACCCGGAACTAGTGGATTGCGTAAAAAGACGGCGGTGTTCCGATTGCCTCATTTTCTGGAAAATTATGTTCAATCAATTTTTGATGGAATAGGTGGGATCGAAGGAAAGACGTTGGTCGTGGGCGGTGATGGTCGCTTCTTTAACGACGATGCGATCCAGATCATTTTGCGGATGGCATCGGCCAATGGGGCCGTTCGGTGTATTGTTGGGCAAGACGGCATCCTTTCTACACCCGCGGCGTCTCATTTGATCCGCCTGCTGGAATCTGACGGTGGGCTAATCCTATCGGCCAGTCACAATCCTGGCGGGCCAGACGCAGACTTCGGGTTAAAGTATAATGGCAAAAATGGCGGACCAGCGTCGGAGGCCATAACGGACAAGATTTTCGCCCGAACCCAAACGATAGATTGTTACAAGATCGTCGCCGCGGACAATATCGACCTGTCAACGCTTGGCACGCTTCATATCGAAGGCATGGCGGTGGACATCGTCGACCCTGTTTCCGATTATGCAGCCTTGATGGAAACGATTTTTGATTTCGATAAAATTCGCGCGTTGTTCGCGGGTGGGTTTACCATGTGCTTTGATGCAATGCATGCCGTCACTGGACCTTATGCGCATACTATTCTGGAAGACATGTTGGGGGCAGACAAAGGAACTGTAATCAATGGTTTGCCTCGTTCTGATTTCGGCAACGGTCATCCTGATCCCAACCCAATTTGGGCAAAGGAACTGATGGACACAATGTATAGTGGGGCTGCCCCAGATTTTGGGGCAGCGTCCGATGGGGATGGCGATCGCAATATGATCGTGGGACCTGGCACCTATATTACACCGTCTGATAGCTTGGCACTGTTGACTTTCAAGGCGCATTTGGCCCCTGCTTATCGAGCCGGGTTATCGGGCGTGGCGCGATCCATGCCCACATCGCGCGCTGTAGATCGTGTGGCCGAAGGGCTAGGCATTCCCTGTTTTGAAACACCCACCGGTTGGAAATTTTTTGGAAATCTGTTAGATGCAGGCAAGGTCACACTGTGTGGCGAAGAAAGTGCAGGCACCGGGTCTGATCACGTTCGTGAAAAAGACGGGCTGTGGGCTGTGCTACTTTGGCTGAACATTTTGGCAGAAACAAAGACATCTGTGGCCGGTTTGATGACGGATTTGTGGGCGACGTACGGACGTTGTTATTATTCCCGTTTGGATTATGAAAATGTGGATAGCGATAAAGCCACGCAGTTATTCGGCTCTCTGCGAGCAAAACTTGACGGTTTATCGGGTCAAAACTTTGGTGACCTTGAAGTCGAAAATGCAGACGAGTTTGAATATTTGGATCCTGTGGACGGATCAACGTCAGCCGGCCAAGGCTTTCGCGTTTCATTTATCGGGCAGTCGCGCGCGGTGTTCCGTTTGTCTGGTACCGGAACCAGTGGTGCTACAATCCGCATTTATCTGGAACAGCTGCAAACGGATGCAAATCACCTGGATGATGATCCGACGCAGGTGCTGCACCCGGTTCGGGATGCAGCTTTGGAACTGTCAGATCTGGCGGCAATCACCGGCCGCACGAAACCCGATGTGATAACGTGACCTAAATAACCGCCATGTCACTGTGGGTCAGATAAGCAAACCCGTTGCCATCCAAAGTTAGGATGGAACTATCGATGGATGCGCTTGACCCACAGATGATATCAGCCGCACCAATCAAGGAAATGGTGTGCTTGTCTTTGGACAGGTTGAAGACACAGGTGATATGTTCAGCACCCTGCGTACGGGTGAATGCCAACAAGGGTTCCGCCAACGCGATAAAACGCGTCGAACCATGCGAGAGAACAGAGCTGTTTTTGCGAAACGCAATCATGGATTTGTAGAATGCCATAATCCCGTCATCGGGTTGTTGTTTAACTGCATTTGCGGTTTGCGGTGGCTTTACCGGCAACCATGGAACGCTATCCGAAAACCCGGCATTCGCGGCGTTCGCGTCCCAAACCATCGGTGTGCGGCATCCGTCACGCCCTTTGACAGCTGGCCAATACCTAATGGCGGGGGGGTCGGTCAGTTCTTCGAACACCAATTCAGTCTCGGTCTGCCCAAGCTCTTCGCCCTGATAGATTCCAATTGTACCTTCGAACGACATCAACATTGCGCAGGCTAGACGTGCCATCGCGTCTTCGGAAACGGAATAACCTCCCCAACGGGACACATGCCGTGGCACATCATGGTTGCTAAACGACCAATAGGGATGACCGTCGGGTGCGCCTTCTTGAAAACCTTCGATGCAATTGCGGAAATGCTCGGCGTTGAAATCGGGCCCCAACATCGCAAAGCTGTAGGCCATGTGCAGACGGTCGGTACCTTGCGTGTATTCGCCCATAATCTCGATTGATCGTCGTCCCATTTCACCAACTTCGCCGACCATCATGATATCTTCGTACTGATCGGTCAGCGCACGCAGGCGTTCCAAAAAGTTTAAATTCTCGGGGCGTGTTTTATTGTAGATATTGTTTTGCATCCCGTACAAATCCGTCGCCATGACCTGAGGTGCTGCCTGTGCAGGTGGGTTGGACCGTAGTTTCTCATCGTGGAAATAGTAGTTTACGGTGTCTAATCTGAAGCCGTCCAATCCACGATCCAACCAAAACTTACAGGTGTCCAGAATGGCATCCACTACATCGGGGTTGTGAAAATTCAGATCAGGCTGTGAGGCAAGGAAATTATGCAAATAATATTGTCCCCGCTGCGGATCAAATTCCCAAGCTGGACCACCGAAATGGCTGTGCCAGTTTGTAGGGGGTGAACCATCTGGCTGCGGATCAGCCCAAACGTACCAGTCCGCTCTGTCATTTTGGCGGCTCCGACGAGATTGTTTGAACCAGGCATGCTGTTCTGACGTATGTGATAGGACCTGATCAACAATCACCTTCAACCCATGTGCATGGGCACCGGTAATCAGTTTGTCAAATGCCGCCAAATCTCCGAACAACGGATCGACAGACAAGTAGTCGGATACATCGTACCCCATATCCGCTTGAGGGGATGCAAAGATTGGCGATAGCCAAATGCAATCCACACCTAGGTTGGCAATATGGTCCAACCGATGAGTGATACCCGCAAGATCACCTATCCCGTTTCCAGTGCTATCCTGATACGAACGGGGGTAAACTTGATATATAACGGCGCTGCGCCACCATTCTTCCATTAGTAATTCCTTCTATTTTCTCTTTTATAAATAAAATATTCTTTAGGGTACATGGATCAATTTTGCTGTCTGATGTCAGCGCTAATGGGTCTAAATGGTACTGTCAGACAAAACGAGCTTGAGCCGTGCAGGGTGGTTTCATAGCCTCGCCGTATGCCAAAACACTCCCCATTCAGGTCCTTTAAAACGAGCCTAGAGATCCAAGGGCTTCATGCGCAGCTTGGGTCGGGAGGTCGGCCAGCCTGTCTTGGGATAAGGGCCCAGAGCCCGCACAGTGTTGTACAACGCACCACTAGCACAGGGTACAAAGCCTTTATGGCCTAACACTGTGGGCTCTGTGATCATGTCAATCAAGACCTCTCCGCAGCACAGGGTCGTCTGCCGTTTTCCATTCGGTGCCCTTCGACGACAGTAAGCGGTAACAAAGGGCCTTCTTTGCTCAAGTCACCGCCAGATACCTAACTAACCAGATAGGTATCGACTGCTGCATTGATACCATCCACCCAGATCATCCGCAGCCATTCCTCGAATGCCTTGGCAAAACGGGGTTGCCCAGCCAGATCGCCATAGTACTGGGTTTGGGCAAGCCAGACTGCGGGGTCGTTCTGGGCCGCCTTGGCCGTTCTCTGCAATTCATCCCAAAAGGGATCGTTCGGCTCAATCTGGGTGCCGTCCTCACGCGTTCCCTCGCACATGCGCGCCCACACCGCCGACACCAGCGCAAGCCCGTCTACAGGCGTTCCAGCAGCAATGCCATCGCGGATTGACGGGATAATGAAGCCCGGATGACGCGATGAACCATCAAAAGCCACACGCCGGGTAGTGTCCATGATATGCGGGTTTGAAAACCGCTCAGCGATCAATTCGACATAGGTCTTAGGGGTCATGCCGGGCACGGCTTTCACAAGGGGGGTGATCTCTTCTCGGGCAAGCTTTCTGAACAGGTTCGCAATCTTTTCATGTGCCATGCAGTCAACGATCGTAGAGAGTGACAGAACCTCACCAACGCCCGCGATCACCTGGTGCCCACCGTTGAGAATGCGAATTTTCATGGCCTCGAAATCATGGACATTGTCAGTAAAGGTCGCACCAGCCTTATCCCAATCCGGGCGACCGGCGCAGAAATTGTCTTCGATCACCCATTGGCGAAAGTTTTCATGGGTGACCGGAACCACGTCGTTAACTCCGAGGGTGCACGCAAGATGACGCTCTTTCGGTCCGGTGGCGGGTACGATGCAATCGACCATCGAATTGGGAAAGCTGCAATTGGCGTCAATCCAATTAGCCAGATCAGGATCAGACAGCCGAGCCAATGACACGACAGCCTGCCGCAAGATTGTGCCGTTGCCCTGAAGGTTGTCACAGCTAAGCCCCGTAAAAGGACCGACGCCAGCGTCACGCCGCAGGCGTAGCGCGGCGACCATCGCACCAAAGGCGGTCTTGGGCGCTGTTGGATGGGTGGTATCAAAAACGATGTCGGGATGAGTGACATCAAAGCCCTTGGTGACAGGGTTGATGTAATACCCACCCTCGGTAACGGTCAGTGACACAATTCTGGTTTCGGGTTGCGCCATTTGTTCAATCAGTTGGGCGTTGCCGGGTTCAATCGGGACATAGTCAATCATCGAACCAATCACCTCTGCCGTGCGACCCTCTGGTGACAATTCAATAAGTGTCGTCATGTAATCTTGCGCCGCAAGTTTCAGTCGTTGATCTTCGTCATATGGTTTTACACCTGCCCCAACTATCGCCCAGTCGAGTGCCAGACCTTGTTGCATGAGCCGATGCAAGTACCACGCCTGATGTGCCCGATGGAAATTCCCCAAACCGATGTGAACGAGTCCGGGGGAAAGCTTTGATCGGTCATAAGAGGGTGTCAAAACCCCATCCGGCAACTCACCAAGGGTCGCATCACAAAGTTTCATCGTCGGTTTTGCATCTGAACGCCTACTCATCAACTCATCCAGTTTCCGCCGTCAACATTGTAAGTTTGGGCCACAACGTAGGAAGCGCTGTCGCTTGCAAGAAAGACTGCCATTCCGGTCAGGTCATCCGCTGTGCCCATGCGCCCAAACGGAACGGCCACAGCGACCTCTTTCTTCTTTTGACCCGGCGATTTGCCTTCGTATTTAGCGAAAAATGCATCGACCCCATCCCAATGTTCGCCGTCCACGACACCAGGCGATATGGCATTAACGTTGATGCCGTGCTGGATTAAGTTCAGCCCCACCGATTGGGTCAGGCTGATCACTGCCGCTTTGGACGCGCAATAAACAGAAACAAGGCTTTCTCCGCGCCGCCCGGCCTGAGACGCCATGTTTATGATGCGCCCCTTAATGCCGCGTTTAATCATATGGTTGGCGACAGCTTGCATGGTAAAAAGCGTGCCCGAGACATTAATATCAAAGACGCGCTTATAGTCCTGCCGCGTGATCTCGGCTACGGGCGCAGCGGTGAAAATTGCCGCGTTGTTGATCAGGATATCTATCTGACCTAAAGCTTTGACTGTTTCTGTGACGGCTGTATCAATGCTAGACTGATCCGTCACGTCCATCTGCACGGCAATTGCAGAATTGCCGATTTGGGTGGCCGCAATCCTTGCTCGATCAATATCGATGTCGCCAATGGCAACCCGCGCGCCTTCGGCCACATAGGCTTTGGCAAAGGCCAGACCGATGCCACGTGCAGCCCCTGTGATTAGGGCGGACTTTCCGGCGAGTTGGGTCATGATATCCGCAAGCCTTGAGCGTCAAACCGGTGTATTTCATCAGCGCGTGGGTTCAGATGAATAGCGTCGCCATGGCGCAGGCTGACGTCGCCAATTGCGCGCACGGTCAGCATTTCAGCCAGGCCGGTGTTGTGAATGTGAAAGAACGTGTCAGAGCCAAGGTGTTCGGCCACGCCCACAGTGCCCTGCCACTGACCGCCGCTTTCAACCACATCAATATGTTCAGGGCGCACGCCGATTGTATGGGCATTTTGTTTTTCCGCCTCTGGACCGGTAATCAGGTTCATTTTCGGTGACCCGATGAAGCCCGCGACAAAGGTGTTTCGGGGGCTGCGGTACAGTTCCAACGGGGTGCCCTCCTGTTCGATCACACCAGCGTTTAGAACGACAATCTTGTCGGCCATTGTCATGGCTTCCACCTGATCGTGCGTAACATAGACCATCGTGGTTTCCAGCCGTTTGTGCAGCTCAGAAATTTCAAGCCTCATACCGACACGCAGGGCGGCATCAAGGTTGGACAAAGGTTCGTCAAACAAGAACGCCGCCGGTTCGCGCACAATTGCGCGGCCAATTGCAACCCGCTGACGCTGGCCGCCCGACAATTGTCCGGGGCGGCGATCCAGATAATCCGTCAGGTTCAGCACGCTGGCCGCCCCTTCGACGCGTTTGGTGATCTCTGCCTTGTCCAGCTTGGCCATCCGTAGCGGAAAGGCGATATTTTTGCGCACTGACATATGCGGGTAAAGCGCATAGGACTGAAACACCATAGCAAGGCCGCGTTTAGCGGGCACCACATCCGTTGCACCCTTACCATCAATCTCAATGTGGCCTGTCGTAATGTCTTCAAGCCCAGCAATCAGGCGCAGCAAGGTGGATTTTCCGCAGCCAGAGGGGCCGACGAAAACGGTGAACTCCCCGTCCTGAATAATCAGGTCCAGTGGTGGGATTACTTGCGTGGTACCAAAGCTTTTGGTGACCTGTTTAAGTTCAATCTGTCCCATGTGTCAGCTTCCTTACTTTACGGCGCCAAAAGTCAGGCCGCGGACGAGTTGTTTCTGGCTTAACCAGCCAAGAATGAGGATCGGCGCAATCGCCATTGTAGAGGCCGCGCTGAGTTTGGCAAAAAACAAGCCTTCGGGGCTGGAATAGCTGGCGATAAATGCAGTCAGCGGCGCGGCGTTGGTGGCCGTCAGGTTCAAGGTCCAGAAGGCTTCGTTCCATGCCAGAATGAAGTTGAGCAATAATGTGGACGCGATTCCGGGGATCGCCATCGGTGTCAGCACATAGAGGATTTCCTCTTTCAGCGTCGCGCCATCCATGCGCGCGGCCTCTAGTATCTCGCCAGGGATTTCCTTGAAATAGCTGTAAAGCATCCAAACGATGATCGGCAGATTGATCAACATCAGTACAACCATCAGCCCGCCACGCGTATCAAGTAGATTGAACTGAACAAAGACCAGCGAAATTGGATAAAGCACGCCCACCGCAGGCAGCATTTTGGTGGACAGCATCCAAAGCAGAATGTCTTTGGTTCGCACCGACGGCACAAACGCCATGGACCACGCAGCCGGTATGGCGATCAAAGTGCCCAAAATCGTGGACCCACCGGCAATAACCACGGAGTTCCACAGGAATTTCATATAGTCAGACCGCTCCTGCACGATCGCATAGTTTTCCAGTGTCCAATTGAAGGCGAAAAACAAAGGCGGATCGTTGATCGCCTGAGCCTCTGTCTTGAAGCTGGTCAGGATCGTCCAGTAGATCGGAAAAAAGATGATCAGCCCAATCGTCCACGCCGCAGCCGTGGTGATTATCTTTCGTTGAGTAGTGACGTTGCGTGCCATGTGATCCCTTTCCTTTTAAGCGTCAAGGTTTTTGCCAACGATGCGCATCAGGAAGATCGCAACGATATTGGCAAGGATAATGGCGTAGACCCCGCCCGCAGACCCCAGCCCGATGTTCTGGCTGTCGATGACCCTTTGAAAAATCAGATAGGTCAGGGTGCGGGTGCCGAACGCACCACCGGTTGTAACAAAAATTTCTGCAAAGATCGACAACAGAAAGATCGTTTGAATTAGGATCACAATGGTGATCGCACGCGCCAGATGCGGTAGCACGATAAACCAGAACCGTTTGATCACGAGCGCCCCGTCCATTTCGGCCGCTTCCAGTTGCTCACTGTCCAGCGACTGGATTGCTGTGAGCAGAATCAAGGTTGCGAAGGGCAGCCACTGCCATGATACAATCGTGACGACAGAGCTTAGCGAGGCATCCTGAAGCCAGGCTACAGGCTCGGCCCCGAAAAAACGCCATAGGTGGGCAAAAATGCCGTTCACCGGGTCCATCATCATGTTCTTCCACACAAGGGCAGACACGGTCGGCATCACAAAAAATGGCGCGATTATCAAAATTCGGACCACGCCCTGGCCCCACATCGGCTGGTCTAGCAGCATCGCAAGCAACACGCCCAGAACCACGGTGATCAGCAGAACGCCACCAACCATAATGAGGGTCGTTTGCACAGAGGGCCAAAAGGCACTGGAAGACAAAAAGCGGCTATAGTTTGCAAAACCGACCCACTCGAGGCCTCGCTGTATGCTGTCACCGCGCAGCGGCAGGTATTTCGTGAACGAAAACCACAGTGTCATGATCAGGGGGACCAACATCCAACCCAAGAGCAGGATAACGGCCGGTGTCATCATCGTTCGGGCTGCGGATCGTGATGCTTTGGTGGCCATTGGGTGGTCCTATCCTGTCGGTGGTCGCGCCACCGGTGAGATGTTATCAAAGGATAAATTACAAGTCTTGATCAGGGGGCAATTTGAAAATTGCCCCCTGATGTTGTCGTACGCTTAGCGGTAACCGGCGGCTTCCATAGCGTCGTTTGTGATGGCCTGTGCCTTCTCCAGCGCTTCTTCGATGGACTGCTGTCCAGCGTAAGCGGCAGAGAATTCTTGACTCACTTCAGTTGCGATACCTGCAAACTCTGGGATAGCGGCGAACTGAATGCCAACATATGGCGACGGATCGACGGTAGAGTTTGTTGGATCAGCTGACAGAATGCTGTCCAGCGTCATCTGAGCGAATGGAACGGCCTGGTAGTTGGCGTTTTCATACAGAGATGTACGTGCACCAGGAGGTACATTTGCCCAACCTTCGTTCGCAGCAACTTGCTCGATATAGCCTTTACCAGTAGCCCATTCGATGAATTGCTTGGCCTCTGCTTCTTGCTGTGTGCCGGCGGGAATTGCCAAGGCCCATGCCCACAACCAGTTAGACCGAACACCCATGCCGTTGTCAGGCGCAAGCGCAAAACCAACAGAATCAGCAACAGTTGAATCGTCTCCTGTCACGAAGGATGCTGCAACAGTCGCATCAATCCACATGCCGCACTTGCCTTGGTTAAACAGGGACAGGTTCTCGTTGAAGCCGTTTGTCGCGTAACCTGCGGGACCTGCATCGTTCATCATGTTGACGTAGAAGTTCAGCGTGTCTGACCATTCACGTGTGTCAAACTGTGCATTCCAGTCTTCGTCAAACCAACGCGCACCAAACGAATTGGACATCGCAGTGATGAAGGCACCACCTTCACCCCAACCTGCCTTACCGCGCAGACAGACACCGTTGATATCGTTGTCACGGTCTGTCATTTCACGTGCAGCTTTTGCAATGAATGACCATGAAGGTGCGTCTGGCATTTCAAGACCAGCGGCCGCCATCAAGTCGGTACGATACATGACCATAGAGCTTTCGCCATAGAACGGGGCTGCGTACAAAGTGCCTTCGTGAGAAAGACCACCCGCCATAGCAGGAAGTAGATCGGCGGCGTCGTACTCAGCGGACAGATCGTTTAGTGGAACCAACCAGCCGTTAGAACCCCAGATCGGGGTTTCGTACATCCCAATTGTCATAATATCGAAAGCGCCACCTTTGGTGGTGATGTCGGTTGTGACACGCTGCCGAAGTACGTTTTCTTCCAATGTCACCCATTCAACGGCAATGCCTGTCTCAGCGGTGAAGCCATCAGTGTAGCCCTGCATGCGGATCATATCGCCGTTATTAACAGTCGCAATTGTAATAGTTGCTGAATGGCCGTCTGCAAATGCACCACCTGCAGTAATCAAGGTAAGCGCAGTGGCAGCACAAAGTGTACCCTTTAAGAACATAGTAATTTCTCCCTGGTTATGTTTTCTGGGAAAAAATATGACGATATTATACGCGGCGTCAACAGTTATTTAACGCGCGTAAAATTAGTCATGGTTTTATGCTGAATCTCGTAAAATCAACTTTCCTTCCAACCTCGTGCTTTTCCAGGGCGACATCTTCCCCTCAATCGACGCAAACAAGGTCTCAGCGGCTGTTTGCGAGACCGCGTCATAGTCATGTGAAATCGTAGTAAGTGGTGGGCATGTATAGCGCGAATGCGGATGTCCGTCCTGACCAGCAACACGAATCGTTGAGTCAGCCGTGCGCCCGACAAGCGCACCTTGTTCATAACAAGCAGTCAGCAAGCCAATCGCCAAACGGTCGTTGCTGCAAAGGATCGTGTTGGTAGAAAACCAACCCTTGCGCAAGGCCTCATGCCCACCCAGGCGTCCAATTTCCTCCAACCCCCACCCCTCACCACCAACTGAGATGACATCTGGTTTGTACCCAAATCTTTCCATCGCGTTTACATAGCTTTGACGGCGGCGATGCGCATTCGGATTAGCGGGCGTTTTCATCTCGAAAAAGCAAGGTGGCTCGCCCGTTCGACAAAGATAATCGGTGATATGTGCGGTAAATTGGAAGTTGTCAGAACCAACAAACGCAAGCCCGATCTCATCGACGCTGCTGTCAAATATCAGTGTCGGCACGTCATTGCAGAATTTTTCAAGCGCCTTTGGGTTCGAAGCCCGGCCCAAAGGGGCCAGCAGTACACCCACTGGCTTTAGCGACCGTAGGGTATCAAGCACCTGAACCTCCAGCACCGGATCCCCATGCGAGGAAAACAAACTTGGTCGGTAGCCCGCCGCGATACATCTTTGCTCTAGGTTGCGTGCTATTTCAGCAAAATAGGGATCTGACAACAGCGGCACCACAATGCCAATGTTCTTTGTCAGTTTTCGGTTCTGGTTCATCGCATAGATGTTGGGCCGATACTCATAACGCTCCAATGCGGCCTCGATACGTATTCGGTTGCTCGCGCGAACACTGTCGGGATCGTTGAAATATTTAGAAACCGTTGGCCGAGAAATACCACTCAATTTGGCAAACTCTTCCATGTTTCGAATTTTAGTACCCGCCATTACTGCCCACTCCGCCGTTTTTTTGCGCCAAGCTTCTAACTTGCTTTGTAGCTATACTTTCTTGTCGCGCGCAAAAAATCAACATTCAAGGCGAATTTGTAAATCCAACGGGGCACTGTCATGTGTGGACGGCTCCTTTTATGCAAGGGTTAATTTGAGTGACTTTGATGTTTGCAGGTTGCGGTCATGTGTCCGGCCTTTTGATGCGGTTGATATTACCGCTGGCCTTGATGAAGTCCGCACGTTAGGTCCCAATCAGACTAGCGAGCTCTGTCAGTTTAAACTTGCTTGAAGCGGGCAGGGCTAATTTGTAACCATGCCAAATGACAAAACATTCTCCATTCCGCTACTTTAAAACCAGTCCTGAAGTCATGATGTATGTTCGTTTTCCACTTTCTCTTCGTAATGTGGAAGATTCATAGAGTGTCTTTGTTTGTCTGTGGACCGCTTTTGGGACCGCTTTTTGAAATGTGGCTTAATTCAAATTATTGATAATAAATACTTTATTAAAATTAAGTTTGCCGTGTGGGGGCACCACAATCCATCACAATTATATTTAATATCAATGTTTTAATTATTATAGATGGAAATAGTCCCCCCTTTAGTCCCCCCTTTGGTTGACCATACCCGCTATTTCCGCCACGCGCCCGTACGCCTGCGCGTCGCTGCAAACATGTATGGTTGTGCATGCGGTTACGTGGCTGTTTGCCTGCTGAGGCCGCTGTGGTTCGCTTAAGGCGCTAAGCAGGCAGGGTGTGGGGTTAGATTGATTGTACAAGCCCTAAATGAACGCCACTTCTACTCACGAGACAATTTCAAGCTCAATCGAACCGCTGCTCTTGCTGAGTGGCGCCAACTATTGAGCGCATAGGTTCAGGCTGCGCCT
>Ga0206129_10003058_pt1 | contig 19694 bp, 15 predicted proteins | sample Helgoland_Spring_8_FD_148616 | JGI IMG/M metagenome (GOLD analysis project Ga0206129, IMG submission 148616) | Pelagic subsurface seawater microbial communities from Kabeltonne, Helgoland, North Sea - Helgoland_Spring_Bloom_20160502_2 | ecosystem: Environmental > Aquatic > Marine > Epipelagic ...
CCTGATCCACATCCCACGCTCGATAGGTCTTGCTCATGGGAACTAGAGAATCAGATTCGATCGCTCCCTGCGAGCAAAATACCATTACTCGGACAGACTCCTAGGCGTGAATGGCGCGCCCGTCCACCGCCAGCGCGGCTTCTTTCACCGCCTCGTTCAGGGTGGGGTGAGCGTGGCAGGTGCGGGCGATGTCCTCGGCGCTGGCCTTGAACTCCATGGCCACCACCGCCTCGGCGATCAGGTGGCCGGCGTCGGAACCCAGGATATGGACGCCCAGCACCTCGTCCGTGGCGGCATCGGCCAGCACCTTGACGAAGCCATCGGTATCCATCGCCGCCCGCGCCCGGCTGTTGGCCATGAACGGAAACTTTCCGACCTTGTAGGCACGGCCTTCGGCCTTCAATTCGTCCTCGTTCTTGCCGACCCAGGCGATTTCCGGATGGGTATAGACCACGCCGGGAATCAGGTTGTAGTCGATATGCGGTTGCTGACCGGCCAGTATTTCGGCGCAGGCGATGCCCTCGTCCTCGGCCTTGTGCGCCAGCATCGGCCCGGCGATCACATCGCCGATGGCGTAAATGCCCGGCACCGCCGTCTCGTAGCGCTCGTTCACCGGAATGCGGCCGCGCGGGTCGGCGGCGATGCCCACCGCCTCCAGCCCCAGCCCCTCCGTAAACGGCCGCCGGCCGATGGCGAGCAGAACGGTGTCGCAATCCAGCGTCTCCGCCGCGCCGCCGGCGGCGGGCTCCAGCGACAGCCGCACGCCGTCGGTGGTGCGCTCGGCCTTGGTCACTTTGGTGGAGAGCCTGAAATCGAAGCCCTGCTTTTTCAGCAGCTTCTGCATCTCCCCGGCGATTTCCAGATCGACGCCGGGTACGATCCGGTCCAGGAACTCGACCACGCTTACCTTGGCGCCGAGCCGGTGCCAGACCACGCCCATTTCCAGGCCGACAATGCCGCCGCCGATCAGCACCAGATGCTTTGGCACCGCCGGCAATGACAGGGCGCCGGTGGAGGTGACCACGGTTTCCTCGTCGACATCCACACCCGGCAGTGGCATCGGTTCGGAACCGGTGGCGATGACGATGTTCTTCGTCTCCAGGATCTGTTCCTGGCCGTCGGCGCCGGCGACCGCAACCCTGCCGGGCGCGGCAATGCTGCCCTTGCCCTGCAAATAGTCGATCTTGTTCTTCTTGAACAGGAACTCGATGCCCTTGGTCAGGCCGGTCACCACCTGGCCCTTCGCCTTCATCATCTGGTCGAGGTCGAGGGAAACGCCATCCACCTTCACGCCAAGGCGCGCCAGTCCCTTGCCGCTCTTCGCCTCCTCATAGAGGTGAGAGGCGTGCAGCAATTCTTTGGACGGAATGCAGCCGACATTCAGGCAGGTTCCGCCCAAAGCGCCCCGCATCTCCACACATGCCGTCCTCAGGCCCAACTGGGCGGCGCGGATCGCCGCCACATAGCCGCCGGGTCCGCCGCCGATCACCACCACATCATACATTTTGGGGAAGTTCCTTCCGCCGGAAAAACAGGCCCGAAACCGAGCAGACGGCCAAACGAATGCCCGACCCGGCCCGGGTCACATGTCGAACAGCAGGCGCCGCGGGTCCTCAATGCCTTCCTTGATCCGCACCAGCGCGGTCACCGCCTCTGACCCGTCGATGATACGGTGGTCGTAGGACAGCGCCAGGTACATCATCGGCCGCGCCTGAATCGAGCCGTCCGGCATCACCATCGGCCGCTGCTGGATTTTGTGCATGCCGAGAATGCCGGATTGCGGCGGGTTCAGGATCGGCGTTGACATCAGAGAGCCATAGACGCCGCCGTTGGAGATCGTGAACGTGCCGCCGGAGAGTTCCTCCAGCTTCAGTTTGCCGTCGCGGGCGCGGCGGCCGAAATCGCCGACCGTCTGCTCCACCTCCGCAAAGGTCATGGCTTCGGCATTGCGCACCACCGGCACCACCAGGCCCTGCGCGGTGCCGACCGCGACGCCGATGTCATAGTGATTCTTGTAGACGATCTCGTCGCCGTCGATCTCCGCATTCACCGCCGGCACTTCGCGCAGCGCCGCGATAGCCGCCTTCACGAAGAAGGACATGAAGCCCAGCTTGACGCCGTGGCGCTTTTCGAAGCTGTCCTTGAACTCGTTGCGGATCGCCATGACCCCGGTCATGTCCACCTCGTTGAAGGTGGTGAGCATGGCGGCGGTGTTTTGCGCCTCTTTCAGGCGCTCGGCAATACGTTTGCGCAAGCGCGACATGCGCACCCGTTCCTCGCTGGGCGCAGTCTCGCGCTGCCGGGCCGGCGCCGCCGGCGGCATAGCCGGGGCCGGGCGGGCGGCGGCGGCCTGCACGTCCGCCTTTGTGGCGCGGCCGTCGCGGCCGGTGGGCTGGATCCGGTCGGCGGAGATGCCGGCTTCGGCCGCCGCTTTCTTCGCCGCCGGGCCGGCAGCGGCCAGCGAGTTGCGTGCGACCGGAGCCGCCGCCGGGGCAGCCGGCGCCGGCTCGGGAGCGGCGGCAGCCGCCGGCTTGGCCGCAGCGGCCGCGCCATTGCCCTCGCCGATGCGGCCGAGCACGGCGCCGACGGCAACCGTGCCTTCCTCATCCACCAGCACATCGGTCAGCACGCCCGCCTGGGGCGCCGGCACTTCCACCGTGACCTTGTCGGTTTCCAACTCGACGATCGGCTCGTCCGCGGCGACCGCCTCCCCCGCCTGTTTTAGCCAGCGGGCCACGGTCGCTTCCGTTACCGACTCGCCCAGGGCCGGCACAACGATATCAACGCTCATCGCAGTCTCTCGAGCCTTCTATCTCTCCCCAACCGCGCCCTCAGGCGAGCATCAGGGCTTCGTCCACCAATTTGGCCTGTTCGGCCAAGTGTCGCTTCAGCAGGCCGGTTGCCGTCGCAGCGCTATCCGGCCGGCCGACATAGCGCGGCCGCGAGGCACGCATGTCAACATCCTCAATCGCCTCCAGCACCTCTTCGATGCGGCGATCGACGAAATGCCAGGCGCCCATATTGCGAGGCTCCTCCTGACACCAGATCACCTCTGCATTCGGGTACTTGCTCAGTTCCGCCGTCAGCGTACGCTGCGGAAAGGGATAGAGCTGCTCGACCCGCACCAGGGCGATGTCGCGCACGTCTTTTTCCTCCGCCCGATGCAGCAGATCGTAATAAATCTTGCCACTGCAAAGCACGATGCGCTTGACCTCGTCGTTCGCCGCCAGGTCGCGATGCTCGGCAATGACGCGGTGGAACGAGGTGCCGGGCCCGAATTCCGCCAAGGTCGAGACGCAGGCCTTGTGGCGCAGCAGCGACTTGGGCGTCATCACGATCAACGGCTTGCGGAAATTGCGGCGCACCTGACGGCGCAGCATGTGAAAATAATTGGCCGGCGTCGTCGGCACGCAGACCTGAATGTTGTCCTCGGCGCAGAGCTGCAGGTAGCGCTCCATCCGGGCCGAAGAGTGTTCCGGCCCCTGGCCTTCGTAGCCGTGCGGCAGCAGCAGGACGAGGCCGGACATGCGCAGCCATTTGGTTTCCGCCGCGGCGATGTAGGTGTCGATCATGACCTGAGCGCCGTTGGCGAAATCGCCGAACTGGGCTTCCCACATCACCAGCGCGTGCGGCTCCGATTGGGTGTAGCCGTACTCAAAGCCCAGCACGGAATACTCGGCCAGCGGCGAGTCGATAATTTCGAACCGTGCCTGCCCCTCCTGCAAATTGGCGAGCGGCACGAATTTGGTCTCGTCCGTCTGATCGGTCAGCACCGCGTGGCGTTGGCTGAACGTGCCGCGGCCGCAATCCTGGCCAGACAGCCGTACCGGCGTGCCTTCCACCACCAGCGTGCCGCAGGCCAGCGCCTCTCCCGTGGCCCAGTCGATACCCTCGCCAACCTCGACCACCGCCTTGTGGCGCGCGTCGAACTGGCGGGCGATCTTGCGGTTGATGGCAAAACCGTCGGGCACCTGGGTCATTCGCGCGCCCACCGTGCGCAGCGTTTCGAGATCGACCGCCGTTTCGCCGCGCCGGTCCTCGCCACGGGCCACGTCCAGGCCGCTCCAGGCGCCTTCCAGCCAGTCGGCCTTGTTGGGCTTATAGTGTTTGGCCGCCGCGAAATCCTTTTCCAGACGGTCGCGGAAGTTCTGCTCCATCAGGTCGGCATCGTCCTGGGTCAGCAGGCCGGAATCGATCAGCCGCTGCGCATAGACCCGGCGCGTGGTCGGATGCTTGGCGATGGTTTTGTACATGTTCGGCTGGGTGAAGCCCGGCTCGTCCGCCTCGTTATGCCCTTGCCGGCGGTAGCAGTAGATGTCCAGCACCACGTCTTTTTTGAAGCGGTAGCGGAACTCGGTGCAGATGCGCGCCGCATGCACCACCGCTTCCGGATCGTCGCCGTTGACGTGCAGGATCGGCGCCATCACGGCGCGGGCCAGGTCGGTGCAGTAGTGGCCGCCGCGGCTGTCGGTCGGCGAGGTGGTGAAGCCGATCTGGTTGTTGATCACCACATGGATGGTGCCGCCGACGCGGTAGCCTTTCAGGTCGGACAGCAGAAAGGTCTCTGCCACCACGCCCTGGCCGATAAAGGCGGCGTCGCCGTGCAGCAGGCAGGCCACCACCTTTTCCCGCTCGTAATCCTGGCGCTGTTCCTGTTTCGCCCGCACCTTGCCGATCACCACCGGATCGACGGTTTCCAGGTGCGAGGGGTTCGGCGTCAGCGACAGGTGCACCACCTTGCCGTCGAACTCCCGGTCCGACGAGGTGCCGAGATGGTATTTGACATCGCCGGAGCCCTGGACATCCTCCGGATTGGCGGCATTGCCCTGGAACTCGGAGAATATGTTGGTGAAGGGCTTGCCCATGACATTGGCCAGCACCGACAGACGGCCGCGGTGGGCCATGCCGACCACCAGCTCCTCCATGCCCAGCTGCGAGCCGCGCTTGATGATCTGCTCCATGGCCGGGATCAGGGTCTCACCGCCCTCCAGACCGAAGCGCTTGGTGCCGACATAGCGCTTTTCGAGAAACTGCTCGAAGGTCTCGGCCTCGGTCAGGCGCTCCAGGATGGTGCGCTTGCCCAGATCGGTGAATTCAGTCTGGTTGCGGGGCTCCTCGATGCGCTGCTGGATCCAGGCCTTCTGGTCCGGGTCCTGCATGTGCATGAACTCGACGCCGATCAGATTGCAGTAGGTGCGCTCCAGCGCGTCCAGAATCTGCCGCAGCGTCGCCGTCTCCATGCCCAGCACATTGTCGATGAAGATCGGTCGGTCCAGGTCCGCATCGGTAAAGCCGTAGGAGCGGTAATCGAGTTCCGCATGGTGGGTCGTGTTGGAAAGGCCCAGCGGGTCGAGTTTGGCGTAGAGGTGTCCCCGCACGCGGTAGGCGCGGATCATCATCAACGCCCGGATGGAGTCCAGCGTCGCCGCCCGGATCGCAGCCGGATCGGCCGGACTCATGGCCGCCGAGCGCGCAGCCGCCATGCCATTGCCGTTGGCGCCGCCATGCCCGCTGGTGTCGGGTGCATGGCCGTTGCGCTCGATCACACTGGCCCGCATCCGGCCCCATTGTGCGGCGTCGAGCTCATCGACCGCCACACCGTCCTGCTTCAGGCTCTCGAAAAAGCCCACCCAGCTGGGATCGACCGACTGCGGATCATCCAGGTAGCGGGCATAAAGTTCCGCTACGAAAATGGCGTTGCCGCCGGTCAGAAAGGTCGCGGGATCGATGTGGCTCGACATAAAAAACGCCTCTGCTCAGCCTTCGCGGGCGGGTCGCCGGCTCCCGGGCCGAGATGTTGCAGACGACCCTGCCCTTAACAAAGTTAACCGTTCATCACTTGCAGCATGGTACTGCCCAATGCTGCCGGCGACTCGCAAACGGCTATTCCGGCATCGCGGAAAGCCCCGAACTTCGCCGCCGCCGTGCCCTTGCCACCCGCGATGATGGCGCCGGCATGGCCCATGCGTTTGCCCGGGGGCGCGGTGGCACCGGCAATGAAGCCGACCATGGGTTTCTTGTTCGGGAGGCCGGCATAGAATTCGGCTGCGTCTTCTTCCGCCGAGCCGCCGATTTCGCCAATCATGATGATGCCTTCGGTTTCCGGATCGTCGTGGAACATCTGCAGGCATTCGGTGAAATTGGTGCCATTCACCGGATCGCCGCCGATCCCCACGCACGAAGTCTGTCCCAGCCCCACAGCGGTGGTCTGGCCGACCGCCTCATAGGTAAGCGTGCCGGAGCGGGATACAACGCCGATCTTGCCCTTCAGGTGAATATGGCCCGGCATGATGCCGATCTTGCACGCGCCCACCGTGATCACGCCCGGACAGTTCGGCCCGATCAGGCGCGATTGGGAGCCGTCGAGCGCTCGTTTCACCTTTACCATGTCGAGCACCGGAATACCCTCGGTGATGCAGATGATCAGCGGCACGGCCGCATCGATGGCTTCCAGGATGGAATCGGCGGCAAAGGGCGGCGGCACATAGATCACGCTCGCGTCTACGCCCACCCGTTCCTGGGCGTCTTGCACGGTGTTGAACACCGGCAGGCCCAGATGGGTGGAGCCGCCCTTGCCCGGCGAGGTGCCGCCGACCATGCGCGTGCCATAGGCGATGGCCTGTTCGGAATGAAACGTGCCCTGCCGGCCGGTAAAGCCCTGGCAGATCACCTTGGTATCCTTGTTGATCAGCACGCCCATGGGTCAAGCCGCCTTTCGCAGCGCCGCGGCCACGACCTTTTCGGCCGCATCCGCCAGATTATCGGCCGGGATGATCGCCAGGCCGGAATTCTTGAGGATTTCCTTGCCCTTCTCGACATTGGTGCCTTCGAGGCGCACCACCAGCGGCAGGTCCAGGGACAGACCCTTGGCCGCCTCGACCACGCCGTCGGCAATCACGTCGCAACGGGCGATGCCGCCGAATATGTTGATCAGGATCGCCTCGACCTTCGGGTCGGACAGGATGATCTTGAAGGCCGCCGCTACGGTGTCCTCGTTGGCGCCGCCGCCGACATCCAGGAAGTTCGCTGGCTCCTTGCCATAGAGCTTGATGATATCCATCGTCGCCATGGCCAGGCCGGCGCCGTTCACCATGCAGCCGATGGTGCCGTCCAGCGCCACATAGTTGAGGGCGTATTTCTGCGCCTCCAGCTCCAGCGCGTTTTCCTCCGTCTCGTCGCGCATCGCCTCGATATCGGCGTGCCGGAACAGGGCGTTGTCGTCGAAGTTCATCTTCGCGTCGAGCGCCATCACGTCGCCCGCACCGGTCACCACCAGCGGGTTGATCTCCACCATGCTGGCGTCCAGCTCGGTGAAGGCCTTGTACATCGCCGCCAGGAATCGTGCCGCGCTCTTCACCTGCCCGCCTTCCAGGCCCAGGCCATAGGCGATGCGGTTGCAGTGGTGCGGCATCAGACCCGTCACCGGATCGATGGCAACGGTGAGGATTTTCTCCGGCGTGTTCGCGGCGACGTCCTCAATATCCATGCCGCCTTCGGTCGAGGCGATGACATTGATCCGTTGGTTGCCCCGGTCGACCAGCAGGGAAAGATAGAGTTCCCGGGCAATGTCGCAGCCCTCTTCGACATAGACGCGGCCGACTTCCTTGCCCTCCGGCCCGGTCTGATGGGTGACCAGGGTCATGCCGAGCATGCGCTCCGCCTCGGCCCGCACGTCGTCCAGGGATTTTACCACCTTGACGCCGCCGCCCTTGCCGCGGCCACCGGCATGGATCTGTGCTTTCACAACCCAAACCGGACCGCCCAGTGCTTCGGCCGCTTTGACCGCCTCGTCCGGGGTGAAGGCGACGCCGCCTTTCGGCACGGCGACGCCGTATTTGGCCAACAATTCCTTGGCCTGGTACTCGTGAATATTCATCGCGTCGTTCGGTTCCCTCGGGTCAGAAACACCAATGAGCCTCACTCAACCGCCCAGGCCGACAGTGCCGCCGAATTGGCAGCACCCCCGATCCGAGGCGAACGCCACAATGAAGAGCGCGCCTCACCTCAAGCGCCCGCCTCATCGCGCATCTTCACGGCAAGTGCTGACAATTCGGTTACCGCGGCCACCGAATGATCGAACGCGGCCCGGTCGTCGCCGGACAGCGGCACTTCCACGATCTTCTCCACACCGTTCTTGCCGATAAGCACCGGCACGCCGACATAGAGGCCCTTCACGCCGTATTCGCCGTCAAGATAGGCGGCGCAGGGCAGCAGGCGGCGCTTGTCCTTCAGATAGCTTTCCGCCATCTGGATCGCCGACGAGGCCGGCGCATAAAAAGCCGAACCGGTCTTGAGGAGGCCGACGATCTCCGCACCGCCATCGCGGGTGCGCTGGACGATCCGGTCGATCTTCTCCTGCGTGGACCAGCCCATCTTCACCAGTTCCGGCACCGGAATGCCGGCAACGGTGGAATAGTTGATCAGCGGCACCATCGTATCGCCGTGGCCACCAAGGACGAACGCGTTCACGTCTTCGACCGAGACGTTGAATTCCTCGGCCAGGAACAGGCGGAAACGGGCGCTATCCAGCACGCCAGCCATGCCGACCACCTTGTTGGTGGGCAGGCCGCAGGCCTGCTGCAGGATTCCGACCATGGCGTCCAGCGGGTTGGTGATGCAGATGACGAAGGCGTCCGGGCAGTGCTGTTTGATCCCTGCACCGACCGAGCCCATGACCTTGGTGTTGATGCCCACCAGGTCGTCGCGGCTCATGCCCGGCTTGCGGGCGACGCCGGCGGTGACGATGACGACATCGGCGTCTTTCAGGTCGGCATAATCGTTGGTGCCGCTCATGGCGCTGTCAAAACCCTCGACCGGCGAGCTCTGCGCCAGGTCCAGGGTCTTGCCCTGCGGCAGCCCGTCGACGATGTCGAACATGACGACATCGCCCAGATCCTTGAGGCCAACGAGATGGGCCAGCGTGCCGCCAATATTGCCGGCACCGACGAGAGCAATTTTGTTGCGAGCCATGGGGGTTCCTTCAACCATCCGTTCATTCGTTGCCGGTCGCACCCGGCGGCGCGGCGTTAGCCGCTTCCTACGCCCATCGTGGTTTGGGAGCAACCCTACGAAGGTTGACAAATATATCAGAGCGGGCGTGCCGGGCCCCCGCCCTCCGGCGCATCGTCCGCGTCCTTGGTCCAGGGATCGAGCGCATAGGAGGCCGGCGCGGTATTGGCGAGCGAGACGAAACTGGTTTTGTCGTCGGCGCTCACCGCCCGGCGGGCCATTGTCCGGTACAGGGTGAGCAGCAGCAGGCCCGCTCCGATCAGCCCGGTATAGGCGAACAGCGCCTCTGCCGCGACAAAATCCATGGCAAGCGAGGCCAAGGGCGGCCCGAAAATCGCGCCGCAGCCGAACGCCAGCAACAGGCCGGCCCCAACCGCGATGGCATCTGCGCCACCGACATTGTCATTGGTGTGGGCCACGCCCAGCGAGTACAGCGCGCCGGTCACCCCGCCCATCAGCCCGCCGGCCAGCACCAGAATGGCAAGGCTGCGCTCGCCCAGCATCAACAGCGCGCTGGTGGCCACCACGGTTGCGGCAGCCAGCGCAACCACATAGCGCCGGTCCACCCGGTCCGACAGCCAGCCGAGCGGCCAGTTCAGCACCAGGCCGCCGCCGATGACGGCCGACATGAACAACGCGATCTCTCCGGCCCCCAGCCCCACAGCCCCGGCATAAAAGGGGAACAGACCGAACATGGCGCCCGTCAGCGCGCCGGAAGCGACCGACGCGGCTATCCCCACCGGCGAGATCCGCACCAGATCGCTCAGCCGCAGGCGGGTGTTGGCCGGCAGTTCCGGCTGCAGGCGGGTGGTAAGGGCCAGCGGCTGCACCGCCAGCAGCATCACCACCGCCGCAATCGAAAACGCCTCGTACGAGCCGACATCCAGAACGCCCAGCAGCGCCTGGCCGGCGGTCATGCCGACATAGGCGATAACCATATAGGAGCCGAACACCGACCCGCGGCTGGTGTTGTCCGCGGTCATGTTCAGCCAGCTTTCCAGCACCAGCAGCGCCAGCACGATGCAAATGCCGCCGAACAACCGCAGCAAAAGCCAGACCATCGGTTCCGGGATCAGGGGCACCAGCAGGATCGACATGGCCGCTCCCGTCACCGTCGCCGCAAAGCCGCGGATATGCCCGGTGCGCCGCAACAGCAGATACCCAAGGCGGGTGCCGATCACCATGCCGACGAAATAGGCCGTGGTCATCAGGCCGGCGATCGGGGCGGAGGCCCCCATCTGTGCCAGCCGCACCGACAGAATTGTGCTGGTCAGGCCGTGACCGGTCATCAGAAACAGGGCCGCCAGTAGCAACGGCTGGAAGGGGCCAAGCGATCGCAGCATCGGCCGGCCTCCTTCAGGACGGGTGGCGCTGGTGCGGGGAATTACACCTTGTGGTGCGCCGCGATATAGTCGTCCGCCTGCATCTCCATCAAGCGTGACACGGTGCGCTGAAACGCGAATGCCGTCTCACCCTCCGGGTTCAGGTCCAAAGGCGGCGCAGCGGCGGAACAGATCAGGTTGGTCTTTGCCTCGTAGAGCGCGTCGATCAGGGTGACGAAGCGTTTGGCTTCGTTGCGTTTTTCCGGCGGCAGCAGCGGAATGTCGGCCAGGATCACCGTGTGAAAGCGCGCGGCAATCGCCAAATAATCCGCCGCACCCAGCGGCCTTGCGCACAACTCGTCGAAGGTAAAGCGCGCCACACCCTTTGCCGTCACCGGCGCTTCCAGCTCACGGCCGCGGACCTTCAGCGTTTCCGCGTGCGGCGGCGCCTCGTCGGTCAGGTCGGCAAACGCCTTGGCCAGCGCTTCCGCCGCCGCTTCGTCCAGCGGCGTGTGATAGGTCTGCCGCCCCATCAGCCGGTCAAGCCGGTAATCGGTGTCCGAAGCCAGTTCGTAAATGTCCAGCCGCTGCTGGATCAGCGCAATGAACGGCAAAAAGCGCTCCCGCTGCAGGCCGTCCTTATAGAGGGTCTGCGGCTCCACGTTCGAGGTGGCGACCACCACGACGCCATGATCGAACAGCCCCTGGAACAGCCGGCCGAGGATCATGGCGTCGGCGATGTTCTCCACCTGGAATTCGTCGAAGCAAAGCAACGTCGCCTGGCCGGCCACGTCGCGGGCAATATCCGGGATGGGATCGCCCTCGCCCCCGCCCTTGCGCCGCGCGTGCACGCGCTCCTGCACCTCCTGCATGAAGGCGTGGAAGTGAACGCGCCGCTTCGAGGCGACGGGCGCGGAGTCGTAGAACAGGTCCATCAGCATGGACTTGCCCCGGCCCACCGGCCCGAAAATATAGAGGCCCTTCGGCGCCGGCTTCGGCTCCTCCCGCCTGGCTCCGCCGCCGAAGCCGAGACGGCCCAGCAGACCCTTGCGCTGCGGCGGCGGCGGCGCGGGGCTGTAGCCCTTCAGCGTCTCGTAGAGCACCTGCAACCGCTCGGCGGCGGCGCGTTGCAGAGGATCGGGGCGCAGTTCGCCCTTCGCCAGCATAGCCTCCAGCCGGGCAACCGGCCCATCTGTCGGCATCGAACCGCTAATCTCAACCCGCAAACGCCCGTTCCATCTCGCGGCGGAAGGCGACCGTCGGGTCGCTGGCGTCGAAAGTGACGTCATGCCAAGCGATCAACCCGCCCGCCGCCACATCCCGTTTCAGCGTCACTCCATGGGCAAGGCCGATCGGCAGGCCGCCCATAGCCAGCGAATCGGCCGCCGGCATCAGCTTGCCCCAGACGGTATAGCCGCCCTCGCCATCCAACTCCTGCCCAGCCTTCATGTCGAACTTGGCGGTCGCCACCGCATCGCCCCGGAATTCCGCGGAACACCCCGTCGGCTCGCCACGCAGGCCGGCGCTGGCCACGGAAATTCCCAGTTCCAGGCCAATCAGATGATAGGGCCGCCAAAGGGCCGCATACCGCCCACTGACGTCGGTCAGCACCCCGTACTGGCGAAAGCACTCTTTCACATACGCGCTCGCGCCGTCGAAAACGACATAGACGCCCCAGCGCAGATCGTCCGGCAAGGGCGACCCGTCCCGCGCCTCGCTCGCCACCACCTCGACCATGCCGCGGCCTTCCAGCAGGCCGCCGTCGTCGGCCGGGATCAGTTTCTGCGCGAACTGGTTAAAGCCCACCGCCGGAAACGCCAGGCCGTTTCTCGGTGGGCTCAGGCCGCAGGCGTTGGCCACGGCCGCCATCTCGATGCCGGACTTGGTGCCGTCCAGAAAGCTGTTGAACATCTGCGGGTTGAGATTGCCCGACTGCGCATCCGCCGCACTGATGCCGTAATGGTCCCAGACCGTCGCCGGCGTCGACTGGTGAAAGCGCGGCTGGTAGCGCGTGCCCTTGCCGGCGGCCACCACCTCCAGGCCGATGGCCCTGGCCCAGTCCACCTGCTCCGCAATCAGCGCCGGCTGGTCGCCATAGGCCATGGAGTAGACCACGCCCGCCTCTTTCGCCTTCCGCGCCAGCAGAGGGCCGGCCAGCACGTCCGCCTCGACATTGACCATCACCATGTGCCGGCGATGCGCGAACGCTGCCAGCGCATGGCGGATGCCGGCGGATGGGCTGCCTGTGGCGTCCACCACCACGTCCAGCCCGTCCGCCGCGATCATCGCCAGCGCGTCGCCGGTGACATGGCAGCCGCCGGAAGCACGCGCCTCCTCGAAGCTTGCGGCCGCGTACTGCTCCGCCGGCCAGTGCACCGTGGCGAGCGCCGCCCGGGCCCGGTCGACGTCCAGGTCGGCCACCGCCATCACCTGCAGGCCGGGCGTCCGCCGCGCCTGCGACAGGAACATAGAGCCGAACTTGCCGGCGCCGATCAGGCCGACCCGCACCGGGTTGCCAGCCTCGGCGCGCGCGGCAAGAAGACGGGAGAGGTTCATGGGCGATCCATCCAGCCAAAACGTACCGGGAGGGGTGGTAAGGCCTTGCCGTGCCGCATACAACCCCCTGGCCGGGATTGCCAGCCACCTTGCCGCCGCCACGGGCTCCGGCTAAGTTTGGTGGCATGCAGCACAAACAGGACCGTGGCAAGCGCGGCTATCATCACGGCAATCTGCGCGAGGCGCTGCTGTTCGCTGCCATCGGCCTGATCGCAGACAAGGGGCTGCAGGGCTTCACCTTCGCGGACGCGGCGCGTGCCGCCGGCGTTTCCGCGGCTGCGCCCTACCGCCATTTCGCCGACCGTGATGCCCTGCTGGCGGAAGTGGCGCGCTATGGCTTCGAGCGCTTCGCCGAGTTGCTGGAGGCCGCCTGGGATCTGGGCAAGCCCAGCCCCTATGCCGCGCTGGAGGCGGTCGGTCAGGCCTACCTCAAATTCGCGCGGGAAGAACGGCCTTTGTTCCAGGCCATGTTCCAGACCGCACCGCCAGAAGACCCGTTCCTGCGTGCCGCCGCCGACCATGCCTTCGCCGTGCTGCAGCGCGCCTGCCAGGCGCTGGCCGAGACGCGGCCGCCCTCGCAGCGCCCGCCCGTGCACATGATGAGCTATCACATCTGGGCGCTCAGCCACGGCGTCGCCGAGCTCTTCGGCAACCGCCCCACCCGCCGCGCGCCGATTCCGGCCGACGAACTGCTGGAGTCGGGCCTGCTGGTCTATCTGCGGGGGTTGGGGCTGATCCCGGATAAGTGAGGCCGGCTTGCGCACCGCAAAGACAGAGCAGGCAATGCCTGCATAAGCGTGGGGCGAAGCCGGGACCGGAGTTTTTCTCCACGCCCGATATTGACACCGCGCCCGCCTCTACCACCTATGTAAATGTGAATAACATTCACATAGAAAGGAAACCGATACCGATGGACCGCGTTACCGATTGGCTGAAGCGGGTCGAGGGACATCTCGACGGATGGGGCAAGGGCGCCTGGATCGCTGCCTTTGTTCTGGGCTTCATCCTGTTCTGGCCGCTGGGCCTTGCGATCCTGGGCTACACACTTTGGAGTGGACGAATGGGCTGTTGGAAGAACCGCCGCCGCCATGGCCGCCGCACGAGCGGCAGCACGGGCAACACCGCCTTTGACGAATACCGGGAAGAGACGCTGCGGCGCCTTGAGGAAGAGCAGAGCGAATTTCAGGAGTTCCTGGACCGCCTGCGCCGGGCCAAGGACAAAGCCGAACTGGACGAGTTCCTGGCACAACGCCGCCGCCGTCAAGCCGAAGGCGACGCCCAGACGGCTTAAGAGATCGCCCGGTCCCGGGCTGCCGCTCGCGCCGCGGCCCGGACCGTTCGCTCGCCTCCGCCGCGCCCGCAAGGCGCGCGTTGCGGAGGAAACGCCTTTGCAGCTCTCAGCTGCCGGCCGTCTCTCCGGGCGGGGCGCCGGGGCGGGCGCGGTAGGCGTGGGGGTCGCGCTTGGCCAGTTCCGCCGGGTTTGACCCCGGCCGGTCTCCGGGGCGGGAGAATTGCAGGACCAGCACGTCCGCACCCTCCGGCCCCGCGGTCAGCACCGGCGCGGCCTCGCCCGGCGCGACGTGCATCAACGACCATTGCGGCAGCGTCTTGCCGTCCTGACGGACCTCGCCCTCGCAGACCAGATAATACTGCCCGCCGCCGTCCGAGGCCGGGCCGGTCATTGCCGCCCCGGCGCCGAGGCGATAACCGAGGGCGGCGACACCGTCATCGTGTTCTGCCATCAGCCGGGTCTCTTCGATCTCACGCGCCGCCGGCTGTGGGCCGGACCGGTCGAAATGGCCGGCAATGTTGCGGCCGGCACGGCCCGGCATCTGGGCCCGGCTGCCGGGCATGGGGAAGAAGCCGCCGCTCGCCACCGGGCGGAGCGTGAAGAAGGCAAAGCCTTTCTCCTCGCCCTTGATCGGGCCATAGGGGGTGTAGGCGTCGGCATACTGAAATGTCACCGGCAGGGCGGCCTTTTTGCCCATGGTGCAGAAGCCGCCAACCACGACCTGGTACTGGTCCACGTCATGAAAGTGGGGCGCAATATGGGCGCCCGGATAGAGGCGGGTGACCAGAAAGGCCTGCGGGTCGGCGTTGATGATGCCGGGGCTGCCGATATAGTCGGTGCGCGATCCGGCGCCGCGCTCCTCGACGACGGGAATGGGCTGGGTGTCCGTGCTGGCAACGGCTTGCATGTTCGGTCCTCCTGGCGGCCGGCAGTATCCGGCCTTGCCGAGCGGTTCGTATTCGGAGAGGATGTTACGACTTTCGTTCCAGAATCGCCAAGACGGGATTTGAACTTCCATGAACAAGCATGTCGGAACCTGGGCGCTGGTCCGCGCCGAAGCGGAGGACGCCGACGGCAACCCGGTCGCCCCGCCCTTCGGCGGCGGGGCCGTGATCGGCCGCGTTGTGCTGACCGCCGACGGCCGCATGTCCGCCGCCATCGTCGATGCCCGCACGACCATCCCAGAGGGCGAAACGCGGGAGTATGCCTGCTATGCCGGCCCCTACACCTTCGACGGCCAGACGTTGGTTACCACCGTGGATTCCGCCTCCGACCCGGCGCGCGTGGGAACCCGGCAGGTGCGGGAGGTCTCGTTCGAGGGCGAGCGGATGGTGCTGCGCCCGCCGCTGCGCTCCTATGGCGGCAAGCCGGCCGAGCAGCGCACGATCTGGTGGGAAAAGCTGTCGGACGTGTAGGCGGACAGACGTGTAGGCGGGCGAATGCAGGGTTGCGGTTGGCCGCAGGTCGCCACCCGGAAACCGCCGGCCAGTTCCGCTGCGCGCTTCCGGCCTGCTATTGTTCCCGGAATACCAGGAAGTCATCCGGCAATCTCTGTCCGAACCGCACCTCGCCGCTTTCCGAATAATGATCGCCGTCGCTCCAGAAGGTCGTGTCACAATTCATGAAGTCGTCCGGCCACCGGAAATCCATAATATCATTCTGAGAGCGATATCTCACATTCGGTGCTGCCGATACGATGGTTCTCAGATGGGTATCCAGCCGCCCGAACGCTGCCGCCAAACCGGGCCGGAGTGCGAACCCGAACGAGCATCCCCGCTTGATGACAGCCCGGCGACTGATATGCGGTTCGATCCGTGGACCGACCCAGGTCACGGGGACATGCTCCGCCAATTGCCGCAAATACGAGAGGGTCTTTCGCGCATGATCCTCGTCGACGGCCAAAGCGCCCACATCTTCTGCCAGGCCATGCTTATTGAACATCGCCCTGGAGCCTTTTTTTCCATCCGCCGCAAGCATCAGGTAAAAACCCGCCTGTTCAAAAATAACATGCCCAAAGCCTGGATCACTGCCCGAGACAAACTTCAGAACCGATTCGTACTGGCACGATTTTTTGGGCGTGTGCGGTCGGCAAAAACCTTGCGTGATACCCACGATGAAGGGGGCGTCGAATTTCGATGCCACCACCCCGAAAAGATCAATCGCATGACTGTCACCCAGAATGAGGACTCCGGGTCCATAAATTTCCGCGCAATGCAAAATGCGCTTTTGTGTTCCTGCATCGAGTTTCGTCACATTGAACCGACAATCGGACAATATCTGTGACATGTCCTCTTTCATGCCGAAATTCGACAACTGAGGGTCAGCCTCCTCCAGGATCGCAACCAGCGAGCGAACTTCCGAGGATTGGTGGGCCAACCAAAAATTCTTGTAGTCCTGAAAGCGCAGCTGCACCGCCCCGCCGCTGACCAGTAAGATCGCCCCGACTATGCCGGAAATCGCAAATACGGATCGCCCGCTGAATTTCACCTTGTCGCGAAATGGCCTTTCAACGAAACGATAGCTGATGAAAGCCAGAACGAACGCAACGACAATCAGATACAGGGCCGCGGCCGGCGGCAATATAAAATCATTGTAGTGCCGATAAAAGGCAAATATCGGTTGATGCCAAAGATAAAGGCTATAAGAAATCAAGCCGACGCCGACCAGCGGTTTCAATGACAGAACCGCATGGGCAAACGTCCCGGGGCGTGCAAACAAAACAATAAGAACCGTTCCCACTGTCGGCGCCAGGGCATAAAGGCTTGGAAAAGGCGTACGGCCATCGAACGCGAATATCGCGTAAACGATCAACGCCAACCCTATGAGAGACAATGCATTGTTTCGATTGCTGGACAATGTTATGTCGTATTTTTGTAAGTAAAATGCCGCAAAGGCGCCGATTACAAGTTCCCAAGCTCGTGTCGGGAGCAAATAAAATGTCGGTGATGGCTTATGGTACGCGCCCCAATGCGCAATGGCTAAACTCAATACAAATGAAAGTGCCAGAATCAACAGAACCGAGCGCCGACCGAACCGCCAAAATATCATTAGAAATAGCGGAAAAAATATATAAAACTACTCCTCTACAGCCAGGCTCCAAGTGTGCAGCAGTGGCTTTAATTCAGCAACAGTGTCAAAATACCCACTTTCTCTCCAAAACAAAATATTCGACCAAAACGTCGTTACCGCGACGACGCTTTTGGAAAAAGCTTTCATATCGGCGGGAAGCAGCAGGAACCACGCGGCCGGGATGCAACAGAAAATGACAAAAAACAATGCCGGCAGAATACGCCGGGCTCGTCGCTCGTAAAAACGGACCAGGCTGAACCGGCCGTCTCCGATTTCATCGATAATAATGGATGTTATCAAATAGCCGCTGATCACAAAAAATACATCAACGCCAACGTAACCGCCGGAAAACAGGTCGAACCCGGCATGAAATAACAAAACCGGCACAACCGCTACCGATCGTAGACCGTCGATTTCGCTGCGATACTTCAAAAACGTTCTCCGGAAAATTTATCGATTGATGCATTCCATAAATACATTAAGGCCATAAGAAGATTCAGGCATTAACCGTTGCAGCCCCATCCAAACCGGCCGCCCCCCCGATCCAGCCCGGCTTCGGCCCTTCGCCGGGCGATGGAGATCGCAACACAGCCGCCGCGCCCCATCGCCCGCCCGGTCGGTCAGTACGACCGTGGCATCCCCAACACGTGCTCGCCGATAAAGCCCAGGATCAGGTTCGAGCTGATGGGTGCGGTGCGATAAAGGCGGGCCTCGCGGAACTTGCGCTCCACGTCGTATTCTTCGGCATAGCCGAAACCGCCGAATGTCTGCATGCAGACGTCCGCGCCTTTCCACGATGCTTCGGCTGCCAGATACTTCGCCGTGTTGGCCTCGGCACCGCAGGGCAGGCCTGCCTCGAAGAGTGCGCTGGCCTTGCGCACCATCAGTTCCGCTGCCTGGGTTGCCGCCCAGACCTCGGCAATCGGGAACTGGATGCCCTGGTTCTGGCCGATGGGCCGGCCGAACACCTTGCGTTCCTTGGCGTATTCGGTGGCCTTGGCGATGAACCATTTCGCATCGCCCAGGGCATCGGAAGCCACCAGGATACGCTCCGCGTTCATGCCGTCCAGGATGTAGCGGAAGCCCTTGCCTTCCTCGCCGATCAGGCTGTCGGCCGGAATGCGGACATTGTCGAAGAAGATTTCGGTGGTGTTGTGGTTCACCATGGTGCGGATCGGCCGGATTTCCATGCCCTTGCCCAGCGCCTTGCGCATGTCGATCAGGAAGACCGACAGGCCATCCGTGCGCTTTGCCGCCTGGTCCTTGGCCGTGGTGCGGGCCAGCAGCAGCATCAGGTCGGAATACTGCGCGCGGCTGGTCCAGACTTTCTGGCCGTTCACGACATATTCGTCGCCGTCACGCACGGCGGTGGTGCGCAGCGACAGGGTGTCGGTGCCGCTGGTCGGCTCGGTCACGCCAAAGGCCTGAAGGCGCAGTTCGCCGGAGGCGATTTTCGGCAGGAATTCCATCTTCTGCGCTTCGGAGCCGTGCCGCAGCACCGTGCCCATAATGTACATTTGGGCGTGGCAGGCACCGGCATTGCAGCCGGCAGCGTTGATCTCTTCCAGAATGGCAGAGCCGGCGGAGATCGGCAGGCCGGCGCCGCCGTATTCCTCCGGAATCAGCACGGCGAGGAACCCCGATTCGGTCAGGGCGTTGACGAATTCGAGGGGGTAGGCGCGCTCACGGTCTTTTTCCTGCCAGTAGGGGCCGGGAAAATCGGCGCAAAGCTTGCGCACCGCCTCTCGGATGTCCGGATAGGTCTCGCCGACGGGCATCGTCGTCATGCCGTCGTTCAGGTCGCTGGCAACGGAAACGGGCATTGGGGGGATCTCCCTAGAGGTGCCGGGGCTGGCTGGCCGGCGCGCGGCCGTCATGCCGCCTTTGATAAAGCGACAGCCGGGAAGGTCAACGTGACGGTTGTACCACGCCCCGGCACGCTATCGATACCGAAGGTGCCGCCCATCTCCTCCACCAGCTGCCGTGCCAGCGGCAGGCCGAGGCCGGTGCCGGTGCGCCCGCGCGTCCAGGCGTTTTGCACCCGACCGAACGGCCGGAGCGCCAGCTCCAGGTCGCGGCGTGACATGCCGATGCCGGTGTCCTGCACGCTGACCGAGACCGAGCCGTTGGTATTGGCTTCGCCGTTGACGGTCACGGAGCCGCCTTCGGGCGTGAATTTGATGGCGTTGGAGATCAGGTTCAGCAGGGCCTGTTTCAGCTTGCCGGCATTGGCCGCAACCGCCGGCAGCTCCGCGGGCAGGGAGTTGCGGAGTTCGATCTTCTCCCGATCCGCCTGCGCCTGCATCACCCGGGTCACCGCCGCCACGGCCTCGTCCAGGGCAACCGGGCGGGTGGAGAGGGTGAGCTGCCCCTCGCCCGTTTGCGACAATTCCAGCACGCCGTCGATCAGGCTTACCAAATGCCGCCCCGCCGCGACGATATCGGCG
>Ga0206129_10003061_pt1 | contig 19691 bp, 19 predicted proteins | sample Helgoland_Spring_8_FD_148616 | JGI IMG/M metagenome (GOLD analysis project Ga0206129, IMG submission 148616) | Pelagic subsurface seawater microbial communities from Kabeltonne, Helgoland, North Sea - Helgoland_Spring_Bloom_20160502_2 | ecosystem: Environmental > Aquatic > Marine > Epipelagic ...
AGAATAAGATGCTTCCAACTATCATCACTTTTTTCATAGACTTCTCTTTTATTTAATCGTGACTCATGCCCTTCCCAGAATTCAAAATAGTATGGAGTAAATGAATAACCTCCCCAAAACTCCGGGCATTTTTTTAAGTTATCATTTTTTAAAGATTTATTATAATTTTCTTTAACTTGGTTATAAGAATCTATTAGCTTTGATTGGTTGGATGAAATAGCTAATGCATTTTTTTCTTCCGATCTATTAAAAAAATAGTTTTGATTATATTCATCTGTCGTTCTTTTTATTTTAGCCCTCATTCTAATCTGGACATTAATACTAGGCCAATATACTAATGCAGCTATTTGATCATGAGAACTAAAACTAGATGCTTTTGGAGAGTTATAATTGCTAAAAAAAATAAATTCATCATTTAAGATAAATTTAAGGTTTACGTATCTAGAATCAACCTCGCCCATCTCTTTGTTGTAAGAAGAAATTGAAATAGCCTCGATGCCTCTTTGATCTGCATTTAAAGCCTCATCATATTTCTCTTTTAAAAGTTGATAAGGTATTTCTTGATTTAAGTTATTAAATTGAATCATCGTATTAAAATTTTTAGTTAATTATATACGCCTTATTGCTAATCCAGAACTTTAAGAACGAAGCCTATAAACAAAAAAAGCTGCGTAATGCAGCTTCTTAAGTCTATTTATTTTTTTAAAAGTTGATAAGGGTATTTATTGCATGCCAAAGACGGTGGCTTCGTTTTGTTATTTTTTGATCTGACTGATCTTGCGCAGCTGATTAAACTCCCTCTGCTCATAGCTCATTAATTTTCGATGCACCTGGAACTTCTCATACAGTAAGCCCGGAAGATCATTGTTCTTTGCCACCTACTTAGCAAGAAACCCAACAGCCGCTCAGCGGTCATTTCTTTAGAGTGGGCTCAGCACTTGATCTGTTAGAGAAAGGAGAACCCTTGGAAAAAATAATGCTTAAAGGCGGATGGCAGAAGGATTCCACTGCAATGAAATACTTGCAAAACTGGATTTAATAAATAGACTATTCAGTTTCAAAAGTTCGCTTATCCGAATTATCCTCTAAGAACTCATACCGAAGTGTACGAGCCAAACCCTCTTCTAGACTTACGGGTGCAACAAAGCCGGTATCACTGACGGACGATGAAAACTGAGTAGTACCCATGAACTTCTTAACCCGAATACTGCTTACGGGTAGAGGCTTACGAATTATCATTGCCGCCAAGTCAGCAAAATAACCCAAGGCTATACCAACAAAACTAGGAAACCTTAATCCAACATTAGTTTTGCCAAACAGGGTCTTTCTCGCACCAGAAATCAAAGTGTTCATATCAAAATCAGGCTTATCAATATAATTATAAATATGTAGGCCTGGCTCAAACGACAAACTGTACTCCAAAAAAGCCACCACATTTTCAACATAAGCCATTGATTTTCTGTTCGTTCCATCACCAAACATCAAAAATCTACGAGAAGCGATTTGTCGAAGTAAGTTATAGACATTCCCTCTATTGCCCTCACCAAATATGACTGTTGGCCTCACAATAACAAGAGTTCGACTTTCTGGATCTTCCAATTGCCATGCCTTGTAAACTTGTTCAGCCAAGTATTTAGTTCGGCCATAATCGTTAAAATAATTAGATTCTCCAGATTCGTCTGTATCAGCTGGAGCAAATCCATAAATAGCAACAGAACTTGTAAAAATAATTTGATGGATACCATGCTTACGGGCTGCCTCGCAAACATTTTTCGCTCCCTGGACATTTACATCATCATAGCGACTTAATGGGCGTACATCATCACGATGAACTGCAGCAAGATTAATAATTGTGCTAACACTTGCCAGTTGATCAAGCGAGTCAATGTCCTCGACATCGAGATAGAGGATTCGGTCCGATTGATTACTGAGATCTATGTCATATCTATTGGAAAAAATATTTCCTTTATTGAAACGAGCGGTAAGTCGTGAGCCAACAAATCCGGCCCCACCAACAATTGCAATTTCATTGTTATTCATAACTTGCTTTTTACTCATTTTTTAATATATTCCGTTTTGATAGCCATAAGCGTGGATCGAATACCAAGTATACAGTCAGATGGATCAATCCCAAAAGTAGATCTAATGTTGTTTGAGCTGAGCTCCGACCGCGCAGGCCGCTTGGCTAGAGTCGGAAATTCTTTTGTGCTTATCGCCACAACATTAGGTTTACTTGCAATAACTTCAAGCTTCAACGCTTCATCAAAAATAGCTTGGGCAAACTCAGCCCAGGAGCAACAAAAATTACCCGAAAAATGATATAGACATGAAGAAACTTCTTTTGATTTAAGGCTTTCCAGGATCATCGTAATCGCCCTGGCTATGTCTTGAGCATAGGTAGGACAGCCAATTTGATCTCCGACAATGCGTAGCTCACTAAGCTCAGCACCCAAACGTAACATGGTTTTAAGAAAATTGTTGCCATATTCGCTGAATACCCAAGCCGTTCTTATAATTATATGCCTGCATCCTGAAGACTGAATTGCTTGCTCACCCTTCAGTTTGGTTTCACCATAAACGCCTTGAGGGTTAGTTTGATCATCCTCTTTATAAGGGACATTAGAACTACCATCAAATACATAATCAGTAGATATATGAATCAACCAGCAATCTAACTCATAGCAAGCAACGGCAATATTAGCGACTGCAAGATGATTAATAAGATTCGCCGCTTCTTGATCTTCTTCAGCCTTATCAACTGCTGTATAAGCAGCCGCGTTAATTACTACATCAGGTGAAGTCTCAAAAATCTGACTTTTGGTCGCATCAAAATCAGTAATATCGAGGTGGTCCCGCGAGGCATAAATAGCCTCATGAGCTGTATTTTCCAACTGATCACTTAGACATAACCCTAGTTGACCTTTGCAGCCCAAAACGAGAACTTTCATTACTTTAAATCAGCCAGCTTTTCAGCGTTGCGGTCTTTTGCAGACAATATAGGATTATCGATTGGCCAAAGAATGTTTAACTCGGGATCATTCCACAAAATACTGCCTTCGTCAGAAGGGTCATAGTAATCCGTGCACTTATATTCAAAATCTGCAGTATCGGAGAGTACAACAAAACCATGGGCGAAGCCCGGTGGTATCCACAGCTGAGTTTTATTTTCCTCTGATAAAATTACCCCTTCCCATTGACCAAAAGTAGGTGAACCTTGGCGTATGTCTGCAGCAACATCATAAACCTCACCCTTAGCTACTCTGACCAACTTGCCTTGGGGCTTGGTTTTTTGAAAGTGTAATCCTCGTAAAACACCCCTAGATGACCGAGAGTGATTATCCTGTACAAAGGACGAAGTAATTCCAGCTAGATCAGCATATCTTTCTGCTTGATATGTTTCTAAGAAAAAACCACGTTCATCGCCAAACACCTTAGGCTCGATAATTACGCAGTCCTGCAATTTGGTCTTAATCACATTCATTTGAAGCCCGCTGCAACTTTGGCTAGATATTGACCATAGTGCGTCTTTTTAAGCGCATCAGCTTGTCTTAATAATGTATCTTTTGTAATCCATCCATTATGAAAAGCAATCTCTTCCAAACAGGCTACTTTTAACCCCTGCCGGTGCTCAACAGTTTGTACAAATTGACCTGCTGCCATTAAAGAATCATGTGTACCCGTATCCAACCAAGCAAACCCACGCCCCAGTAATTCAACTGTCAAATCACCCCGATCCTGATAGGCAATATTTAAATCTGTAATTTCTAGCTCTCCGCGGGCTGAAGGTTTAATGGACTTGGCAATTTTTACGACGTCGTTATCATAAAAATAAAGTCCTGTAACAGCATAGTTTGATTTAGGTATTACTGGCTTTTCCTCAATAGAAAGAACCTTACCATCATTATCAAAATCCACCACACCAAATCTTTCAGGGTCTTTTACGTGGTAACCAAAAATTGTTGCCCCACTGGCTTTGGATGTGGAAGCTTTTAGATTATCGGAAAAATGCTGACCATAAAAAATATTGTCACCTAGCACCAGCGCCACATTACTATCACCAATAAAACCTTCGCCAATAATAAACGCTTGTGCAAGACCATCAGGACTGGGCTGAACTGCATATTCAATAGATAGACCAAAGTTAGAACCATCACCCAACAAACGCTGATACCCTAAAATATCATCCGGCGTGGAGATAACCAAAAGTTCTTTAATGCCAGCGAGCATCAATACGGAAATTGGATAATAAATCATTGGCTTGTCATAAACAGGTAATAACTGCTTTGAGACGCCTCTTGTGATTGGATGAAGGCGTGTTCCAGAGCCTCCGGCTAATACAATGCCTTTGTAGTCTTCACTCATTCGATGCTCCTAAACGTTCAAGCTGATAAGCACCTGATAGTACTCTCTCCCACCAGCTACTATTACCTAAGTACCATTGGACTGTTTTACGCAAACCTGTTTCAAATGTTTCCTCTGGTACCCAACCAAGCTCTCGTTCTATTTTTGAAGCATCAATAGCATAGCGGGCATCATGACCGGGACGATCCTTAACAAAGCTTATTAAATCTCGATAGTTATTTACACCTATGGGTTTTACAGGGGCTAGCTCTTCAAGAAGATCACAAATAGTTTCAACCACTTCAAGATTAGTTTTTTCATTGTGCCCACCAATATTATAGGTCTCTCCAATTTTACCCTCAGTAACTACCTTAATTAGAGCTTTTGCATGATCTTCCACATATAGCCAATCACGTATCTGCAGGCCATCACCATAAACAGGCAAAGGCTTACCATGAATAGCATTGAGAATTACATGTGGAATAAGTTTTTCAGGAAAATGGAAAGGACCATAATTGTTAGAGCAATTAGTGACTAAAATAGGGAGGCCGTAAGTCCTCCCCCAAGCTCGTACCAAATGATCTGAGGCCGCTTTACTTGCAGAGTAAGGTGATGATGGGTCATATGATGTCTCCTCCGAAAAAAGCGCATCTGAACTATCTAAGTCTCCATATACTTCATCTGTCGAAATATGATGAAACATAAATTTAGCTCTTGCTTCATAAGTTAATGAGTTAAAATACAGTCTAGCTTCTTCTAAAAGACTGAAGGTGCCAATAACATTAGTATTTATAAATTCATTTGGGCTATCTATTGAACGATCTACATGACTCTCTGCAGCGAGATGCATAACAGCATTTGGTTTAAAATCATTGAAAATCATTCGCAGTGACGCTGTGTCACAAATATCAATTTTCTTAAAAGAATAATATGGAGAATCTACCACCGAACTCAGTGAGTCTTGATTAGCTGCGTAAGTAAGCTTATCAATATTTAAAATATTTATAGAGCTTCTTTCTAAAGCTTGTCTAATTAAAGCGCTGCCGATAAATCCAGAACCACCTGTTACTATTATATTCATATTTAAATTTTCTCTAAAACTTCTACTGAGATTATAATTAAAAAAAGATCAAGAAACCCATGGAAGCCACTAAATATTTAGTGCAAACAATAACTTTAATAAAAGGACTGAACTGTTTTTTTAACTAAACTACGTGGGTCGTATTGAAGAGTCTTAAAATCCATCTGGATTTTTTGACTGCCAACACCAAGAATCTATCATCATCTGATGCAATGATTTTTTGGCTTTCCAGCCTAAAACTTTCTGTGCTTTTGATGGGTCAGCCCAAAATGATGGGAGATCTCCTGGGCGACGATCAACAATTACATATGGTATTTTAATACTAGTTGCTTTTTCAAAGCTGTCAATAATCTCAAGAACTGAGGTGCCCTCTCCAGTTCCAAGATTGAAAGATTCGCTGCCAGAAAAAGCAGGATTCTTTTTAAGCCATGTTAAAGCAGCTACATGACCTTCAGCAAGATCTGTAACATGTAAATAATCTCTAACGCAAGTCCCATCTGATGTTGGATAATCGCCACCAAAGACATTTAATTTATCGCGTTTGCCAATAGCTATCTGGGTTATGTATGGTAAAAGATTATTAGGTATCCCCTTAGGATCTTCACCAATTTTTCCGCTATGATGAGCCCCAATGGGATTAAAATAGCGCAAAGAAACACTTCGAAAAGATGAATTAGTCTTTGTAATATCTGTTAAAACTCGCTCAAGCATAACCTTGCTTGCTCCATAAGGACTGGAAGGGTCTCCTAAGTCCATGGTCTCAACATATGGACTTGGATTAGACTCACCATAAACAGTAGCAGAGGAGCTATAAATAAAATTATTAACTTTTGCGGCCAGCATTGCTTGCAAAAGACAAAGAGAGCCATGGACATTGTTTTGGTAATACTTTAATGGGTTGGCAACAGACTCTCCAACAGATTTTAAGGCAGCAAAATGAATGACTGCCTCAATTTTTTCCTCAGAAAATAATGCACTTAAACGCTGGATATCTTGAATGTCTCCTCTTATAAACCGAATAGGCTTTCCAGTTAGCTCCTCAACCCTGACAATAACCTCAAAAGAAGAGTTAGTTAGGTTATCATAAACCAGTACTTCATAACCCTCCCTTATAAGCGAGACTAAGGTGTGCGAACCTATATATCCAGAACCTCCTGTAACTAAGATTCTCATAATAACGCCCTGGAACTAAACATCTTTAGACTTAGGTAAAAAATGCATTATCCGGTAGAGAAATTGAAATATAGACTTACCAAACAGTTTGGCAGCCTGTCGCGCCACAAGGCCAGGTACAGCTAAAAATGGATTAAGTAAACCTTTCATTATTGCGGTCTTATAAAAATTTAGTTCATGTTTCCTATACTCTTTTCCAAACCTACGACTAATAGTTCCTTGATTCATTCTAAAACCAACTAAAAATTCTTCTATATTTGCTACTTTAAAGCCCATCTTCAAAAAATGAAGCCATAAAAACCAATCTTCGTGCAAATAACAGTGTCTATACCCACCAACTTTCCTTAATGCCTCTACATTCATTGCAGTAGCCGGGTGATTAAATGGATTGATGAAATTTTTATACCAGTTAATTCGTGAATGTTTTACCGGTACCTTTCTGACACCTATAATTTTTGAATCTCCATCAATTTCATGGATATAACTCCCTACAAGCTGAAGGTCCTCATCAACCATTTTATCAACAAGAGTACGGAATCTAGTAGGATAATTTACATCATCAGCGTCAAAGCGAATTGCGATATCATATCTACCATATATTTTTTGTTCAAAGACAGCATTCAATGCAAGTCCAAGGCCTTGAGAAGAGGAAAGTCGAGTTAAACATATCTCAGGGGAGAAGTCATTTAACACTCTTTCTAATTCTTCACCAATGGGTCCATCAACAACTATATGAACATCAAAATTAATTTTATACTGATTAAATACTGATGTTAAAGCTGCTCGAAAATACTTTGAATCATCATTTTTGTAAACTGCACCAACTGCACAAACTCTCTGTTTATGCGTATTATTTTTATATCCTTTTTCTTCAGATGTAGCCATTCTTAGTGCCTTTTTTTAAATATTATTGATAGATCCTATAATTCATAAAGAAATTTTAACAAATCTCAAACCTATACCTCTTAATTAAACTTATTTTATAATCAAAAACCATTTAATGACCTACCTAAAACACGTTTTAATTTACGAAAATAGTATGATGAGAAGGATGGTACTAAAATAAACTTATACAGAAATCTTAGAAAAAATCCCATTACCGACTTCCTTAACAACACATTATTAGGATAATGCTTTCTAAGTATTGCAATATCAGATGCAATAATCTCTCTTTGGCGGGGCAAAATGTTTTTTGTTATTGAGTATCCAGTAATTGAACTTATAACTGTAGTTTCAGGAAAATACATCACTTTATCTAAGGAGATTTTTAGAAACAATTTCATATACCAGTCTATATCAACATAAAAAATTAGGTTTCTATTAAAAAAGTTAATATGGGTAGACTTTATAATTAAGAGAGCGGTTGGCCCTCCAATAAAATTTAAAGTCGTACCTCTTTTTCTTAATAGTTTAATCATAAACGATTGTGTTCGTGACTTAACATTCCTATGAATGCCATTAGAATGCTCCACTCTAATTGGGAGCACTATTATTTCCATAGAATCCTGATATTTTTCAACGACGTCAATGAAAGAAGTGTTAGAAAAAGCCTCATCATGATGGACTAATACAAAAAATTTACTCTCAACTTTTGACAATAAAAAATTCCAGTTATCAACTGCATTTCCTGTAGATTCATGTTTACAATAAATGAAATCAGGGCTGCCTATCTCAGAAATATAAGACTCAATATTGCGAGCTACATCGACATTAGTAGAGTCATCACCGACAATAATTGTAATATCTTTACGAGTCTTTAATTTCTCTACTACATTAATTATTCCTTGATATGAGTTGAAAGCAGGGATAAGCACAGTTAAGAGTTTTTCTGTCATATGTTTAGCTTATGTTTAGTTTGCTGATTTTTTGGTTTATCTGTACCTAATTTTAGTAAAATAATGAGACTAAAGACTATGAATGGAAAAAAAGAGAATAGATGTGTGACAATTAAATCTACAATAATGATGAATACACATATACGCTTAATAAATAGATCACTGGAATCGGAATTTAGCTTGCTATTACTTATAGGTATTAAGCTGTAAATAATTGCCATAAAAATAAGTAACAGCGGAATTCCAAAATGTATTCCAATATTCATCAACTGTTGCTCCGCGTTGCCAGAGTTCGTCAGCTGTTCTAGAGTAATTCCATCTCCCTCCTCCCAAACTATTGGTATATAACCGCTATTACCTATAAGAGGCGATTCGAATATTTCTATAGCTCCAAATGTCAGAGCTCCAATTCTAAGAGCATTACTTGAAAGATCGGACATCAAAAAAATTCCTCCGAAAACAATTAATCCACACATAGTTGCTAAAAAGAAAAGAGTAATTCGTTTTTTTACAAAATACGCAACAATACAACCACATAAAGATACCAAGAGTAATACCATAGATCTCAATGATCCAGAAAGCGGCATAAGGCAAACTACTAGGAATGTAATAATTCTATTTTTAGCGACCAGGCTTGCAATAAATGCTGAGATTGAAATACCAATGCTAGTAAAACTATTGGCGTAAATGCCGCCAAGTCTAGGAAACAAATCGTCAGGACGAAAATCGATTGGTCGTCCTAATAAGTCAGAAGATGTAATAAGGGTATAAATATTAAACACACTGTCTGCTAGAAACACTAGGAAAATTGCATTTACCATTCCAAAAATGAACGACCTTTCCAAGTTAAGAATACTCACCAGTATAAATGCTGCAAAATAAACAAAAAATGGGATAACTGAAGCTAATTCTTCCAATTTAAAGAGTAGTATGTTTGAAGATAGCAAAATAAAAAACAAAGATATTAGGATTATTTTTGTTAAAGATAATCCAATTAAACTATATTTTCCTGCGCACAAAAATATTATCAGGACAGACAAAGGCAGCATAAGCATTACATTCAGTGGGACTAGGAAAAGCGTAATTCCGGCCACGACACCAGTAGTATGACTCTTGTTTAAAGTTAAGATAATCTTACGACCTTGATATTGTCAACTTTTTAGTTGCTACACAAACAATCTCTGACCTTGCACGAATATTGCTTTTGTTAAAAATTAAATGAGTCTTAATGAGGTTGACTGAAACACACGCCAACCTCCAGTAGCGAACACCCAATGATAGAGATTTATCATTCATTAGGTTGCTTACACACTGAAAAAAACATGTAAATGTATTCACAAGTGGTGGTATCAAAAATTTACAGTCGTAACCGCAACGATCTAAGGTATCTTCCATAGCTTTATGTGTAAAAATAACTCTGTGTCTAGGAAAATCTATATCTCTGGCATATTGTCTAAAGCTGCTAATTAGGGATGAGTCAGCATTTGGAGTTGCAATCCAAATTGAGCCGTTTGACTCTAAGAGTGGCATTAAGGAAGAAAAAGTATCAATGGGATCAGCAACATGTTCAATGACATGACTTAGAGTAATGTTATCGTAATACTTACCAGCTTTATCAATACTGTTATATTCATAAAAGTTAAAATTATTTTGGTAGCCATCGGGAGGAGTCGAAATATCAGAGCCGACCAAACTAAATTCAGGTCGCAACTTTAATATTTCTAATAAAAAATCACCAGAACCACAACCATAATCTAATAATCTCCTTGGCCCTAAAGGCAATGATCTAAAACTATATTCTCCCTGTAAATATCTTAAAAAACGTCGCTTAAGCGGCATGGGCCCCATAGATAATTTTCTTGTGTAATAAGAAGAATATGCGATATCCAAGGACCTTGAATCAGGGAAGATATCAGGAAATATAGAACTACAATTATCGCACTTTCTTATATCGGAGCGATAATTAGTAGTATCGAAATTATAATCATAAGCTTCGAAAATAACAGTACTTTTATTCGATTCGCAGATGCATTTATTATTGTAAAAATTCATATTTCCTCCTATAAAATAGAGATGCTACCAAAGCTACCTCAAAAAGACTTTTAATAAGCCAACTCACAAGTAAGCCATTCACTCCAAATTCAATTATTGCATAAATAAATGAAAGCCCCATTATTACAGTGACAGTCATGTTGATTTTCACCAAATTTTCAGAACGCCCCCATGACTGAAGCACAGTACTAACTGACTGCGTCACACCATTAATAGCTATGGCTATGAAAAAAACCACAATATATAAGTTGCTAATATTAATATTAAATATATTATTAAAAAAATTTGGATTGTAGTTTACAAAGGCTATTAAAATTCCTACAGATATCAAACTAAGTGAGCAAAGAACTTGAAATAAATTACGCATGCTTGTCGAAGTTTCACTATTGACAGTATAACGAACAAATATTATTGGATTTATAATATACGCAATTAACCAGTACTTAGTAAAAATCTCATAAATTAGAAAATAAGTTATGACTTCATTTGCACCAAGAAAATATGAAACTATAATTCTATCAATATTTCCTCCAATAACGGCTAATGAAGATAATCCAAACATATACCGCCAACCAGCGATATCGGCATTTGCAAAGGTAACGATTTTATTGGGCAAACGAACTTTATCATATCTGTAAAACAATAGCGCCAACCAGAAAACCCTCACCAAAAAATACATAATTAAAGATTTTGATTGCCCAAAACCGAAATAAATACTAGATATAAAAGCTAAAATACCTAATGTAATTCCACCTTGTTTTGTCCAAATTGCACTTGAATGAAATCCAATACTGTCAAATATAACTCTTAACTCTGAAGACAAAAGCCCAATTAGACAGAAGCCATAACTGAATATAAATTTCTGCAACATCCCTAAATCAGAGTCTAAATTAGACCATAGTAGAAAAATAAAAACTGAAGGTATACATGCTCTTAAAGAGACTTTTTCTATAAGAGTAGTAATACTAAATGACTGACTTTTAGTCTTTCTTGTATTCACTAGATAGCTCTTTACAAGCCCTAATTCAACACCACCAGCTAAACCTGCTATCAGGATGAAATTTGTTATTATTTCTGGGTTAGCCAGACTTTGGTTGTTATTAAAAATAGCTAATGAGCCAATTAAAACTATAGCACTAAGGGCGTAAGAACCAATTACATTAAATGATCTAGCTACATTTTTGCTAAAAAAAGAGGTCAGCCGATTTAATAATGCATTCATGTTTTTTAACCGTGAAATTTGAAGAGCTTTAAAGGCATTTTAAAGGTAGATTTAGAAATGCTGAGACTTATTCGTATAAGAAGTTCGACGAATAACCTTCTTAAGCCAACAATGAAATTTTCTTACAATTAGAGATCCTTAATTTCAAGCGGAAGAGTAATTAAAAAATCTTCATAGGGCCAACTATTTAAAGATCGTACAGTTGAGTTGTGTGTGTTTTTAGCACATAGCGCAGCCCAAAATGCAAAGCTTGAATTGGATACAAAGATATTTTTAGAAGTTGCTATGGCTATAAAATCTTCTCTAGGTGAAAGTTTTGAAATCTCAAAGTCAACATCCAGTGATTGAAAAATTTCTAATGAAAATTTGACATCATTAGTAGCTACAAAAATTGGGGATTTGTCACAAATCATCGCTTCGACTGCACTTCTGACATCATATACTGTCACTCTATCAACTTTACTAAAATCTCCACCCCTAATATGAAAAGCTATACGGGTCTTCACGGTAGATTCATTCATGCCCAGCAAGTCAGTCAATCCCGACGAAACTTTATTGATAGATGCCAAAGATACATGTCTGGTAGACTGAAAATATCCAACATCCCAAGTATTTGATCTTAATTTTTTATTGTGCAGCTTAAAATCTAATTCTTCATCAAACGCATAATTTACACCAATTCTTCGACCAAAAAATTTGATTCCCAAAGATAGCAACTCTAGCAAGGTAATACTTCTATACTCTAAGCCTAGACACTCAGTTAAAACATTCATATCTAGCCAACTATCATGCTTAGTATGACCACCCAAACGATATAACCAATTCAGTCTATCATTAATATATACCAACTGAACATCCAAAGATCTATCACGCAGCTCTATTGCTCTTGCAATTTGAAAGAACTGATTGCCGAGCCCGCCCATTAAGAAGACTTTATAACTAGTGTTTGTATTCATAATATAAATTTGAACCAGTCCCGCAGAAAAATAATTTGTAAAAAATGCACAATTTTGAAGCTAAGTATATTAATTAGGCTTTAGTTTTAACAATCGAAATGCAGGGTTATAGTGATTTATTTATTGCGCTATATAACAAATCGATCTCTCGTGTTATATCTACATGGTGGTTGCCTACAAACAGGCCATTTTGGTCTAGGTAGTTGGCGTTAACCATTGCCCCGTGAACCTCGTAATCAAAGTATTCTAAAACTTCTTGGTTTTTTAAAAAATTTCCCGTGACAATCGGCCTGCACTCAATTTTATTTTCAATTAAAATTCCAACCAAATCGCTACGAGAAATTGGACTTTTCTCTGTCAGAATCAAAGAAAAGCCAAACCAGCTACTGGACCCTGTTTCTTTTTGAATCTGCAAAAACGGATGCTCCGTAAATAGCTCGACAAAGTACTCGGCATTTCTGCGTCGCTGATCTATAAAATTGGGTAGCTTTTTAAGCTGCTCTATCCCAATAGCACCGCTCATCTCTAGGGGTCTCACATTGTATCCTGGGAGCACAAACTTAAATGATTCCGCGAATGGGTCATCACTTTTGATCCCCGATACTAAATTGGTCTTTGGTAAGTTTCTTGTCCATCCGTGGGCTCGAATAGAGAGAAGTATGTGATATATTTCCTCATCGTCGGTGAGAACACATCCACCCTCCATCGTAGCAATATGATGGCTAAAGAAAGAACTAAAAGTTCCCATCAATCCAAATGTGCCTGCTTGTTTTCCAGTAAAGGTGGCCCCAAGTGACTCACAATTATCTTCAAGAAGAGTGATTTTTTTATCCCCGATTAGAGCTTGAATCACATCAAAATCATTAGGATTACCAAGAAGATTTACAGCAAGTATCAACTTTGTTTTATCAGTAATAGCATTTTCAAGTTTCTCTAAATCAATATTTAAAGTGTCACGATCGATATCTACAAATTTTACCTTCAATCCATACTGCTGCAGTGGAAAATAAGTAGTTGACCACGAAACTGCTGGAACTATGACTTCATCACCACGCTTTAATCTTCTTGACTCATCTTTAGAAAAGAACATTGCAGCAATCATTAACAAATTGGCCGTTGAGCCAGAACTCGTCATAATTGCATATTTACTACCGAAGTATTTGGCGAAATCAACCTCATATTTACTGACTTTTTCACCCATTGAATACATATCAGATGCTATTACTTTTTGAATTGCCTCTATCTCACTATGATCCCATGTGCTAGACGCTAACTTATACTCCATTTTTTAAGCCCTTTTTATAAAATTCATATGCTTGATTAATTCCATCGATGAGCTTAATCTTGTACTTCCACCCAATGCTCTCTAACTGAACAACATCTACTAATTTCTGACGCATCCCAACAGGCTTATTTAAATCATATTCAAAACTGCCTTCAAAGCCTACAACAGAAGCTACTGCACGATAATACTCAGCGATAGAATAATCATGCCCCAAGCCAACGTTTAGGTTTTGAGGAATTTTCTCAAACCGATCCATTGCAAAATAGATAAATTCTGCCAAATCTGCAGCATTCATAAACTCTCGTCTAGCAGAACCATCACCCCATATGGTGACAGTTGCTTTCCCTGCGGCCTTAGCCTCATGAATTTTTTGAATTACTGCTGGAATGAGGTGCGAATTAGTTTCACCATATTTATCATGCCGGCCATAAAGGTTGCACGGGATTAGAGTTTTGTAGTTTTTCGTAGAGTCCTCACGAACAATATATTCACAAAGTCTTGTAGCGACTATTTTAGCTAATGCGTAACCTTCATTAGTCGGTTCGAGTTCACCTTGCAATATCAAATTTTCATTTAAGGGATTACTGGCCTCTCTAGGATACATGCAGGAGCTTCCCAAATTGATTAAATTCTTAATCCCCACCGAAGCTGCACTAGAAATTACATTGAGTCCCATATTAGTATTTTTCAGCAGAAAATCTACAGGGTTCGCTATATTAGCCTGAATACCTCCAACAAGGCCCGCAGAGTGGATTATTAAATCTGGCATCTCTTGAGATAACGACGCTCGAACTGCATCACGATCTAGTAGGTTAAGTTCTTTGCTAGTCGGTGCAACAAATAAATGTTGATTGGATTCTGGGTGCTCCAATATATTGCGACCAACCATACCTGTTCCACCAGTTAGAAATATTTTCATACAGTTTATAGCCTATTCAAAAGTCGAAGGCACACTATTATGGCCATGTGAATTCAGCAGCACAGTTCTCTGTGCAGACTTCAAATCGTCTCGGACCATTTCAGAACACATTTCCTGAACTGTTATCGATGGCTCCCAGCCCAAAAGACGTTTCGCCTTACTTGGGTCACCTAGGAGCGTTTCAACCTCTGCAGGTCTAAAATATCTTGAATCAACTTTGCATATTACATCACCAACATTAAGTGCTGGGGCAAGGTTACCCGTGATAGATGATATCCTAGCAATTTCGGCTTCACCGCACCCTTCAAAGCTAAGCTCTATACCAAGTTCAGCGGCAGACCAAATAATGAACTGCCGAACTGAATACTGAACGCCAGTTGCTATAACAAAATCCTCTGGATTTTCATTCTGTAGCATCATCCATTGCATTCTAACGTAATCTTTTGCGTGCCCCCAATCTCGAAGAGCATCCAAATTTCCAAGATAAAGACAGGATTCCAATCCCTGAGCCATATTAGCTAATCCTCTTGTGATTTTACGAGTTACAAAGGTCTCTCCGCGACGAGGTGACTCATGATTAAATAAAATACCGTTGCATGTGAACATCCCATAAGCTTCTCGATAATTTACTGTAATCCAATAGGCGTACATTTTAGCAACAGCGTAGGGTGATCTGGGATAAAAGGGGGTTGTCTCAGACTGAGGAGTTTCTTGAACTAGACCATATAGCTCTGAAGTTGAGGCCTGGTAAAATTTCGTTTCTTTAAGATCTAAAAATCGAATTGCCTCTAAAAGTCTTAAGGTGCCTATCGCATCAACGTCAGCAGAATACTCAGGAGCATCAAATGAAACTGCCACATGAGATTGAGCACCCAAATTATAGACCTCATCTGGCCGAATTTCTTGCAAAATTCTTGTTAGATTTGATGAGTCAGTTAGATCACCGTAATGAAGATAAAGATTATTATTTAAACCATGAGGGTCTTGAAAAATATGATCGATTCTCTGAGTATTAAAAGAGGATGCTCGACGCTTAATACCATGCACCTCATATCCTTTTTCTAACAAAAACTCTGCCAAATACGAACCATCTTGACCCGTAATGCCAGTAATCAGGGCTTTCTTTTTCATTTAATCTCTCTCCGTTGTTTCAGCAAGTTTCGCCACACTAGCTATTAAATTAATAGTACTACTATTTGGACATCTAACATTGAATCTTCTTTTTTAATTCTAATAGCCAATAATAGCCTTTATCGAAAGTGAGCTCATTTTTATTAAAGTATTAAAAATATCAAAAAATTATGAAGTTTTTTTACTGAAAGCATAATGCCTTATAAGCACTAATACGATACTTAGTATCCCACTCAATAGAGCGCTTAAGATACAAATTAAAGCTCTATTAGGGTCTGATTTTTCTTCCATTACCGCAGGAGGGTCAATATAATCAAAAACGTAATATTGATTGGCTTCAATTAGAGATAACTTTTTAGTTTCTTCTTGAAGGAGTTCAGCTATAACTTGCTTGATTTCAGATAAACCAGTCATTGAAATTTGTTTATTAAGATAGCTAACAGACTTTTCTGACTCTGATTTATCTTTTTCTCTATAAAAGGCATTAATTTCATTAACGACCAACTCAACCCATTGCTTCGCAATAAATGGTGATTGATGCTTGATTGCCAGAATGATAAAGCCAGATTTTTTATCCTCACTTAAACTTAAGTGTTCGGTTTTAAATACTTCAAAGCTTTCTTGGGCGCTTGGTATTTGTTGCTGAGGATAAGAATAGTCTCTAATCCAGGCATTGCTATTCGTGTTGAAAATACTATCATCAAAAGTCAGTATATTTGTCTTATAGTTCCAAGACGAAACAGCCATAAGATCTGGCAAGTAAATATTTGTCAGTATGTTGTTTTCAAAGAAACTCAGAGAGCTAATTTTTTGTATTGCTTTTTCAGAATTACCCTCATCACCTCCAGAGGGGAGACTTATCCCAGCAAGACCTGCAAGGCCACTATAACCTTTAAGAGCTCCAGAAATGCCGCTAGATGAATTAACAGGAACTAGCATAGCTTTGGATTCATATATATTAGGTAAGGATAGGCTATAAATAACTCCAACGATCGATACAAAAGCGGTCAGAGAAACAATAATCCGTTTTCCCTCCAATAGAACATAAAAAAGTTCTCGAAGATCTATTTCATTATCGTTGGAATGTTTATTGATGTGTGTTTCTTGCATTTTTATTTATTAATGTATGAGTTAAGTTTATCGTATTCTTGTTTCTTTTTGATAATAAATTGCTTTGTTATAGCTTTTTTTTCTAGGATACCCTTCGGCGTTAAAATATATGCATAATTTAATTTTTTGTTTGAATTTTTAAAGTTATGTATTTTAATAAATCCAATATCTACCAATGCCTTAAGACAATAATTGACCTTTCCTATACTGAAGCCGGAGTTTTGAGATATTAGTCTTTGAGATGCTGTTCCATCTTTTTCAATGATATGCATAAGATCTAATTGATCTTCTGTAATACTTTGGTTTTTTGTCATAAGCTTGCTAATTAATCAGTAGTGATTTATGAATCCAAAAAAGATTGGATTACATAGCTACCGCACGGATAAATAATTAAAATAATTTTTTTTATTATCACCGTTCAACAATTGAACTATTATATTATTGGGTGTTTTTATAGTCAATATATTTTAAAAGATAAGGTCTTTTTCTGAGATAGAAACTCTTCTCACAGAGCCAAGAAAAGAAAGAAGGACGCTAACTCGTTCTTTAGAAGGAAGCGAGCAAACTTTTACGATACTTCCTGTTAAAGAACCCTTCGCAATCATGACATCTTGACCTATTTGTATTTGTGAAGCTACTGGATCTATTTTTGATGTTTCCTCTGCCATTTGCATGGCTTCAATTTCTTTAGAAGAAATGTTGGGGATATTATCTCCAAATTTTATAATATTTTTTATGCCCATTGTATATTTAAGAGCTGAGTAATTTTCAAGACTAGTATTAACAAAAATGTAGCCAGGAAAGAGCAATTCCACATTAGGGTTAGCATTAATCTGTTTTATTGTTATTTTCGGTAAATAAAAGTCAAAATTTTGATTTAATAGATTGCTTTCTACTCTTCTAACTTCCTTAATTTTGTATGTTGCAACAAGCCAATTTTTTTTCATAATAAGTGGTACCCGAGGCCGGACTTGAACCGGCACGATATTTCTATCGAGGGATTTTAAGTCCCTTGTGTCTACCAATTCCACCACTCGGGCAAGTTAATTGATACCAATCTAAAACGTCATTATACTTTTATAAATATAAATGTCTTTAAAAAATATTTGGAGGCTGAAGCCGGAATCGAACCGGCGTAAACGGCTTTGCAGGCCGCTGCATAACCACTCTGCCATCCAGCCAAATTTAATGCCGAAACATTGTATAACAATTAGTATTATTAAGTTTATTTTTTAATGCTTAATTAGGTAAATAATATTCTGTTCTTTCGATATCATCCTCAACACACTCTTCGCCATATTGAATTTCAATTAAATGGCATGTTTCATCAAAAGGATTAGTTATTTGATGCCATTCTCCAAGCGGAACAAGGTAATGATCAAATTTATTTAACTGAATATTTTGCTTGTTATCAGGATCATCTTTACTGTAGTTAACAACACAAGATCCCTTGCTTACCATCCAAATTTCATGCCTTTTGAAATGTTTTTGAAAGCTCATCCCTTTACCCGGGTCTACTATTAGCTCTTTTACTTTAACTTGCTCCTCTTCAAATAAGTTATAAAAAGACCCCCACAATCTTTCTTCGTGGTAATACTGCCATTTCTTTAAAATCCATGATGATGAGTTTTTTTTATCGTCTCCCCCAACACTAAATAGGAATTCAATACCATCAACAGACATTTCAGGAATATTACCTTTGTTCCTATCCCCTCCATTTGCAAAAGCAATACCATCATTAGGATACATTTCTTTAACTTTAATTAAAGCATTGGTAGCACTTCCAATATCATCATCATCAAAGTCAATTACAGAATCCACTGACGATAGATTTTCTATGATTGCTTTTCGCTCTTCAAAAGGCATAAAAAATTTACCCTTCTTATTAATAAGCCAATTATCACTATTTAAAGCCACAACGAGCTTATCTCCCAGTGCTTTTGCCTCTTTAAAATAGGCTATATGACCAGAATGAATTGGATCAAAGCCCCCACTAACTATTATTATATTCATAATAAATGATTTATTTATAGATTAATATTATACATATCAAGCCCTTATCGTTTTAGATAAATCGAAAAAAATTATATTAAATATTACTTACCAGCATCTTGCCTTTTAAATGAGTTAACTGTGTAGATAAACCCTGTATATAAAGTAATAAAAAGAGAGGCAAATAAAAGAATGTTCGCAATATGAATAAGAAGCATATTGTCGAAAGTTAATGCAATAAGATAGACACTAATTGTAAAAAGCTGAATCGTAGTCTTTGTTTTTGCTAAAAAAGTAACCTTGGTAGCATCGCTTTTATTATTTCTAGCATTTAAGTCTCTTAATGCCCCAACCCAAATTTCTCTTGTAATAATTAGAGCTGCAAAAAAACCAATCAAATAGCTTGAGAGATTAACCGCAAGACCAAAAAATACAAATACTATTAAGATTTTATCTGCTATTGGATCAAGTATTTCTCCGAGTTGAGATACTGAATTATATTTTCTTGCTAAGTATCCATCTAACCAGTCTGTGAAACCAGCAATATAGAACAAGATAAGTGCTAGCAGGTAACCATCTGAAGACATCAATAAA
>Ga0206129_10003083_pt1 | contig 19614 bp, 34 predicted proteins | sample Helgoland_Spring_8_FD_148616 | JGI IMG/M metagenome (GOLD analysis project Ga0206129, IMG submission 148616) | Pelagic subsurface seawater microbial communities from Kabeltonne, Helgoland, North Sea - Helgoland_Spring_Bloom_20160502_2 | ecosystem: Environmental > Aquatic > Marine > Epipelagic ...
GGTAATTTCTTTGACGCTTTTAGTCACGTCTTTGGATACCAGCTCACCATTAACTACGTCTAATTGATCGCGGTAAACTGATTCCATGTATTTACGTGCGGCCGGGTCTTTGTCGACCTTATCAGAAATAAACTGAGTGACCGCCATATCTAATACACGCGCCTTATCTTTTTCGATAAACTCTTGCTCGATAGACTTCATCTTTTCGTCACGCTCAGCAACAGCAGCTTTGTACTGCTCGATGTTGCCCTCTTTTTCAGCTAGAGCGACTTTCGCATCTTCTGCAATTTGTGCGGCTTCAAGAGCGGCTTTTTCAGAATCAGCTTTAATTGCCTTGTTCTGTTCAATTAAATCAGAGTTTTTAGCCTTTAAGCCTTTAACATCCGCATCATGCGCCGCCTGTACTTTAGCGAGCATTTCATCATCTAAACCTAAGTCATCGAATACCATAATTTATTCCTGTCCGTTAATTTTCTTTGATTTTACCATAATACAGCACAATGACAAATATTGTCACATTGTGACTATTTATAATTCAGCCCTTTCAAAAACTGACGGCTCTAACCTTCGCATATCGGCAAGGGTCAGCGGCTTGAAGTTTTTACCCAAAGAAAGCTTAGCGAACTCCGTAGAGCTTAACCCGCCATTGCGTAACAGCGTGGCGCGTGTGTTTCCTATAGCTGCGTTTTGGAATGCTACAGGCTGCTTTTTAAGCCAATCATAATAGCCAAGGCTTGCGTCTACCTGCTTACCACCTTCTGCGCCTTTGGATGATCTTGTTGCGCCTTCGTCAAGGAAGTCAAACTCTTCGCTTAACACACTTGTTACTACTGACCGGCAATTCGGATGAATCGGAGGCAATGGCCCTTCGCCAATATCAAAGCGCCTACCATCTAAACTAGCGCATTGGTCGCTTGTGCGTGAATCTAACGTACTAACCCATTCATAGCCTTTAATCAAATCACTATTAGCTTTCATCGTTGCTTGCCTAGCCTGTGATGCCGCGTGCTGTACCGATGTTCTCACAATCGTAAACGCCGAGCGGTTGCTAATATCTAACACACCGTCACGATAGTTAAGCGCCTTAGTGCCGCGTATGCCTCGCACTATCTCAGCGTTGGTTTGGCCTTGATAAAAACCTTGCTGTATCGCAGAGGTTACCCGGGCCGTTTCTTTGCGAGACCAGTCACGCATATACGGCTCAATTAAAGGGTCGCCTGCGTAATCTTTTATCTGTAAGGGATTGAGTCGAACAGCTGCCAAGACTTGCTCAGCGGCCGGTACTGTGGCGCTGTAGCTGGCTACGACGGTATTATATGCTTTCGCCTCCATTTCTGACTGAGAAATAGCAATAGCACCTAGATCACCGTTAAGCTGCGCCACATATTCGTCGTAAATGTCTTTCTGTATGCGCTGAACATCCGTTAGTAATACGTTAAGACGCTTCTTAGTCGTGATCGTGTCGCCTTCGTCACCGATGCGGTTACGCACCTCACGCTCAATACGCTTTAAGAACGGCGCGAATTTCTTATGCTCGCCCGTCTTTAGCCGCTCAAGTAATACTTGATTGCGTACACTTATGGATGTTAGCTCGTCGGATGTTTTAGCCACTTAATGCACCGTAAATGAATCAATAATCTCACCCGTTATGAGTGAGTAGAAATATATCACTGTTCTTCGTTCGTTGTAGTAACAGTCGATGGGATCACCTCGTCAAATTGTGGCGCAGGCACTTGCTCATCCTGTATCTGCTCGTGCATTTCCTCAAGGTCGGTATCTTCGCTGATTATTTTACCCTTCTGCAAAGCGATACTCTTTTCCATTTCAGATATTGCGCCAGCTTGCCATGCGCCTACGATAGCAGTAACCTCTTGAGCGGTCAGCTTAGAATCAAAGAACTCACGGTTTAAAGCGGTAGCCAAGTCATCATAGGCAATGCCCATTAGCTTATGGCAATACTCAAACATTTTCATGTAAGCGTCTGCCACGTTAATAGATATTGATTCTAGCACTGATACGTCTGAACCATGCTTAATGCGAACAGCTTCGGCTGTTTCGGCTTGACCGCTTGCTGTGATTAGTTGAGCACCTAGTGCAACCATGCGTAATTCATCTTTAGCCATTAGATCGGAGGATAAGCTGTTGGGCGATGGTTGAGCGAAACCGTAAACGCCGCCTGTTCCCATGATATGCACAATATCGCTACCAACCTCAACAGCCTTACCTTTTTCTTCATCTCTTCGCTTATGGCTCAAATAGCCATCGTCAGCAATGTAAGGTTGCGCTGCCGATGTATCCCAAGAAGACACTCGAAGATTAGCGGACTCTTGATAATGCCCGATATTCGTATCCACCAAAACCTCAAGAGGCAATGGGTCGTAATCTGGATTGTTATTTACCGACCCAACAAATACAAACGGGATTCTATCCAGTGATTCACTGCCACCAGCAATAATAGGTATCTCTTCACTTGTCGCAGTCATAGCCTTGTCGTACATTTGCACAGTCACAACGTCATCATCAAGCCGATAAGCGCGGAAAACTTCCTCTTCTGTTCGATCTATCTTGTTGTCATTCCATACTGTCTTGTATTCACGCAAGATAAGCAGATCAAGCACTTTAGCGCCATCAACTACCGATTCGTGATAGTCAACGATATTTTCAGCTGAGTATTGTTTAATGCTTGCACGGTAACCGCGCCTTACTCGATCTAATGTGACTGATTCGCCCTTTTCATTTCTAGGCATATCAGCAAGCAAGCCATGACGACCCACTTGCGTTACATTCCACGAGACTAATTGCGCTTGGTGATCTAATGATAAGCCAGCACCATCAGCATCTTTTAGCAAGTAATCCATTCCGCCTGTAAATTCAGGCCAACGCGGGTCAGATCGAAACAATAAACCCATTAATCCCGATAACGTTCTTGCGGACGCATTGAATAAAACAGCACCGTTAATCATGCCCATGTTTTTGTTTTTATTATAATCACTTGTGTCTGATGGGTTAATTAGCCGCAGATAGCCAGTATTGCAGTTCAATAACACATTTTTTCTGGCTTCATTGGTAATGCCGATACGCGCTAGATCAACCTGCCTTAACCTAAACTGCCCATCTATGACATCACGTACTCGCTTATATCTCTGGCAGTATTCTATGTGCTTTTGATTGGTAATCATCGTAAATTCCTAAATGGTGCGGTAATAATATCGTTGTTGGTGCTTTCTGCCATAGCTAAATACCTGAACGCATCAGCGGCGTGCGATGCCCAATCATGCAACGGTCTATCGCGCCAGCATCCTAACTTATCGTTCCACTCTTTCCTGTAGCTTTCTAGGCATTTTACACCTTCCTCGGTCTTAACGCTATCAAAGGCACATTTACCCAATATCTCACGGGCAAGCTCGATACCCTCATCAATAGACATTATGTCTAACTTATTGAAATATATCTTGTATAGCTCCCCGTCAATTTCTAAACCGTCCTGAGCAATCTCAATGCGTGACCTTGCATCACTGCCAAATTCTCTATGAGAGATATCATGCGGCGCATAATGCTCACCGTAATTGTACCCTTTATCTTTTAGCACTTTAAAATAATGCCTTAAACCTTCGCCGGAGTTTTCATAAAAATCTATGACGTGAATCATATTTCCTATTTTCTGGTAAAACCATATTGAAGTAGAGTCGCCAACACCCAAATCCCACGCGGTATGAACTGGAGCATCATTATCTGGCATATTTCCAATACGTTTGTCTTCGTATATTTTAGCGAATTGTTTGGAATAGTAAGCACCCTCAATAGACTGTTCAAAAGCTTCTTCTGGGGTAGACGGGTATTCCCGCTTCATGTCATCGCCCAAACTTTTCCATTTAGCCGAATACCAAGCCTTTTGACCGTCCGAAAGAGAAATGCCGTGCTTTTCTTTTAGTTCATCAAAATAACTATATAGCGCATTAGATATTCGTCCATCAACAGAATACTCGGCTCTAGTCCACCACGGGAAAAAATGAAACTTAAAATCTAAAGGTGATAGGTCAATACCTGAATCAGTATCTTTTTTTGATTGTGTGCTGTAGTCGTAAAAATAGCCAGACTTGCCGTCCGCAGTAGATTCAATGGTCAGCCTACCACCCGAAGCGACTGCCTCAAACGCACCCGTAACAATCTCCTTTGCCTTTTCTGGAAACTTTTTACAGATATTACCAAACTCAGATATATGCAGACTTTGAAGAGTGCCGCCTCGGTATGATGTAGAAACCTTTATTGATGAACCGTTTGAGAAAACGTAGGAATTATCTTTGTCGCTTAGAGGAAGCGGAAGCTCGTAACCCACCGCATTAAGAACATACTTAACATCATCAGTTATATTTTGATAAGCGTACTTTATCTTGTTGCGATAAATATCTTTAGCCGAGTCAAGGTTATGACAAATGCAGCCAGCAGAGAAGTCACTAACAAATAAGCAGCTATCTAGGTTAGATATCATTTCAAAGGTAGTGAAGCCAAGCTGCCTAGCCTTTAAGATCAAGCTTCGATAATGCCGATCTAAGTAGAACTTTTCTTGCTCTTCGTTCGGAGAAAACAAGCACTTCTTACCATGCTTATCCTTGATGTAGTACATGGCATTAAGCCGAAACCACTTGTAAGTCATAGCATCGGCTATTTGCTCATCGCTTAGCTTTTCAGTGTTAGCAATGTACCAATTGGCCTGCTCGTGATTACTCCTTCGAACCATCTTTCAATCTTTCAGATAAAGGCTTGTCAACAGATAGGTCTATTTCTTGGTGAGACTTCTCACGCCACTTGTCTGGCTGCCTGTTCTTCAACCAAAATATCTGCGCTGTGGTATCGCCTAAATGGCGCTTCTTGGTAGTAGTCACCTTTGTTATACTGCCATTTTCTGCCTCTTCCTTGACTTCTTCATATTCAAACCCTAGCGCTCTATCGTATAATGATTTCTCAACCTCGGCATCACTAAATCGCTTACCATCCTTTAGGGACTCCATAAATCTAGGATGCTTGTTTTTCCATAAGTTTAACGTGGATACAGCAATACCGAAAAAGTCTGCTATCTCTTCGTCAATAAAGCCCTTTAAACATAGCTTTCTAGCCTGCTCTATATGCTCTTCTTTGAATAGCGTTTTTCTTCCTGCAGTCATCTAGCCCCCTAAGAACTAAAAGTTGCGACCCTAAGCCGCTATAGTGATTTGATTGGTATATAAAATGATCGGTTAAAAGTCTCTATTGCCGTGCTTACAGTGAATCGAACCTTAGCCCTTTTGCTTATAATGCCAGAATTGACCAAAATTGTCACATTCTGACCAGAAAAGGTAGTATCTGATATTGTTATGTCTGTACCTACTGCACTTGCAGCGGTTATAGCGTCAGCGCCAAGAAAAGATGACAGGTCTATATTGTACTTTGCAGTGTCAGCGCTATCTAGCGCATCCATCACTAAGCCGTCTACCCATTTAATTACTTTAGTCATCTTTTATCACCAGTGTGTCTCGCTCATCGAGCGATATATCTTCTTTGTCGTTAGCTGTTATGCCTTGCTTTTCTGCTAACTTAATCAAGTCTTTGCTGTCTAGCATTATATCATCTTTTACTAATAGTGATAAACTATGCCTTTTGGATACCTCCACCCCCATACTATCAGGCATTTTAATTTCTGGCCTATAATCAAATAACAATGACTGCCTTTGCCCAAAAAGCACCAAATCCCTTTGGTCTAGCTTTACCACGTCCCTGTCTGATAACTGTATCGCAGGACGCTCGCCCATGACAATATTGAATGACCTTATTGATGACGATAATTTATTAAAGCCATAGTATTGAGAGGCGTAATATCTGGACCGGTAATAACTAGACGAATAATAACCCATTAACTGCCATCTACCGTGATAGTTAGCCGCTGCCCGTCTTCGTCCGTATTCGCTACTATTCGATCTTTAGTGTCTTGCGCATCCCTAAACGAAACATCATTGCCTGACACCGAAACCTTGCCTGCTGCCTCAGCTCTTATCAATCGTAGAGCCTCGTCATAAGTCTCGCTACCCTCTACCGTATCCATAGAAGGATCGAACGTAGAATATCCATCTAACCTAACATCATCATCAAGCAATGGGTTTACCGGTATAGAATCAACCCTAGTCTTTATTGATTCATCCCTGTCTCGATCATCTTGAGTATATTCTTTATATGCCGCACCGATATTTATCTGGGAGCTGCCGACCGCAAAAATCTGATCATCTACCGCTGCAACTATTGCATCGACTCCCGCATTCAAACCTATTCCAAACAACCGCCAATTAGCACCTAGATAAAGCTGTCGGCCGCCCTGAACAATATCATCCCATTCAACAACTGAACCTTGCTGCGCGTGCCACGCCATCCCATCCTCTGTAATTAACGCGTTCTCGGCAGCATTAAATATATCTTGCGGGTGAGCCTTAACATCATTAATTGTTATTCTTGCCTCCGGCGTAACCAGATCAAATGAAACACTTACGGCTGGGTTAGTGGATAGCGAGTACATCACAGTGCCATCCCTAAAGGTATAGGGATTTAGGGATACAGATACAGGGATAGTTGCACCAGCAATTAATGTTAAATCGCCAACATCGGGCGTAAATCCTTCCCTGTCTACTGCATAGCGCCAACCGCTGCCAGCATTAGAGCCAGAGAAAACAATATCTTCATGCGAGCTGGTAGCCTGTGTATAACTTCTAGTCACGCCCAGATTATCTTCTACCCTAATGTAATCGCCAGCAAGCAGACCGCCATTAAAGGCAATTGTTATATCGGCCAACTCTTGCTTCCACCTATAGGTGGCATCAAATGTACAGCCTATAGATATTGTTTCGATTCGATATTCGCCTACCCCGCCACTTGTCTTTATGACCCTGTACTTTATGCGCAACCCTTCATCACTGTCATAGTCAGCAAGAGCGGCTCGTGAAGCCTCGAGATTAACTGCTGTCATGGCGACAAAAACACCGCTATAACTGCCCTCCTCTGTTCTCATATCATACGTGATAGAAAAAACACCGGTGTTATTACCGCCTACAGATACAGTATCGAAAGACTCAACTCCGCCTATATTGTTCGTCTCTATTTCTATCTCAGTAACAGTGTCCGCCAGATGGAATCGAGTATCAGTAAACAAATAGGCATCTGCAGTTCCAGATATGATCGAAGTGGCCGAGTCATTTGAGTCGTAATAAGGCTGTAAGCCAACATAACCAGAAGTACCTGCAGTATTGCTTCTTGTGGTGACAGATCGCGAATTTCTTCCTACGCTAGGGGTATTACCTTCAAGATAGACCACATCCCAGTTCATATTGATCGAGGCCTGATTTCCGCAGTCAACCTCATCTGGCATTATCACATTTCTTAAATCAACACCCACACCAGAATAAGTATTAAGGTCTCGGCCACCGGTATCAGATATAGTGCCATTTATAACCCAATCCTCACCAGTAAAAGAGGATATTTGGTTAACCTCAAGCAATCTAGCAGCGCTAAAGTCAGAAGGAGTAACCCAGTTCCTGATAGTCAGGTTCTCGCATCCGAAATTCCTTATCGGTCTCGATATCTCATTTTGAGACTCAGATCCGTAATGCACCATCTGGTTTATTGTCATATTCACGCTTTCCAAAGAAGCAAGAACAATACCGTACAGAACAGATTGACTTCGAAGGCTTCTAGTAGAATATGTGAGCTTCTCAATTACGCCGTTCGACTTATCGCCAAATGATAGCGCAACATCATCGCCCGTAAAGATGCGCAAGTGCTGTATTGTGGAGTTGTTTAAATTTAACCTAACCCTAGCAAATGTTGTGTTTCTTGGATTTCTAAAAATGGACGTAGCAGTTCCCACAAAATAAGACTGTGACTCGTCCTGCAGACATTCAGTCGATGACGCGCTATTAGAAACAAGCAGAATATTGTCCCACGTACCGCGAGAAAATTTAAATCGAGTATTAGCAGCGTCACCAACCACGACAAAGTTATCAACCACGCTAAAAGAAGCTAAAAGAAAAGTCGGAGGCCTGAAGAATGTCTTCAGCATCAAAAACACCTACCTCGTCAAACAAATACCTACCCCCAGCATTCCAATCTGGATTGCCGGAAATTAAAGATATCTGCCAATCTAGCGTACCGCCAGACGGGTTAAATGCTGCGTTGTTAGCTTTAATTTGAATGTTGGCGACTTTAATATCTACCCCTAGCGGAGGTATTGCGCCATTAACGCCATTACCAAATGTTATTTGACCACCAGAAAAAGAGCCTGTGGCTGTAGTGTCGTGTAAAAAAACCTTACCACGATCGTCCGTAAAGTCATCACTAATATCTGATACGTATGCCCAGCTTTCGGTTCCGGCCTTAACGTATGCAATCTCTTCATATCTTGAGCCTAAAGCATCAACCGGAAGATCAAAAACCTGACCAGCAGTGCCGTCACTTACGCCCAGCGTAATCCAGTCACCTCTCATGCGCCACGTTCCGCCTCCACAGCTGAAAAAAGAGCCGGAGTCCTGAAACGGGATAAATATGGGTGATGAGGTTGATGTGTTAACTACATCTACAGTTCTAGATAAATTGTTATTGAATATGCCGTCAAATATAATTGTTGATTCGGATATGGTGAGTTTAGCGTCCTGCTGCATATCTATTATATCGCCATTAGCAATACCTACGATATCTGCGTAATTGGTATCTGTCGATATGAAAAAAGTTGCCATATTTAACCGCCGATTACTTTAGCAATACTAGTTAATCCACTTACAGACAAGGCAACGGCGAGAACAGGAGTGGCTACCTTCATGACTGTCCACATTATTCCACTTTGTTTTATCTCAAGTGATAACACCCTTTTTTCAAAATCAGAACCCTCCCTTTTAACTTCTTTAACTTCTGATTTAAGCGACTCCAAATCCCTGTTAATCCTATCTGTAGCACCCTTTTGACTTTTTGCCTCAGCAACTTGACTGTTTATAGCTATGGACAATTCATGAAGAGAGCCTATTAGAGCATCCATTTTCTTGTCACTCTTACTATGCTTATCGTCAATCTTTTTGTCGATCTTTTCGTGCTTATCGTCAATCTTTTTGTGAAGGTCTTTTATGTCTTGCTGTGTGGCGGGTGATGTAGTCATAGCATATTCTTGCGATAATAATTGGCAGAGGCGCTAAGCTAGCGCATATAGTTATCAACTCTAAGTTTAATAGTAGATATTCTATCATAAGTCACCGAAACCACTAACACTATAAGACACCCGTACATTATAGGCATATAATACGGGTCAAAAAAACCGCTTATAATTATAGCGCCAAACTCATAAAGAGTGTTTTCGAAACCAAAAACAAAAAAAACAAATCCCCATAAGAAATAGGCTTTTCTGGACAAAAAAGACGAGTTACGCGCCAAAAAATAAAAAGCAAGTGAGACATACGAATATAATAGCATTAGCCAATTATAATAAATGACCTGAAAGGCATCATTTAATGATGTTATAGACCATAAAATCATAAGAAACTTAAAGGATAAACCTATTTCCTTTAGCTTGCTGGGTGCCAGGCACGACATAATAAGCACTGTAAACAGTGCTAATAATAATGACGATATCATTTCTTAACTGTTTTTCGTGACTTCTTTTTAGGTTTTGATGTGGCGGACATAACACTCTCCTTACTTTTTAAATGAGTTAAAATAATCGTCGACTTGCTTATTCATAAAATCAATCTGCTCTCGAAACTTATCAATGTAAGCCCTGTAAAGCTCTGCATCATCATTGCTGACACGTATATCTCTAACCGGTTGCTGTGTTACTTTTTGTAACATATAAGGCTCAGGCTTAATATAAACCAATCTTTCAGTGGTCGAGCAGCCAATAATACTAGCGGCTAACAGTAGTAAAATTATCTTTTTCATCAATCTTTCCTCTGTCCTTATCCGCATTGTTAACGGAATCAAAATTCTCAACCTCTAAAACCCTATCTTTCTGGACAGCGTTAAATCTTTCGCGCCTTACATCATGCTTCTTTTTTTCTTTCTCTATTTCAGCGTTTCTTTGTAGATTTTGAATTTCTTCAGATTTGCGCTTGTTTCGCTTCTTGAGTATTTTGATGTAAACAGCCATAGCCGCAACGATAAAAGCGAACCCCGCAGCTATTTTAGCCTTCATCACGCTAAACATTTTTATTCTCGTGCTTCATTGGTGCTGGAGATATTACCTTACTAGCCGCTAAATAAGCGATATACAAAGAACCAAGCGATTTAACTAAGCCCTCTATCTCTGTTACCGTTTCCGCAATACCATCTATATCTAGCAATCCTACCAATCCTAATAATGCTATCAATCCTGCTACTGCTAGTATTTGATACGTTCTATACCCTTTCATTACAGACCCTCTTTAATATTATGAAAAAATCTATAAATATTATAACACCTATTCAATAAACCCACATTGTTATATGTCCATCCGGCAATTCTGACCTATAACCAAGATGCACAAATGTTTTAGCAACACCTATAGAATTGCAACCTGCCTTAATTCCAGCATAAACTATATTCCCGCGCGTAGCGCCGTTGCACCTAATGTCAACTCCTTGGCCTTTCTGGTGATCTGCCGATTTTGTGCGGTGCACTTCGTTTGGGTGGTTAGGGCATCTGCCGCCAGAAGTTACAGCCCAAGGGTTGCCATCTATCTCCCGGGCTAGCTGAACCCTGTTTAGATGCTCCTGCCCTACGCTTCTTTTGTCACAATCAGCGTGGCCGCAAGTACACAAAAGCTTTGGGTCGCCTTTTGGGTTAAAGTCTTTGGTTCTTATCATAATTCAGCCTCTTAATTTTTTAAGATGTCGTGATCGCTTAAGGAATAATTTCTGAACCCTAGTGAGATAATCAATATCAAAGCTTCTAGGAAAATTATCGCATTCCAACCGCTCAACTCTATGCCTTCCAATTCTTTCTATTAACCTGATTCTGTAATCTACCACATTGCCAGAATTATATCTGTTGCACTTTACGCATTGCGCATGGATATTAAACAAGTTAAATCTCAAATGCCCAGCCGCCCCTCTACTTCGATAATGACCCGCATCAATAGTGCCGCCTGCTTTACTTTCTGGATAAGAGCCACAGCTTATGCAAGGCTTACCTTCATCCCTTAGCCTAACGTATGAATTTACCGCCGCTTGAGCCTTTTTAATCCAATCCCTAGCAGTTAGCAGCTTTTCTTTTTTCTGCCTAATATCGCGCTTAAATTCCTTTGTGCGCTTTACTTGCGATTTCTCTATGCCGTACTTAGATGCGTGATCAAAGTTGCAGAACGCCCCCAGTGGGACGCTTACCATCGTACTGACATCCCTGTACTCTTTGCAGTACCTGCACCGCTTTTTTGAGTTTGCCATTAGCTTTGGTTGTACTCTAGCTCTAGTATTAGATTTAGCTCATGTATTGCTTTTCTTATATCTTCTGCCCCATTCTTAGCTCGATGTCTGCATACTCGCTTTATCACGCAGCCCTCTAAAAACTGCATCTTATTTTCTTGTATAAATTCTATTGGCTGTATCTTCATGTTCTTGTAATGGTCGCCACCCTCTTGCATATCAAGACTGCTCATTTCTCACCCCTGTTTTTTGTTGGCCAATCTGGCGCTACCAACCCAAACCTTTCAGCCATAAATTTACTTAACACCTGCTGCACTTTTTGCGGGTCTACCGTACTTTGATCTTTCGTAGAATCTTTACCCTCAATAGCTTTTAGCACCGGCTTGTAAAACATATGCTTAAATGTGTCTTTGGTGTGCCAGACGCTAAACCCTTCTCTCATTGCGTTTGATGCGTTTTTCATGTCTATGCCAGCATCATTAAGTAGATCGGCACATTGGCCGCACCAGATATGCAAGGCACTAAACTGAGGGCTGCTTATCCCATGCTTAATACTGTAAGAGCTATAACCGTACTTTTCAAAATCACGATCAATTTGCTCATGCAATGCTTTTTTCGTTTGCTCACTATCTACAATATGAGTTATAGACATTAATTGACACCAACGATAACGCCATGTTTATTACAACTTACCTTGCCCATCTTATCTAGGGCAAAGAGGTATTGACCTAGCTTTTTCGCGCTCATCGAAAGCTCTGAACATATTCTTCTTCTATTGGGAACTTTACCATTGGCATCAATATAGACCTTTAGAAAAGAATAAATCTTTTTCATGTCTCCGCTAAGCTCATGGTCTTTTGGCTCATCAAATGCTGGCTCTTCTTTTATTTTTCCGCCGCTTAAAAGAAAAGCGCTTATCTGATCTTCTATTTTAGACCGCTCAATATTCTGCAATGTATTATGTGGTATTGCCATTGTTTTTACCTTGACGCGATTAAACACGTCTATTTATGTAAGCCATTGATTATTACTGTATTTGTTAAAATGATTTTGTAATTATACGTCAAGGTGAAATAAAATAACGACGTATAATTACAGTGTTATCTTGCAAATCCAATCCCAATGCTAATGGGGAGTATAACCACCCTTAAAGCGGTTTTTTTGCCATTTGAAAAAGTGCCTATATGGAAAAAATAAGTATCGCCATCTTTAGCCCAAATAAATGATTTCGCAAAATCAACCAGTATAACAATCCGCCAAAAACTTAAATCAAATCTCATAATCTATTTTCTCACTTTTCAAGATAACAACTTAATCGTTCTGACCGTCTACGCTTCGCTTCGTCGGCGGTACATTAATAGGTTATGTGTCTTCACCGATTGCATTAATATCTCCTACTAATCTTCCTGTCTTCCAATCTCCGATGTTAGCCCCAAAAAAAAGAGTGCCTTCAGGAGCCTTTTCAATTTCACCAGTAAGAAAAAGCATTGCGGAATGACTGCAAATTAATTGCTTTTCTTGCCAGCATTCCCTACGCATCGTAGATGGATTATCATATGTACAGGTACTCATAAATCACCCGCCCCACGTTAGGCTTATATTGCTGCCAATCCAAAGGAAAAATTCTATAACTCCCCATCCAATTAATCCAATTATTACAATCATTGTTGGTAACAACCCTTTTAAATCTGGTGCGCCCATTTTATCATCTCCAAATTATTTAATTAAAAAAAACACATAACAAAGCCAACCAAAGCGGACTCCGCTACGCTACGCCGTTGTTGGCGAAGGTTATAAATCTTTGTATTGATCCATAATTGCATTGCTTGCATTTTGGCAAGTTCGTAGACTTGCCTTTAAATCAATAATAGCTCCTTGCATATCTGTATAATCCTCTATCAACTCTTTAACAAGGTTCGCAGAAATAGTCATATTTTGCATAGGATTTGAAATCGCCTCCCTGTATGCAGACTCTATGCCTGTTATTTTCTTCATCTTTATATCCAGATTTATAACAACGTAATCTAAATTATTTACACCAATGGATCGCAACTTATTGATGGTATTGAACTTTTAATAAACTATTAAGCCCTACTATCTACATTATTAATTCATCTTAACTACAGCATCAGATTAGAACGGGACATCAAGACTGTCATCGAATGAATCAACTGCTGCATATGTGGGATTTGTCTGGTTGCCGCCTTGGTGTCCTCTGTAATCTGGTGCGGCCTGCTTGGAAGGGTTGCCGCTATCCCCTTGGTGAACACCGCGATCCGCAGCGTTTTCAGTCGTCCCAGCTCGACCACCAAGCATTTGCATTTCACTACCCACAATCTCGGTAGTGTAACGATCTTGGCCACTTTGATCCTTCCATTTACGAGTACGTAAAGAACCTTCTACATAGACTTGCGAACCCTTTTTAAGGTATTCACCTGCTATTTCGGCTAAGCGATTGAAGAATACGATGCGATGCCATTCGGTACGCTCTTGTGGTTGACCGGTTTGCTTATCTTTCCAGCTCTCGGATGTTGCCACGCTAATATTGGTGACTGCGCCACCTGATGGTAGGTATTTAGTAATCGGATCATCTCCAAGATTACCCACTAAAATTACTTTGTTAATTCCACGCGCCATATCAAACCTCATATCTATTATATTTAACATCTGTAATTAAGTCGGTGCATACACCATATTTTTTAGCTACCTCTTTAACAGTGACTCCACCTCTTCCGTTCTTAGCTGCGAATTTCAATAGCCTTATTTCTTTAACGTCATTCTCGCTTAAAGACTTTTTTCTATTAAGATTCAACAGAGACTTTTTTCTTAACCTTCCTTTTCTTGAGCAATCCTTCATATTATCTTTCTGTGTCCCAATAAAAAGGTGGTCTGGGTTTGAGCAAATGGGGTTGTCGCACTTATGGCAAATATAAAACCCTTCGGGAATCTTGCCAAAATACTTCTCATAGCTCACTCTGTGAAGCTTTTCTGGCGAGTATTTAGAACCCATCCTGTTGCTTAATGTTCCGTACCCATGACCATCAACTGATCCAGACCAACCCCAACAACCATCTGTTTTTAAAACCCTCCGATCCATTCTTTCAAAAATACACGTAAATCTTTCTTTGCTTGAGTTATTGCACTTTATTCCGCAATACAATCTAGATGCCCACTGTTTATTTGATTCACTTCTTTTTTCAATAAAAGAAACTCCACAAGTTAAGCAATATTTTGATCTTAGTTTAATAGTCATAGATATACCCCTTAGCGCGTATATCTAATATATCACACTTTTCTTAAAATAATGTAAGCATATTACTTATCACCTTTTTTATTTGTTTTTAATTCGCGCATTTTTTCTTCACGCGCCTCTTTCTTTATTCTGCGAAGCTTTTTGATTCTGCATCCAGCACTACAAACATCCGCATCAACCCGCGCATTTTTTCTAGGCTTTTTACACTCTGGGCATATAAAGTCTTTTGGCATATCGCCTCCCAATCATTAAACATATTGTAACGCATATCTGTTACGCGTTACAATCATTTGTAGCTTTTATTTATCTAATATTTTAGATTGTATTTGCATATAAAAATCAGCTTTTATCTTCTTCGCTATTTCGATTCTTTCGGATAATATTTTTATGAAATCCTCATCGCGAGCAATAACAATGTAACCAAAAGAGAGTCTTGAATCTTTGGCAAATGGATTGTAGTTTGCAAAATACCATTTGTTTGCCCCGGTAACTAACATCGCTGTTTGAATCTGCACAAAGTGATCGAAATTCTCACGTTTTAAATCTGCGTTATCTTTTATAAGCATATTTTTAGAATGCTCTAAAGGGCTTTTACATTTAACTTCTGCGCCCGTTTCAACCAAGTCTAGATCGTCAATCACTAAACCATCGGGAGTTACACCTACGCCGTCTGCATGGATATGCACTTGTTCGTCGTCAATATTAACAAAAGTAAGTCCCGTTGCTTCTGCAAGTAAACGCATACATTCGCTTTCTCTCTCTTCACCGTTTCTAGTGTGCGCAGTGCTAAAGTTAAGGCTGGGATCAGGTTCAAAGAACTCCTCTATGGCCTTCTCTTTCGCGTAAGTGACCAACCCCTCCGGCGGCTTTTCGTGCTGTATTACTTTCCACGTTTTATCTAATAAATCGCCCGTTACTCTGCAGCTTGCAAACTCTTTAACAAGGCCAACTAATGGCTTTTTGTCCATGCAGCCCATCAATGAGTAAAGCTCATCAAATTCTTCATAGTCGCGGCTTGGCAACGACTTATCCCAACCTGCCATTAACCGGTGATTTTCCGAAGCGGTAAAGTTACCCGCGCGATCTAAAAGTATTTTTTCGCTTAGCATTACTCTTGCTCCTGTGCTACTTCGCCGTTGATTGGCTCAGATTTTGTCAATGTCATTACATCCTCAAGCTGTTTTGAGGTTAACGTAAAACTGTTTGAAAGCTGTGTAATAATTGCCATTGCACGCTTTTCACCGCTTTCAACCAGCTTTTTCCATTTTGGAAAGTTCTCATTAAATCGTTCTTGAGAATATTCATTTGCACTGGCTGGCGTTTGCTGCTGCGCCATAGATTCCGTAGTGTTTACTATTTGGATAGCATCTTGAAGCTGTGAAGCCTTAGATATATCAATAGGGAACTTTGACAGCACCTGCTTGATTGCTTTTGCCGCAAACATTTGTTCAGCCCAATTATTGTGAGGGCTATGACTTGAATTGATGCTAGGAGATTTTCCTATAATTTTATGAATCATATCAGCAGGAACGAAAGCATGAGTTTTGTTTTTTGTCTCATTATCAAGAATGGAAACAATCACGCCGGTTAAATGCTCTTTTGCCCATTTATCATCCGATCCTTTGCGTTGCGAAAAGCTAGGGTTAAATATCATCTCACTATCAAAACCAAATCCCTGTTGGCTGAATTCGTCGCAATCATAAACAACATCAGACAATACCGAGTAACCAGCACGCTTTGCCAATACTTGCCAACCTTTATAGCCGCAATCAAAGGTCGCCACGCCGCCATACTTAACGACATAGCCTTGGCCTGCCTCAAGCGGTAAGTCCAGCGTAAGAGCTTGTATTCCACACCGTATGATTGATTCAGGCGTGCAGCTATCAAGCATCTTGCTTAAGCTTATTTTTAGTATGCGCGTTTTAAACGCTTCCATCTGCTGCGGGTTATCCCCTAAAAGACCCTTAAGCTGGTTTTGAATAGCCTCTATCTCAAAAGCATCCATCACTTTTGTTTCTCTAACTGCTAGTGCTGTACTCATCGTGTCACCCCCATTATTTTCATAAATTCGTCATCGCTTAAATCACTAAAAGACGGCTTAGGGTTGCAAACCGTATAAGCCTTATCAATGATTGTTTTTCTGCCGCTAATCATTTTAATCTCAGGCTCTATCACTCTTGCGTTATCGTTCTTTGTTGCCATATTCATATTAAACTCCCCAAGTATTCCCCAAAATAAAAAACAAAAAGACACGCTATTACTGCAGCTGCGCCCCATAAAAATGGCTCTACACCTAATCTCATCGCTTGCCCCTTGTTCGCTTTAGTATTTCCATAACCTCTTCGTACTCTCCAAGCTCCAAATCACAATCTACGCCATCAATGTTTAATGTAAGACTGGCTTTCTCTATACTAGATAGATCAAAAAGGTAGTGATCTTGAGTTCTAGTCTTTATAAAAAATGCAGTAGTCTCGTTCTTCTCGTTAGCCTCTACATACTCAAAAAAACCATGCTCAAATTCGTATTTGGGATTTTTTATTGTAAATAAATCGCCCATAACCATATCGCCTATGCGCAGGGGCTTTTGATGCTCGTAAGCTGCACGACTAAAGCCCATACCTATTACATCTTTATCATCCATACTATTCTCCCAATACTGTTGTTGGTGTTAGATTAACCGTATATGTCGCATCTTGGTAAATATCGACATCACTTTGGTTTTCGTTTGACTCGGAAGCAAACACTATGTGGCCATTGCCATACTTCATACTAGAAACGTGCATTCCGGTTTGATCAGCAATATGATCCACCACCTGATCTAGTGTACCCACCAGCGATTCGTCGTAACCTTCTGTTTGATAAATAGTCATATTGCTCACCTGTTTATGTATTTGATGAGCTAATATTAACGGTGAGGCGTTACACTGTCAACCTATTTATTATATTTATTTTTAATTGCATTAAATTAATACATAAAAATATATTGACATTAAAACATTAAGCAATTAATATGATCGCAAATGGAGAATTCAATGAATATTAAAAAAGCACTAAGAGTAAATCTAGCAAGGCTAAACATGACACAGTCAGAATTGGCAGAAAAGTCAGGCATAACAGAACAAACGCTTTCGAAAATGAACAAAGATAATGAAGCAAGCACAAAAATATTGCGAAAAATATGTATGACGCTAGACATTACAATGTGGCAATTTATAAAAGATGGGTACGAGTAAGAGTTATGCGGCTTTGCTGGATTTAAGTTGGCGTTATACGCTGAGTAAGGTAGATATCTAGCAAGGCCGCACCAAAAAAGCAGTTTAACCGTCTGCTATAAAATGGTCGTTATATGTAGTTAAAACGAGGCAGGTTATGACGGGTAATATTATAAGATTAGGAGATAAAACGGGTAATGCGGAAATGCAAGACCCCGTTGAGCTTTTAAAGGATGCAATAAAAGAATATGAAGAAGGTGGGTATTTTGAAGGTAGAGAGAAACTGCTAATTCTTTCTCTAGATGATAAGGAAGGCGAATACAGCGTTAGTTTTATGCAGGCTGGAATGAAGATGAGCCAATGCGTAAGTCTTTGTGAGGTATCAAAAGCGATATTTCTAAAGAAAATGAATTACATATAACCTATGCAAAAACCGCGCAGCAACGCGGAGTCGGATTTGTTGCTGTTGTTATAAACCTAGAAGGAGTTGAATGTATGTGCAAAGAAGTTAAAGAGTTATGTATTAAAAGAAGCCAGCTTGAGATGCAGCTTGAGAGAAATGAGGAGAAAGGTGGTGAGTGCATCACTTTAACAAAAGGAGAGTGTGAAGAGCTTTTTGAAGTGATGAAATCTGCTGAGGAGCAACTGGAAAACTGGTTTGGTCATGGTTTATAACCTTGCATTAAGCGAGGCAAGGAGCAACGCGACGCAGCTCCGATTGAATGCGTTGTTAGTGTGATTATTAGAGGGTGTTGAAGTGAACAATAACTTAGTAAAAATTGTTGCGGGTAATGGTGGTCATTACAGTATAAGCGAGGCTATTGAGCCGATGAATTTCCTTAAAGCTTGCTTTCCAGACGATCAAGCCAATGAAATGAACTTGTGTTTTTTCTCAACTTCTGGAGTGCATGGCAGCTATCGTACTATTGAAGAAGAAGAGAAAGAGAATTTAGGTGGAATCACTTTTTTAGTTGTTCAGCCGAGAATAGTGGCAATGACTTACGGCGTAGTCCATCCCAAAACACCCGCCGAGTTTGAATTTTTAAAAAAGCTAAGAGAATCATCGAAAAGTGCAGTGATTGATGATATTGGTTAAGCACACTAACCTATTACTAAGTTGTTGGCGTGTAGCGTCAGCGTAACGACAATCAAATTGAGTACGTTGTTATGAGTAAGATGCACTATCAAAACACCGATGTTGATTACAGAAAACAAGGTCAAACGGAATACGAATATAGGCACTCTACGGCTTGCGGATATGTAAGGGATAACGTTACTAGAAATGGTGATAGTGTTGACTGCAAGCTTTGCTTAAACAGTGTTCACATGGTTAATTATCACGCGATAAACAAAACTTTTACGGATTCGCAGGGCAGCTACTAAGCTCATAACACTGTAATTATACGTCGTTATTTTGCGTCAGTTTGACGTATATCCACGGGTAAAGATATGCAAGCTATTGATATTAAAAGTTAAATTTAGATTGACGTGTTTTATTGCGTCGATTATTTAAAATACCCTCCTTTTGGCTGCTTAATCGCGGCCTTTTTTATTTTTGATTTATTTTAATAAACCTGTTGACCTGTTCAGCTAGACAGGTATAATAAATTCATCAACTAGAGAAACGGAGCAAATAACATGAAAGATTTTAAAGTTACAGTAAAAGGCGAAAGCGGATCATTAAGCTACGAAGTTAGAAAAACTCTAAAAGGTGCGCAAGGATTTGGTAAGCGTCTAGCTAATGAAGCA
>Ga0206129_10003089_pt1 | contig 19592 bp, 14 predicted proteins | sample Helgoland_Spring_8_FD_148616 | JGI IMG/M metagenome (GOLD analysis project Ga0206129, IMG submission 148616) | Pelagic subsurface seawater microbial communities from Kabeltonne, Helgoland, North Sea - Helgoland_Spring_Bloom_20160502_2 | ecosystem: Environmental > Aquatic > Marine > Epipelagic ...
ATGTTACCATCTCCATCATGGACGGTACGGTCATGGTCAACAACGCTACGGTTACGATGGCTGATATCACCACCGACAACGGTGTGGTGCACGTCATCGATGCTGTTTTGATGCCACCAACCCCAGAAGTGACCCCTACGGTTGCTGAAATCATTGCGGACAGTGAAGTACATACCGTGCTTGCCGCTGTATTGGACAGCACCAACCTCGACGAAGCGTTGGCTGGAACCGGACCCTTTACGGTGTTTGCTCCAACAGATGCTGCATTTGATGCACTCGGCCCAACAGTCATCCTGGAACTGTTGACCAACAATACTGCCCTGACCAATGTGTTGACATACCACGTTGCAGGAGACAGCTTGACTTCTGCCGACCTTTCTGACGGACAGAACATCACCACCCTCTTTGGCGAAGATGTGACGGTCACCATCGATGGTGATATGGTCATGATCAACGACGCTACGGTCATTCTTGCAGACCTCATCGGTTCCAATGGTGTGGTGCATGTCATTGACGCCGTTTTGCTCCCCCCCCCAACCACACCTGCTACTGTGGTGGACATCATCGTGAACAGCCCTTCACACAATGTCCTCGAAGCAGCTGTTGGCGCAGCTGGACTGGTCGAGGCCTTGCAAGGCGAAGGTCCCTTCACCGTTTTTGCACCTACGGACGAGGCTTTCGCTGCTTTGCCAGCGGGTGTGATCGACGACCTGTTGGCTGACCCCACCGGAGCGTTGACTGACATCCTCACCTACCACGTGGTTGCAGGAGTAGCGGCATTGAGCACGGACCTTTCTGACGGACAAACCATTGCAACTTTGCAAGGCGGTGACGTCACCATCACAATCGATGGCATGATGGTCATGGTCAATGATGCGACTGTCATCATTGCAGACTTGGTGGCCGACAACGGTGTGGTGCATGTCATCGACGCCGTATTGAGCCTGCCTTCAAACGTCAACCAATTGGAATTGGGCAGCCTCTTTGAGGTGTATCCAAACCCTACCACTGACGCGCTGCGTTGGGGCAATGTCCAAGTGGACCGCTTGCAGGTATTGGATGCCAATGGCCGGACTTGCTTCGAGACCACCAATCCAGGCGGAATGCTTGACATGAGCAACTTTGAGAGCGGCCGCTACATGGTCGTCATCGAAGCTGACGGACAGCGTGCCGTGAAGGCCGTGATCAAGCAGTAATAGAAACGTATCTAGCCCCTTTGGGCTGAATGATTTTCAGACAAGGCCGTCCCATTGGGGCGGCCTTGTTGCTTTTACTTCACCAAGAACCAAGCATTGAGCAGGTCTTCACGGTTGTAACGCATGGTTTCTCCCGTGTTCTGGTCGATGACATCAAAACCAGCGGCCATGCAGATGGCCTGGCCTGCTGCCGTGTCCCATTCCATGGTGGGAGCGAAGCGGGGATAGCAATCGGCCTTTCCTTCGGCCACCATACACAGCTTTAGGGATGACCCTTTTGAGATCAGGGCCACGTCCCCGTGTTCCTTGCGGAGTTCAGCAATGAACTCTTCTGTTTCTGCCGACATGTGGGACCTGCTCGCCACCGCGGTATATGGACGGCTGCTTGTATCCACAGGAATGGATGAGGCACCTTCCATCGCCTTCTGTGCATCTGGAGCGCCATCGGCAGGGCACATCGCTTTCACGGCGCCTTCTCCCGCTGTGCCGACGTACAATTCTCCAGAAACAGGCACATAAATGACGCCCAGCACGGGAACACCGTCGCGTACCAATGCGATGTTGACGGTAAACTCCCCATTGCGCTTGATGAACTCCTTGGTACCGTCAATGGGGTCTACGATCCACAACTCGCGCCACTCGCCGCGCTCCTCAAATGGGATGTCGCGGCCTTCCTCGGACAACACGGGAATGCTGGTTGGAATCAGGTGCTGCATGATCACGTCATGCGAGGCTAAATCGGCCCGCGTGAGGGGCGAGTCATCCCCCTTGACGGTCACATCAAAATTTCCACTGTGGTAGATTTCAAGGATCGCCTGTCCGGCTTCAATGGCCGCATTTACTGCGGTGTTCTTGTATGCCTGCATGCTGCGAATGTACCGCGATTGGCGTGGCCAAGGAGCTCAGTCAGGCCCATCCTCGAGCCCTGCGTAGAGCTCGACCAATGGAACCACCTCTTTGGCCCATGACAAATCTTGGGCTGCCTGCGTCAATCCAGATTGAAATTGGGCCGTCCCATCTGCTTTGAGGTTGAGCAATGCCTTGCGCCATCCTGGGGCGTCATCCTGCGCAACGATGCTTCCCACGCCAAAAGACTCAATGAGGGCGCGGCAATCTGGCAGGTCATTGGACAACACCGGAACCCCTGCAAGGATGTACTCGAACAGCTTGTTGGGCAAGCAAAACAAATAGGACAGGCAAGTGGGCTTGACCGAAACCAAGCCTACATCCGCACTCAGGGTGTGGTCCAGCACCTCCTCGTACGAAACAGCGGGATGCACATGCACATGCGCGTGACGGCTGGCCGCATCGTCTACCAAAGATTGAAGTGGTCCGTAGCCCATGAAGACCAGGTGGATGCCTTGGTCTTCTAACCCCTCCATGGCTGCTACTGCTGTTTCCAATCCACGGTTGTAGCTGAAAGCCCCTTGGTACAGGGCAATGAAGTCGCCTTCAGGGATGTCAAAACGCTGCCTGAAACGGTTGGGCTTGGGCTCTGCGCCAAGGGTCACTGCAGGGGTCGGTATGTTGCGTACCAGCAGCCCATTCGGCATGCCATAGGTGCTGTAGCGTTCCTGGTAAGCGGCGGCGATGGAAGGACTCACAGTGATGACGGCCGCTGCCCTGCGGATCATCCTGCGCTCCAACCAGCCGACGAGCTTGCGTTCCAATTTGGACTTTGCATTCCGCTCAGATTCAAATTCGTGGCAGTCATAAACCAAATGAAGCCGTGGGTTGAGGCGCTGTGCGCACCAGCCCAAGACGAAAGCTTCGATGTCATTGCAATGCCACGCGTCTGCATCGCGCCATTTCCAGACGACCCTCCAGGCCAATTCTGCCATTTTGAGGATGCCGAAAAACGTACCCCGTGGCAAAGCCGCCGTGGAAACTTTGACCCTGTTGACGCGCCAACCATTGCGGCGCTCCTCCCGATCCAAACCTTCTTTGTGCAAAGCCACGACAGTGACCTCATGGCCCTCGGCAGACAGGCTTTCTGTGATTTTCAATACCCGGTTGTCCCGGGTAAAATCATTGAGCACAACGTTAGCGATCCGCATTTCCGTGGGTCATGACCGCAAAGATGAGAACGGACACATTGACCAAGTAGTAGACGCATTTGGCCCAAACGATGCCCACCAAAGCCCCCCATTCACCACCTCCAAACCACTCTGGGTGCGTGGTCCCCAACCACCAACCCACTCCCACCATCAAGAGGTGCAAAGCGTCCAAGGCTGTAATCCAACGGGGACGCTGGACGCGGTGAAACATGGAACCCAGCCCTGCCGAAATAAAGTTCAGCACAAACCAAGGGACGAGGACCCGCACCACCTCCATGGCACCAAACCACTCCGCACCGAAAAGCCAAGCTGTCGTGTTGTCCGGGGCCAACTGAACGGAGACCCACACCATCATGGCGATGGCAAAAAACACCCCCAATGCCTGCCAGAATAAACGCCGCAATGGCGCCCCATCCTCGAGGTCTGTGGCCGACTTGAACAAAACGGGAGCCGCGGAGGCTGCCAACATGGACAGCGGCTGCATGACCATGCGCCGGGCCAAGCCCAAGGTGCCGAGCAACACTGGCCCCAATGCCACCCCCAGCAACAACACATGCAGCCATTGGGCCGTCCTGTTCATGGCACTTCCAGCAAGCACCCAAGTCGGATAGTCCCGGTATTCCGCCACTGCGCCTTGGCGGCTTTGATTCGAGGACCACGCGCCGCGAATCAAACCTGAGAGTCCGCGGCGCATGACCGCCCAACGCAACACCAATCCAGCCCCTGAACCCCAAACCAGTCCCGTAGACGAAAGAAAACCAGACATACCCAACTTGGCGCTTTCTGCGGCGGCCGGCCCCAAGGCATTCGCAGCGGCGACCCATCCCGCCTCTTTTTGACGGTGACGCCAGTACTCCAAAAGACGGGTGTGGGCGGCAATCCCCGCGAATAAGGGAAGCACGTATGCCAAGGTGACCCACCCCTCCAGCCCATATGCATCTGCCACCCAATGGGCCGTCAGGACGGACACCACATATACGGCCATGATGGTCAGGCCCACGGCGCGCTGTCCCGCACTAAACAATGCCCTGGCCTCATCCTCACCCTTGGGCAGCATCAAGGCCTGTTCAAACTTTCCTGTTCCCAAGACCGCGGCAATACCGGTGACCAAGGCGAACATTTCCAAATGCGCAAAAGCCTCAGGACCATACAAACGGGTCAAGATGAAGGCCGACAAAATCGCCAACAACTGCCCTGTAACGGAGCCACCTAGCAAGGTTGCCATCCGTCGAATCATCTCTTTGAGTGGTCCGTTTGATTCACGAGAAGCCAAGGTACACCTGCCCCGCGCTTGGGAAGATGGAGGGCCGGACGCAATTCAAAAAGTCCTCTTGCCATTCTTCGGCTTGTCGGACCCCATCAGAGCCAACCTCAGCCTGTTTTGAATCTGCTGCGATGGACCGCGATTAAGCCGATCGCTTCCTGCGAGAAATGGGGCGAATGACCTCGCCGTTGGGCAATTCAAGCGGCTCATCCGCGTTAAAAAAATGGGCCTTGATTTCCTCGGCATTCAATGTAGGACGCGCCTCCAGAATGCAGGAAATGTCATCACAGGTTACGCACGGGGTGCCCGCGGCATCCAAGATGATGTACCCCATTCCCACCTTGCGGTCTTCCATCCGCTCCTCGTATGAACGGGGTTGTACATAGACGGCATCTCGGGTCTGTCGAAGCTCATTGAGGGACCTGTTCTTCATGCGGGTAGGGTTAATTCCCGGACAAGTTAATCAACAACTCACACGTTATCAACGACTTAATCGTGTACACTGTACACCGTTTTTTCGCAACACTCTTGGAATCATCATATTGCGCACCACAACCTTGCACCCCATGAAAGCGATCAACCTCCATCAAAAATTCGGATTGTTTGAAGACCAGTGGAGCCCGAAAATCATCGCCCAACTCAATGGCCAAGACGTGAAACTCGCCAAAATCGAAGGTTCCTTTGTGTGGCATGCACACGAAGAACAAGACGAACTGTTCCATGTGATCCGCGGCAGAATGACCATGGAATTTCGAGACCGATCTGTGGAGGTGGAGCCTGGCGAAATCATCGTGGTGCCAAGGGGGGTCGAGCACAGACCCGTTGCCCAAGAAGAGGTTTGGATTTTGCTATTCGAGCCCCATGATACCGCACACACAGGAGGGGTTGAAGACCCCAGAGCTGTGGACCATTTCCCGCACATCTGAGCGTTCAGAGCCGAAGGTTTACGGCAGTTGTGGTTCCGGCCACTCAAGGCTGTGTCATAACCCGGTTTTTCGACGTTAGTCGTGTTTGACCTTGACGTCTTCCCCAAACATCTGCTTCAACTGCCCGACCGTGTCCGGATGAATGGGGTTGCCTTTGATGTCCACAGTCTTAAGTTGGGTGCATTGCGTCAACGATGCCGGTAGCCCCGTCAAATCGTTCTTGTTCACGAAGAGTTTCTTTAGACCAGTCAGATTGCCCAGACTTTTCGGCAAGTCCTCAAGGTCGTTGCGCGAAGCCACGAGGGTCTGCAATGCGGCCAAGCGGTCGATTTCTTCTGGGAGCGCCCCGAATTTCATGCCACTGATATCGAGGTAAACCAAGTTGGGTATCGCCAGAATTTCTTCAGGGAAATCTTCTCCTACCAAATCGGGATCGGTCAATGGGTTCAGACGCAGCATCATGCCCCCGATGGTTTGCTCTAGGCGGGCTCCCAATCGCTGCTCCATCGTCACCTCACTGGCTGTTGCTGCTGCATCCTCTGGACTGCCGGCCACAGCCACTGCAGACCACGCCGAAATATCCCTACCTATGGCCTCATAGCGGTCTTCAGGTTGGATCATTCGTACATCCTTGTTTTCCGATCGTTTGCCGATGACATTTTTGAAGTCCGGGGCCTTCTCGCGTTCGGCATCCACCGCGATCTCGAAATCTCCGTTGGCCTCTAGCGCTCGGCGGCGCTTCATGAGGCGATCTTGAAGCCCTTCCAGCATGACAAACTCCTCACCTCCGGGAAGGACCAGCGCTCGGGCATCCGAAATCGCCTCGGCACATTGCGTGAACTCCCCCCGGTAGAGGTGGGCCTGGGCGAGGTTCAAATGCAATCCTAAGGCAAGTCCGCGGGTCACCTTGGCTTTTTTGTCTGTGAAATCCACCTTCACCGCCCATTCCTGCCAAGTCTTAATGGGGCTGGAAAGTCCTTCGAAATAGCCGTTTTCAAGCGACTCCATGGCCACCTCGCGGGCCGCATCCAATTCGCTGTAATCGTGCTTTCCCCGCCCAGAATAGACCAAAAAATCAACCTTGCCTTCAAGAAAAAAGAGCCGGGTCTCGAGTTCATTGATCACATGGCTCAATTGCAGCAAAACCGCCTTGCGCCGGAAGAACCGCGACCCTTCTTCAGAATCCAGCCCCTCATTCAAAGCGTCTTCACTGTCAAACTTCAAAGTGCCTTTGGAGTAGGAAAAACTGCCCTTGCTCGAACTCCTGGTCGAGATTTTTTCATTGCCGTAGCGCACTTGCAGTGGCCGGTCGACTTCAAATGCATCCCACACCTCGCCCTCTGGAGATGCAATCCTGATCCGCATGGGCAATCGGCAGGGCACGTTCGCCCAATAGGTTTTCACCTCGCCATCTGACGACTTGACCATTTCTGATGAGACCATGGGAATGCCCTGTTTTTCTGGTCCAATGGCCACGTCCACCATGATGCTGGGTCCTACATCCACCACCTCCGCCTTGGACCCCAAAGTGAAGTACTTCATGCCACTGATCCGCTCTCCGCTCGACTTCAGAAGGTCCATATTCCCGCCATACCTGCGCAAGTCTTCCAGATTGAAATAATGGTCTTCTGCAAACAGATTGAAAGCAATCCGAGACACCTGTTCAGCAGGCACGGTAGGGAACTCCACCACCTCAATCTTGGTCTTCTTTTGGCTCCATTTCTGGGCGAACATGGGCGACAGAAACACGAAAGCAGAACCGAGGAGGAGGGAAATTCTGAGGATCATTCTAAAGTGCTGTTTGTCACAGCAAGGTCATGGAACAAAACTTGAAAGGTGCACCTTTGCTGAGAGGTTACCCACATGGAAACACTGAAGACCCTTGGAATTGCCGGCTTTCTGTTCTTTTTGATCAAAGGGCTGCTCTGGCTGCTTTTGCTGGTACTTGTCGCCAAGGGCGTGGTATCCAAAGAGCGGGTGGAACGTTTCAAAAAGCGCCTGCAGGGCCCTTTTAAGCGCCGCTGATTTCAGATCATTTTCCGGCCAGCCTTCATGCTGCCTTTTTCTTTTCGCCGTATATTATACTGGTTTTTGACTCCAGTACCCCCCAACTTTGGCCACCCCATCTGAAGCTCCTACTGATGTGCTTCCAATTAGCACCGGCGCGCTTTACAGTGAATGGCCGCAGTGGGCCTTGTTTTTCTTTCTCACACTGGCCATCAGCTTTGGCGCATTCGGTGACGCCCTCGACAACCACTGGACCACGGGATGGCTCTTGTTGAGCGCTGCAACGCTCGGACTGGCATTCTCGGATTGCATACGCTTGGTACACCCTCAACTCTGGGCCATGGGCCTGGGCATCCTGGTCATACAAGCCTGGCGCGGTGGCCATTGCCAGTGGGAAGTCTTGGCCCAACTGGGGTGGATTTGGACCTGGATTTGGACCGTTCCAAATCCCCAGAAATTCAACTGGTGGCGTGGGGCAAAAGCCCTGCCCCTGTTCGCATTGACCATTGGATCCGTGATGTTGATGCATGCCATGGGGGCCATGATGAAAGGGGAATGGGGTCACGGCGCATCCTACGAAATGTCGATCCCGTGGGCACACCGCAACATTGCTGTTGAATCGCTCTTTCTGATGTCTGTCATTGGAGGCCACTTTTCCAAAAAAAGATGGCTTTGGTGGTGGGGATTCATCACTGTTTTGGGGTTGGTGTACCAGGTCCGCAGCGTGCTTCTGGGGTCTGGGGTATGGATGCTGTGCGCCTTGTGGATGTCTAACCTTGGTACCAAGTGGATCAAACGGGGGTTTCTCATCGCCTGTGGCCTCTTTGCGTCCGTTCAAGTGGTGTGGAACCTTCTTCCATCCGAAATGCGTGTCCGGGAATTCGCAAAAATGCCGGATATCGTCAAGGCATTGGACGTCACTTACAACCTAAAAGCTGCCGAAAGCTCTTCCATCCGACTGAACCTGTGGTCCTGGACTTGGGACCACCTGCAAGTACAAGGTGCTGGTCTCGGTGCGTGGCGCAACGACGCCGAAGGCTGGGTCAACCTGGCCGTTGGCCGCTGCGGAGAAGCCTTGCACAGGGCCCACTCAGAATTTCTGCAATGGGCGTACGAGATTGGATGGCTCCCTTTGCTCATTTTGATCGGCTTGTGCTGGCCCTTGCGCAGAAGCTTGGGCAGATGGGTGTGGTTCGCCTTGCCTTTTTTCGCCTTTACATTTCCTGCTGAACGTGCTGAAATCCTTTGGCCACTGGCCATGCTGGGCTGGCTTTTCAAAGTAAAATATCCGCCGCAATCCAAAGTCAAACCTACTGTTGGGATGCAACGCATGTTGCTCGGCGCCTTGACCTCCATTGTGCTGCTGTTGGGCAGTTGGGTTGTCGCACAAAACGCATTGGGTCGATTCCTAAAGCAATCCGGAAACCTGAGGGTGAATTGGTCACCGCTTGAAGAAACATGCATCGGCCTGCATCCTCAAGACATTGCGCTGAACCATGCCGACGTCTTTCGGTCTATGGATGCATTCAACTCCGGCAAAATGGATGAAGGAAGTGCGCTCATCTTCAACCACCTCGAAGACAACCCCCGTTCTATACCAGCAATCCGCGTCCTGTTGAAGTTGAACGGAGAATCCAACGACTCGGAATCTGTTTGTAGCCGCCTCAGCGTGCAACTTCAAGAGCCCGATCAGGTGTCCCAGAGTAGCTCCTCACCGCGGCCTCCTTTATTTGCCGCGCATTGACTCCGTAGATGCCACGGCAGCAGTGGGGCTCACCAACCTCACGTATCGGCCAGGCTTGAGCCTCCCAAATCGATGGGATGGCCGAGCAGCTCTTCCGCGTAGGCCATCAACTGGACTTCCAATCCATCCCGGATGCTGATGTACTGCTTGATTTGCATCATGTGAACCTCGGTCCGGTCATGCAGCGCCAAGGTTTGATGATAAAACGCCAGATCTGAGTAATGCTCCCTGGTGTCGGGTGCATTGAAATAGCGCCTCTTTTCCTCATCGGACAGGATGCCGTCATTGTCATTGGCCATCAAGCAATAGGGATGAAACTCATTGTAATACCTGAGGGCGATGGCATCCACAATGTCATTGTTGTCTTCTACACGCTTAGAAACGTATTCGTAATAGTCCCGGACCTGCTTGTTGATGTCGTGTGGAAACTCTTGAATGCGCGTGCTCCCAATCAAGGACTTGTAGGTCGCGCTGTTCATGAAAAAAGTGCCGTAACCATAGAGGTAACCGATTTGAATCAGGCTGTCGGAGAAGGCCGTGTAATCCAAAGCCCCAGAGCGAAAATCTCTGGTACAGTCGAGGGCCCTTTGGGAACGGGTCATCCCTTGCTTCGCTTGATTGAAAACATGCTCCAACCTCTCCTGGTCTCGGTCGAGGTCTTCCAGAAGGCTCACCACATCCTCTTTGTGCAGTTCTTCGATTTTGCGCCCTTCGTTCCACTCACTGAGCCAAAAGGAGATGGTCACACCCAGGAAGACAACGATGAATTCCAAGAAGTAATTCGGCCTGTGAAAGGCCTGAGGAGTGGGGTGGTCTTGTGACATGGCTTTTGCAGCTGGGTCTTTGTGGCCGATCCGAGGGGCTCAATCTGAACAGCGAACCTCGATCAAGCCAGCGGTATGCTTCGCCTTTTCGATGAGGTCTGCAATGGAACTTGACGGATCACCGTAAGCCACGGCCACACCCATGCGGCGGTATGGACGCACCGTGGGTTTGCCAAACAGCCTGAGGTCGGTCTGGGCCACAGAAGCGGCTTCGGAGACCCCATTGAAAATGGGGACGCCTTCGCCTATTGAAGCAGGGGCCAGCACAACGGCACTTGCACCATGGCGGAAAGCTTCGATTTCGGTGACAGGTAGGCCCAAAACAGCGCGGGCATGCAGCTCGAACTCATTGAAGTTTTGCGTGCCCGCAAGGGTCACCATTCCCGTGTCATGCGGGCGCGGGGACAGTTCGGAGAAGTATACCGTACCGGGCTGTCCTTCTTTCGCATTCTCGATAAAAAACTCGACGCCCCATATGCCGGAGCCTCCCAACTCTGCCGTCACAGCAGCAGCCATGTTCTGGGCTTGTTCCAGCAAGGAGGGCTCCATCGCCGCAGGCTGCCAACTTTCTTGGTAGTCGCCCCGCTCCTGCCGGTGGCCAATGGGGGGGCAAAACAGGGTTTTTTCATGGGCCTGCGTCAAGGTGAGCAGCGTGATCTCGTAATCGAAATCGATAAAGGCCTCGACAATCACCTCGGCCAAATCCCCCCGCGAACCTTCCATGCCGTATTGCCATGCGCGCTCGACGTCCGCTTCGCTTCGGATGACGGACTGCCCCTTTCCTGAACTGGACATGAGCGGCTTGACCACACAAGGCATGCCCACAGCCCGCACCCCATCTTGCAACTCCTCTAATGTGGTCGCATAGCGGTAAGGCGCTGTCTTCAAGCCGAGCCTTTGGGCGGCCAAGTCACGGATGGCACGCCGGTTCATGGTGAACTGGGCGGCCTTTGCCGACGGAACCACCTGAATGCCTTGGGCCTCATAATCGTAAAAACGCTCGGTGCGAATGGACTCCACTTCGGGCACGATGATGTCGGGAGTGTGCTTCGCCACAACGTCATCCAGTGCGTGGCCATCCAGCATGTTGATCACCTCATGTTCATCGGCCACCTGCATCGCAGGGGCCCCGGCATAACTGTCCACCGCCACCACATGCTGGCCCAACCGCTGCAATGCGATGACCACTTCCTTGCCCAATTCGCCTGACCCCAGCAGCAGCACTTTTTTCTTCATGGCAGCAAATTACGGGCCCTGTAGTTCAGTCTGTTGGACCTCGCCAATGACGTGCAAATCCCGCTGCGGGAAGGGTATTTGAATTCCGTTGGCGCGGAACTTCGTGTCGATAGAAGTGCGGATCTGACTTTGAATCGCCATGATCTTCCAAGGTTGATCCATCCACCCCCTCACTGAGAAGTCCAGAGAAGAGTCGCCGAAATCCTGAAAGAAGACTTGAGGTGCCGGCTGCTCCAAAATCTCAGACTGTTCCGCCATGGCCTCCAGCAACAATTGCTCCACAAGGCGGACTTCGCTGCCATAGGCGACGCCCACGTCGATTTTGATCCGGGTCGCCTTTTCGCCTTGGCTGAAGTTGAGCACGGCGTCTCCCGCCACCTTGGAATTGGGCAACACCAGCAACTCGCCATCCACCGACACCACGCGGGTCGAACGCAGATCAATGCGTTCCACCCTGACCATCCGGCCATCCACTTGGAGGATGTTGCCCACGGAAACTCCGCCTTCAAACAGCAAGACAAAACCACAGACCACGTCATTGAAGAAGCCCTGGAGTCCGATGCCCACGCCGACCAACAAGGCCGCAGAGCCTGCCCAAACTGCCGTCAAATTCAGGCCCAATACAGAGAGCACAAAGAGCGTGGCAAAGGTCCACACGACCGAAGACACCATGCGGTGTACAATGAACCGCTTGCCCTCATCCAAGGTCGAAAACCGCTCGGCGCGGCGCAATGCACGGCGCAAGATGCCAAGGACCACCCTGGACAGGAGAATCACTCCTACCACCTCGACCAGGTCCAGCACGGTGAACACGTGGTGTCCGAGTTCAAACGACGTCGTCAGTATTTCATTCACGTGACCCGAATTTCGGTCATGTCCGCCGCTCCCCCAAGGTGATGCTCAATTCCAGGAGGGTTTTCGCAAACAGGTTGGGAAGTCAGGTGCAGATGTGCGTTCAATGTGCCATCAAAGACCCGGATTCAGTATCCTGCGGACAATGATGACCTTGAATCCCCGCTGGACCCGCTTGACTTTATTTTCTCCTTTTTATTTGCTCCCATGTCAAGAAGCTTTTCCATTTCTGCCTTGTCCGTCCTCATGATTCATTGGGGAACCGTGTGTGCCCAATTGTCCACCCAAAACTTGGACGTGAATGGCACTGCCAGAACCTACCTCGAATACCTACCTGCAGGCTTCGACGCCGCCACAAGCCTGCCCTTGGTCCTGAGTTTTCATGGAGGCGGAGGCAATGCGCAGGATCAACTGAACATCGCGGACCTGCGCAACCGCGCAGATGAAGATGGATTCGTGCTGGTCTATCCCAGCGCCATCCCCGACCCCAATGACGGCGGAGGCACCAATTGGCAAGTGGTGGTGTCTGGGTCGCTTCCTTTCACGGAACCCAATCCACACAGCGACATCGATTTCATTGAAGCTTTGATTGACGAACTGGCCTACACGCGCAACATCGATACCGAACGGGTCTATGCCATGGGATACTCCAATGGGGGCGGATTTACGTTTGACCTGGCGTGCCGCCTCAACGACAAGATCACGGGCATAGGTGTGGTCGCCCGGACCATGTACGCAGAGAGCTTTTCTTCTTGCAATGTGGTGCACCCGACCCCCGTGGTCACCATCCTTGGCACGTCCGACTTCATCTCGGCCTACGATGGGGTCGTCTACGAAGGCACCCTTTACTACCACAGCAACGACGAGGTCAACAATTACTGGATCGGAGCAGGTGGTTTAGAAGAAACGCCCGTCATCACCGACGTCCCCAATGTGAGCACCAACGATGGCAGCACGGCAGAGCTGTACACGTGGACCTCTTCCGATGGATGCCATGAACTGCTGCACTACAAGGTCAATGGCGGCGACCACGATTGGCCGGGAACCTTTGGGAACATGGACTTTGTGTCACACGATGTCATCTGGGAAACCCTGAGCCAACACGATATGGATGGACGCATCGATTGCGGGACCAGCAGCACCTCAGAGACCGCTGGTCCGGAGGAAGTAACCCTCTATCCCAACCCCGCCTCGGACAAGATTCAAATCGTGGGTTTCGAGGCGCTCGGCATCGAGGTGGGCGACGCGGTCGTGGTTAGGGATATGCAAGGCCGTCTGTGTTCTGACGTCGCCTTGCGCGGCGGTGCGCTGGATGTGTCGGAATGGCCAACGGGCCTCTACACCCTCCACATGTCCGGACATCGACCTGTCAGGTTCGCGGTTGAGCGCTGACGCCAACCCTGCTTCCTCTTAGGGTTTTCAGCTGGCGTCACCTGTGGACTCACCGTCGTCGGTAGCGCCACTCTTGGCCTTGCGGTAGGTGAAGGAATTGAACACCTTTCGCTTGGCGAAGCGGTACTGGTTGTCTGCGTTGAGGAACTTGTTGAACAGCTGGCCATTCACCCCGAAATACTCATAGGTGTCCCCATTGAGAAAGGTGATTTCCAAGAGCATCCCTTTGTGCTGAATATCTTGAATGCCAGAGTTGGTGGTGAGCTCCGTGTACTCCTCCTTTTGCGCCTCTTTGGTCTCCGGGGCCATGCTTACCAAGAAGTGATACCCTTCGATGACCCTCCGGCTCATGGCCTCGGCTTCTACCGCTTTTTCGCCGCCGTTGGGAAACTTGTCGGGGTGCCATTCCTTGACCAAGTTTCGGTATTGCTTCTTGAGTGGCTTCAACTCCAAAGCGCCTTCCACTCCAAACATCTTCTTGAACTCCTTAATCCGCTTCATGACTGAGGTTTTGGGTGGTGCTGTTTAAATGCGGCCGCGAAACTACAACCCAACACGCTCATTGCGAGACCGAAAGCAAATGTTCCTGTGCTGAAAACGGAGGTAAGGCCAGATGGGCTCTTTTCATCTGAGGTGCCACCCTCGCAGCACCATGGTCTTTACCTTTTTGAATCTGATTTTATTGTTTGATTCTTCCAGTCAAACACCATGAGCGCAAGTTTCCCACTCGCACCCAACCACACCCGCACGGGGTAAGTTCATCATCGACTGAGAGAATTGCGCTCTCCGGCACCTGTTCATGCCAGACATGCACCTTGCACGGTGCGCCAAATCAGTCCCGAATTGCTGTGGGAAAGAGCGCGACCCATGGCACCTTAACGCAGCACGGCTGAATTGCTGCTTCACCCGCAAATGAGCGGGCCGCGCGCCCAAGCTTTGATGGCGGCACCAGGGTCGAGGTCCTGAGGTGGAACAGCTTTGAACCGGCCTTTTTTAGGGCGATATTCAAAGCTGTAGACGCGCCATGAAATCCATTGTACTGACCTCAGCCTTTCTCCTCTTTGTCGCCAACTTCTCCTGGGCGCAATTGGCCAGTTTGACGGAGGTGCAGGGCCTGCCTGAGGGGACCCACACCTTTGATTTTGGCGGCGGTAGTTTTGACGCCTACATCGATGCTGAAGGCTGGATGCTCTGGACACAGTACCACCACCAAGGGGGCACCAATCCGGGACTGAACGTCATCGCTCCCGGTGGCAACCTGCCCATCTATGACCCTTGCGCATTGGGGTGCGACCTGAGCTGGGACAACACCAAATGGGGGCACGGCAGCCGCGCCTTTGCGCAGAGCATCCCGGACGACGAACTCTGGCTTCGATGGGAAGCGACAACGTCCCACCACAACCGGAAAATCCACTTCGAGAGTCCGGTCCTGGGCCGCTGGCTGTCGAATGACGGTGGCGATTTCACGCCCGAAATCACTTTCATGAACGTGCTGAGGGACGACCACACGGCCTTCCTTCCGGCCTCGGCCGGGGCGAGTTCACAGAATGTGGGTGCGGACTATGTGATGGCCCAGGGACCGTTTTGGAATTTCAACCAGCAGAGCTGGGAGATCCAGTCCGGCAACCGCTGGAATGTGGACGACGTGCGGAACGATGATGGATCGCTCATCCTCTACGAGCACAGCACCCTCCACCGCGTGTGGGTCAAACCCGTGCCCTTCAACGGCGCCCTGCTGATGACCGCCTTGTGCGACCTGCAGGACCACATCAACGGTGCCCAGTCGCTGTCGGAAGCGGCACTGACCCAAATCAAGAACACCATCAACATCTACGCCGACGAATTGCCCGAGAGCGAGGACATCATGGTCAAGGCTTTGGCGGTCATCGCGGACTACGATGCCCAGATCGGCCCGTTGTTCACCACGCCGAATACCAGCAACGGCTTCAGCAAGGACCCCGACTCGGCGCCGGGCATGGAGCGGGAGCGGGCCATGGTGGCCCTGCAGCAGGCCGTTTTCGACCACATGATGACCCCCGAAGTGCACGCCGCACACCCCGAACTGGTGGAGGGGACGGTCTTCCAGTCCTGCGTCAACTTCCCCGGTCAGTTGGCGCCTTCGATGGATTCCGAAGCGGTGCACACGGTGCAGATCCGCGGCGATTTTGCCGACCCCGAGGGCATCAATCCCTATTTCAACATCAACAACGACGGGACGGACCATGCCTTGCGTCCCACCGGGCTCTACCTCGCGCCGGGCAGCGTGGCCACCATCACCGTGCCCAGCAGCCTTGCGGGACAGGACTTCCACGTGCGGGTCGGCGCACACGAATGGGACCTGACAAACAAGCCGCTCTACAAGCGCCTGGACCGCATCACCAAGAAGTTCGCCCTGGACGCCACCACGGTGGAGGTGTTCAACCCGCTGGGCGGGGCCATCGCCATCCTGGTGCCTTATGGAGCCGACGCGGGCATTGTCGAGGTGAGCGTGGCCAATGCGGTGGAAGCGCCCTTCTTCAGCCTGAAGTCCTTTGATACCACAGCCGATTTTGAAGCCGAACTCGACAAGCCGGGACCGTGGGCGGTGTTTGAGACGGACAACGTCATGTGGACCATCCCCAAGCACTCGATCGTGCCGGGGCAGTACGACCTCATGCAGGCCATGCTCGATTGGGATACGGCACTGCAGGCCATCAATACCATCATGGGCCGCGAGCTCGTTTCCGACAAGCACAACCTCTATCTCATTGCGGATGTCCTCATTCGCGGCGGGGCCTACTCCATCGGTTATCCGATGTCCAACACGCCGTTGAACTACACGCAGGTGCCCGGATCGGTGTACTTCATCGATGGGCCGGGTCCCAACGACGAGGTCACCTTCCACGAGTACGGGCATGCGCTGAACATGTCGATGTTCCCCGGCGAGACAGAGGCGCTGGTCAACTTCCCCTACATCATGGCCCTGAACTTCGGCCTGGGCGAGGAGCTCAACGAAGCGGTCATGCACAGCTTCGTGCCCAACACGTTCAACATCGACCGTTCTGCCACCCACCGCCTCGTTTCCAACAGCTTTGGGTCATCGCGCGACATCACGAATTCGACCACGAACGAGGTCCGCTATCAGCACCGCGGCTACGCCCATTATTTCGAGATCGTCAGCCGGCTCGGATGGTGTCCGCTGCAGGCCTTCTGGGAGAGCGAATACGAAGACTTCCTCGTGGGCATCGAGCACAGCACGGGCGACAGCGACAGCCGCATGCTGCGCATGTCCCGCGCAGCAGAGGAAGACCTCAGGCCACTGTTCCACGTATTCGGCATCCTGCCCCAGGATGCGGCGGCCCTCGATGCGGCCTTCGCGGCGGAAGCCATCGTTCCGTCGCTCGCGGTCCATGACCGACTCCAAGATTACCTCGGGCTCATCCCCGCCGACAACGCCGCCTTTGTGGACTACGCCCTGACCGTCTATCCCGGGCTTTACCCCGACGGTCCCGGCGCCAACCCTGACTACGGCGTGGGGTGGCATTACCAGAAATCCCTGACCTACAACGCGGCAGAAGCGGCCGACCGGACCGCCATCCTGGAGGACATCATCGCCCTCTACTACCCCACAGGTGCGCCAGCACCCAATCCCAACCCTTGCGCCTTGGCGCCAGACTGCCCGCCGGACTTCGATGAGAATGGTACGGTCAACGTGGCGGACGTCCTCTACGTGCTCGGCAACTTCGGCTGCTCAGGCGACTGCCCTGCCGACCTGGACGGCGACAACATCGTCGGCGTCACGGATGTCCTGGTGGTGCTCTCCCAATTCGGTCTTCCCTGCGACTGAACACCCCCCGCTGTCCGCGCTCCTCGGGATGCTGACGGCATGCTTACCGGACGCTGAAGCTTACCTTTTGGATCTGAGCGCTGCATGCAAGCCGCAACCTGATCCGCCATGAACACCACCCTCCGATTCACCTGCCTTTTGGCCCTGTTGGGCAACGTCTCCACGCCCGTTTCGGCACAAGTGGTTTCGGCAACAAGGAGCGGATTCTCTTGGATCGATTCGGAAAATGTCACGGACATGAGCTTCGATGCCGGATACACCGCCTACGTGGCAGCCTGGCCCATTTTCGATGAATATCCCGGTCCGGACGCCTTCCAAATGGGACTGGCCAGCTGCTGGATGTCGACGCAGCAAACCGGCAATGAGCCCGACCAGTTCTACACCACCATCGAAGGCGGATTGGGCTGGTGGATGGACACCCGGTTCGCCACCCGCATCCCCAAATTCATCATGGGTGGCGTCTCCCAAAACTTCTTTGCCTGGGCCAATGGTCCAGGTGCGGGGCGGACCGACATGCTCCCCAACGGCCAACGCGACTGGAGCTCGCCTGGCGGCAAGTACGGCGTGGCCCAGTTGTCGAACCGCCTGGTGTGGGCGCCGGACGGCCTGAACATGGCGCAAGGCCTGAATGGCGAATTGCTCGGATATGGGTACAACCCATTGCCGCTGATGGACCCGTTGACCGAGACCAGCGGACAGGACATTGCCACTGGCAACCAATGCTGGACGCTCTTCCTAAACTCAACCAACTTCAAGGGGCCCGCCACTTTCTTTATGCCCACGTTCTGGACGGAGCCGGTGCTCGAGGACCCTTCGCTTGAGGGGCTCTTCCTGGACACACGCCCCGCCAACCCCAACGTGCCGTTTGGGTGGGAACACGCCCTTTCGCCCGCCCTCATTTCGGAGGACGATGAAGGCACCCCCTACGCCAAGATCGAGCAGATGCAGATGCCCGCCTCCGGAGACGACTACTCCGTGGCTTTGAACGGTGTTTCCGTCTACTCCCGGGACGGCCTGTGGGACGCCATGAACGCCTGGTTTGATGGAGGCACTGCGGTGCCTACCGAAGCCATGCAGAACGGCTCCCAAAGTGTGTCCTTCACGAACAACGGAGGCGCCATCGTCGGCGAAATCAGCGGCGGGGGTGAGGAATACAGCATCGACTTGGACTACCTGGACAACACGATGATGACCTTCGACGCCATGGGGTTTGAGCACGGCCTGGACGCCACAACGTTGCAGGGGGACGTCTTCCTGCTGCCCGAGTATTTCGAGCTCGGGGCTGACAACCAATGGCATCCCATCTCGGCCGATGCGGTACCCGCATCGACAGCGCTCACCGCCACTGAGGTGCCCACCAGTCCTCGGCCCGAGACCACCTACCTCACGCCGCTCGAAACGGCCTGCGCCTTCCAAGACCCCAATGGCCCTTGGAACAGCCCCGGCCCGGCTGCAGGACCGTATTATGCCGAATTGGGAGACGGCACCACCGTGACCTACCACTGGTACCGCTTCGTGGACCAACCCGCCATCATGCACGCCAATCTGCCCGACTCCGTGCGCGAAGAAATGCAGGCGCGGGTAGAGTTGATTCACGCCAACTGGAGCGAGGAAGACGAATACATGGCGCCTCCGACCGTGGGCAACCTCGCCACCGTCGACCCCGGCGCCATCGTGACGCCCCCCGCCGGAATGGAGGTGGGCTACGTCCCCATCGTCACGCGGCAAGAATCGACCCCCGAAAAGTTGAGGGTATTCATCCTCGCTGGCCAGTCCAACATGCAGGGCTACGGCAAGATTTACGAAGGTTCGAACGGCGCAGCGGGCATGACTGTCGCCAGCTTCACGCCGAGCTGCGCCGAAGCTGGGGCAACTTCCTGCGGCTTCACCCTCGACATGTTTGACGGATATGGAGACGGGTGGAACGGTTGGGTCTACGATTTCGTGCAAAACGGCGAGGTCGTCGCCTCCGAGACTTTGGCCAGCGGTGATGCTGGATCAGCGACCATCACCCTGCAAAATGCCGTGCCCTGCACGGTCGAGGTCAACACCGCCGGAGCCTATGGCAATGAGGTGTCCTGGACCCTGAGCGACGCCTCTGGAAACGTGGTCGCGAGCATGGACGGACAGGACGAGAGCTTCCCCTCCCCCAACACCCTCGTGGATGTGGTGACCAATGATCCCAACGGGGAGTGGTCCATGCTCGGTACCGAGGACGATTGGACCGTGCTTGACGGCGCCTACCTCTACTTTCCGAATGGCGCTGGC
>Ga0206129_10003097_pt1 | contig 19572 bp, 18 predicted proteins | sample Helgoland_Spring_8_FD_148616 | JGI IMG/M metagenome (GOLD analysis project Ga0206129, IMG submission 148616) | Pelagic subsurface seawater microbial communities from Kabeltonne, Helgoland, North Sea - Helgoland_Spring_Bloom_20160502_2 | ecosystem: Environmental > Aquatic > Marine > Epipelagic ...
TTATAAAATGAGTTGCGGTACTATACCCCACTTTAAGAGCAACTTCATTTACATTATATTCACCTGAGGACAAAAGCCTTTTAGATACTTGCATTTTATAATCAATCAAAAAAGAAAAAACAGAGGTTCCATAAACTTGTTTAAACCCTTGTTTTAATTTTTTTAAACTTATATCGACTTCTTTTGAAAGCTGTACAAGAGTTGGTGGCTCAATCATTCTAGAAATTATAATTTCTTTTGCTTTCTTGATTTTTTTTATGTTATTGTCATCAGCCAAAAAAGGACATTGTTCAATATCCATTTCTTTGTCCTTGCTAAAATATAAACTCATAAGTTCAAAAATCTTGCCTCTTAAATATAATTTATACATTGAAAGATTTAATGATTGCTGATACATTTGGTTTAATATAATTGCAATCATTGGACCAATTTGTTTTTCTTTATAAAGTTTATTTCCAATATTATCATTATTTAAAAAAGAAATTTGATCTGATTCATCTGAAAATAAACTATGAAATTTCTTTATTGAAATAAGTATTGACAAAACTTGACTATTTGAATCCAATAAAAGATCTATTGGGAGCTCCTTATTAGGATTATATAATAGAATTGAATTTTCATTTTCAACATTAAAAACATAAGATCCTTGATTAAATAAAAATTTTGAAGTCCCTTTCAAACAAAAATGAAATTGAATATAATCTTTACTAATATTGTAATTAAAATTTGAAGCAAATTCATTATCATTGGTTTGTTTTAATAAAATTACACCATCATCAACTGTAAAACTTTCAGTAGATCCTTTTGCGATATTTTTTAAATTCATGCAAATAAAATTTTTAATTTAGAAGCGTTCTAAATTAATGGATTAGAGTATATCTATTATATCTGTAAAAATATAAAATTTTACATTATTTTAATCATACTTTTCAATAAAAAACTTGTGGAGTTATTTATAGAACCTTTAGGGTTATTTTTTAACTAATGTGAGTATTATTTTTACATTCGAAATTAATCATAATTTGAAAGCTCCTTTTTTTAATGTTATTGGAATAAGCTATAAAAATGCCAATACTTCTGTGAGAGGAATGTTCAGCTTAAGTCTAGACCAATCCAAAAATCTTATTAAGGAATCATTACAAGCGGGTATAGACAATTTAGTTGTTAATTCTACATGCAACAGAGTTGAGATTTATTCTTCAACTTTAGATTTTAATCTACTTACAGAACTGCTTTGCAAACATTCTAATGGAACCGTTAAAGAATTTAAAAAATTTGGTTACATTTTTAAAGGAGAAGAAGCTGTGAATCATATTTTTAAAGTGGGGACTGGTCTAGACAGTCAAATTTTAGGAGACTTTGAAATTATCGCTCAATTAAATAATAGTTTTTTAAGGTCGAAAAAACTAAATGCAGTTAATCCTTCGTTTGAAAGATTATTTAATATGATTAAGCATGCAAGTAAAAGAATTAAAAATGAAACAAAAATATCTTCAGGTGCAACTTCAGTATCATATGCAGCTGTTAGATATATATTAGATAATATTTCAGATTTAACATCAAAAAGAATCCTTTTATTTGGAACAGGTAAAATCGGAAGAAACACATGTGAAAATCTAGTAAAACACACCTCAAACAAACACATAACCTTAATTAATAGATCTGAAGAGAAAGCTAAACTTATAGCTGGTAAATTTGAGGTTTTGGTAAAAAATATTTCAGATTTAAATAATCAAATATCAAAAACTGACATCTTGATTGTAGCCACCGCTGGCAACAAACCAACTATACTTAGCGAAATGGTATCTAAATCTAAATCGCTTACAATTTTGGATTTATCAGTGCCAAAAAATGTTGATGAAAAATTGGGATCTTTTAAAAATGTAGATTTATTAGATCTGGATTATCTATCTATGTTAACTAATAAAACTTTAGAAAACAGAAAAAAGTTTATACCTAAAGCTGAAAAAATAATTAAAGAAATAACAGAAGATTATTATTTATGGGTTGAAACTAGAAAATTTGCTCCAACAGTTAACGCGCTAAAATTAAAACTAAAAAAAATCCAAGAAAATAAAATCAATATTCTTAAGAAAAAAGCATCCTCATTCGATGACGCAAATGTCAATGAAGTCTCTGAACACTTAATTCAAAAAATAACAAATCAAATAGCTAATCATTTAAGAGACAGCGATGATTTTGAAGAAGAATTGGAATCCATAAAAACAATTTTTCAACTTAATCACAATGATTACTAAACTTAAAATAGGCACTAGAAAAAGCAAGTTAGCTGTTTGGCAAGCAAATTATGCAAAAAATAAACTTGAGGGTCTGGGTTTAAATTGTGAAATAGTCAAAATAAAATCAGAGGGAGACGTAAATCAAATTACACCATTGTATGATTTTGGAGTAAGTGGAATTTTTACTAAAAGTTTAGATCAAGCTTTATTAAACAACGACATTGATATAGCTGTTCATAGTTATAAAGATGTTCCAGTAAATTTAGCTTCAGGATTATCTATTCATTGTGTTTTTAAACGAGCAAGTTCTCAAGACGTTTTAATTTTTAAAGAAAAAAATGTCAATTTTAATAATGCTCTCACTATTGCGACAAGCAGTATTAGAAGAAAAACTCAATGGAAAAACAAATATCCTAATCATAAAATAGTGTCTCTGAGAGGAAATATAGAGTCAAGAATCGCAAAACTTGAAAAAAATAATTGGGACGGTGCAATATTCGCAAAAGCAGGACTTGATCGATTATCAATATGTCCCGAAAACAAAATTGTTTTGGACTGGATGATACCCTCTGCGGCACAAGGAGCTATTGCAATAGCATCAAGAACAAATGAAAACGAATTAAATAATTTATTAAAATCTATTTCGTGTAGATCAACATTTCACTGTGTAAATCAGGAAAGAAAGTTTTTAAAATTAATGAATGGTGGTTGTTCTGTGCCAATCTCTGCATTTGCAAAAATTGAAGGAGATAGGCTTGTGTTCAAAGTAAGCATCTCTACAATGGATTCAAAAAACATAATCAAAGTTGAGGATTCATTTGATTGTAACGACTTGAAAACAGGTGAAAAAATGTACAAAAAGATTTTGAAAAATGGAGGTAAAAAAATACTTCAAGAACTAAAGAAAGAAAATGAAAAAAATTAAAATTCTTTCTACAAAAACGTTAAGTAATGATTTAAAACATCTTTTCAGTGATTTAAAATTTGATTTATATCACAATGATTTTATTTCAATACAACCCTTAATCCTAAATCTTCCCAAACATGATGGAAGCTGGATATTCACAAGCAAAAATGCTGTTGAAGCAGTTTTTTCAAGTAATCAAAATATTGACAATTTTTTTAATAAAATTTATTGTGTAGGCAAAAATACAAAATCACTTTTAGTCAAAAAAGGTCAAAAAATTGCAAAAATGGCTCAAAATTCATCAAATTTAGCTGAATTTATATCAAAAACAGCTAAAAACGAAAAGTTCATTTTTTGTCGAAGCAACATTAAAAATGAAGAGTTTTCTGATTTTTTTAAGAAAAAAAATATAGAACTGAAAGAGCTAGTTGCTTACAACAACGTAGCAAAACCTAAAAAATACGATCAAATTTTTGATGCTATTTTATTTTACAGCCCAAGTGGAATTAAGAGCTTTATGATAAATAACTCATTAAATAATTCATACTGTGTATGTATTGGCCAAACTACTTCAAAATATGCTAAACGATATTCAAACAAAGTTTTAAGTTGCAAAGTTCCTACAATTGAAAACGTAATTAACGAAACAATTAAATTATTTGAAAAATGATTAAAAACGAAACCCCTCTTTTTTTAAAAGCTCTAAACGGTGAGACTGTGGAAAGACCGCCTGTATGGATTATGAGACAAGCAGGAAGATATTTGCCAGATTTTATGGTTTTAAAAAACAAATATGATTTTTTTACAAGATGTCAAACACCAGAACTAGCTACAGAAATAACATTAATGCCAATTAAACAAATAGGATTAGATGCTTCTATAATATTTAGCGATATTTTAGTAATTCCCCAAGCAATGGGAATTAATGTTGAAATGAAAAATAATTTTGGTCCATACATAGAATCTCCTGTTAGAAAAAAATCTGATGTAATTAATTTAAATATTCAAAATGTTGAAGAAAAATTAAATTATGTTTTTGATGCAGTAAAAATGACTAAAAAAGAACTTCCTGCTGATATTCCTTTAATAGGATTTGCAGGATCTCCATGGACAATATTATGCTATATGGTTCAAGGTAGTGGTTCTAAAAACTTTGATATAGCTAAAAGTTTTTGTTTTGAAAATCCCGACCTAGCTAAATTACTTTTAAGTAAAATAACCTCTATAACTATTGATTATTTAAAAAAGAAAATAGAAGCAGGTGTTGATGCTGTTCAAATTTTTGATTCGTGGGGAGGTGTTCTATCTCACACTGATTATCAAATTTTTTCATTTCCATATATAGAACAAATTACAGCTGCCATAAAAGAAATTAAACCTGTGATAATCTATCCAAAAGGATGTTGGCACTCCATAAACGCATACTCGAAAATTGGAGCTTCTGGACTTGGGATTGATTGGACGTGTTCAGCTAGAAATGCACGATATTTATCAGGAAACAATATTACTCTACAAGGCAATTTGGATCCGAGTAGATTATTTTCTCCTAAAAAAGAGTTAATAAGTCAAACTACACAAATGTTGAATGAATTTGGAAAAGATAAATATATTGCAAATTTAGGTCATGGAATTCTTCCAAATACACCTGTTGATAATGTTAAAGTTTTTGTAGAAACTATTAAAAATTATTCTTCATGATAAAAAATAATTTTTCTAAATACATTGATGTTCTTCAAGGCGAGATAACGTCCGCCTTGGAAAAGGTTGATGAATTAGGAAAATTCAAGAAAGATGTTTGGTCAAGAGAAAAAGGAGGCGGTGGTTTAACTATGGTTATTGAGAATGGTAAAGTTTTTGAAAAGGGAGGCGTAAATGTTTCTAAAGTTCATGGCAAACTTCCAAAGTCAATGGCAGAGATGTTCAAAACTAAAGATTCTGATTTTTATGCATGTGGAATAAGTATTGTTTTACATCCTAAAAATCCAATGGCTCCCACTTTTCATGCCAATTTAAGATATTTCGAATTATACGAAAATGGGGGGTTAAAAGATAGATGGTTTGGAGGAGGTCTTGACCTTACTCCTTATTATATTTTTGAAAATGATATTATTCATTTTCATACTAAATGTAAAATCGTTTGTGATAAATACAACTCAAGCTTTTACAAAAATTATAAAAAAAGATGTGATGAATATTTCTGGAATTCACACAGAAACGAAGCTAGAGGTGTTGGTGGATTATTTTTTGATTATTGTAGAGAAAGTAAAGAAATGTCAATTGACAAATGGCTTTTATTTATTAAGGACATGGGACAATGTATTTTAGATTCTTATATTCCAATTGTTGAAAAAAGAAAAAAAACAGACTTTAACAATATAAATATAAATTGGCAACAGATTAGAAGAGGAAGATATGTGGAATTTAATCTTCTTCACGATAAAGGAACTTTATTTGGATTAAAAACCAAAGGAAGAATAGAAAGTATTTTAATAAGTATGCCCCCAAAAGTTAAATGGAATTACGATTTTAAAACAAAAAAAGGAAGCCCAGAAGAAAAGCTTATAAAAATATTAGAATCCCCAAAAAATTGGGTTTAAATTAAAAATATGTATCCACTAAATAGAAATCGAAGACTTCGTTCAAAACAATCTTTAAGAAATTTAATTAAAGAGTCTAGCTTACATCCTCATGATTTTATTGTTCCTCTTTTTATAATAGAGGGAACAAATTTAAAAGAAGAAATACCTTCAATGCCTAATTATTTTAGATACAGTTTAGACATTATAAAAAAAGAAGTTAAGTTACTTTGGGATATTGGTGTGCAAGGGGTTTTATTATTTGTAAAAGTAGAAGAACATTTAAAAGATAATTTTGGAACTGAATCTTTCAAGAAAAACGGACTTATGCAAAAAGCCATTAGAGAGATTAAAAGTAGTGTTCCTGACATGACCATTATGACCGATGTCGCATTAGACCCGTACTCAAGTTATGGTCACGATGGTATAGTAAAAGGTAATAAAATTCTAAACGATCAAACTAATGTCGTTTTGTCCAAGATGGCTCTAAGTCACGCAGAAGCTGGAGCGGATATTGTTGCTCCAAGTGACATGATGGACGGTAGAGTTTTATCTATAAGAAAAACTCTTGAAGACAATGGCTTCCACGATATAGGGATAATGAGTTATGCTGTTAAATACGCCTCAAATTTTTATGGTCCATTTAGAGATGCTTTAGATTCAAAACCTGGCTTTGGGGACAAAAAAACTTATCAGATGGATTTTCGTAATAGATCAGAAGCGATTGCAGAAGCAAAATCTGATATTGAAGAAGGTGCCGATATAATAATGGTTAAACCCGGGATAAGTTATTTAGATGTTTTGCGAGATTTAAAAAACCAAGTACATTGTCCATTAGCAATTTACCAAGTCAGCGGAGAATATTCAATGCTTAAAGCAGCAGCTAAAGAAGGTTGGCTAGATCACGATAAAGTTATGATGGAGCAACTTGTTTCAATGAAACGGGCTGGAGCTGATATAATCGCCTCGTATTTTGCAAAGGATGCTATAAAATTACTATCTTAATTTTCATACATTAGTGTATGAAACTTTTAAAAAGTAAAATTGGCTTAATAATATCGTTATTTTTAATTTTTGCCGGACTTAATTTCAGCTCTGATATTGTTTATTTGTCTGAACTAGTAGGAACAGTTTATAAAATGCAAAGAACTAATGCGGACATTACTGACTACAAATATTTTGAAAATATAACACTTTCTAAAAGTACTTCCCCACAACCTTGGCCAATTCACAAAGACTATAACAATCTTCCTGAGACTGAAAATTTAAAAAAAATTCATGCAGAGCTTGGAACTGTAGCTTATTTAATTATAAAAAACGATTCTATCTGGCATGAAAAATATTATCAAGGTTACAAAAAAAACTCTTACAGCAATTCTTTCTCAATGGCAAAAAGTATTGTGTCAGCCACTATGGGAAAAGCTATTCAAAATGGGTATTTTGAAAGTATTGATGATAAAGTAAGTTCTTATGTTAATGGGTATTCCGATGGGTTAGCCGAAAAACTAACGATTGGAGATTTATCGAGTATGGCATCAGGATTAGATTGGAATGAAAGTTACACAGATGTATTTGGAGTTACAGCAAGATCTTATATTTCGAGTGAGCTTAATGAATTAATTAAATCTAGAGCTATTGTTGAGGAGCCTGGAAAAAGTTTTAAATATTATAGTGCTAGCACGCAACTTCTTTCAATGGTAATTGAAGAAGCAACTCAAAATAAAATATCGACTCTTGTACAAGATTGGTTTTTAGAGCCTTTGGGTTTTGAAAACAATTCACTTTGGCAAATTGACGGGAAAAAAAATAATACTGTAAAAGCATATTGTTGTTTTAATTCTAATGCTAGAGATTTTGCAAGATTTGGGAAACTTTACAAAGATTTTGGAAAATGGAACGGAGTTCAAATTTTAGACTCCTCTTTTGTTGCTAAATCTATTAAGCCTAGATTTAAAAAAAGCCCTGAGTATGGGTATGGATTTTGGCTTGGAAAAATTAATGAAAATGATTTTTTTGCTATGAGAGGAATATTAGGTCAGTATGTAATTGTAGTTCCTGAAAGAAATATTATAGTGGTAAGACTTGGCAAAAAAAATCTTGAAAAAAACAATTATAGACCAAAAGATTTTGATGTTTACTTAACAGAAGCTTTAAAGATGTTTGATAGTGCAACGTTTGATTATGAATGATAGTACACTCCTTTCAATAAAAAACCTAACCATCAATGTTGGTGATCAAATTATTTTATCAAATGTTTCATTTGACTTAAAAAAAAATGAAGTTTTAGGACTTGTTGGTGAATCTGGAAGCGGAAAATCATTTACTGCATTATCAATTTTAGATTTAATTAATATAAAAAACCTAAAGACTGATGGGCAAATAATTTTCAATGGGAAGGAGTTAAACGAATTGTCTAGCAAAGAATATCAAAAAATAAGAGGGAAAGAAATTTCAATAATTTTTCAAGAACCAATGAGTTCTTTAAATCCAAGCATGAAATGTGGTGATCAAATTTCTGAGATTATTATTAATCATGAAAAAATTAATAAAAAAATAGCCAAAAAAAAATCTATCGAACTCATCCAAAAAGTTCAATTAAAAAATCCTGAGTTAGTATTTGAAAAATATCCTTTTCAGCTAAGTGGCGGGCAGCAACAACGAGTTATGATTGCAATAGCTATAGCATGTAAGCCTAAACTATTGATTGCCGATGAGCCAACCACTTCCTTAGACAGTATAGTTAGAAATGATATTATTTCTTTAATTAAATCTTTACAGAACGAATATAGCATGGGTGTTTTATTTATATCTCATGATTTAAAGTTAGTTTCAAAATTTGCTGATAATTTGATTGTATTAAAAGAGGGGATAATTATTGAAAAGGGTGTTTCTTCACAGATATTTAATTCTCCTAAAGAAAAATACACTCAACATTTAATAAACTCTATTCCTCCAAAAAATAACAGACCAAATAGGTTAATTACTTCAAAAAATAAAAAAAATAAGCTTATTTCTAAAGTAGATAGAGCGATTCATCATTCAAAAATTTACAGCAAAAATCCAATTTTAAAAGTTAATAAATTAACTGTCTTTTATGAAAATATTAAAATACTTAATGATATTTCATTTGATCTATTTAAAGGTGAAACGTTGGGAATTGTAGGCGAGTCCGGATCAGGAAAATCTACAATAGCTAAATCTATTTTAGGACTTATTGAAGTTAATAACGGTGAGATTCTTTTTAAAAATAAAAACAGAAATCAAATCTCTAATTCTGTATTCAGAAAAAAAGTTCAGCTGATATTTCAAGATCCCTACTCATCTTTAAATCCAGAAATTTCAATTGGCAGTTCTATAATTGAGCCAATGATTGCACATAAAATCTTTGGTTCTAAATACGAAATGGAATGTAGAGCAATAGAACTTTTAAACCAAGTTGGATTATCCAAAAATGATTATAAAAAATTTCCTAATCAATTTTCTGGTGGTCAACGACAAAGAATAGTCATAGCAAGAGCTTTAGCTTTAAATCCTGAAGTTATAATATGTGATGAATCGGTATCCGCATTAGACGTTTCTATTCAAGCACAAATATTAAACCTGTTAAGTGATTTAAAGGAAAAATATCTTTTCACATTTCTATTTATTTCTCACGATATGTCAGTTATAAAATATTTTACTGATAGATTAATTGTATTAAAAAAAGGAAAAATTATTGAAATAAATGAAACTGACTTTTTGTTCGAACATTCAAAAAAATTATATACTAAATCCTTATTAAGGGCTAGTGATTTTTAAATAAAATAATATGAATCTTAAAATAATTTTTGACTGGTTTTTACAATTACACTCCCTCTGGGCTATTCTAACGCTTTCAATTATATTTTATTCAATTTTAAGATTTTTTTTTAAGGCATACCAAAATAAAATTTTTAAACCCTTGGATTTGAGAGTTGCTCTTTTTACACTTATATTCTCCCATATTCAATTTGCCATTGGGATTATATTATATTTTATATCTCCAAAATTTAAATGGTGGGGAGAAGGAATTGAACAAATAATTCAAAATGATCTGTATTTTTTTTATTTGCTGAAGCACCCTACTTTAAACATTTTAGGATTACTTTCAATAACTATAGGGTGGTCTCTTTTCAAAAAAGCAAAAACTAATTATAAAAGATTTATCCGATTAGCAATATTTTATTTATTTGGGTTTTTATTAATATTATTGTCTGTACCTTTTAATAATTGGTTATAAAAAAAGCTCCCTTAAAATTAAGAGAGCCTAAACCAAACCATTGATAAACTATTAAACTTTATTGTTATTAAATTTAATTTTAAATTGTTTAGTGGATTCACAAAATTTTGTTAATCTTTATAACATGAATAATAAATATGCTGTACTTGGTGGCGGAAGTTGGGGAACTGCAATAGTAAAGATGCTTTGTGAAAACAACAATATCGTAAATTGGTATGTAAGAAATGAAGAAGATGTTCTGTTTATAAAAAATAAAGGAAGAAATGCAAAATACTTGCGATCTGTAGTTTTTGATAAATCAAAAATAAATCCAAGTTCCTCAGTTAGAGAAATAGTTGATAACTCCGACATTGTTATTTTAGCTATTCCTTCACCTTTTTTAGATATTGAACTAACAAAAATAAAGGACCTTATCAAAGATAAAGTTCTATTTTCTGCTTTAAAGGGAGTTATACCAGTGTCTAACTTGATCGTTAGTGAACATTTAAATGAGTTTTATGATATCTCTTTATCAAAAATTGGGATTATTACTGGCCCTTGTCATGCTGAAGAAGTTGCCCTTGAAAAATTATCTTACCTGACAGTTGCTTGTAAAAACGAACTCAGAGGTAAAGAAATGGCAAACGCTTTAAAGTCAAGCTATATTAATGTCAAAGTATCAAATGATACTATGGGGGTTGAATATGCAGCAATGTTAAAAAACATATATGCTATAATTGCAGGAATATGTCATGGGCTAGGATACGGAGATAATTTTCAAAGTGTTTTAATTAGTAATTGTGTTAGAGAAATGAAAAAATTTGTATATAAAATATACAGAACCAACAGAGACATAAACGATTCTGAATATCTAGGAGATTTATTAGTTACCTGTTATTCTTCATTTAGTAGGAATAGAACTTTAGGGAACATGATAGGTAAAGGATATACTTTGAAAGCCGCTATTTCAGAAATGTCTATGATATCTGAAGGATTTTATGCTACTAAAAATGCTTATAAATTAATTGAAACCCATGGCAACGAATTTAACATAATCTCTTCTGCATATCAAATTCTGTATGAAAATTCGAATCCTAAAACAACAATAGAAAAATTAACTGAAAAGTTAGATTGAGTCTTTAAATTGATTAATAAACCTTACGTCATTATCGTATAATATTCTTATATCTTCAATTTGGTAAAGAAGCATAGCAATTCTTTCTATACCCATCCCAAATGCAAACCCTGAGTACTTGCTCGAATCTATCTTACAATTATCTAAAACATTTGGATCAATCATTCCACAGCCCATTATTTCAAGCCAACCTGTTCCTTTAGTAATTCTATAATCAGTTTCAGATTCTAAACCCCAATATATATCCACTTCAGCACTAGGCTCGGTAAAAGGGAAATACGACGGTCTTAATCTTATTTTAGATTTTCCAAATAGTTCTTTTGTAAAATAAAGCAAGGTTTGTTTTAAATCGGCAAATGAAACATTTTCGTCAATATATAGTCCTTCTATTTGATGAAAAAAGCAATGTGATCTAGCGGAGATATCTTCGTTCCTGTAGACTCGTCCAGGTGATATAGTCCGTATTGGTGGTTCGTTCTCTTCCATATGTCTAATTTGAACAGAAGAAGTGTGAGTTCTTAGAAGTAAATCTGGATCTTTTTTTATAAAAAAAGTGTCTTGCATATCTCTAGCAGGATGATGCATTGGTAAATTTAAAGCAGTAAAGTTGTGCCAATCGTCTTCAATCTCAGGTCCTTCGGAAACGTTAAAGCCAATTTTATAAAATATGTCTATTATTTTATCTCTAATAATTGAAATTGGATGTCTTGAACCAAGCTCAATCATTGAGGCAGGTTTAGTCAAGTCAAAATCCTTAACCTTCTTATCAACATCAGTTCCAAGAGTTTCTTTAAGTTCTTCAATTTTCTTTAGAGTTACATTTTTTAGTTCATTAATTGCTAAACCATACTCCTTTTTTTTAGAAGGCTCAACCTTCTTAAACTCAGAGAAATAATGACTAACAAATCCTTTTTTTCCAATAAAATCTATTCGAAATTTTTCTAATTCATCAATATTATTTGTTGAGAAACTTAATACTTGTTGAATTTTATTTTGTATTTCTTCAATCATAAATTGATATAAACATTGCCTCAAAAATACTCATTTTCATTTATTCAATTAGTTCTTTTTCAATAAAATAATTTATTATAGATTCTTTCATTAAAATACTTTGTTCTCCTGATTTTAAATTTGGTAATTTATTAATTGTTTTATAATGTGGCCAACCATCTTTATCAACATAATCAAATTCATAAAATCCATAAGGCTCTAATAAACGACATATTGCAATATGCATAAGGTCAATTTTTTGATCTTTATTAAATTTCATATTTGGATTTCCAAATTCCTGAACACCTATCAAATAAATAACACTTTCAATGTCTAAATCATCACCTTTGTTAAATTCATCACTTAAAATATTCAAAATGCTTTCCCACTTGCCACTTAAATCCTTTTTTGGTTCCATTAAAAAAATTTCAATTGTATGAAAACAATATACCTATATTTGTAAATAAAATCTTGAATTACTTAGATATTTTTATTGTATGCCTAATAGCGCTTGGGTTTTACAGAGGTTTTTCCAAGGGCCTGATAATTGAGTTAACTTCTATTTTAGCTTTAATTCTAGGAGTATATGGATCTTTAACGTTTTCGAATTTAACATTCGATTTTATTAGCAATACTTTTCCAAATCAATTAGAATCAGTAGAGGAGTCTTATATAAAACTTTTCTCCTTTGCCTTAACCTTTATCATTATCCTTTTAAGTATTTCTGTTGCAGGAAAAGCATTAACAAAAGTTGCTAAAATTCTTTTTTTAGGATTCTTAAATAAACTGTTTGGGGGATTATTTGGGGCTATAAAATATATTCTAATAATTTCTTTTTGTTTTGTCTTTTTTGAAAATATAAACTCTGCGTTTTCCTTTGTTAACAATGAAAACATTGAATCAACTTTTTTATACCGCCCTATTTTAAACGTAGGCAACCAATTATTAAATCTTTTTAATTTAAGTAGTAATTCAGTCAATTTTTTTAATTGATTTTAACTCCATCCATCCGCTAGCGCCATTACTTAATTCTACTAAAACCCAATCGTCAAGTTCATCTATGATATTGACTTTGGTGCCCTCGTGCAAATTAAACTGGATTTCGCTTCTGTAATTAGGTTCTGTTCTAAAATCAATTTTTTTATCAAAAATTATAGCTTGAATATTAGATTTTTGATTTTCAAATTTTGTAACTCCTACTAATATAAAAATAATGGTGAGACAAAAAAAAGCTGATGACAATGTGAAATAATTTTTTTTAGCAATACTATCATTTTTAAAAAAATAAATCACAAATAGAATTAAGAAAAAATACAAAAATATAATCCCTAAAATAAGCCACTGCTTTATAGAAAAAAACATTGATATATAATTAATAAAATCTGATAATTGATTTGAGGGCAATTGGTCTATTTTATCAATTAACATGTTTTGAGAATAGGTTAAATTATTTAGTATATCATTATCATTTGGGTTTAATTTCAAAGCTTTTTCAAAATAATAAATACTGTTAGGGATATCATTTAATTTATAATAACTATTCCCCAAATTAAAATATAATTCATCCGAATGTTCTCCGTTATTAATTATTTTAACAAATAAATTAATTGCTTCATTATAATCTCCTTTATTGTATAGCTCAATACCAGATTTAAAACCTACTTCATTTTCTGTTTGAGAGAAAATAATTCCACAAAAAAAGAAGCTACAAAGGATAATTATTTTTTCCATTTTAAATTTCTTTATCAATTTTTGTAATGACCTTTACTGCATTTTCGTAGTCATTATTTATTTTAAACTCAGAAGCCGGCGTAAACCTTGCAAACTCACAATTTTCAATTAATTTAATAAACAATTCCAATGACTCTTTTTCAATATCTTTACTGTAAAGTAACTTTGAAATCTTTTCTTTACTGTAATCCGAAGTTTCAATAAACAGTTTTGATTTTAAAAAATTGTGAAGTGCTTTTTCTAAAGCAACATAAAACATGTCTTTATTTTCTAAATTTTTTCTGGCTTCTGATAAATATTTTTTAGCAAGCTTGTTCGCCCTTCTAGATTTCGATTCTTTTAATTTGGAACTTGTAATATTGTTTGATTTAAAAAATATAACTAACAACAAAATTGCTAATACTGGAAATATTAAAATTAAATAAAAGCTTAATGAATATATGAAAGGTTTGGAGTTGATTTTGACTAAATCAGAATCAGTTTTAATAAATTTAAACTGATTAATTGAAGGTAAAATGTTATTTGAACTCTGGGTATTTATTGTGTTGATATTATTTTCATCTAAAGACAGTGGTCCCTCTAAAACATTAATTATTATATCTTCAGAGTTAATTGTTTCGTATTTATTTAATTGTGGATTAAAAAAAGTAAATTCAACGGATCTTATAGGATACTTTCCTTGAAATTGAGGGACTAGAGTATAGGTATTTGAAATAAAACCTTTCATTCCTGCAAGGCTTGTTGATACTTTTTCATTGTATTCAGGATCATATTTCTCTAAAGAGCTTGGCACCTGAACAGATGGTGGTGAAAACAGTTTTAAATTTCCTTTTCCTGAAATTTTAACAATCGCTTGCAAAGATTCTGAGGCATTTAACTCTGTTTTATTGGTATTTAATTTAATATCAAATTTTCCAACCGCTCCGTTAAAACTTTCTGGAGCATTACCAGGCAATACTTTAACATTAATTGATCTTTTTCCTGCTGTTACTTTTTTTGAAACTTGATTATATATTCTATTCCCAAAAAAATCTCTTCTATTTGTTGGGACATCAACCGAAACATCTAATGAAAGTGGAAGAATATCAAGTTTTCCTGATTTTTGTGGATATAAAATAGTTTTTTTCCAAGTAACAAAATTATAATTATCTCCCTTAAAAGATCCTCGCTCAATTTGTAGCCTAGGAATTTTTATGTTTTGAGACCAAAAATTTTCAAATTCAGGCGTTTCAATTTCCCCTACATTAGTAACATTAATTTGAGGAGAGTAGAATAATTTATACACAATTGAAATACCCTCATTTAAATAAGGGTTCGTGTTTGAAATCTCCGCCACTAAATGTAGGTTTTCATTAACAACGTATGTGGGGTCATTTGGATCTTTACTTACCGCGACGGATTCACTTACACTAATTTTAACTGGTAAAGTTTTGTAAATATTATCATCTATTTCTATAGTAGCTTGCCCAATTGTAAGTGAGCCTTTCTTAGTAGGGGTTAAGAAATATGAATAACTTTTAGAAAAAGTTCTCTTGCCGTTTACCCACATGTTACTAACTGATTGGTTAGGACCTCCAACAACTGTAAATCCTTTAAAGCTAGGTGGGGTAAAGTTATCTCCATCTTTATTCATTTTAAAATCAACCCTAAGGTTCTCATTAATTCCTAAAGATTTTTTGCTCAAAACAGCCTCAAAACTAATAGAATCGTCCTGAGCGTTCAGATTACTCATTATAGTGATAGCAAAAAATAAAAATATATAAAATCTCGGTTTCATATTTTAATTACCAGTCTTTTTTGTTCTTTACAGGACTTCCTTTAATTTTCTTTTTGTTAATCTTTTGTTGAACTTTTTTTTCTTGATTATCCATTGCTTTAAGCAAGTTTTTTAGTTGCTCAGGAGATATTTTATTTGGTTTAGGTTTTTCTTTTTTATCATTGTTCTTGTCGTCTTTCTTATCCTTTTCTTTCTGCTTGTCTTTCTTCTCTTTTTGGTCGTCTTTCTTATCCTTATCCTTGTCCTTCTTCTTATCCTTGTCCTTCTTCTTGTCCTTGTCGTCTTTCTTGTCGTTATCGTCTTTTTTATTATCTTTTTGTTCGTTTTTCAATAACTCTTTGGCTAATGCATAATTGTACCTGGTTTCGTCATCAGTTGGATTATTAAGTAATGCGTTTTTAAAGGAATTGACAGCGTTCTGATAATCTTCATTTTGCATGTATATATTACCCAAATTATGAAAAGATTTATGACGGGTTTCCTTACTTTTTGTTTTTTCTATAGACGATTTATATTGATTTATTGCCTCCTGTTTCAATTCACTCCTGTAAAATGAATTAGCTAAATTATAAGAAGCTTTTATATTTAAAGAATCCTTGGAAATTGACTTTCTATAAAATTTTTCGGCTTCAATTAAATTCTTGTCAGCAAATTCAACATTACCATCCAAAGTCAAATTATTTGAATCCTTATTAATAGCTATTTCTTGAGAGTTAACTTTAATAAAAAAAAATAATAATATTAATATGATTCTATTCATTAAATAAATTTAGTTTTTTTACCCAATATGTTTTCTTTTCAAAAACAATTAATTCCAAACTTAGAAAAAGAATTGCAAATCCTAAAAACCACTGAAATTGATCTTTATATGCTACAAATTGTTTAGACTCAAATTCTTTTTTATCCATTTCTTTTAATCTTTCAATAATCGCTTGTACAACAAACTCTGTGGTCCCTCCGTCAATATAAATTCCGTTTGAGGAGTTTGCTATATTTTTTAACAAATCGACATTTAGTTTTGTAATAACTACATCTCCTTTTTGATCTTTTTTATATGACTTAACTATATCATTTTCTTTTAATGGTATAGGTGATCCTTTTGTTGACCCTAATCCAATTGTAATAATTGTGATCCCAGAGTTTTTTACAATTTCTGTAATATTTTGGTTTTCGATTTGATGATCTTCACCGTCTGAAAGTATACACAAGACTCTATTGGTTTGATTTTCATCATCGTAAAACTCTTTTGCTAAATTAATAGATTCCAAAACGGCTGTTCCTTGAGAAGATAACATGTCTGTTGTTAGACTTTGTAAAAAAGTTTTAGCAGTTGAATAATCGTCGGTTATTGGAAGTATTGGTAGAGCTGAAGCTGCATATGCTATTACACCTACTCTGTCGTTATTTAATTTATTAATAATTTCCGAAACTATTCTTTTAGCTTTTTCTAGACGATTAGGAGCTATATCTTCAGCCAACATACTTTTTGAGACATCAACAGCAAAAACTAAATCAACACCCTCCCTTTTAACAGTTTTAAGCTCGGTTCCTATTTTTGGATTAACGAGTGATATAGTTGAGAATATTATAAAAAGAATTAAAAAAAATAATTTAATCTTGGGTTTAAAAGTAGAAATATTGGGGCTCAAAACTTTAAGTAAATCTGACGAAATATATTTAATTTGTGTTTTATTCCTCCAGCTACTTAAAAACAAAAACCCTATAACAAGTACTGGAATTATTGCTAATAAATAAAAATAATATGTCTCTTCTAATTGGTACACTTATATAAAACTTTTAAATAATGTTGTTCTTAAAACCCACTCTAGTAATATTAAAATAATAGAAAATAAAACAAATAATCTATACATTTCCTGCGCATTTGAATATTTAAATTCTTCCACATCAGTTTTTTCAAGTTTATTAATTTCTTGATATATCTCTTTAAGTTTTTTGTTATCTGTAGCTCTAAAATATAATCCCCCAGTTTTAGAAGCTATAGATTCTAAAAGTTTTTCGTCAATTTCGACCTTTGTCAAGCCATACCTGAAAGAACCGTCTGGATTTAAAGCTATAGGGGCAAGGGCATTTCCATTGCTTCCTAGTCCGATTGTATATGTTTTTATCCCAAATGAAAGGGCTAAATCTGCAGAAGTATTTGGGTCGATAAATCCTGAATTGTTAACTCCATCAGTAAGTAAAATAATAACTTTACTTTTAGCTTTACTGTTTTTAAGTCTATTGACTGAAGTCGCTAAACCCATCCCAATTGCAGTTCCGTCTTCAATAATTCCATCAAAAATTATTTCATCTAAAGACTTAACTATAATTGATTTATCGGTTGTAACAGGTGTCTTGGTGTAACTTTCTCCTGCGTAAACAACAAGACCAATTCTATCATTAACTCTATCATAAATAAATTCTTTGGCAACTTCTTTTAACGCTTCTAATCTATTAGGTTTTAAATCTTGGGCAAGCATACTTGAGGAGACATCTACTGCTATCACAATATCAATCCCTCTACTTTTTTTGGTTTGTGTCGAAATATCAATTATTTGTGGTCTGGCTAAAGCTATAATTAAAGAAACTAAAGCTGTATATCTTAATAAATCTAAAAATGGAAAAAAAGTGGTTTTAAACGACGATTTACTAAACGAATCAATTGAAGATATGCTAAGTTTGGGGGTTTTGAGGTGTTTAATTTTATAATTAACAACAACAAAGAAGATCACACCTATAATAAGCCATAAAAATTCAGGGTTGGAAAATGTAATATTATTAAACATTTTATTTATTATTAAATTCTATTGAACTTTCAATTCTAGTTCTAATTTGTTTTGCATATCTGTTATTCCTATCGTAAATAATATTTAAAGTTTGATTTCCCCCATTTTCAAAAAACGATAAGCTGGAATATTCTTTCTTGATTGAAATGTTTTCTTTATTAATATAATCAAAAGAGCCATAATACCTAGTTGTAGTTAAACCGTTATCAAGTGTAAACTCTTCCTGTTGTGTTAATATATTTAGGGCTCCCTTAGATTTTAATTTTTCTATGAGCATTGACTGAATGTCATCCTCTTTATTAATTGGTTTTGTATTAATAGTTAAACTAAACGGATCTTCTAAACCTTGAAGGCTAAACAATTGCCCTGTTTTTGAATCCTTTCTTATTAATGCATCTGGTGATGATAATTTAATTGGAAAAGCTCCATAACTACTTACAACCCAATCTTCTTTTTGTAAAAGTTCTTTTGTTGAATTTCCAAACACATTATCTTTAACCTCTTCCCATCCAAAAATTGAAATACTTGCAATTAGAGAAGTGAAAATTATTACAGTTAATATTTTAGCGATATTTATAAGTAATTTTCTTTTCTTTTCACCTTCAATTTTCTTTAGATACTCTTCGTTTTGTAATAGCTCTTCTTCGGAAGGTTCAGGGATTGCTTCTTTTGTGTCTACTAGAACTGTCTCTAAAAGTTGTTTGTCTAAAATTGCTGTTTTAGAACCAGGTGCTGATTTAGCAAATTTTACTAAATCAGCTGTGGATAATACTGATTTAAAGTTTTTCAAAGTTTCTTTTGAAATATCTAATTGACCCGCATCCTTTAATAATTCTAGTTTTGCTATTAATTCATTCGTTGTGCTTTCTAAGGCGTCTACCTTAACCTCTTCTTCAAAATAGCCTTTTACAATTTCTGTTAATTTAGAATAATATTCTTTGTAATCTGATTGATTATTAGATTCATTCAGTTCAAGTGATTTTAATGCTTCAATCGCTTTCTCAAGTGGAGGAGTAATGATTTGTTTTGGTGAATTAAAGTATTTAGATTCCTTGTAAAGCTTAATAGATAATATTAGAATTGAAATTATACTAAGAATCAAAAAATATTTTTTCCACCAACCTTCATTATTTCTTTCAACTTGAATTATATTTTTTATGTCAAAAAATTTCTTACTGACAGTGTCGACTTTA
>Ga0206129_10003099_pt1 | contig 19570 bp, 17 predicted proteins | sample Helgoland_Spring_8_FD_148616 | JGI IMG/M metagenome (GOLD analysis project Ga0206129, IMG submission 148616) | Pelagic subsurface seawater microbial communities from Kabeltonne, Helgoland, North Sea - Helgoland_Spring_Bloom_20160502_2 | ecosystem: Environmental > Aquatic > Marine > Epipelagic ...
CATCGGCCAGTTTTCGCACCGGATCGTCGATCTCGGCAGTCGTGACACCCTGGTAGACAAGTACGCCGACCTGCGCACGGGCCTCATCACGCCGCTCTGGCCACAGGTCGGGCAACGCAAACGGGGCAGCCGACTTTGATGGGGTTGTCGTGCATCGGAAGAGGCTGCTCCCAAAGACCATGCCGCTTACGACCACGAACCCACAGCCGGCCTCATCTTTAACCCAGGACAGAGTTGGTGGTGTTCGTCATCTCTCGGAGCCGGGAGAAGGCCGCCAGGTTTATCTCACGACCGGTGAGCTCCCCAGTTACATGCACGGGATCCTCGTCATGATCCTGGCCGGCATCATGCGCATCGACCAATGCCCGGAGAAAGTAGCCGACCACCGGTGCGTTCTTGAACTGATTGCCGCTGGTGCCGCAGGCCATGAAGAAGCCGCTCAGGCTGCTTTTGTCGTACAACGGTGCCCAATCGTCGCTGGCGTCGTAGAGGTCCGCCAGGCCGACGGGGGCCAGCGGAATGCGCATGTCAGGTAGTCGCCGTGCGGCGCGGAGCACCTGGGCCTCGAAGAGATCCGGGGTGGGTGTGTTCACGAAGTCGGTGTGATCGTCGAGCCATTGCAGTTCGTCGCACGCAGGTTCGGAGCTACCGATCAGGACCGTGCCGCCGGGTCCGGGACGAAAGTACACACCAACACCCGGGTCACTGACCAACGAGCCGGATTCGGTTGTGAACGACTCAGGCGCTGGCACCACATGGACTTCCTGGCGCAGCGGTCGGCTGGAGATTTTCATCTCGTCGGCCACGCCTGCGAGTCGATTGAGCGCGGAAGCTGCAGGGCCGCCAACATTGATCACGACCGGCGCACTGATGTGTTCGCCAGAGGCAAGCACAACACCATCTACCTTGCCGTCGCTCTGGGGTATCTCGATCACTGCCGAGTGCAGGCGGACTTCAGCCCCGTGGGAGCGGGCTGCGAACATGAAATTCTGAGCGGCCCGCATCGGGTCGTCGATGAAGCCGCCCTCTGTTGTGTAGTAGCCGGCAATGTCTGCGGTCGGTTCGTCAGCGAACTGGGGGTCGTCAACCGGCCGAGGCGGCCAGAAATCGCCCTTGGCTAACGCTGGCATTCTGGTTTGGATCTGGTCGCCAGTCAGGTCCTCGAACGGGATCCCGATGTCGCGAAAGATTGCGCTCACCTGTAGCCGGTTGTCGCCGGGAGTGTCGAGTGCCAGGCAACCCGTGGTTACCAGGTTGGCCATGCCGTCGGGGTCGGTCATGCCCAGGTGTCCGGCAAAGTCCTTCCACCGATGGGCTGCTTCCCACGCCGTAAGCACGGAGTCAAAGGTCGAGTAATTGAATCGTATGATCGCAGACGACGAACTGGTGGAGCCTGCCCCCACCGCTGGGCCGGCGTCGACGCAGACAACACTGCGGCCGCTGCGGGCGAGTTCGAGCGTGATCGATGCTCCCATTACGCCAGCACCAATCACTATGGCGTCATACCCTTGCGAGGCTGTGGTCTGAGACATCAACGCAATCTAGACCGTTTCTTGGTTGGAGAACATGACGGGCGGCTGACAGCTCCTTCGGCGTCTCCTTGTCCCGGCATGTTTTGTCTTGTCATGTTGCGAGCTAAGTTGCGTTTCAAGACCGACTAAGTTTAAAGTTGAAACTCGCTATGATTTCACCAGCAAAACCCGCGGTCAACGCCACCGCCCGAGCTACCACCGACCTGGACGCCACAGATCTTGGTACATGTTCCATCGAGGCAACGCTCGATCTCGTCGGTGACCGCTGGACCCTGCTCATCATGCGTGACATCTTTCGGGGTGTTCATCGCTTTGGCCAGCTTCGTGACGACCTCGGTATTGCACGAAACCTGCTGACCGATCGACTCACCCGCCTGGTCGATGCTGACATTTTGCACAAAGTCCCGTATCAGGATCGCCCACTCCGGTTCGAGTATCGACTCACGCCCAAAGGTATGGATCTGTCGCCGTCACTGGTTGCGCTCATGGGTTGGGGCGACCGTTGGGCTGCCGACGGCCAGCCGCCCACATTGCTCGTACACGACGTATGTGCGACCCCCCTCGAACAAGTTCTTCTGTGTCCCACGTGTGATGAAACCGTGGGGCCAAGCCATATCCGATCTCGTCCCGGCCCCGGCCGACAGGAATAATGTGACTACCACTCACCACTCCCACAACAGCCCCAGCAGCGATGCAACCAACAGTGCAGCGCTACTGGAACTGCCGTTCACCGAGCTACTCGCTCGGGCACGTCAGGTCCGCGACGACACCTACGGAACCAGGGTCACGTACTCCCCCAAGGTGTTCATCCCGCTCACGATGTTATGCCAGGACAAGTGTGGATACTGCACCTTTGCCCAACCTCCAGCCCGTCTCGAATCGCCATTCCTTAGTCCCCGCGAGGTCCTAAAGATCGCACGCCAGGGTGCAAAGGTCGGCACGCACGAGGCGTTATTCACCCTGGGTGAGCGACCTGAACTTCGTTACCCAATCGCGCAGGAATGGCTGCGAGACAACGGCTACGAAACCACCGTTGACTACCTCGTTGCTATGTGCGAAATGGTTCGCAACGAGACCGGACTGCTGCCCCACGCCAACGCTGGCGCCCTGTACGCCGACGAACTCGCTCGGTTGCGCGAGGTCTCGCCGAGCCAAGGCATGATGATCGAGTCGCTGAACCCGAACCTCAAAGCCCACCGTGGCGCCCCTGACAAAGAACCACAACGTCGTTTGGACACCCTTGAGTGGGCTGGTGAACTCCAGATCCCGTTTACCACCGGGATCCTCGTGGGTATTGGCGAGTCGCTCCAGGACCGCATCGAGGCCCTCGAAGCCATCGCTGCATCACACCGCCGCCACGGTCATGTGCAAGAAGTCATCGTGCAGAACTTCCTGCCGAAAGACGGTACATCGATGCACCTATGGCCGCCGTGTGATCACGACGACTACCTGCAGGCCATCGCTCTTGCACGGCTGATCCTTCCTGCCGATATCCATCTCCAAGCTCCGCCCAACCTGTCTGACGACTTCGGCGTGTTACTCGACGCTGGCATCGATGACTGGGGCGGCGTGTCACCGGTTACCGCCGACCATGTAAATCCCGAACGGCCCTGGCCTGCGCTCGACCGTTTGGCAGCACTGACCGAAGCCAAAGGCCATGTGCTTGCGCCACGGCTCACCATCTACCCAGAGTTTGCCCTCGAGCCAGACCGTTGGCTCGACGACGCCAACCGCTTCTTGGTCATGGACCGCTCCGATGCCGAGGGGCTCGGTCGCGACGACCCAGGTGCCATTTTCCCTGAACGCACCATGGAAGCCGCCAAGGTCGAAGATGGCGCCGATGTCGTCGTCATTGGTGACAAATCCACTGTCTGGTACTCCGGCGCCGACAATCCCCCACCCGTACTGATCCCGAGCCATGCCTCTGCAGGTGGCGCAGTCGGCGAAGTGCTTGCCGGTGTTCGTGCCGGCCAAGAGGTCGGCGAAGCTGAAATCGTCACGTTGTTCTCTGCTCGTGGCCCAGAGGTCGCGGCGGTTGCTGAACTGGCTGACGACCTACGCAAACAAGCTGTAGGCGATGTGGTCACGTGGGTCCATAACCGCAACATCAACTACACAAACGTGTGCACGTTCAAGTGTCGTTTCTGTGGATTCTCCAAGGGTCCTCTATCGCTGAACCTTCGTGGCAATCCGTACCTGCTCACGCTAGAACAGATGCAAGAACGTTGCGTCGAAGCCGCCGAGCTCGGTGCAACCGAAGTCACCTTGCAGGGTGGTATTCATCCGAGCTTCGATGGCGATTACTACATCGAAGTCACTCGGGCCGTCAAAGAGTCTGTCCCTGATCTCCACGTACACGGCTTCACCGCTCTCGAAGTGCACGAAGGCGCCAAACGACTCGACGTTCCCCTGGTCGAATACCTGCAAATGCTGAAAGACGCAGGGTTGGCTTCGCTTCCCGGTACCGCAGCTGAGATCCTTGACGACGAGGTGCGAGCCATCCTGTGTTCGGACAAGGTAAATACCGACGAATGGCTCGAAGTCCACGAAGCAGCTCACTCGATCGGTCTGCATTCGAACATCACCATCATGTGCGGTTCTATCGAACAGCCCATTAGCTGGGCCCGCCATATGGTCCGAACCCGGGCGCTTCAGAAGCGCACGGGTGGCTTCACCGAGTTCATCCCGTTGCCGTTCGTGCACATGGCGTCGCCTATCTATCTGCAGCGTCAAGCCCGTCGCGGCATGACCTTCCGTGAGATCCTGCTTATGCACGCGGTTGGCCGCATTGCCTACCACGGCTGGATCGACAACATCCAGCTGTCGTGGACCAAGATCGGCGTCGAAGGCGCCCATCAGATCCTGCAAGCTGGCGCCAACGATCTTGGTGGCACGCTCATGGACGAGAACATCAGTCGAGCCGCAGGGGCCATGCACGGCCAGGGTCTAACCGAGGCCGACTTCAAGGCACTGGCTGCCCCGCTGGGTCGCACCGCCCGTCAACGAACCACGGGCTACGACATGGCCGACGGCAAGATCGAAGCTGCGGGCACAACCCGCTCTCAGACCGACGATGGTCTCAAGGACAACCGCCGAGAACTTCTCCCCGAGGAATACGTGGGAGTTGGCCGCAAGTAACGAGATCGCCGAACAGACAACGCTCCTTGACGCGCCCAGGTTGTGTTCCATACTTCTCGTACGGGTCGTGCGGGAACCGAACCACCAACACCGGTTGCACTCATTGAGGAGCCGTCACTGCGCATCGGTCCAACGCAACTAGTGTTAGCCACTACGACCAGCCAGTTCGACTTCACCAACAACGAGTGGAACGACATCGCAGTGTTGCCAGTACTTGTCGGTTTCGCCGTGGCCAAAGCCGAAGACAGCGGCCGGATCGGCAGCTTCCGCGAAATCCGCACGCTCATACACAGCATCGCAGAACAAGCCCCTGACAACGCCGCCCGGTCACTCATCGAAGCAGCGAGCACCATCGATGTGAAACACAAGATCGACGAGTTCGAAGATCACGCACCCGAACTGCTAGCCGACGTCGCTGTTCGAGCCTGCTCAACCATCTCTGGTGTCCTCGACCAGCGGGCCGAACCCGACGAATCAGCGGCGTACAAGTCGTGGGTGTTCGACATTGCGCACCAGGTCGCGAACACATCCAAAGAAGACGGCGTCCGCATTAGCGCGGCAGAGAGTTCACTTCTCGACCGTACCAAGCAGGCGCTCGGCCTCTAGCTCAGGCCAGTGCTGCGGCACAACAAACATCCGCTCGATCTCTTCGGTCGTAGAGCCGTCGCTCAAGCTGATCATGACGGGATGTCCACGATCCCCAGCGAAATGCGTCCGTAGATCAGCAACGAGCGACAACATGTCCGTGATAGCAGCACCGGCGAGCGGAGCGAGCCAATGTGGTTTCGTGACAATGATGCCTCCGGCAGCCGCATGTTGCTGGAGCTGATCAAGGTCATCGGCGTAGATCCACTTTCCCGAAGCATGGTTGGGGCTCATACGTTCTGGTAATTCATCAGGTCGACGTGATCGGTAGAACACCATGCCCTTGACGAACGCTTGGCGTCGTTCAACCGCAGGAAAGTGCTCACGACTGAGCTCCAGTTGCTGTTCGAACAGCTTGTTGGTCTTGAGCTCGAAGTTGTCGGATGCGTTCGGCCCAGGAAAGTCACTATGGCCATGACGTGGATGGTGGAGGAAGAACTTCACCGCAACCTCGCAGTGCACCACCACGCCATCTTCATCTCGGTAGACGAAGTCGAGTTCACCAATCGTGCGTTTGCCGTTGCGGATCTGGAGCCCGGCACCAAGCAGTTCGACGCCCCGGACATGAACAAGCCAGTAATGCACGAGTTGTTCGAAGTACCGGCCCACTCGATGTGGTGGGTCCTCGCCAAGAAACCGTTGCAAGGCATCAGGATCGATCTGTTCTGCCTGGAGTACTGCGGGCGATGCAACGGCACTGCCCCGCACGAATGATGGACTGTTGACGACCCACAACAGGTCTCGGACAGCCTGTGATGCCATTACGGTCGTTTCCAACCCAAGTGTTTCGCGCCCCGTGCATGAGCGAGCTTGATCTGGTGTTGTCGCTCTCGTAGTCGGGAGGCACGGTCTGTCGTGAGATCAGGAAAGCACGCGAGACACGAGACACCTTCTTCGAACGCAACGTCCTCTCGATCCGCAGCCGACAGAGCCCGTCGGCATCCACGACAAAGTGTGTAGTCGCCCGGTTCGAGTTCGTGGTCAACGGTTACCCGTTCGTCAAAGACGAAACACTCGCCGTGCCACAGTGACTCATCAGCCTCGACATCTTCGAGGTACTTAAGAATCCCGCCCTTGAGATGCATCACATCTTCGAAACCCTGGTCAAGCATGTACGACGAGGCCTTTTCGCACCGAATGCCGCCAGTACAGAACATGGCGACTCGGGGGTGTTCGGCGGGATCGAGCGTGGCAACGAAGTCGGCGAACTCGGTGAACGACGTGGTTCCGGGATCAACGGCATTGGCGAACGTACCTAGCGCGACCTCTTCTTCGTTGCGCGTATCGATGACCAACACGTCTGGTTGCGAGATCACCTGATTCCAGTCTTCAGCAGCGATGTACGTCCCGACTCTCGACGTTGGATCGACTGGCTGTCGGAACGTGACTATCTCCTTCTTCAACCGAACCTTGATGCGCAAAAATGGCATCGTGTCGGAAAAGGACTCCTTGACTTCCAGGTCGGTCAACCGTGCATCGGACCTCACCTGGTCGAAAAAGGCATTGGTGTTCGTGCGCGACCCAGCAAGTGTTCCGTTGATGCCTTCGGGCGCGACCAAAACCGAACCGCGCATATCGTTCGCTTCGGCCACGGCCAGCAACTGGGTGCGGACCGCTTGATGGTCGTCGAGCGCCACGAATTTGTAGAAGGCCGATATCACGACCTGCTCACTAGTCACGCCGTAAGGATAGGGCTCGCGGGGAGACTCTCAGCGATCGCCTAGCTGTATTGCGCTGCGAACTCCTGGTACTTGTCCATGATTGGCAGCACCGTGTCAGCGTCGGCCGGCGGCAGAGCAAACACGATTCGATGAATGCCAGCTTCGATGAGCGAATCGACGACTTCGGCTTTGGCCGGCGTCGCGAACTGGCCAAACTCGAATGACTCTGGATCACGTCCTGCGTCTGTTGCCATCTGCTTGAGTGTGGTGATCTGCTGTGCAAAGTCATATTTGCCGGTGATCGGCATGAAACCGTCGCAGAACTCGATGATGTCAGCCATCGTCTTTGGACCGGCTGAACCGCCGAGGATGATTGGCGGGTGCGGCGTCTGGGCAGGCTTGGGCCACGACCAACTTTTGCTGAAGTCCACATGATCACCGTGAAATTCGGCTTCGTCATTGGCCCAGAGTTCTTTCATGGCCAGGATGCGTTCACGCAGCACCGCACGCCGTTCGGTGTAGCCCACGCCATGGTGCGCCAGTTCTTCCTTGTTCCAGCCATACCCAATACCGAACAGCAGTCGGCCGCCGGTAAGTGCGTCGACCGTAGCCACCTGTTTCGCAAGCCAGATTGGGTCGCGCTGGGCGACCAGCGTGATGCCTGTAGCCAGCTTGATCTTTTTGGTGACCGCTCCAGCCATGCCGAGCGCCACGAACTGCTCATGGGTGCGCCAGTATTCTTCGGGCAGCGGCGGAGCACCTTCACGCCCACCCCAGGGGGTCGCTCGACTTGTCGGAATATGGCTGTGCTCCGGGAACCAGAGCGACTCAAAGCCGCGATTCTCGGCCTCGATAGCGACCGACATCGGATCGATTGCCTTGTCGGTAGGAAACATTGAAACGCCAAATACAACCATGGGTAGAATCGTAGATGGTCCGAGTGCTTCAAACCGAAACCTCGGATGCCAGGAGCGCCCCAACGGGTCCGATATCGGGCAAACTGTTTCGATGGTCTCGCTTTCCGAACGTCTCGCTGAACACATTCCGTTGCTCGTCGATGGCGCGATGGGGACCGAGTTATTCGCTCGAGGGCTGACCGCTGGCGATCCGCCCGAGATGTGGAACCTCGACAGCCCCGACGACATCATCGACGTCCACAAGGGATACATCAAGGCTGGCTCCGACATCATTCTGACAAATTCGTTTGGTGGCACAGCGTTTCGTCTCAAGCTGCACAAGCTCCAAGACCGCGTATTCGAGATCAACAAAGCGGCTGCGCAATGCGGCCGAGCTGCCGCCGATTCATCCGACCGTCCCATCGTGGTCGCTGGTTCGATGGGACCTAGCGGTGAATTGCTCGAACCAATGGGCACCATGACCCCCCAAAGCGCCGCAGCTGCCTTTGCAGAACAGGCACGTGGGCTTGCTGCAGGTGGAGCCGACCTGCTGTGGATCGAAACCATGTCGAGCCTCGAAGAAGTCGAAGCAGCGGTCGTAGGCGCACGGTCGGCCTGCGATTTGCCGATTGCGGCCACGATGAGCTTCGACACCGCCGGTCACACCATGATGGGCGTCTCCGGTCACGATGCCGCTGTCCGGTTAGACAACCTCGGTCTAGCTGCAATCGGTGCAAATTGCGGAAACAACATCGCGGACAGCGAAGCTGCTGTCTTGCAGCTCAAACAGGGCGCCCCTTCGACACCGATCATCGTCAAGGCGAATGCGGGTATTCCCGAGTTCAAGGGCGACAAACTCCACTACACCGGCAGCCCAGAAGTTATGGGTGCACACCTCAAACGTATGGTCGACGCCGGGATCGAGATCATTGGCGGGTGCTGCGGCACGGCCACCCACCACCTTGCCTATATGCGAGGCGTGATCGATGGCGCGATCGAACCACCGATGATCGAGGCTCCCATCTCGCATAACCCACCCCCGCCCACTGAACGAAGCGCTCCCGCTCGCCGTCGCCGGCGCCGGTCCTAAGAATCTCCGATGCAAAGTCTTGGTCACATCGTTGTTATCGGCGGAGGCATCGCGGGTGCTAGCTCGGCGTATTACCTCGCCGCATCTGGCCGGTTCGACCGAGTATCGCTGCTCGAAGCCGAGGCACAACTCGCTCACCACACCACCGGGCGCTCGGCCGCACTCCTTATTGAGAACTACGGCGCCGGACCAGTTCGGCCGCTAACCACCGCAAGCCTCGACTTCTTCCACTCGCCTCCTGCCGATCTTGTCGATCACCCGGTGATTGAACCGCGCGGCATCATGACCATCGCCACCAGAACCGCCGACTACGACCTGCTCGACGAGCAGCTCGCCGACGGAGCACACATTGCCAACCCAGTCGTGGAACTGCCGCTAGATCAGGCGGCCGAGATCTCGCCCCACATCGTCTTTGGTCCTGAGCACCGAGTGATGTGGGAACACTGCGCCCACAGCATCGACGTAGCCGGGGTACACCAGGCCTATGTCCGGGGCCTGAAGCAAGCGGGTGGTGAAATTCACACGTCTCGTCGAGTCGATGCTGCCCGGCCTTCACACCACGGCTGGCTCGTCGAAACAACTACCGGAGACCTGCAGGCCGACATCGTCGTCAACGCCGCCGGAGCGTGGGGCGACGTCGTTGCTGTTGCGGCCGGCATTGCTCCGGTGGGGCTACAACCGCTCAAACGGACAGCCTTCATGGTGCCGAGCCCGTTCGCCGAGTCAGCGAGTTTTCCGTTTGTCGCCGACGTCCAGCACGCGTGGTACCTGGGGCCCGATGGTTCCCAGTTCTTGTGTAGCCCAGCCGACGAAACACCAAGTGAGCCATGCGATGCCCGAGCCGACGAAGTCGATATCGCGAGAACGATCGACAAGCTGAACGTGCACACCCGACTTGGCATCCGGTCGGTGGCATCTCACTGGGCGGGCCTACGTACGTTCGCTCCCGATCGGGCCATGGTGATTGGTCCTGATCCTGATCAGCCCAACTTCATCTGGTGTGTCGGGCAGGGCGGCACGGGTATCCAGACATCACCAGGAGCTGGCCGGCTTGTCGCTGATCTAACAACCACCGGCACACCGAGCGCTCACTTTGCCGAAACTGGCCTCGACACGTCCGCCCTAGCGCCAGGGCGACTCCGTTAGGAGCGTCGTTCATTCGGTAATACGGACCGTGGGTAACTCGGTTGCGCCGAATGCATCGGCGACCGTCATCACCTCGCGAACGTCGGTCGGCGACAACTTGTAACCGAGCACGAAGGTGCCCGGCGAGAACCGATTGCGATAACCCACATCTCGAAGACGTCGGCGTCCGTTGGGTAAAGGCTTCTCGTGTGTTAGCCGTCGGTAGCGCTGTGCCCACGATGGCCGCAAGGAGCACGACCACCGCCACGACATCTCAAACAGAGGCGGAGTCGTGGCGAGCTATGCAGTTCAGCGGCACGCTCCACCAACAACTGAGTAGCGATCCAACGGTGTTATTTCCTAGATGTGTCCATAGGCAATCCATCCCCCATCGACGGCGATGGTCTCGCCGGTGATGTACGACGCCTCGTCCGAAGCGAGCCACGACACACACGACGCGATGTGTGCGGGGGTACCGAGGTCACCATTTGGAATGCGACCGGTGAGGCGAGACTCGTCGAGCGTGCCATCATCGATCAGGTCCTGCACCATGTCGGTACGGATGTAACCAGGAGCGACTGTATTTACCCGAATCTTGTGGCGCGCCAGATCAACGGCCATGACCTTGGTCATATGGTGAACCGCTGATTTTGTCCCGCAATAACCGACGCGGTTCGGAAATCCGTTGATCCCAGCAATCGATCCAAGCTGCACGATCGACCCATGGGTCTGCGAAGCAATCATTCGCTGTGCTGCGAGCTGTGAGCCGTGAAAGACCCCCATGAGGTTGACGTCGACCATCTGCCGGAAGTCAGCCGGGTCAAGTTCCTCGAACGGCGCCACGTGGGCAATACCGGCATTGTTAACCATCAAACTGATAGGCCCGAGATCGGCCTCGACCTTTTCCAGAGCCGCAGACAACTGTTCGCGGTCTTCCACGTGTGCGCCCAACGCCACCGTTTGCACGTCGTGCATGGATGCACATGACGCAGCCGTTCCGGCCGCGCTCTCGGCACTCGTCGCCAAACATCCCACCGCATAACCTTGGGACGCGAGTCGATCAGCGATCGCCGCCCCGAGGCCTCGGCTTGCGCCAGTTACCACGGCCACACCTGTTGAACTCATTCGATTCCTCCTGTTGCTTGTGTAGAAGCTAGGTCGTAAGCGTCGGTCGGCAACAGTCTCGATACGGTTGTCCGCTGTGGGTCCACGAGAACGCCTCCGGAAAGCTGCTATCGACGGTGGCAAACTCGCGCGCGATGCCGCCGAGCGACTCGGCGTCGAGAAACGCCTCGCCCCTCTGCTGCCAGCGCCCCCGAAACCACCCCGGCCGCTGGCGACCATCAAGGATGAGCTGCACTCACTTATTGGGCTCGCAGATGTCAAACGGCAGGTCGACACCCACCTTGCCTTCCTCGAAGTCCAGAAGGAACGTCAAGCACAGGGGTTCGACAACATCACGTTGACTCACCATCTGGTGTTCCTGGGAAATCCGGGAACCGGTAAAACAACCGTCGCTCGACTCCTCGCCGAGTTGTATGGGGCTATGGGTTTGCTCCAGGTCGGCCATCTGGTCGAGGTCGACCGAGCCGGACTCGTAGGCCAATACGTCGGTCACACCGCCACCAAAACCAGTCGGGCCGTGCGTAAGGCACTCGGCGGGGTGCTGTTTATCGACGAGGCATATGCTCTCACGCCGATGGGTCCTCGCACCGGCGACTTCGGCAGCGAAGCAATCGAGACGCTCGTCAAACGCATGGAAGACCACCGCGACAATCTGGTAGTCATCGCCGCTGGATATCCAAAACTCATGGAACATTTCTTGGAGTCCAACCCCGGGTTGCGATCACGGTTCGCGCGCGAAATCACTTTCCCCGACTACAGCGCACCTGAGCTTGTGGCCATCGCCAACAAGATGGTCACCGATGCTCATTACCGGCTCGCACCGGGAGCGACCGAGCAACTCGTCACCGAGTTTCAGACGGCTCTGCGCACCGAGAGCTTTGGCAACGCGCGGTTTGCTCGCCGACTCTTCGAGGCTGCAGTATCCCATCAGGCGGTGCGGCTCTCTTCTGGTACGCGGCCGTTGAGCCATGATGACGTCAATCTGTTGACCCCAGAGGACTTCGCCGCTGGGTCAGCTTCGATCAGCCGCTAACACACTGCCACGCACGCACCGGCAGCATTAGCCAAAACTTGCTCTCAGCGCTGCCGCAACACCAGGCGCTCCCTTGACATGCACCATGTGTCCGGCATCGGGGACCACCGTGCGACCGGAGACATTGAGGTACTTCTCGAAGACGTCGGCCGACGCCATGAAACGTTTGTCTCGTTCGCCCACTATCACGGTAGCTGGCACCTGAATTTCAGACATCCGATCCATCACCATGGCATCGACATGCATCGAGATCACTTCCATCCCCTCGGGTAAGTCGCGTTCTGCTGCCAATGTCCGCACAGAATCGTTCCACTGCTCGCGTGAGTCCGGGTTCCGGAAGCCAGGTCCCGCACCCACCAGGCCCAGTCCGGTGACCCGATGAGGATCTTCGATCGCCATCGCCAACGACAAATAGCCACCAAGGGAATGGCCAACCATGACAACGGGACCGCACTCGGTTTCGTCCATGACCGCACGAAGGTCTCCCAGCACGAGATCGCGGCCGTAGGTTCCTGCTCCGTTACCTGGGCTGCGGCCGTGTCCTGGTAGGTCGACAGCGATGCACCGGAAGTCTGTCTCCAGCTCGTCGATCACCGCCGTCCACACTGACGCATCATTCAGGAATCCATGGACGAAGAAGAGCGCTGGCCCCTCTCCACGATCGTCATACGGCAGAACAGGTCGAGTCGTCACCCGACGACGGTAGTAGCTACAGCCATCCACACCCTAAGCAATCAACGCGATCGCACTAGGATCAGCCCGTGGCGTCAACTCTGCACAACGAAGACCTCGTGGGCATGCTCTGCGAGATGATCAAGGCCAGGATCGCCAGTGACCGACTGTGGAGCCTGCAACGCCAAGGCCGCATCGGCACGATTGCACCCATCAACGGCCAAGAAGCCACCGTTGTCGGAGCAAGTTGGGCGCTTGACCCTGACCATGACTGGGTGTTGCCGCAATATCGCGAACCCATGGGTCTCGGCCGTTACGGCCCAGAGATTCTGCACCGGTTCGCGGCGTGGGCCATCGGGCATCCTCAAGGTGGCCATATCCCTGAACCACTTCGGGTCTTCCCACCACAGATCTCGCTTGCTACCCAGATCCTGCACGCGGTGGGCCTCGCATGGGCACTGAAACTGCGCAAGGAGCCTGGTGTCGCGCTCACCTTCTTCGGCGACGGATCCTCAAGCGAAGGTGACTTCTACGAAGCTGGCAATCTGGCGGGTGTCCTCGAGGTTCCCGTGATCTTCCTGTGCTCAAATAATCAGTGGGCCATCTCCACCCCGACAAGCCGACAGACCGCCGCTGCCGGGTTTGCCACAAAGGCCGAAGCGTTCGGTATCCCAGGCGTAACCGTTGATGGGAACGATCCTCTCGCGGTCTTCGAAGTCGTCGGCGCAGCTCGAGATCGGGCATTGGCCGGCAAAGGCGCCACCCTCATCGAGGCCGTCAATTACCGACTCGGGGCCCACACAACTGCCGATGATCCGACTCGTTATGTGCCGGCCGATGAATTGGCCGCAGCTAAAGAGCGGGACCCTCTCATCGTTTTCCGACGTCAGCTCGAAGACCGCGGCATCTGGGACCAAGCCATGCAAACCGATGCAGAGCGCGCTGGCGAACGTGCCATAGACGACGCATGGGCGTGGGCTTCAAACCTTCCGCTGCATCAGACCGATCTGTTCGACCATGTCTTCGCGACCCCAACATTGCGTCAACAACAACAACGAAATGGGCTCACCGAGTACTTGCGAGGCACACCATGAGTGACCAGACCGCAACAGAGGCCCAGACCGCTTCAGGGACACTGCGCAATGAAGAGACACTCGCCATGGTGAGTGCAATCAATCAGACGCTGATGGCGGAGATGCACCGCGATGAACGAGTAATGGTCTTCGGTGAAGACGTTGCTCTCAGCGGCGGCGTGTTTCGCGCAACCGAGGGTCTCCTCGACGAGTTCGGCAGCGAACGTGTTGTCGATATGCCACTAGCCGAGGCCGCTATTCTGGGCGCTGCGGCTGGCCTTGCCGCAGGCGGCATGATCCCATTGCCTGAGATCCAGTTCCTCGGTTTCTCTTATCAGGCCATGCACCAGCTCGCCGGACAGATAGCTCGGTTCCGCTACCGCACCCAGGGCCGCTTCTCGATGGGTATCACGATTCGAGCCCCCTTTGGTGGTGGCGTTCGCACGCCCGAACTGCATAGCGACTCGCTCGAGGGTCAGCTGGCCAACATTGCCGGCCTCAAGATCGTGACACCAGCAACGGCTGCTGATGCGAAGGGTCTCTTAACCGAGGCGATTCGTGATCCTGACCCAGTTGTTTTCCTGGAGCCACTTCGGGGTTACCGGGGCATAAAAGGTCCGGTGCCCATGGGCGAGCACCGGGTTCCTTTCGGCAAGGCCCGATGGGCCAGCCCAGGCGACGATGTCACCATCATTGCCTGGAGTTATCAGGTCGAAGTTGCTGTCCGGGTCTCCCGCCAATTTGCGGAACAAGGCATCTCGGTAGGCGTGCTCGATCTCCGCTCACTCGTCCCCCTCGACATTGCCAGCATCGTGGCTGCCGTTGAACGAACCGGCCGTGTAGTGATTGTCGAAGAAGCCGTGCCCACGGGTGGTTTCGCCGCGGAGATCATGGCCACCATTAATGAGCACGCCTTCTATTCGCTCGAAGCTCCGCCGATCCGAGTATCTGGTTTCGACACGCCGTATCCCGTCGGAATGCTCGAAGACACCTATGTCCCTGATGTCCGACGTATCGAGGCTGCCGTGAACAAACTGATCAACGCCGCACCATGAGGCACGAGTTCAGGCTCGCCGATATCGGCGAAGGGCTCGAAGAAGCAGAAATCATCAGCTGGCTCGTGGCCGTAGGCGACCAGGTCACTCGCGATCAACCGCTGATCGAAGTCATGACCGACAAGTCAAATGCCGAGCTACCTGCACCCACCGCAGGAACCATCGTGCAACTCGGCGGCGCGGTCGGAGACCTCATCATGGTCGGCGAACTCATCGCAATAATCGATGGTAACACCACCGATACAACGGCTGTCGACGAAGAAGGCACACCAACGGCACCCGAGGTAACGATGCCAAGAATCAAGGCATCGCCCTCGACACGCCGCTACGCCGCTGAACAAGGAATCGATCTCCGACGCGTGTCAGGAAGTGGTCCAGGTGGGCGAATCCTCCTCAGCGATCTAGAAACCCCCTATCGAATCACCGGCAGCCCTCCCCCGGCCGAATCTGTGCCGGCGCCAGCAGTGCAGGCGGTATCTGCTGCTTCTCCTGACGCGGCTCAGGAGGCATTGCTGGTACAACCGATGATCTCGACCCCGGCCCTACCAACACCTGCAGACCCAGCGATACCTGTGGACCCAGCGACACCGCTGAGCTCAATGCCTGGCGGCGTGATCTCTCTCCGTGGAGTGCGACGCGCCGTGGCCAAGAACATGGCCCAGTCGTGGTCCGAGGTCCCCCACATCCACGCCTTTGCGCACATCGACGCAGCAGCGTTGATGGATCTCCGCAGCCGGCTCAAAGCCACCGGCCGTCCTGAGTATCGACAGCTCACACCGCTGGCGTTTTTTGTCGCTGCTGTGGCCAAGGCACTCGTCGTTCACCCCCAAGCCAACGCGTCGCTCAATATGACCGACGAAACAATCACCTATCACTCGCACATAAACGTCGGCGTCGCCGTGGCGTCTCCCCACGGTTTAGTCGTACCTGTCCTACAGGCCGCTGATCGGCTTGACTTCGCGACACTCAGTCTGACACTGACCGAGCTGGTGCGGGGCGCCCGCAAGGGTGTCCTGTCCCGGGAACACTTCCGTGGCGGCACCGTCACGATCACCAACTTTGGCGCTCTGGGTGGCGAGCAGGCTGCACCTCTTATTCGGCCACCCGAATCCATGATCGTCGGGTTCGGCTCTATCGCCGAGCGGCCGTTCGTTCTCGATGGCCAGGTCGTGGCCCGCTCCACCATGCACACTGTGGTGGGAGCCGATCATCGCCAGCTCGATGGTGACACCGCTACAGGAGTCCTCACCCTCATCGGCGATTTGCTCGCCGACCCGTTACAACTGGTGCTCTGACTCATGGTCGTGGGCGCCATTAGCAGCAGGACCGAACTTGCGATCATCGGCGCTGGGCCCGGTGGATACGTCGCAGCGCTCCGAGCTGCCGACGCTGGCCTCGACGTGACCCTGATCGAAAAGACCCACGTTGGCGGCACCTGTCTTACGGTCGGGTGTATTCCTTCAAAGGCGCTCATTGAGCTCGCCAACCTGCGGCACAACGCACTCGCGGCACAAGAGCGTGGGCTCCGGGCCAAGGTCACGGTCGATGGGCAGCTTGTCGCACAACACCTCGCCGCGGTGAGCGGGCAGCTGCGCCGTGGCGTGGCTGCGTTACTGAGCGACGCAGGGGTCGAGGTCCTATACGGCACAGCCAGTTTTGCTCGCTACGACCGGCTCAGCATCGCTCACGACGACAACGTCAGCCATCTTGAGTTCGACAACGCCATCATCGCAACGGGATCACGTCCAATCATGCTCGAGGCGTTTCCACTCGGCGAACGAATTATGTCGTCGACCGGAGCACTTGCACTCACATCGGTGCCCGCATCGATGGCGATTATTGGCGGAGGATACATCGGAGTCGAACTTGGCACCGCTTGGGCCAAACTCGGATCACAGGTCACCATCGTCGACGCTGCAGACACCATCTTGTCCCAGGTTGCGCCCGTCCTTCGGCAGCCTGTCGAACGCCGGTTGGCCGCCCTCGGAATTCAGGTCCGGGTCGGGGTCACGGCCGATCAACCAACCGCACACGGCCTGGTCCTAGACACCGGCGAGCACATCGGGGCCGACGTGATCGTGGTCGCTGTTGGCAGACGACCGAACAGCGATAAAGCCTCACTCGACACCCTAGAGATCGAACTCGACTCCCAGGGCCATATTGTGGTCGACGACCAAATGCGCGCTGCTTCTGGCATCTATGCGATCGGCGACCTCGTCGCCGGGCCAGCGTTAGCCCACAAAGCATCAGCCGAGGCCGAGACTGCCGTCGATGCCATCGTCGGACGCCCTGGTTCGTTTTCCCCGGCAGCGATCCCCGAGGTCATCTTCAGTGACCCCGAGATCATGAGTGTTGGTGAGCCGCTTCCCTCCGCTGACTTCTCTACCAAGGCTCACGGCTCTACCAAGGATCACGGCACTCTCGTGAGCCACCGATTTCCGCACGTCGCATCGGCGCGAGCTCGGACCATCGGCGAGACGTCAGGGGCCACCTATGTCGTCACCGATGAGCACGGAACTGTTGTTGGTGTGCATTCGGTAGGACCACACGCATCCGAACTCGCTGGCGAAGCGACGCTGGCTATCGAACTTGCCGCCACCGTTGAAGACATCGCCAGGACGATCCATGCCCATCCGACCATGTCCGAATCCCTTGCCGAAGCATCATGGCTCGCACATGGCCATCCATTGCACGTTCGCCGATGACCAAACCAGAAACATGGCACGCGGCTCATCTCGCCGCCGATGAAGCTGGACTCCATGGGTATTTTGACCCCGAGACTGGCCTGTTTGTGATGACCGAGGGTTATCACCGTCGCAGGGGTCACTGTTGCAACAGTGCGTGTCGACACTGTCCCTATCGCTGATACGTTCCCTCGTGGCCCAAGTACAGGTGAACGGCGTCGATATCGAATACGAGATCTCGGGGAGCGGCGAGCCACTTCTGCTGATCATGGGACTCGGTGGCCAGTTGACGGACTGGCCACAGGAATTTGTTGACCGACTCGCACAACACTTTCAAGTGATTCGTTACGACAATCGCGACAGCGGACTCAGTTCCTATAGCACGGTTCCCGCGCCTACTCGGTGGGAGCTGATCAAGGGCAACCTCCACCCGGGCTCGATAGAACCTCCGTACCGACTTCGAGACATGGCCAACGACGCGCTCGGACTGCTGCACGCGCTTGATCTAGACGACGCCCATATTGTGGGCATGTCGATGGGAGGCATGATCGCCCAGCTCATCGCTGCTGGTTCCCCCACGAGCACCCGATCGTTGTGTTCCATCATGTCGAACACCGGTGATCGCCGAACTGGACGACCAACCCCAGGCGTTGTGGCATCCATTGCGCGGCGCGGTCAGCCAAGTCGGTCCGAAGCACTCGACGTCACCATCGAACTATTTCGGCGAGTCGGTGGACGAGACTGGGATGAACACGAACAACGTGTTCGTAGCGCTATCAGCCTGGACCGTGCGTATAACCCCGCGGGCGTGTTGCGGCAATCTCAAGCGATTGCTGCCAGTCCGGATCGCACCCAAGCGCTGCGACAGGTCACCGCACCGACGCTTATCGTGCACGGGCTGGAAGACACGCTGGTCCGTCCATCAGGGGGTGTCGCTACAGCCGCAGCCCTTCCGCACTCACGACTCATCATGTTTCCCCGCATGGGCCACAACTTGCCCCGTTCCCGTGACCATGAGTTGATCACTGCCATTCGCACAAACGCTGCTCGTGCGAACGCAGCCCGATCACGCCCGAGCTAACAGCCGCCGCCAGGCGGACGGTCGTCGGGGACACTCGTGTCCACAACCTCGAGATGGGCGTGGGGCCACGACGGCTCGGCCGTGAACTCGTCTATTTGTGACTCAAATGGCAGCGGGTTCGCCCCACCCGACGCCACTACGGTCTCGCCAGCTATAACCCGTGAACCAACGGCAGGAAGATCGCCTTGCACGTGGAACAGGCGGACCTGCCAGCCGGGGAGTCCATCGGGTTCGATGTACACCAGCGAATCCTGGTGTTTGCAGTACAGGACGTATTGGCGGGCAGCTACGACGGTGCCGGTCACCGGCGCTCGTAGTGGCTCACCTGGTGGCACAACGATGTCGGCCGCAGACTGCGCTGGAGTGCCACGACCGCGTGAACTCAACACCATGGTCGGTAGACCGCTGGCCGCAGCATTGATGGCTTTCGACCCCGGATGGCTTGCCTCATGGAAACCAATGAGCTCAACCAGCCCTGCAGGAATCCTGACTGTCGTTGAGCCCGCGTGGCCAAGTGTTACGAAGCCCATGTTCGCCACCACGTGCGAGGACGGAGGTCCAGTCTCGCCTCCAACTGCTGGTACAGGTTCACTCGTAGCTGTTGGCTCAGTGGTCGCTGTCGGCTCAGGGGTCGCTGTCGGCTCAGGGGTCGCTGTCGGCTCAGGTACAGCGGTTGCCGGGATAACGGTCGGCACAGCTACCACCGTTGGCACGGTGGTAGCTGTTGGCACGGTGGTAGCTGTTGGCACGGTGGTAGCTG
>Ga0206129_10003103_pt1 | contig 19552 bp, 18 predicted proteins | sample Helgoland_Spring_8_FD_148616 | JGI IMG/M metagenome (GOLD analysis project Ga0206129, IMG submission 148616) | Pelagic subsurface seawater microbial communities from Kabeltonne, Helgoland, North Sea - Helgoland_Spring_Bloom_20160502_2 | ecosystem: Environmental > Aquatic > Marine > Epipelagic ...
ACGTCAAAGTAACCGTTGATGACATTGCGCGCCCAGGCCTCATGGCAAGTGGTCGCGTGACCTTTGCCAGTGGGCAGGGCGGAATGTGGTATGTCGATGAAATGGGGCGCCTCGGTATTGACCCAGAGGTAGAGGGCTATCAGCCTTCTGAAGCTGACGTTATGGCTTTCCAGCGGGAGTTACAGCTTGTCATGGACGCTCGTTAAGTTGGGCGGTCTTGTCGCTTATCCGCTTCTTGACCAGCTAAAGAATTAGAATAACCTATGACAATGTGTAAAATGAGAGGTTCTAGTTTAACTGGGCTCACCACCATGATGGCACTCGTCTTGTTATCAATGGCATTGCCAGTGCCACTGTCGGCAGCCACCGAGGTGGAAGCCTCCGAGCTCACTCAGGAGTATGATCGATTACAACGCTTATGGCTTTCTGAAATGCGCCTAGCGCCAGATGCTCGTGCGCGTGATCTAATCGCCCAGAAACAGCCTAACCCCGCAGAGTTTGCCGCGAGACTGAAGAAACTTTTGAGTAGGAATTTGGCCCATGAATGGACATTAAAATATGGCGCTTGGTTACTGGAATATGACAAGGGCATTAAAACCAGTTCTCAGCGGGCTTTACTTAATGCGGTGCAGAATCATCATCTCCGAAGCTCTAAGCTCGGGCCTTTTTGTATAGCGATGGTTCAGCTCAATGACTCAGGCGAATTGGCTCCAGCGGGAAAGTTGCCTATCAGATCTCAGGGCATGAAGCTGCTAGAACAAATCAAGCAAACCAACCCTAATGCCGCGGTTCAGGGGCAGGCGGCACTTGCTCTATCGATGATGCTGGGCTCACTAGGAGATGACCCGAGAATTATGGCGCAGCGTATTGAAAATCTGCGTGAGGCTATTATCAAGAGTGCAGACGTGCGTGTCGGCAATACATCCGTCGCAGAGATGGCGAGGGATGAGCTCTTTAGGATTAATCACTTGTCCAAAGGTAGGACGGCTCCCGATATCGTGGGCACGGACTCAGGAGGGCGGCCGATCAGGCTCAGTGATTTTCGTGGTAAGGTTGTAATGCTCGTTTTCTGGTCAAGCTGGGACCCTCAAGCAGCCAAAGCACTTGAATTGCTTCGTAAGAGTGTTGCCGACCATATTGATGATGCCTTCATCATGCTAGGGGTGAACCGAGATTCACTACCTAATCTTCGAGCCCTAGAGGCAGATAGACTCGTCACCTGGAGGAACTTTTCTGACCCAGCGCAAAGTGTGGCAAAGCAGTATCGGGTCAGTTCCTGGCCCTATTGCATGGTTTTAGACCAGCAGGGCGCTATTCAGTATAAGGGTGCAGTGGGCTCTTTTGCCGGAGCGGTGGTTGATGATCTGCTTACTGCCCAAAAAGATTAGGTTAGCGTTTATAGAATGCTTGAGTGCATATGACTACTTCTTGCGGCGGGCGCGTCGGTTCTGACTGTTTTTTAATGCCAGCCAATAAGTCTCCGTCGGTAGTTTTAAACTTAGTGAAATGTGCGTCCACGCCATTTTCTTCCCACTTTTTCTCTCCAGTATTGATGGATCTTTGCCATTCAAGCTCTTGGGGGGTGAATGGTGTTTTGCGCTTATAGTATACTCGATGAACAACAGATTCTATGTCGTTGATGTTTTTCCATAATACGACCTCTATTTTCCAATCTTCTTTGATGGTAGGATCAAATTTTTCAAAGTGCCATTCGCTTAATGCCTGATCAGCGTTGTTTACTTGTTTGCCTTCGCCGAATCTTGTTTCTAGCTGCTGAATGGTCTGCCCGATGCAGTGGTAGTTTTCCTTGAACTGTTGCAATTGTCGTTTTTTCTCTGCCAACAGTGGCTTTAACTGCTTTGCGGTAATGGTAATTTTTTCTGGTCTGATGCTGTTGGGCTCTATCAAGATCGGTTCTTTGATTGGTTCCCGGTTGTTCATGTTTTTGATCTGTCGAATCTCATCTGGGGAAAGGTGCTTTCCTGCCTTTGTGTAGCTGACTTCATGAACTTTGTTGTCGTCTCGCCATACCAGAACTTCTATATCCCAATGCTCGCCTTGTTTTTGTGGGTTTTTTAAGTTCTTCACAAAGTACTTCTCCAAAAACAGAAAATTCTTAGTTGAATTGTCAGGTAAGGTTTTTGCTGTGAATCTTTCGCCGTGCCTGCTTTTAACGCGCTGTTTCAGCATGTCAAAGTCCTCACCTATAGAGGCGCGAAACGGTAAGGCGGATTCAAATGCTTGTGTGTATATGACCGCTTCTTGCTGCAGCTTCCGAACGCCAGCCGATAAGCCTTCGGGGTTAGTTTTAAACTTAGTGAAATCTGCGTCCACTCCATTTTTTTCCCACTTTTTCTCTACAGCATTGATGGATCTTTGCCATTCAAGCTCTTGGGGGGTGAATGGTGCTTTGCGCTTATAATACACGCGATGAACAACAGGTTCTATGTCGTCGAGGTTTTTCCATAATACGACTTCTATTTTCCAATTTTCTTTGTAGTTAGGGTCAAATTTTTCGAAGTGCCATTCTTTTACTGCCTTATCAGCGTTGTTTACTTGTTTGCCTTTCCCGAATCTTGTTTCTAGCTGCTGAATGGTCTGTCCGATGCAGTGGTAGTTTTCCTTGAACTGTTGCACCTGTTGGTTTTTCTCCGCTAATAGTACCGCAAACTGTTTTGAGGTGATGCTGATCTTGTTTGGGGCTATAATCTTTAAAACTAATCCTGCACCTTTATTATTAAATTCGATCTGTTGAAGTTCAGCTGGATTGATCGGGCCCTTGGTTATTTTGTGGTAGCATATTTCATGTATGGTCTGACCTCCTTGGCCTGGTTCGACAAATGCGGTAACTTCTATTCGCCATAGTGGATCTCCTAGAGCTTTTAGGTGGGCAGCCTTGCAGTCACCTGGATTACCTTGCCATGTCATTTTTGACTGAAACGGGTCTATTTTTTCTTCCGTAAAGAGACCCCTACCCAAATCTCTACCCAGGCCCCTTTTAAAGTCTTCTGTGGACTGGCCAATGTGAGCATGCAGCGTTGCATTGGCAACCAAGAGGGTGAACGCTGTCAGTAGTTTCATAATCAAGCTGTTACAATCAATGTACACTTTCATAAGTCAAGTTAGATATGGGTAAAGTGGTATGTCTGATGCCGTTACGCACTATATCAGAGGGCTGGGTAAGTGATTCAAAGATAGGGGTTTCACTGTATTTTGATCTGCCTGCAATAATGAGTCAGTTTCCTACTCCAGAAACGATCGTGATCCACGATGCTACGCTGTGCGCTCGAACCAAGGTTCTCGTCATGGCTCTTGTGCAGAGCACTCCCGACAGGACTCGAACCTGTGACCTACGGATTAGAAATCCGTTGCTCTATCCAGCTGAGCTACGGGAGCTTGAAGTGTGCTGATCTGCGCGTTGGCAGAGGGTTTAGTAGGCTAAGAATACTTCGTCAAGCGCTAGAAGATATAATCAGGGGTCTAGCGGTGGTATTATTTGGCCTGGTGGGGGAGTGGCCATTGAGCAGGCTCAGCCGTTGGGAAGATTGTCTTGCTCCTCTTCGATTCTTTCTGCCAGCCATTGTTTCATCATGGACTGATAGTTGAGGTAGCGGGAGCGAGCTAGTCGCTTGATGCGTGCGAGCATACGTGGATCAAATCGCAGCGTGATGGTCGTGGATTCTCGTGAATCGGGCTGATGCGTTGAGCTGCTCATCAGCTTAGGATCAAGCTCGTGTTGATTCCAAAAAGTGGACTCGTCTTCATCGCTTTCAAAGTTGGGAATGTCGTTCCAGGATTGAATGGTATTCATGGTCTAAAATAGGTTGTTCTCGTGGTTAGGCACTTCTATTTGATTTCACCATAGTTGCGCTGGTAGAATCTTTTTTCACTCTCTGTCATTTCACGTGCGGCAATGATTCGAGCTGATTTTCCATCCGTCCAAAAGGAGAGGAACAAATGCCGATCTCCGACGGTGCGACCGAGTGCGTAGAAGCGTGACTCAATATCGGGATCATCAACGTCAGGGAGGAATCGAAGCGCGAAAGGGTCTTCGAAAATCTCCTCTAATTCGTGAGGTTTGAATGCTTTGAGGTCTAGGGGCGAGTCGGATAGGTCGAGTTCCATAACGATGATTGGGTAGTTAACCCAGAAAGTTTAGATTACTAAAGCATAAATGACCTGCTTTGAACACGCTTTTTTGTCAGGTGCTAGGGCGCCTGTCGATTATATCTGATGGCGTTTGAGCACGGCCGCTTTAAGCGGGTCGCTTGAGGTGAGGTGGGCAATGGCGATGGCGATGGCATCAGCTGCGTCATGTGGTGGGCTTTCAGTCAGTCCTAGAAGTGTACGAACCATAAAGGCGACCTGCTGTTTGTCTGCGGAACCATTACCGGTGACCACCTGTTTGACCTTGCGAGGAGCATACTCATAAATGTCTAGACCGGCCTCAGCTGCAGCGATCAGTGTAGCGGCGCGTGCGGCTCCCATGCTGATGGCTGTGCGGTGGGACTGAACATAAATGATGCCCTCGACGGCAGCCTCATCAGGTTGCCACTTTTTAATGAGGTTGCCAATGCCAGTGTGAATGGCTGAAAGGGCTCCAGATTGTTGGATTTTAGCAGGGATGGTGATGACACCAAAATCTAGAACGCGCTGTTGATGGTGATCGCCTTCCAGTATTGCGTAGCCGGTGTTGCGAACCGCTGGGTCAATGGCGATGACTTTCATGAGTCGATATGAGAGCGATAATGGAATGCTTTTGGCTCCTCAAAGCATTTCACTATAGGAGTACTAACTTACTTGCGTCTGCGACGTGGTGCTGGCGGGCGTTTCTTGCGCACAGGGCGAGCGGGGGAGTCATCGAGGAGAGCGGTGTAGGTATACTCAAAACTTTCGAGTTTACGGCGCTCGATTTTCTTTTCTACAAAGTTCTCAACGGACTTAGCAAAGTCGAGCTCGTCAGCGGTGAGAATAGTGAAGGCATCACCTTCTGATTCGGCGCGACCCGTACGTCCAATGCGGTGCACGTAGTCTTCTGCATTCTCCGGCACTCGGTAGTTGATGACGTGGGTGACGGTGGAGATGTCGATACCGCGGGCGGCGACATCAGTAGCAACAAGAATGTTGTAGGTGCCATCTTTGAATCCGCTGAGTGCCTTGAGCCGGTCAGATTGTTTGACGTCAGAGTGCATGGCTACCACTTCCTTGTGTCCAGTGCCTTTGATTAATCCGCACACGGTGTCAGCTTCTTTACGGGTGCGGGTGAAGATCATTACCGAGTGAAAATCTGTTTTTTTCAACAGAGCCAGCAGCAGGTCATCACGCTGGTCCATCGATACGGGGTAAAAGGCATGGTTAATAGTATCAGCTACCGCACGGCGCGCGATTTCAACCGATTCTGGCTCATGAAGACACCACTGAGCAAACCCCTGGATGGCGGCGGGCATGGTGGCTGAAAAGAAAAGTGTCTGGCGTGATGTTTCCTCTGTGTTCCATGGACATAGGTTCACGATCTTGCGAACGATGGGAAGAAATCCCATGTCCAGCATGCGGTCTACTTCGTCAAGGATGAGGATTTTGATGGCACCGAAACGCATACTGCCTCGGTAAAAGTGGTCAACAAGTCTGCCGGGTGTAGCGACAACAATATCGGCATCTTTCATTTGCTCATCTTGCTGGCCGTAGCCAACGCCTCCATAGATGAGGGCTACCTTGCAGCCGGTGTGTTTGCCATAGTGTTCAAACTGCTCGGCAACCTGATGGGCAAGTTCACGAGTAGGTTCGAGTACCAGAATCTGGGGCTTGCCGAGGGGTTTGATTTGAGAAAGTGAGGGCAGGGCAAAGGCGGCAGTTTTACCTGTACCTGTCTGCGAGGCTCCAATCACATCCTTGCCTTCCAGTATGAGAGGGATCGCTTTTGCTTGAATAGGAGTGGGGTTTTCGTAGCCGGATTCAGTAACAGCTGAGAGAACGGCTTCGGAAAGTCCGAGATCGGAGAATGACATGCAAATTGGGGTAGATGCTTTGTCTGCTACTGTAAAGGTAAATACCGCGGTTGCAGGCTGCCTCCTGCCGATGGAGGTTTCAATTTCAGCGATCTAGATGAGGTAACCCCAGCTCAGGAGCGATTAATTTGGACTCGCAAGAGACTGGATGAGTAAGCAGCACTCCAGCATGGGCTGGAGGATTCTCAAATGAATCTCGTTGTTGTCTTCAAGTGATTTGCCAAGCCGGTCTTCCACTTGGGACAAAACATAATCAAGATCAGATTGTAAAACGCTGTTGGGTGAGCCGTGCACAATAGCAGCAAGGATCGTGTGCTTGCCGGGGCGAATGACCAGCTGACGGTCCTCTTCCCATTTGATTATGCACCCTTCATCGATGGCAATATTTGCGGCTTTGGTGGCAATTTTCTTAACAGTACCCTCTACTTTAGCTGATTTGGCATGGCGTGCTGGGTTGTGGCTGGCGTATGAGATCAGCGAGCGTGTTTGTGGACGTAGCAGGAAAACCTCTTCTACTTGGTATCTACGGGTATGATTAAATAGGACGTCATCGTATGTGCGGCTACTCATGAGGGCTCGCAATTTCCATGCGAATTTATCCCAGCCGGTGATATCACGAAACGGGCTAGCCTCGGTCATTTGTTCGGCGATAGCTCTGCGCACAGTGCTTCGCAGCATGGGCTCAAGGTAGCCGTGGATGCTGTGTGTCGGGGCATAAAGGAACTGGTCAATGCTGGGCTCGATCAGTGGGCGCAGAGCATCCTGTAAATCCTTGTCAGTGAACTTAGACGTATTGCTTCCTGCTGTTTCTAAGGGCTCCGTTTCAGCAAAGGGGATGTTTGTCTGGGTGTATTCTGAATGACTTGGCAACTCTTCTGGTGACTCTTTTGGCGTAGATGGAGTGTGTGCGTCAGTAGGCTCAGCGTCTTGGATGGAGACGGTGTCAAATGGGGTGCTGTCAAAAGGAGTGGTGTCAGCAGTAGCATGCTCCGGTGGGCGGGTGTTACTGCGGATTTTAGCAACGAGATCTGCGGCGAGGAAGGGGGAGTTGTCCGTGGTAGCAGCTGGTTTTAGTGGCAGACTCTCGCTTTCAATCTGTGGACGGCTGCTTTCTTGAGACGAGTCCTTTGAGGTGGTTGTTTCTTCCAGTTGAGTAACGCCGATGAGAGTATTATCTTGGGGATTCTGATGAGATATATTGGGTTCCCAGCTGTGTTCGGACTCTTGGTCTTGTGAATGACGGCTTGGGGATTGTTCTGAGGGTAGCGGGGTCAGCGTGGGCTCCTGCGCTTGATCGTTGCGGTCTTGTAAGCTGCTGGAAACCAGAGATGCCATTGTTCGCACAGGAGGTAGTTCGGGAAGTTGGCCGGCATTGCGGCCTGAGCTATGCGTGGCTCCATGGCGAGCGTCTCCCTCTGATGAGGGCGCAGGTATCGCTGGAATGTTATTGAATTGGGTATGCCAGCTTTTTCTCAGAGCTGAGAGGTCGGGGAAGGCCGGCGCCAGTGGAGCCCTCACACCGCGTGCTCGAGAATCTGGAGTTGATTCGTAATGCGGTGGGTCACCGGTTGAAAAACTGGCTGGCTCTAGGGGCACTTTAATGTAAGGGAAGGGTGGGGGCTCAGAGTCTGAGGAGTATGTCGATCATTTGATCGATGAATGATCAAGCCATGTTGTCATTATCATTTTTAGGATAGGCATCTGGGCTGATGAGCTTGGGCAAGCCGTGCGGGTCCTGAGTGCTCGAATCTACAATTGGGCTTGCAGGGGTGTTGCCGGATTCCGTGCTCGGGCTGATGCCGGTTAGCGATCCTAGATTTGGCCTCGGAATAGACGGCCCTGAGTAATTACTGGGAGTGATGTTGGTGGGGTTTGTTGCTGTGTCACCCATGGCAGCGCTGGCGATGCGAGCTAGGCGGTTGCCGAGTTCGTCGCGATCTACTTTTTTATCGCTGAGTGCTGAGATTTGCTCATCCATGCGGTGCTTCCATTGCTGGATTTCTCGGTGCATGTGTTCCATGATTTGGCGGGAATGAGCATCGATTCGAGACGTCATTTCGGAACTCAAATTTTCTATTTGTTGGCGCAGTTCTTGACTTTGGCCAGAATCCTCATTGAGAAGTCGTTGGCTTGTTTGATTCATCTGGTCGGCGGCCTCATCAATTTTGTGCACAAGCTCGTTAATTTGCAGTCCGCGTGTGACGCTCTCATGCTGCAACTGATGGCGTATATTTTCCGTCGCAACTTGAAGGTTGTCTTGAACCGCCTTGTGCTGTTGTTCCGTTTGCTCGAGCTGCTCGTTGACCTTTCGGCTCACAGCTTCATTGCTTTCACGTAATGTTGTTTCGAGTTTTTCGATGCGCTCATTGACGTGCTGCATATCCTGTCCGATGAGGATTTCACGAATCTTTTCGACTTGTTCAGCGGGGTTGTTTTGGTCCTGAAAATCCATGGCTGTAATCGCGTTAGGGGTGTTTGTTTTTGGGGGGGGGAGAAGGGGGAATGCTCGCTCTGATTACGATTTAATATAACCAAGCGATTTATTAATGTAATATCACCATAGTAGGGTCTAAGGTGAAGACTTGTAAATGGATTTTCGTAAGCTTCGCTTTCATTGATATTTGCCATTATCTAAAATCCCGCATGCATGTGGTAATTGCTTGTGGATTGTTTATATTGCTGTGTTATAGAGGCAGAGTAATGGCTGACGAGAACAAGGAGGATGCAAAGCTGGTGTCTGCATATGCGCAGACGCGCAAAAGCTTGATAGCCAAGCTTGAAAATTGGGAAGATCAGCAGACGTGGGACGATTTTTACAAAACGTATTGGAAGCTGATTTACGCTGTAGGCTTAAAGGCCGGCCTCAGGTCAGAGGAGGCTTTCGATGTCGTCCAAGAGACCATTCTCTCTATTGCCAAGCAAAGTAAGAAAAACATGTATGATCCTGACAAGGGCTCATTCAAGTCCTGGCTGATGAATATGACGCGCTGGCGTATCAACGATCAATTTAGAAAGCGTAAAAAAGATACGGCCATGAATATCAGCGAGTGGGAAGATGAGGGTCATCGAGTCGCGGCTGTCGAGCGCATTGAGGACCCTCAAAGCGCAACCTTAGAGCGTTTGTGGGATGTGGAGTGGAAAAACAATCTCGCCGATGCCGCGCTGGCTCGGGTGAGGGCGCAGGTTTCTCCCAAGCAGTATCAAATATTTGATTGTTACGTTATACGCGAGTGGGATGCTGCCAAGGTGCAGGATCGTCTTGGGGTGAGTATGTCTCAGGTCTATCTGGCAAAGCATCGCGTTGGCAAAATACTCAAAAAAGAATTGGCCAGATTAAACGAAGATGCGGGGTAAGAATCGACCAGAGCCGGTTATTCCTGATCATGAGGTGCTGCGTAAAATAGGTGGCGGCTCCTACGGTGAAGTATGGCTGGCAAGAGGAGTTACCGGTGCCATGCGTGCGGTAAAGCTCGTGCGTCGTGAAGACTTTGAAGATGAAATTGGCTTTGAAAGAGAGTTTGAGGGCATTCTCAAGTATGAGCCGATCTCCAGAGATCATCCTGGCTTGGTTAATATTTTACACGTAGGCAGGAGTAAAGATAAGGACGAGGGTGATTTTTATTACTACGTTATGGAGTTGGGTGACGACGTCCATGTGGGAGATGAGTTCAATCCGGTAGAGTATCAGCCTCGTAACTTGCGCACTGATTTAAAAAAGGCGAAAGGGAAGCCGATTGATACCGATGTAGTTATTGATGTCGGCTTGAGGCTTGCTGAGGCTCTTGCCCACCTTCATGGCAAAGGATTAGCTCATCGGGATATTAAACCGTCTAATATTATTTTTGTCGGGGGTAAGGCAAAGCTTGCCGATATTGGTTTGGTTGCTGCTCGCGGTCAGAGGACCTTTGTTGGCACGGAGGGTTTTGTTCCACCCGAGGGGCCTGGTTCAGCAAGAGCTGATATTTATGGCTTGGGTAAAGTGCTTTATGAAATGGCAACGGGTAAAGATCGCTTGCAGTTCCCTGAATTGCCTGACGAGCTACCAGAAGAAACGAACAAAAAACGTTGGTTGGCGCTCAATCAAGTTATCTGTGATATCTGTGAGCCGCGCGTTTCAAAACGTTTAATATCTACAGCTCCAAGCCTTGCCGATAGTTTTGCTCGGCTGCAGCGCGGTCAGCAGGTTAGGCATCTTAACCGTGGCCATCAGGTATGGGGGGTATCCTTGTTAGTGATAAGTCTTTTATCTGCGCTGTGGTGGTTTCGTGATCCTCTTGTCCAACTCAGTGGCTTTTCAGAGCCTGTGCCGGTAGTTGAATCTAGTCAGTTTGGCTACATCAAGGTCGTCAGTGATCCAGAAGGTGCCGAAGTGTTTGATTTAGAGGGTCGGTTTTTGGGCATCACACCACTGCCGAACATCGAGCTTGCGGCAGGTGATCATTACGAGTTCGAATTCAGGATGGAGGGTTATCGTAATGAGCATGTTGAGGGAGACGTGATTGCCAATAAGACGACAACCGTGGAGAAGGTTCTTTCCATCTACGCTCCACCGATTGAAGACGAAGAATGGGTGGATAATTTTGGCGTTACTTATCAGCCTGCTGACGGGTATCATATCAGCTCTGGTTTTATCAGGAAGTATCAATGGGGCCGCTTTCTTCGTGAAACCGGCGAAAAGTATCCATCTCAGGTTGTCTCGCATAGTGAGCGAGGTGTGAAAAGATCTGTGGTATTGGTGCCAGAGCAGGCTGCAATTGCCTATTGTGACTGGCAAAGTCAAACAGCTTTGGACGCGGGTTATCTCAGTGAGATTCAGTATATAGCACCGATGATAGAGACGAATTTCAAAAACCCGACAATATCAGAGCAAGCACAACAAAACCTGTGGCGGCCATTCCGTACGGCAGTCATGAATATACCATTTGCCAGTCTTGAGTTAACTAGTCTGCCAGACGGCGCACTTGTGCAAATCAATGGTCAGTATAGGGGGGTGACTCCGCTTGTTATCGAGGCGATTAAGCCGGGTGTGGTAGAGGTCCATATGATGTTAGAGGGTTACAGACGCCACAAAAAATCTATCCAGATAAAAGGGAAAGAAGATAAAAAAATACAGGTGACGATGCACCGTAACAATAGTGTCGTATTTGGCGAAGAATGGGAAAACAGCCTGGGTATGCGGCTGGTGCCGCTAGCCGATGATTTGCTAGTTTCGGTATGGGAGACGCGCAAAGTTGATTATCTTACCTTTTGCAAAGATTCAAAGACGCCGATGAGCCCTAAGCCTAAGTTCGAGCAAGGGCCTTTGCACCCTGTGGTGAATGTATCTCGAGTGGATGCAGTAGCCTTCTGTCAATGGCTTACAGAAAGGGAGCGAGCGCTGGAGCGAATTTCCGAAGATGAAACGTATCGACTGCTCACAGACTGGGAGTGGAGTTTTCTTGCTGGTTTAGCTGATGACCCTGATCACCTTCCATCAAGACGAGAGATGAGAATCGAAAAGACCTTTCCGTGGGGTTACATTTGGCCGCCTGAGGATACCGGTACGTTGGTGGGCAACCTGGCAGGTAAGTCAGCATCACAGGCCGAGGATATACCGCGTGATAGAACTCTGATGGACTATGACGATGGTCATGAGAAAACTTCACCAGTGGGATCTTTTCCTGCTAATGCGATGGGCGTCTATGACTTGGCTGGAAATGTATCAGAGTGGGTGGCTGATGATTATGCTGAGGATGGTGCATACGGTGTTCTTCGAGGGGGTAACTGGGGCAGTTATTTAGCGAAACACCTTTATGTCACCAGCCGTAATGCAGTAAAGTCCACCAAGACGGGCGATCGTTATGGCTTTCGAGTAGTTCTGGCAAAGACGAAACCAACATTAATAAGAGAGTTTCCGGCAGATGAAGTTCCCGATCAAGGACCGTAGTGGCCCATAACATACAAAGAATAACAACATGGTAGAAATTAAGATTAATTACGAAGGTGAGCTGCAGTGTAAGAGCACGCACGGCCCCTCCAAGACGGTATGTGTCACTGATGCTCCTGTGGATAATAATGGCCGCGGGCTTTCATTTTCACCTACCGATCTTTTAGCCACTGCATTGGGGAGTTGTATGGCCACGATTATGGGCATTGTTGCTGAGCGTAAAGACATAGACCTTAAGGGGATGGTTATTACCGTCGCCAAACATATGTCAGATGATTTGCCTCGGAGGATTGCCCGCATCGATGTGCGTATTGAGATGCCATTATCAGAAGACCACCCTCAGAGAAAGATTCTTGAAAGCTCTGCATTGAGCTGCCCAGTTCATCAAAGTATTCACCCTGATGTTCAAGTTCCCATTGAATGGTGTTGGAAATCAAAGGAGTATAACTCCTAAGTGATTAGATGGTTTCTTCCTTAAGGTTAATGAATTTCCGGTGTTTTGATGCACTGGTATTAGATTTTCCTGAGTCAGGGGCAGTGATTGTGGGTGCAAATGCGCACGGCAAAACATCCATCCTCGAAGCGGTATGTGTATTGCTGAGGTTGCAGTCACCGCGAAGCACTCGCTTAGGTAAGCTCGTCAAGGTGGAGCAGCCAGGCTTTGGCGTTGCAGGTGAGGCATGGGGTGCAGAGATGCATGTCAGTTTTGGCTCACGTAAAGGTGTGGAAATGAAAGTGGATGACGAGCTGATTGCTCGGCAAGCTGATTATCTGAGTTTGGGTGGGCTGGTTGTCTGGATGGGTAATGATGACTTGGAGCTGGTGCGTGGCTCAGGGCGAGTGCGACGACGTTATCTTGATTTTATAGGGTGCCAGCTGGACCCTGCTTACCGAGACCATTTAAACCGATACAACCGTGTGCTTAAGGCGCGTAATCTGCTGCTCAGGGACAGAGCGCCGAGAGAATCTGAGATAGCCGCATACACTGAGCTTTTGATACAACATGGAGCATTTATCTCGGTATCGCGTAACAAGCTCGTTGAGATGCTCAATCCAGAAGCAGTGAAAGCTCAGCACCAGGTCAGTGCTTGTGATGAACGCATAGCGATGAAGTATGTCTGCGGATCGGGAGATGACTTGGCGACAAGTCTTGCGATGACCGCTGAGCGTGAGCGTCGTATTGGTCAGACGGTGGTAGGTCCACATCGGGACGAGCTTCACTTGACGATCAACGGTATGGCGGCGGCTGATTTTGCTAGCGAGGGACAACAACGCACGATGGCCCTCTCACTCAAGCTGGCGCAGGGTGAGCTGCTGCATAGGCAAACAGGCAAAATGCCGGTGTATTTACTCGATGATATCTTTGGTGAGCTTGACCCGGCTCGCCGAAATGCATTGATGAACGCATTGCCCGTGAAGGCGCAAAAATTGATTACCACAACACATATTGACTGGATGGTGGATGAGTTTGAAGTTATCCAAATGGACGGCATCGGAGCTGTGCAGCCACGCAGCAATTGATGACAACAAGGTCATCATGAGAGGGCGATGATAAGGGGTTAAAGCCTTGGTGACAATCAGTTAAGATGACATATCGGCAAGACACCCTGGGCAATTTTGGGCGAAATGATCGGGCGATATTTCACTGAACTCTGGCGGGGAATCCATGATGCATTGAGATGGATCACCGAGGGTGTTGCGCTCATGAAATGCGCAGCCTTTGGGGGGGGCTGATAAATCTGGTGGTGTGCCAGGTATCGTGTAAAGCAGCTCTCCTTTAGCGTGGGTTGCAGGGATGCTTTTCATCAGGGCACGTGTATAAGCGTGGCGAGGATGATTGAATAGAGTTTTAGTCTCAGCGCGTTCGATCATTCTGCCGGCATACATCACATTGACGAGGTCACATGTCTGGTGCACGACAGCAAGGTCATGGGTGATGAGGATCACAGCGGTATCGAGTTCCTTTTGGCGCTCTTTGATGAGGTCCAGTACCTGTTTCTGAACAGTAACATCGAGGGCTGTTGTGGGTTCATCACAGATGAGTAGTTCTGGCCGTGTGATCAGTGCCATTGCGATCATGACACGTTGGCGCATGCCGCCGGAAAATTCATGAGGATAGGAGTCAATGCGCTTTTCAGGCTCAGCAATGCCAACCTCTGCCAGAGCATCAATGGCTTTGTGCAAGGCAGCTTTGCCTTTGATTCCGTCATGGATCTCCAATGGCTCAGTTAGCTGGGTCGAGATTTTCAGGTATGGATTGAGCGAGGTCATCGGATCTTGAAAGATCATCGAGATGCGTTTGCCTCGGATTCGTCTGAGGTGCTTGGGCTCTGCTTTGAGCAGGTCGACACCGTCGAAGATGGCTTTGCCTGAGTGGATCCGTCCGGGAGGCTGGGGGATAAGCCCGACCAATGAGTAGCAGGTGACAGATTTTCCAGATCCGGATTCACCCACAATGCCAACCGTTTGGCCTTTCTCAACAGAGAATGAAACATCTTCAACGGCTCTGACAACGCCGTTACGCGTGTGAAAACGCGTTGTTAAGTGGGTAACATCGAGAAGTGCCATGGCTTATTATTAAGTGAGTGTAAACAATGAGCAGCGAGGGAGTTTAGGAGATGTAGTGACGATAGGCCTCGCGGAGGGCGCCTATCGCATCATTTTCATAAGCCCTTTTCTCAGCGTTTCCCCAGATGACATCTGGCCATGCAGGGTCTGTTTCGAAGCGAGCAACTACATGAATATGAAGCTGAGACACAATGTTGCCAATGGCGGCAACGTTGAGCTTGTCTGGTTTGAAATGTGATTGCACAAATCGGGAGATTTCCCGAACTGTTTGCATCACCGAATCATAATCATCTTGATCTAATTGGTGCAGCTCAGTGATTTCATCATCTACTTCGGGAACGAGGATGAACCATGGGAAGACGGCATTGTTTTTGAGTAAGACACGGCAAAGTCCGTGGCGGCCGAAGTCAATGCCTCCTGCTTTGAGACGCTCGTTGAGTGAGAAGGGCATGGATGTAATGCGGGCGAGACGTTTGTTTTATATCCTCTGATTTTTACTTTAAGATTTGCCTCTTTTTTCAGTGGAGGCATTTCTTGAACGAACTGAAAAAGTAATCGGGATGCCGGGAGATGGGTGATCTTCACGCAGTCGATTGGTGAGATACTGTTCGTAATTTTCCTGCATCAGGCGCTTGTCATTTACAAAGAGAATATAGGTAGGCACTGGGATGGCTGTGTAGCGATCGTTGGTGGCGGCAGTTGCGTAGAGAAGCTTGAGGCGCTTATTGCCCTTTTTCGCCTGAGGTGGTTTTTTCTCAAAAGCAAGCCCGAGAAAACGGTTGAGTTTGCCGGTCGTGATCGGATTTTGGGCAAGTTTGCGGATTTCGGCAATTTTGCTAAATACAAGCCCGATGGATTGTTTCTTGAGTGCTGAAACACAAACATAGGGCGCGTATGCGAGAAAGAAAAGCTCTGAGCGGACGTGTTCTGTAGCCTCCTCAAGACGCACGTTTTTTGCAGTGCCTGGGTGATAGAGGTCAAATTTATTGAGCACAATGAGGCACGGCTTGCTCTCGCTCTGAATAATGCGGGCGATTTTGCGGTCCTGAGCAGATACACCCTCAGCACAGTCGATAACGAGTAGGCAGATGTCTGCACGGCGAATGGATCTTTCTGCTCGCATGGCGGAAAAAACTTCGACAGATGAATCCATCTTGGTGCGCCGGCGTAGACCCGCGGTATCGATGATGGTGTGAAGCTCTCCCATGAACTCATAAGGAATATCGACTGAGTCGCGTGTGGTGCCTGCGATGTCTGAGACGATAGTGCGCTCGTCCTTGAGGATGGCATTGACGAGTGAGGATTTGCCGGCGTTTGGCCTGCCTACGATCGCGATTTTGAGGCCCTCGCGTTTCACCTCCTCTTCTGCAGCTTCTATATTTTGGTTGATGGGGGTAACGATGGTATCAATAGCGTCGGCAATGCTGCCCATATTCCTGCCGAGCTCAGCCGAGACAGCTAGACCAGCTCCGTATCCAAGCGATGCAAAATCTCCTGACAATTGTTCCTGATTTTCGTTGTCGGCCTTGTTGATGATGAGTTGAACGGGGGCTTTAGATTTGCGCAGTTTCTGGGCGAGAGCTTGATCGATAGAGGTAACGCCGTCCTTAGCATCCACAACAAAGATAATCAAATCAGCTGTCTGCATGGCGATATCTGCCTCCGTGGCAACAGCATCACCGAAGCTGTCATTGAGCGTTGCACCAATACCGCCGGTGTCGATTAATGTGCAGGGCGATGCGCTGACGCTGCAGGGCGCGGAGATGCGATCACGTGTTACACCAGGTTGGTCATGTACAATGGCGATGCGTCGACCCGCAAGTCGGTTAAAGAGTGCTGATTTACCGACATTAGGTCGGCCGACGATGGCTACGGTTGGCATAGTGTGAATAGAGGAGTGAAAGTGAAGTGGGTCCTACTCTGTCTGGTGGTGTTCGTTTAGCATGTGCAGTCCCTGACGGAAATACTCAATACCAGACCAGATTGTAAAAATGGTCGCTAGAATAGTGGGGTAAATAGGAGAGAAGGGAATGACTTTGAGCATGACCCAGCCCAGCAGGAGCATCTGAGTGAAGGTGCAAACTTTGCCGCTCCAGTGAGGTTTGATGGGAACGTGGGAGTTGAAGTAGTGCAGAATCCAGATGCCGACAATGATAATGATGTCTCTTGCGATCATTAGCGCGGTAAACCATATTGGGATATGCCAGCCTTCGCCCCAAGGAATAAAGGTGAGGAAGACAATGCCTGTTAACAGCAGGGTCTTATCTGCCATGGGGTCTATAAATGCGCCGAATTTGCTCCGCTGGTTGAAGTGACGGGCAATATAGCCATCAACGAAATCGCTCAGTGAGGCGACAATGAAGACGCCAACGGCCCACCAGCGTATGGTCTCGTTTGCTTGGCCTGCTTTGATACTTTCACCATAATAGATAGCGAGAACGGCAAAAACAGGCGCGCACAATAGGCGGCCAACACTAATTTTAGAAGCTAAGGTCACTGTAGCAGTCTCCTGTTTGAAGTTTTCGCTGTCAAGTATTGCTATTTATCGGCTTGGTGGCTCTGATAGCGCCAGTGAACCAGTCTGAAATCAAACGACACCTAGACGCAATGGATGTTAATCCATCGAAGAAGCTAGGGCAGAATTTTTTGATCGATGAAAATGTTGCTCGATGGATCGTTGACCAGCTCGAGGTTGAAGCTGGAGACACCGTGGTAGAAGTTGGCCCTGGCACAGGAGCTTTGACAGAACATGTTGTAGCTATTGCTGAACGAGTGATTTTAGTCGAGTTTGATGCTCGTTTGGCCGAAGGGCTCCAAAAGCGCTACGCGGAAAATGAAAATGTCGAGGTGCATCACTACGATGGAGCGCGCTTTGATGTTCGCCAGTTATTCAAATATCAACCGGTTAAGCTGCTCGGAAATTTGCCTTATTCTGCCGGAGGGGCGATTATCAAAAACTTCATGAAGCAGCCTTCTCCGGTGTGCAAGGCTGTGCTGATGCTACAAAAAGAGTTCATCGATAGGATTATAGCTAAAACGCGGACGAAGGCTTATGGTGTGTTATCCTTGAGGATGCAAAGTGAATGGCATAGTCGACCCGTGAAAACCATTCCCCCTCAAGCATTTTTCCCTCAGCCCTTAATCGACTCTACGGTGATGGTTTGTGATCCTCGACCAGCAGATCTGCCTGTTTATGATGCACGGCTTTTTGATGAGTTGGTTAGGCGTGGTTTTGCACAGCGCAGAAAACAGGTACGCAAGCAGATGCCGGCTAATCGAAAATGGGAGGATGCAGCAAAGCTTATTGGGGTGGTTGAGACCGTAAGAGCTGAGGAGATCAGTTTGGAGCAGTGGGTCGAATTGACACGTTACTATGATGATCACCCCCTTAAAGACAATGCCCAGGATGGGGGTGAGCTGTTTGATGTGGTCGATGAGGAAGACAACGTAGTCAGGCAAGAAGTGCGCGAGGTGGTTCATCGGGAAGATTTACTTCACCGTGCTATTCATGTTTTTGTCTTCAATAAGCGCAAAGAATTGTTCCTTCAGAAGAGATCTCGACTTAAGGATAAACACCCAGGAGTCTGGGACTCTAGTGCTGCCGGCCATCTCAATGCCGGTGAGGGTTATCAAGAAACAGCGGTTCGTGAGCTGGAGGAGGAACTGGGGATCGTGTCTGATGAGCTTCAAGAAATTGCATCGATCAAGCCTTCTGCCAATACGGGGTGGGAACACATCAGGTTGTATTTAGCGCGCCATGATGGTTCGATGAGGTTTCCGTGCAGTGAAATAGAAGCTGGGCAGTGGTTCTCAATCGATCAAATCAGGGGGTGGGTGAGTGCCCGACCTGCTGACTTTGCCAGTGGGTTCATCGAATGTTGGAAAGTCTTCGAGAAATTGTCAGCAGAGCGTGCTGCTGAAGCATAAGTCGATAATTTCAGTCAGCGCTGTTTTATGGTCAGCTAGTTTTGTGGCCACTCGGCAATGTGGTCACTTGTTAAGATGGTAGGTCCACCAGGAGTCGAACCTGGATCTACGGCTTCGGAGGCCGTCATACTATCCATTGTACTATGAACCCATCTTTGTCGGTATGGCTAATGTTTAACCTAAGCCGCGCGAGATGGGTAAGGTTTGTAGTTTGCCAAGTCAAGAGATGAGTTTGAGCAATCAGGGCTTTCCGTATCCACGTCATATTACCGTATAGAGTATATTTTTGCGTTAAAAACGAGAGTTTGAGTCCTCTTGTGATTGAGTGTGATTGCACGGTGTTGCAGATTTGGTGTTGCGGGCTTGTTATCCTATGTTTGGGGGATGGTTTTTTATGATTTCCTTCTTTACTCCAGATGGATGCTCAGCAGAATCGACAGGAGCAATATTTCCGTGTATCGCTATTAGAAATAAGGAGAAATAATAAGAAACGATGCAAGCAACTCACACAATACAATCAAAATCTATGACAAGTATGAACCTAACATCCCGCCGTTTCTTTAGGACAGGAGCGCTATCCACTGCAGCTGTGCTGTTAACATCGCCCTCACTTTTTGCTGCTGACGCGAGTGTGCTTCAACGATATGTAATTGATGGTGGCTGGCCCATGTTTCTTATCGGAGCTCTTATTCTTTGTTTGATCGCACTTTGTGTATTTAACGCTATGAATTTGACTCGGACGAAGTTTGTTCCCGATGATTTGAAAGCAGGGCTCATGGATCATATGATTAATTGCCGTGTTCGTTCCGCCATTGAGTTGGGGGCATCCCATCCTAGTTATTTGGGCAGAATGATGGCGTATGCCTTGCCTAATGTGGACGCACGTCGATTAGAGGATCTTGGGCGAGATTATGTGGAGGATGCTATTGCTGATTTCACGATTAATGAAAATCGTAAAAGCATGACCCTAATCAATTATATCTCGCTCATTGCACAGGCGGCTCCAATGCTAGGACTCTTCGGAACAGTTCTTGGTATGGTGGGCGCGTTTGGAACATTAGCCAGCGGAGACGGGTCAGCTGACCCATCGGCGCTCGCCGGAGATATTTCTGTAGCGCTACTAACG
>Ga0206129_10003110_pt1 | contig 19534 bp, 17 predicted proteins | sample Helgoland_Spring_8_FD_148616 | JGI IMG/M metagenome (GOLD analysis project Ga0206129, IMG submission 148616) | Pelagic subsurface seawater microbial communities from Kabeltonne, Helgoland, North Sea - Helgoland_Spring_Bloom_20160502_2 | ecosystem: Environmental > Aquatic > Marine > Epipelagic ...
TCGGTCAATTCAACGAGTGCGGCCTGTCCCTGCCTTATCAAGGGATCAGCTTTGCGCATTAGGTAATCAAGTTCCGTCACACGAGGTCCCAAAGAAAACGCCGACCCAGACACAGACGTCACCAAACCCGTTTCGCACAAGGATTTAAGATAGCGATATAGCGTTGGCCGCGTGAAACCAGTTTCTTGTATCATTTCTTCTGCGGTCCACTCGGGCCGTTCTTCAGAAAATAGCCCAAGTACACCTAACAATTTGTCTGCAGAATTCATGTTGATCCCTCCTGCCGGCGGCAATAAACGTCGTAAAGCATCAGAGCAAGACCAAGCGCGACCCCAATGGCATCCGTGTAAACAGCCCCTGCAAAAGCATCAGAAGGAATGAGCGCAAGAAGGCCTGCCGCACCAAATAAAAGGCGCATGCGGGTTGAGAGTAGGCCGCTAAAATATCCCGCCAGTGCCGCCGAAATCAACCAAACGCCCAGGCCCGCAGTCATGATTGCACCCCCGATTTCCAATGGGGTTCCAATCATGATCAACGCAGGCGAGAACACGAAGAGAACCGGGATAACATAGGCCAACCATCCAAAGCGCATAGCAGCGCAACCTGTTGCCATTGAAGGCGCTCGCGCGATTGAGGCCGCAGCAAAGGCTGCAAGCGCAATAGGCGGGGTAATCATCGACATCATGCCGAAATAGAGCACGTAAAGATGTGCTGCGATGGGCTCGACCCCAAGCTGAATTAGCGCGGGTGCGACTAAGGCTGCAAGCAAAACATAGACCCCGAGCGTAGGCAGTCCCATGCCCAATACGATGCACACGATTGCGGATAAAGCGAGCAGCGCAAACAAAGACGATCCTCCGACCTGCACCAAAAGATAGGTAAGGTTGAAACTTAGCCCAGTGATGTTCAAAACGCCGATGACAAATCCGCTTGCGGCAGAGATAAGCAAGATTTCGACAACCGAATGGCCCGTCTTGGAAAAGGCGTTGAACACAGCCCGAATGCTTGGTCTCACACCACCGTAACCGATCACCAAGGATGTGATTGTCAACGCAAGCGCTGCCCAAAGTGCTGCGCGCTCAGGTTGATAGCGTTGCCAGAACAACAGATAAATCAGCACTGCGAAAGCAAAGGTGAAATGCATACCCGTCAAAACTTTTTGCCCTGAAGGGATTTGATCCTTTGGCACAGCGCGAATGCCAAGTTTAGCGGCTTCAAGATCAGCTTGAATGAACAAAGATACGTAATACAAAAGCGCTGGAATAAGCGCCGCAGAAACAATTGCAGAATATGGAACTGCCAGAAACTCAGCCATTAAGAAGGCCGCAGCCCCCATAACAGGCGGCATCAACTGCCCCCCCGTGGAGGCGACCGCTTCGATCGCACCAGCCTTGTGCGCGGGATAACCATCGTTCTTTATCATCGGGATCGTAACAACACCTGTGCCTACAACATTTGCGACGGCAGAGCCTGAGATGGACCCGAACAAGCCAGAGGCGAGCACCGCGATTTTCATCGAGCCACCACGATAGCGCCCCATGCCAATCATGGCAGCATCTGTGAAAAAAGCAGTGCCGCCCGTGATAACAAGCAAAACACCAAAGAAGATAAATGCGACGACGATGGTCGTGGCGACAGACATGGGCAAGCCAAGGATGCCGTTTGAATCCACAGCCATATAGCCTGCCAGCAATTGCCAGTTCTGTGCGCGGCCCTGAAGTCTTCCAGGAAAGAGATCGCCAAACAACGCGTATAGTAAGAAGGCCACGATTATGATGACCAAGGCCCATCCCGACGCGCGCCGCAGGGCTTCTAGCGTCAACAGAACAATGAGCACGCTGGGGACCCAAAGCTCAGTTGGGCGTGAGAAAATCATCAACACCAGGTCAGGATAACGCACCGCAATATAGCCGACGGCAACCAAGCTGACCAAAGCGAGCACCGCATCGTACCAAGGAACCCTAGGGCGGTCTATGCCACTTTTGAACGGCAGCGTCAGAAACGCCAATGCCAAAGTCAAAGCCAACATCGCGGCGAAGAATTGCTGAGGATAAAGATCAAGACCGATCTGGCGCTGGAACGACATCGCCCAGCCCACTGCCATCAAGGTCAGCAGAGCCGCCAGCGCATTGCTCAGCGTGCTCCACCCCCCAGGCAAGAGGCCGCGAACGCCCTCTTGAATTTGCGTGGTGTCTTTCATCGACGTTTACTTCAACCCGACTTCTTCATAAAAACGGATCGCACCGGGATGGAACTCGGCAATGCCGATATCGCCGCGCATGTCGGCGGGTTTGAACGCACGCAAAGGCGGGAATGTTTCGCCCATGACTTTTGCCTGCTCATACATCGCTTTGGCCATTTGGTAGACCGCTTCGTCAGACGCGCCTGCGTGCGTGAATACAACCTGCGGGAATGCGATGTAGGTATCATCTTCGAGAACGCCGGGCATTGCTCCTGCTTTTAGCTCTTTGAAGAACGCAGTTGGCCAATGCTCGCGCGCCGCAGCAAGGGCCGCATCGCTTGTGTCATCGACACCCAAGGCTCGCAAACCACTCACGGCCGCGTCCGCTTCACGTACTTTGCCTGCACCATGTGCAAAGATGAACCCCACCGTGTCGCCCGCCATAAACGCATTTGCGCCCGCAACAACAGAGGCCACTGAAACCTGCTCAACATCATCGCGTATCATTCCAGCGGTCGCATAAAAGGCAGAAAGTTGAGGCAGAATCGTATTCTGTGCGGTATATCCATCAGTCATGGCTTTGCCACGCAGGTCGCCAACTTTCATGATGTCGCTGTCTTTGCGCACGAAGATTGCCTCAATCAAAGGCTGCAAGTGACCAACGACGCGGATGTTTTCATTCTTTTTACCGTTCCACCACGCCTCGCCAGTGATCGAATAATTCACCTCTTGCAGGTTCGCTACGCCAAATTCGATGCCACCGTCATTGACGAAGGGAATGAACTGGTTCGGGCTTGTCGCCGGTTGAATCGTCGTGTTGAGACCGTTTGCATTCGCCGCATTCGCGACAGCCGTTCCGATATTGTGAAAGAGCGATCCCGGATTGGACGTCGCAATTCCTACGTTCTGCGCAGAGGCAGTACCACCCACGAGCGCGGCCATACTAAAGGCGGCGGCTGTAAATAAAAGCTTCATAAGTAATCCTCCCAGATTGTCTTCGGACTTGCCAAAATGAATTCGTAAAATCCCACAATGTGAGATTCTCTACCAAATTACTTGATATTTGCGATCCGACAAGGCCTAATAAATTTATTCAGGCGCAAGGGATGCGAAATGGACGAAAATCACGAACAGACTGGCGCAGAGTCTTTACTGGACGGCATGGCCCTATCTGGCATCGATTATATGTTTGCAAATGCAGGCACGGACTTCCCCCCGATCATTGAAGCACTCGCGCGGCGCGATCCAACTGCGACACCCGTTGCTTTGACGATACCGCATGAAACAGCCGCCGTCGCGATGGCACACGGGGCTTACCTCGTAACGGGTCGCGCGCAAGCGGTGATGGTGCATGTGAATGTGGGCCTCGCCAACACAGTTATGGGCGTGATCAACGCGGCGTCCGACAACATCCCGATGCTGGTGATGTCTGGTCGCACACCCATTTCGGAACGCGGCCGTAAAGGCGCGCGTATGACGCCGATCCAATACGGCCAAGAGATGTTTGACCAGACTTCTCTCGTTCGGGATCTGGTGAAATATAACTACGAAATGCGCTATCCTGAGCAAGGAAAACAACTGGTTACGCGGGCCATGTCATTGGCAACCTCTGAACCTCAGGGTCCTGTTTACCTCTCGCTCCCGAAAGAACCGCTTTCAGAAACAGTGCCACAAAACACGCAAACGCATCATCCGATGCCTCCCGCTGCGACTAAGATAGTGCCCGACCCTGCCGCAATCGCACAGCTCGCGCGCATGCTTGAAGCCGCTTCAAATCCGGTGATTATCTGTCAGCGCGGTGACTCCGAAGGGCGTCTTTCAGAAGCGCTTTCAGCCCTCGCGGCCACGCACGGGATCGCCGTTTTCGAGCCCTTCGTTCTACGCAATGTTCTCGCTTCAGATGATCCCGCCTTGCAGGGCTATCATGCCAGCGGACCCAATGGCGCAGACCTCATCATCGTCCTCGATAGTGACACACCGTGGATTGAGGCAACCAATGCGCCAGACCCAGAAACCATTGTCGTCCACATCGGCCCCGACCCCCATTTCGCGCGTATGCCTGTGCGTGGATTTAGAACTGATCTTGCCATTTCCTCCGATCCTGTCGAGGCGATCCTCGCGCTACACAAGCAGGCGTCTGCACCATTGGCGGCCCCACAGCGCTACGCAGCACTCGCGCAATCAGCAATTGACCGACGCAAAACTTCACGCATCAAGGCCAAGGCTGGCAATACAAATCCAATGACTGCGGAATGGATCAGCCAATGTGTGTCTGATATTATGGACGATGACGCCGTCGCATTTTCTGAACTGGGCTTGCTGCCTGCATATATGGACCTGAAAGGGCCAAACAGACTGTTCAATAATGTCCATGCCGGTGGTCTTGGTTGGGCTATGCCAGCAGCCCTCGGCGCGCAGATCATGCGACCGGGCAAGCTTACAATCGCGTGCATGGGGGATGGCAGTTATATGTTTGCTAATCCAGTGGCTTGCCACCAAATTGCAGAGGCTTTGCGCCTGCCCATCCTGACAATCATCAAGAACAATGCGATGTGGAACGCTGTGCGCCGATCCGTGGTAAACGGCTATCCTGACGGTGCCGCTGCTACGTCAAATACAGTCCCTTTGACTTCACTTGAGCCGCTTCCTGATTTCACAGCCATTGCAAGGGCTTCGCGCGCGCATGCCGAACGGATCGAAGATGGGCGCGACCTGCCTGCTGCCCTCCAAAGAGCGGTCGAAGTCATAAAAACCGAGAACCGCCAAGTCTTGCTTGATCTACGCTGCGCCGTTTCGGACATGCATTGATGGAGCCTATCAGTTTAGCGATTGCCGTTCTCGCATTGCTATTAGGAGGCGTTTTGAAAGGTGCGATCGGAGCAGGAGCACCTGTCGTCGCGGTGCCCATTATTTCAATGCTCTACGGCGTGCACACGGCAGTATGTGTTCTGCTACTGCCCAATTTATTTTCGAACCTTATGCAAGCGTGGCAATTTCGCAAACATCTTGTGTCGCCCAAATTCGCGCTACTCTTTGCTGGCTCGGGTGCGTTAGGTGCAGGGATAGGTTCTCTCCTTCTCGCTGGGCTGCCTGCCGCTATCCTCATGCGCATCGTAGCGTTCATCGTTGTCGGTTACGTCGTATTTCGCCTGTTGCGCCCTGCTTGGAAGCTCTCGCAAAACGTAGCAATGCTTTGGGCTGCTCCTGCGGGTTTGATCGCTGGCATTATGCAAGGTGCCGGAGGAATATCAGCACCCGTTTCTTTGACATTTTTGAATGCGCTTAAACTGGAACGTCGGGTTTTCATGGCAACGGTTTCGATATTCTTCGTCGCGATGAAACTGGTTCAAATTCCCGCGCTCTTGGCGTTGGGTGTCATGACGCCAGAGCGTTTGAACTTTAGCATTCTCGCTATTATTCCGCTTTTGGCGGGAATGCCAATTGGCACGCGTATTGCCCGTCATGTTCCAGCCTATGTGTTCGACAAGCTTCTGCTGGCGCTTCTATCGGTCGTCGCGTTGAAGCTGATTTTTCTACCGAACGTTTGAGGCCAAAACGATCAAACTATTGCGAATAGATCCATAATCACTTTGAACTCTTGCCGATGGCCTTTGCCAACAAACAAGGTGCGGTTGACCCATTCATACCGGGGGTCACCCGTTTCAAGACGCGCGTGAGTGCGCATGTAATAATCCTCTGGCGAGACGTCTTCGCCGCGTGCAATTGCTGCTAGGACCTCCGCAGGGCCATGACGGTAGCCATAATTGATAATCTCGATCAAAGCGCCGTCATCAGTTTCAAAAGCATAGCGCGTATCAAGTTCGGCGACACCGCTCTCAAAGACTGTTTGCCAATCTGCGCCTAAATTCAGGATCCGGCCTGAAAGCCGTGGACCGCTTACAGCGCCACCAATGATCGGAATGATACGGCGATAGCCGGCGCGGCCTGCTCCAATCTCACGAATGGGGTCAAGTTCGACTTCAAGCCGGCAAACAAGCTCTAAAGTTGGGTGCTCCATCTCCATATTTCGAGCCTACCCCACCCACGCATCAATGAACCAGACCAGCCACAGCGTGATCGCTGGAAAGCTCGCCAAGATCACAACGCGGATCATGTCGGTAAGTACAAAAGGCAGCGCACCTTTGTAGGTCTGACCAATCGGCGTGTCTTTATCCATCGAATTAATGATGAACAGGTTCATCCCGACAGGCGGCGTGATCAACCCGACTTCAACGACGATCAATACCAAGATACCGAACCATAGGCCAAAATCATTAGCGCTCATCCCGAAGTCGAGCACGACCATAATCGGGAAGATAATCGGCACCGTCAAAAGCACCATGGACAGGGAATCCATGATGCAGCCAAAGACGAGATACATCACAAGAACAGCTGCGAGAACCAACCAAGGCGAGAACCCTTGTTCTGCAACCCAGACCGATGCGGTTTGTGGAAGCTGCGTGAGCGCCAGGAAGTTGTTATAAAACCCTGCTCCCAGAATGATCAGATAGATCATCGCGCTTGCAGAAGCTGTCGCGAGGATCGCTTGCACCAGCTTCGCCCATGACATTTGCCCCGACGCCAATGCCGCCCCCCCCGTTCCTGCTGCACCAACAGCGGCGGCTTCCGTTGGGGTGAAAACGCCAAGGTAGATGCCGCCAACGACCAGTAAGAAGATCGTCAGAACTGGCCAGACCGACAACAACGCCACCATGCGTTCACCCCATGGAACGCGGGGTTTTACGGCGGCAGAATTCGGCGAGACACGGACCCATATAGAGATCGCAAGCACATAGCCAAGCGCGGCAAGGATGCCGGGGATCAGTGCCGCGACAAACAGCTTTTCGATATTCTGCTCCGCTAGGATCGCATAAATCACCAAGATGACCGATGGCGGAATGAGGATTCCCAGCGTGCCACCCGCTGCCAATGCACCCGTAGAGAGCGATCCGGGATAGCCGTAGCGCTTGAGTTCAGGCAGGGCTACCTGCCCCATCGTAGCCGCCGTTGCCAAAGACGAACCACATATCGCGCCAAAGCCCGCGCAGGCCCCGATGGCGGACATCGCGACGCCCCCTTTGCGATGGCCTAGGAAACTTTCGGCTGCGCGGAACAACGCCGCAGACATGCCCGAGAGCGTCGCGAACTGGCCCATCAACAGGAACAGCGGAATGATCGAGAAGGAGTAATTCGAGAACGTGCCGTAGGTCAGCGTTTTCATCTGGTTCAGGGTCATCATCGTCGTGCCGGTCACCATATAGGTGCCAGCAAACCCCACCGCGAGCATCGCCAAAGCAATGGGCGCTCGCAGGAAAATCAGGATAAGCAGGATCGGAAAGGACCATAAGGCGAGGTCGATATTGCTCATTGCGGCTCTCCCAAGGACTCGGATCGTGCCAATGCACGCAGGGAACGGATTACACAGAATGCCGCCACAAGTGCGAAAACAACAGCCCCAACCAGCGCCGCCGCATAGCCCTGCCAAACAGGTAGTTGCGCGATCAGGGTCGTTTCGCCGTACCGCAGCTTGTCTTGCATCCCCAGAAACAAGCGCCACGCAATGAGCGCCGCAGCGGTCAACATACCCGCGTCCATGATCACATCAATCACGCGGTTCATGACATTGGGAAAAGCGGGTTTGAAGAGATCAACTGTCGCGTGACCCCGTTGTAATTGGCACCACGGTAGAAAAGCGAAGATCGCGGCAGCGATGCCAATTTCAGTGATGTCATAAATCCCTCGGATCGGACCCAAACCAATGTCGAGCGGCACAAGAACGCGGCCTATAATCGACAGGAAAGTCATTCCCACGACGAGGAGTAAAATAATGCCGCCTGTCAGCGCCATCCCTTGGGCGAGCGCCCGTGCAATCATGGATAGTGCAGAATACATGCAGGTGCCCTCAAATTGAATTGGCCGGCCCCTCATTTGCGGGAGGCCAGCCTTTTTATTGCGTTCGGTTTACTTGTTGATCAGTGCCGTCGCTTGGTCGATCAGGGCTTGGCCGTCGATGTCTTTGCCCTTCATTTCTTCAACCCAGCGCGCGATCACGGGCTGCGCTGCATCTTTCCAACGCGCCACTTCTGTGGCGTCTAGCTGGACAATCGTGTTGCCCGCTTTTTCAGCAATCGCACGACCGGGGGCGTCCATGTCCCACATAACTTGAGCGGCCATGCCAGACAGTTTCGCGCCGGATTCCGCGTCCACAATTGCCCGTAGATCATCGGGCAGGGCTTCGTATTTAGCCTTGTTCATCACCAAAACGATTGCCGCTGTATAAAGCGCCTCGTCTCCTGTAAATTCTGCGTGGTTGGTGACGAGTTCTGATAAACGAACCGCTGGCGTAACTTCCCAAGGAATAACCGTGCCTTTTATAACGCCTTTGGAAAGCGCTTCTGAAATCGCAGGCAATGGCAGACCAACAGGCTCTGCGCCCAGCTCGGAGAGCATGTCGTTGATCACACGTGTCGGACCACGCACTGTCAGATCTTTCATGTCCTCTAGTTTTGTCATCGGCTCTTTGGTGTGGATGACACCGGGGCCGTGGACCCATGCGCCAAGCACCTGAAGGTCTTTGTATTCGTTGGACTGGAAATCAGTATCGACCATTTCCCAGAACGCCAACGAGGTCGTCACAGGATTCTTCATCATAAACGGCAGTTCGAACACCTCGGTACGCGGGAAGCGCCCGGGCGTGTAACCCACAACCGTCATCGACAGATCGACAACCCCGTCGCGCGCTTGGTCCATCAATTCTGGCGGTCGGCCACCAAGGCTCATCGCGTCAAAATGCTGGATCGCGATACGCCCATCTGACGCGGCCATCACTGCTTCTCCCCATGGTACGAGAATTTTTGCAGGTACAGTCGCTTGTGGCGGCAAGAACTGGTGCAGGCGAAGCGTGACCTCTTGCGCACTGAGTGCACCAGCCATGCCAAGCGCTATCGCGGATGCCGCGACAACGGATGTAAATGTTCTTCTCATCATGTCTCTTTCTCCCAAAAGATGATTATCATTGAGCAATCTTTACCCTTTACATGAAATTTGCCAAGTCATAATCTCACAATATGAGAAATATTTGACTTTAACGTCTTAGAGTCGTTGATTTGCAAAACTGTGGAGAAACACATGGCCTCTCTCGCCCCTCTCGATGAAACGATCACGCTGGATGATCTGAACCGCGATCCGTTTCCAATCTACCGTCGCTTGCGCGCAGACTCGCCCGTTCTGCGGGTCAAAGCGACAGGGCGCACATTGCTGACCAAAGCCGTTGACACAAAATATGTCAAAGATCATCCGGAGATTTTCAGTTCTGATGATCCGCACACGCCGATGACCCGCGCGTTTCAAGCACACACCTTAATGCGCAAAGACGGTGACGCGCATATGCGTGAACGCATGGCGATGGCCCCCGCCTTTGCACCCAAAGTCATCATGAATGAATGGGTGCCCGCCTACCGCAAGATTGCCGAAGACTACGTTGCCCGCCTGCCGCGCGGCGAAGTCGTCGATCTCTTTCCCATGCTCGCAGGCCCTTATGCTGCGCGTGGGCTAGCAGTGCTTTTGGGTTTGGACGAGGCCACAGACGAGCAAATGCAACGTTGGAGCCAGAACCTTATCGACGGTGCAGGCAATTTTGGCCAGCGCGAGGAACTCTTCGCTGTGTCCGACAAAGCCAACGCCGAAATGAATGTGCTCTTTGATAGCTTGCAACCTCGTCATCGCGCCGCACCAAATAACTCGGCGCTTGCCGTCATGTTGAACGCAGAAGATCCCATCGAGCAAAGCCAGATATATGCCAACATCAAAATTGCGATTGGCGGGGGTATAAATGAACCGCGTGACGCGTTGCTAACCATCCTATGTGGCTTACTCACTAATCCTGACCAACTGGCGGAAGTGAAGAAAAACGAAGATTGGGAAAAGGCTTTCGAGGAAGGCATCCGTTGGGTTGCACCGATTTCCGTTTCTGCTCGTCGTGCCATTGAGGACACTGAAATTCGCGGTTTTCTTATCAAAAAAGGCGATTCAGTCATGACCATTCAAGCCAGTGCAAATCGAGACGAAGATATTTACGATAACGGCGAAAACTACGATGTGTACCGCACGGTCAATCAGCACCAATCCTTTGGTAATGGTCCCCATTTCTGCCAAGGCACGCACGTTGCACGGCGTGCAGTTGGCCAAGTTATGCTACCCATTTTGTTCGAGCGTTTCCCAAACATGAGCATTCCCAATCTTGACAATGTTCTTTGGCGTGGCTTTGGCTTTCGTGGTCCCGTGCAAATGCCGGTGTTGTTGCAATAACTTCCACGCATTTGTGCACAGTCAATGAAGTTAAGAAACCTTATATTCAATACATCATCTGAGATCGTCTTCCATCGCTACCCCAATCCCCTGTCGTAGAGTCAGTATAGGGTGTATTTTGAAGTGTTGTCAGACCAAGTCACTCCGGTGTTGTGGGGCTGTCAACACTAATGATAGCAAGCATCTGATTGCTGGCATAGCCTAATCTATGCGCTCAATAATTGACGCCACTCAGCCAGAGCAGCGGCGCGGTTTAGCTTGAAATTGGTGCGTGAATAGAGAAGGCGTTCCTGGATGCCCCTCACAGCCAGCCTAACCTTACACCCAACGCACGTAGTTCCTTTGATTGAGTGGAGCGGGCTAAAGCGCGGGATAGCCACCATATGATAGCCAACAGTGTAGCTGTAGACGACAGCGACGCGGGAGCGTGCGCGCGTGGCAAAAGAATGCAGTCACGTCAATTAGCTGTAGGGACAAGTGTAGGGACGAGAATAACTATTTATGAAAAAAATTAATTAAAACAATGTCTTGATAATCTATTATGGCGGTGCTGCCAGACTAATGATTGCAAGCATCAGATTGAGGCGGCAATCAAATGTATAGCGGAAAACGGACAGACAACATTACTGCAAACAGAATGATGTCTGGACTGGTTTTAAGGTAGCGAAAAAGAAACCGTTTTATCATCCAAAGATGCTACAAAGCAGCCCTGCCCGCCTCGAGCTCGTTTAATCTGACAGTACCAATTAGAATGACTGCGTGCCTGATTACGTCGTTTCCTAGTAATCTCTGATGCAAACATTGGCCCAAAGCGGTTCCACCAAAACCGAACCGTTTCATGACTTACCTCCACACCCCGTTCATGAAGAAGGTCCTCCACATTACGGAGCGAAAGCGGGAAACGGACATACAGCATTACTGCAAGTCGGATGATGTCTGGACTGGTTTCAAACTAGCGAAAAGGAGACTGTTTTGTCATCCAAAGATGCTACAAAGCAGCCCTGCCCGCTTCAAGCTAGTTTAATCTGACAGTACCCTTGGCGGATGATTGCATCGATTGAAGGTTCTTTGATCCCATACTGTGACCGTAAAGTTTTCGATGCGACAGGCAAGAGTAAACCAGCGTTTTACGGCAGCGCTTCCAAGAGAGAGGAAGCCGAATAGGCGTGAGCCCTGTTTAGAAGCCTTGATCTTGCAAAATGACACCAAACAAAGCCGACTTTCGTGCGACTTGCAGCATCGGTCAAAGTGGGCTCACAGCCGCCGTTAGCTGACGCGGCAATGCCGGTGCGGCAAGCCGACCAACACCGGCCATCTGATCGTTTGGCCAAGCCATTGAAATCGCGGCTGGCCCTGCGATTGGCACTCGTTGGCTAATCAGCGGCTGTCGTTCGCTCTCTGAGCGACGAAACCTAACTGCGAGCCCATTCTGCGAATTCGATTTTTGTGCTGCGTGCGCGCGCAGCGCGGAATTTGCTGCAATTTCTTAAGTTCGTATGCCGTTATGCTAAGGGAAAACCAGTCATTCACCCAAGCCGCCGCGAGAATGATACGCTCAAGCTTCAAGTTGCGGACGTAGCTGGCCGTGTGTGTTTGAATGACTGACCGGTCTTGGCACATCGTAACCGAAAGGCCGTTAGGCAAAATGCCCTCGAACCTATTCCGCCTTTGCCCTTCTGAATTCAAACGGGCTGATGGAAAACTCTGCTTTGAAACACTTCGAAAAGTGGCTTGGTGATGTGAAGCCACACGCGAAAGCCACTTGTGTGATGCTCAACTGGGATTGTATCAGCAGGCGATAAGCCTCACGCAGTCGTAGCCGCATATAGTGACGCTTCGGAGATGTCCCGATGTAGCGCTGGAACAATCGTTCTAATTGCCGAGTTGAGATGCCAGAATCTTTCGCAAGAACAGTTGGAGAAACAGGATATTCGATCGTGTTTTCCATCATCGCAATAGCCCGCGAGACGATTGGATGTAGAACCGACATACTATTGGGGGATCCAGTATCGACGGATTTCTGGACTAATCGAATTGGTGCGTAACAAAGGCTTTCCGCAACGTCATTCGAAAATGTGGTCCCGTGATCCAAAGAAATGAGGTCTAGGAACAGATCGATGCCGGACACTCCGCCAGAAGCAGAACAGCGTAATCCTTTTGCATGATGCGTTTGACGACTAAGCGTAACACTCTGGTAAAGTTCGGTGAAGCCGGTACGGTACCACGGGTGAACAGCCGCCGATTTGCCATCCAACAAGCCTATCCGTGCCATAATTATTGACCCAGTGCCTAATGCCGTGACGCGTGTTTGACCGCGACCAACGCGGGCGAGCCACACTTTAAGGCGCCCAATATCAATCTCGAACGCGCCTTCGCCTGATACAATGACGATGTCTTGTAAGTGCGTGATGTCGCGAACATCAAAATCCACCGGTAGTGCGAGCCCTACACTGGAACGGACGGGACCCCCTGATAGGCTGCATGTCTTCCAATCATAAAGCTGAGACCCCGCAACGAGGTTTGCAGCCTGAAGCGTTTCAAGCGCAGACACCAAGGACAGATGAGAAAACCCATCTAGTAGGACGAAAGTGAACAGGTGTAACTCGCACTGCTTATTATAAGCAGTGCCCGCGCCCGCGACTTGGGTCATCGGCTCTTTTTTCATGCTTTGGTCTGCGCAAACACGTCTTAGGCTGGAAGATGTATGTTGTGCGTTGCGCGCAATTTCGCGTCAAGCGTGGGTTCAAAACGCGCAGCAGAACGTTTGGCCAAGATATCCTCTTTGCGCTGTGTTGCTTTGATCAACAGATTGGGTTTGTCCAATTCAGCCCATTCCTTTGGTGAGGTGCGATCGCCCAGAGCGGGATAGACAAAGTCTGATTGCATCCGGCTAAGTGTTTGATCGGTACCAAGATAGTGACCGGGGCCACCGACGCAAACTTGTTCGATTTGATCTAGCGCAAGGGTTTCATCGTTCACTTCAATACCGCGGACACACCGCAACGCTTGACCGATGATGTCATCGCTGAGGATCAGGCTTTCGTGACAGAACCCCAGCAGCGACGCATGCATGCCTGCAGCCTCGTAGACCATGTTTAGACCTGACAGACCCGCCATGACGTTGGAACACATCTGTTCCCAGCCCGCCTGCATGTCCGGCATTTTGGAATCTGACGCGCCAGCCGGGGCACCACCAGGCAAGCCATAGAATTTGTGCATCTGGGCACAGCCTGCGGTCAGCAACGCCTGCTCGCCTGATCCGACCGACATAGCACCTGTGCGCAGGTCTAGGCCGAAAGGCCATGTGCCAAAGATGGCTGGATGCCCCGGAGCAATGGCATTAACATAGACGAGGCCAGCGAGACATTCAGCCGTCGCCTGTGTGATCGCGCCAGCAATGGTCGACGGGGCCGTCGCCCCAGCCATGCCCGCCGACAGCAATAGAACGGGCATTCCGCCACGAATGCAGGCCTCCATGACCTCGCAACTTTCAGTCGCGAACTTCATCGGTGGCACAACGAAACAGTTCGAGTTTGAGACAAATGGGCGTTCGCGATAGTTCGCCTCGCCGCCTGCGATTTCATATAGCATCTCAAACGCGCCCGCGACGAAATCGGGCTCGGTGAATGACACACCCACGTGTTTGGTTGTGCCCGACGTACACGCATAGATCGAATTCAGATCCATTTCGTAGTTGTCGGAAATGTCGCGGCAGATCATTGGGCGTTGCAAAAAGTGGACGTTGTCGAGCTCGTCCACGATGCGCGCGGCGTCGTGCAGATCTTGAACAGTGCATTCGCGGTATTCATTGCCATGAACGTCGACAATATGCACGGCCGCCCCAGCGGTGCCGTAGTGAACGCGATTGCCTGACAGCAAGAGGTCATTTTTGCTGTCACGGCTGAAAAGGGTCACTTCACGGCGCGCTTTGGCAAGCATGTCTTCGACAAGCGCGCGGGGGAACCGGATGCGGCCGTCATCCCCTTGGGTTGCACCCGCTTTTGTCAAGATTTCGACGCCAGACGGCGGTGCATCAGCAAGCCCGATACGTTCGAGTGCTTCCAGTGCGGCATTGTGAATTTTCTGAATGTCTGTGTCGGACAGCGGTTTGTAGGTCCCGCCTTCCATACCTGCACGGATTGGACGGACATCGTCGGTCAAGGGTGCGGCGCGAAGCGCTTGGCGGGCAGAACGACCGCCTGAACGGCGCGGGCTATTTGATGACATAATAAAGATCGCCTTTGTTGGGGACGCTTGCTGCCATCAAGCAGAAAACTGATACTCAATTTCGGAAAATGCATTTTCGCCAAAGCCATAGGCGAACTTCAGACCGCCATCACCCGCGCGCACGCCATGTTCGACGTTTGACGGGATGAAAATCGCCGATCCCGGTGTAACGTGGTGGGGTTGTCCATCCATCGTGACAACGCCAGATCCCGAAAGGCAGAAATAGAACTCTGGAGGTGCATGGCGGTGCAGATGCAAAACACCATTTGCGACAAACGTCGCAACGCCCAGCACCAAACCGTTCGACGCAGTCTTGTCGCCCGAGATGAGCGTTTGCCATGTCACATCCCCAAAAACGGGATCAAACCCGCCTTCAATTGGTTGATCGTCCAATGCGACCACAAATGGCGTCGGAGTGTCGTTGGCGGCTTGTGGTACGGCGAGCGCATCGTCAAGAAGATCATTCAATGAAGATAGGGGCATGAGGGTTTTCCCGAAGATAGGTGTTGTTCTTGTTGCCCGACGATATTCACCACTTGTGAAAAAAATAAAAACGATAAAATATAGAAGCTATAGGCAAATAAATTTGGTGATAAACGGTGCTGGAAAAACAGATCAACCTTACATGGCTCCGCACGTTTGAAGCCGCGGCCCGGCATCTAAATTTCACCGAAACAGCGGCGGAACTTGGACTGACGCAAACAGCCGTCAGCCTTCATATCAGATCACTGGAAGGCCGGTTGGGAAATCGCTTGTTCCATAGACGCGCGCGGCATCTGTCCTTGACAGAAATTGGTCAGGCCTATGTGCCGACGGTGCGGCAATCTTTGTCAGACATCGCTCTCGCCACAACCAGTCTTTTTGGTACGACGACAAGTCGAATGGTCACGCTGAAGGCGCCCATATCGACATCCGCCCTCTTTCTCGCCCCGCGGCTCCCTAAATTCAGGGCGTTGCACCCGGACATTGAACTGCGCCTGGTGTCCAATATTTGGACGGATTCAACCGGATTCGATGACGTTGATGTCGAGTTGCGTGTTGGACGCGGAGATTGGACAGATGTCGCGTCTGAAAAGCTATCGGACGAAACCATTGTTCCGATATGCGGTGTTGGTTCGAACAATGGCGCCAACAAAACAATGGAGATTTTGGCAGGGCCGCTGATCCACGTTTTGGGACAAGAAGCCGATTGGGGGCGTTACTTCGCAGCCAAAGACATTGCCATGCCAACGGGGATTTCAGAGTACTTCGTCGATACAATGACAGCAGCAATTGAGCTGGCTGCAACAGGCGGTGGATACGCTGTGATAATGACACAGTTGGTTGAAATGGCGAACGCAACAAACGAAAGGGTTTCAGTGGCCGGTGCCGAAGTCCCAATCCCGAATGGCTACTACCTGATGCGACCACGCTCGAAACGTTCCAAAAGACCCGAGGTGCAGCTGTTTGAAGATTGGCTGTTTGAAGAATTTTCAGGCGGAAGCTGAACCATTGCTAAGATAGGACTGGTTCAGGTCTGCTCGGGTCGCGTTTGAACAAGTAACTTCTTAGTCGCTGGCCAATTGTATTCCTCAAAACGATAGTAAGGGAACACAACAGATGAACCAGTACACGTCCGGCTTTGGGTTTCCCCAAGATGTGATATTTGATGATGCGCGCGCACGGCGGGTTCTCAGTCAAAAGTGGTTTTTTGTAGGGACCCGCGGGGATGTGCCCGAGCCTCGCAACTATTTCAATTTCCAGCTTTTTGACGACCAGTATTTCCTGTTGCACGGTACAGATGGCGTGATCCGCTGCATGGTGAACAGGTGCCAACATCAAAGTGCGCGGCTGTTGAAACAAGATACCGGAAAATGTCCCGCGAGCATAATTTGCCCAAACCACCAGTGGGCTTACAACCTGAACGACGGCACGCTGCGCAACGCGCCAGGATTTGGAAAAGAGTTCCCAACATCAGCCGAAGGTGTGTCTCGCGGCTTGCAGCAAGTCCCTGTGGTCGAAATATCAGGCATGATTTTTGCCTGCCTTAGCGATAATCCAGACTACAGCGATATGGATGAAATAGTCAAAATTATCGCTCCCTACACAGATCCGTTCGGGTTCGAAAAGGGTGGATATAAACTGGCACATCACCACCGCGAAATCATTGATGCCAATTGGCTGATGGTCATGATTAACAACCGTGAATGCTGCCATTGCACCAACAACCACAAAGGTTTGACGCAACTCTTTGATCCCTCCAGCTTTAACGGCGCTGAAACGCCTGCCTACAAAGTGCTGTTTGATCGTGCGGTGCAGCGATGGGAAGGGTTGGGCCTTACGTGGCAAGAAAAGGCTTTTACGCTAAATGACAGTGCCCGGATCGCGCGATACCCAATGTATGAAAACTACAAATCCATCACATTTGACGGCGCACCAGCGTCTAAAAAACTTATTGGACCGTTTGAAGATTATGATCCAAGTACATTGTCTATGTGGTTCAATCCAAATGCATGGATCCACTTCACGTCAGATCACATTGCGACGAATTGGGTCTTGCCGCTGGGGCCAGAGAAATGCGCACTCTATTCCAGTTGGATCGTGCGCGATGATGCCGTTGAGGGCGAGGACTATGACGTCGCGCATCTGACAAATGTTTGGAAAGTCACAAATGCCGAGGATGTTGGATTGTGCATGTCCATGACATCAGGCGCGCGATCAACGCATTATAAACCGGGGCCCTTCGCAGCTGACGAACAGCACTGCAAACAATTCTGCGATTGGTACATGAAGTACTCGGCATAAGTGTCGTCCGTTGCATAGGCGAGCTCTGGCAGAGACTTTCGCCAAGACCTGTATGTCCCCGCGAGGTGTTATTCACTGGTCACTGAGCGGCACGCTTGGCGGTTGGCAGACCATGGGTCGCCCGAAACCGTCATCAACGTCGTTTTTTCAACAGACGGCTATTGATGATTGTCCAATCGTTGCAAGATGGATCAAGAAGCCGTTTATCAAAGCCTGTTGCGTACTACGCAAACCGCTTACGCCGAAAATGCCGAGATGACGGGTTTTACGCCGTTTCCCGATGATATCGGACGCCAAGCCGTCACGCCATTTCACAGCACGTGCTGCGATGTCTTTTGCGAGGACAAAAAATTGGTTTCTCAAAGGTACGCGGTGCTTCAGGATGCCATTCGCGCTGCAAGCAACGCGGTCCATTGGCGCGAAACCTACAAAGACACGGAAATTGGTGCCGACTTCATGGACCGTTTCGCGTGCTACTGCATCATTGGCGAAAACGCCCCGTTCATGTCTGCGGCGATACGGCTTTTCATGGTCTATATGCCGTGTCACTTTTATTATCCTTGGCACCAACATCCTGCCGAAGAGATGTACATGGTTGTGTCCGGTAACGGGGTGTTCAAACGCAAAGGCTGCCCCGATGAAAGGCTCACCGAAGGCTGCACATCGTTTCACGAAAGCAATCAACCGCATGCGTTGGAAACCTTGGATGATCCGGTGCTTTGCCTCGTCGCGTGGCGCGATGATTTTGAAATGCCACCTGTTTTGACCCCACCATCAGAAATGTCCTGAGGTTGCCATGACACACGACGCTGACCCAAAGCCGATAAGCAAAGAGTGGCACTATCATCCAGATCTTCCACTTGCGGACCCGTCAATTTTCAAATGGCCGCCTGATCCACGCTTCCTTGGCCGGTGGGTGTTGCGCAACTGGCTGACATTAAGCGAACGGGTGATGATGGTCGTCTTGGCGACGCTGAGCTGGTTGTTCCTGTATCCGTCGCTTGAAACAGCCAAGACGTTCGCGTTTGACTGGGTCTTTCAGGTTTGGCTGGTGAATTTGGCCCTGATGATTTGCATCGCAGGCGGGTTGCATTGGTTCTTTTACGTGCGCCGGGGGCAAGGCAAAGCGCTGAAGTTCGATCACCGAGAACCGGCAAAAGGTAACAGCCTTTGGAATTTCTCTAACCAAGTGCATGACAACATGTTCTGGTCGCTTGGCAGCGGCGTGCTGCTAGTCACGGTGTTTCAGGTTTTGGTTATGTGGCTGATGGCGAATGGCTATGTTCCAACCATAAGCCTAACATCAAACCCATTTCTGTTCACCGCGGGATTGGTGCTGTTGCCGATCTGGTCCGCGTTCCATTTCTATTGGGTCCACCGGCTGTTACATGTGCCGATCCTGTATAAACGGGTCCATGCGCTGCACCATCGCAACGTGAATATCGGCCCGTGGTCTGGCCTGTCGATGCACCCCGTCGAGCATTTGCTTTATCTATCATCGCTGTTGATCCATTGCGTGATCCCAAGCCACCCGATCCATCTTTTCTTCCATGTGATCTATCTGGGCCCCGGCGCTGCGATGACGCACACGGGCTACGAAGACCTGTTGATCAAAGATAAGCGCAAGCTGGCGTTGGGGACGTTTTATCATCAACTCCATCACCGCTATTACGAATGCAATTACGGCAATCAGGAGATGCCGTGGGACCGTTGGTTCGGGACATTCCATGATGGCAGTGACGCCGGCACGAAAGAGACACGAAGCCGCAAGAAAGACATGCATTCCGGTGTTTAATGCGATGCAGGGTGCTGTCAGACTAATGATTGCAAGCATCAGATTAATAGGGCAATCGAAATTTATGCGCTCAATAATTGACGCCACTCAGCCAGAGCAGCGGCACGGTTCAGCTTGAAATTGATGCGTGAATAGAGATGGCGTTCCTGATTGAAATGGTTCTGAATAGACGCGTAGACCGAGACGAATTTCTGTAACGTTGCCGTTCGTCGAAATCTTAGCATCTCCCTCTGTCGTCG
>Ga0206129_10003111_pt1 | contig 19533 bp, 29 predicted proteins | sample Helgoland_Spring_8_FD_148616 | JGI IMG/M metagenome (GOLD analysis project Ga0206129, IMG submission 148616) | Pelagic subsurface seawater microbial communities from Kabeltonne, Helgoland, North Sea - Helgoland_Spring_Bloom_20160502_2 | ecosystem: Environmental > Aquatic > Marine > Epipelagic ...
TGTCGTAGTCACGAGCCTTAGTCTCTCTTGCGTCAGCCCTCATACCGAAGTGTGCGTCACCTATTACTATCGTAGGCAACAGGTCATCAGCAAACTTCTTCGCCTTTGGCTTGGCTTTTGGCTTGTAAGGTTTAACCCCTTTGGTCAGACCATCAACAAAACCTTGCAGCGCTTTGTCTCGCGCAGCCTCGGTCATTGTACGCTTAGTTTTTAACCAAGCCTTGTTACCCTCATCATCGGCAGTGTAGATGCTGCGACCAATGACAATCTCGCCTTCAGGAACGTGTCTTCGCGCATCCCAATTGCTTGAGTAACCCGCACTGGCGGCGAAGTTTTTAACCGCCCCAATGTGGTCGCGTACTGTAGACGGAGAAACACCCAAAACACCCGCCGCTTTGGCAACCACTTCCCCGCAGTCTTCCCACGCTTTAACTGCTTCGCGTTGTCTCTCAGTTTTTGCGTAATCTATTAAGCTCAAACTACTACTCCTACCACTGCCATAATACAGGCAAAAAGTATTGTTCCAAGAAACGCGAATCCAATACCATCAATTACTAAACGCTTTCGTGCAGCCTTGGCTCGTGCTGCTTCTAGCCTTTGCTTACGGATAGTTGCTCTGGTTCTGAGCATTTCAATGTAAACATCCTGACCTGCGGTGTAGGTGATAATCTCACGGAGCTGTCGCTCCATCTGCATCGTCTTCTGTTTTGCCATTGTAATCTGTAGTGCTGCATTCTCTACAGAGCCTTTAGCAAACAGCTTTGACATTGCTGAGGCATTCTCAACACCCGCCTCTGCTTCTGCTATCTTATCCTTCGCGTCAAAAAAAGCACCGAACTTGTGTGCTAGGTCGTTTATCTCATGACCTTTGTTAACAGCTTGTTGGATATAGTTAAACGCCTTCCCTGCTGCGGATACTGCTGCAATGATTTCTATCACTCATATGTCCTCACTGCGTCTTTATCTGCGACTCGTGGCAAACAATAGGCCGCGAGGGTTATGCGTCTTGGTGCTGAGTTAATCGTGCGTTCTACCTTGCCTGTTACTATTGCGTTGGCAAAGTAGTTACACCGATGAATGTTAAAGAAGTACATATCAGATGATTCAACCTGTCCGTTGACTAAAACCATTAGCAAGAACAGGTGCGTCATCAGTCTTCTACAATCTCTACAGTCTCTACAGTCTCTAAAGACTCAGTAAGCATCTTCAAGAAAGAATCTTTCCCCACTTGTAGCTGCTGAAGTTGGAAGTTCATGTTGCTAATCTTCCTGTCCAGATCAAGACAGTGATTCGTCATAGCAATCTGCTCTTCAGTGAATGTAGCTGTGTCGTACTCAACGTCGTTTATCGTAATCATCTGAGGCTTGTTGTCTTTGCTCATTAGATTTTCTCCTAGTTAAAAGCTACCACGGAACACCCGCAGCAGTGACAGGGTTGATCTGCAAATCAATGTTAGCTTGCAGGCTTGCTTCAGTAGCGTCTTTGTCTACTGAGTCGTACACCCACCCAAGAACAGTCTCTTGAGTAAGATCAGCGTAGGGTACATAACCTTCTGCTGATGGGTCTGGGCTGAATCCGCAAGTGCCGTAAGAAGAAGCAGTGTACGTTACAGCATCGTCTCCTTCGCCTGTGGTTTCTTCAGCGTTTACTCGCCAGTGTGCGACTATAACAGCGCCGTCCATGTCAGAGGGCTGTAGGTCGTATTCGAGAGTTGCTATAGTCCAATTAAATGTTGTCATTATTCAGTCTCCTGTGATGCTTGATAAGCCGCTATGACTTCTGGTGTGTGTACCGCAGCACAGATAGCCTGTACCTCTGGTGATTCGTTAGAGTAGTCCTGACCTGCTGAGATAACGTGGCGATGGTAGCCTGATGAAAGCTCTACGCCGTCTTCCATTACCTTGGTACAGGTTCTGACTTGAACAGCTCGGTGTTCGCCGACTACTTCTATCTTATCTTCTGTTATTACTTTTTCTAACATTGTATTTCTCCGGTCTGTGCCTATTGTCCTATAGGCGTATGGTTATGCTTGTTAGACTTGCGTCTGTTTTCTTCGCGTGTAATAACCTGTAAATTCTCTGGCACATGAAGTCCACTAACATTTTTACCCTGAAGCGGAATAATATGATCTACTTCGTGCGGTATACCTGTTTGCTCAGTTAGCTTCTGTGCTAATGCGTAAAGCTCCTTGATTAACTCACGGTCAGCCCAAGTAGGTGTAGCTAATATGCAGCGTTTTTCTCTTGCCGTAGTAGTTTCTAGCTTGCGATGCTTGTTTTCTTTGTACCACTGCTTACTGTTTGCTAAATGCTTGTCTTTGTTTTTTTCATACCAATCGCTATTAATCTGACTGTGACGCTCTTTGTTTTTTATGTTCCATTGCTTGCCAGACAAATGCTTACACGTTTTACACCAAGAATGGTAAGCATCACGATCGGCTCGTTTATAGAACTGATCTAATGATTTTAACGTTTGGCATTTTGTACAAGTTTTCATTATGCGGCTCTATAAGAACCAGACAGCATGAAACGCCCACTACCGTCATAAGTGAGACTATTACCTGCGGCATTGGTAAAGTTTTCTCTAAATATAATAGTGGTTGAGTTCACTCCAGTATATGCTGTTACAACTCCGCTAAATGTCAGGTCACGGATATAACCTATAGCTACACTTTCATAAGAAGTGCCTGCAGAAGATGAGGTAAAGGGAAGGCCACCCACTTCAAGATCCCCCGCTCCAGTGCCTGAAGACCACTGTATATAAAGTCTAAAATGAACCATATCACCTATCTTTTCATATGTGCCTCCCTGTGTTGTATAAGTAGCAGAACCTGCTGTGGAACTTCCAATCACCGTAGCTGTAAACGTCCCAGTCTCATAATCATCGAGCTTATTAGCCGCACCAGTACCGCCAAGGTATACGCCGCCTGATAGGTAGAGGTCTTTGAAGCGTCCTGTTGGTTCGCCTAAGTTTTTACTATTGTCCGTATGAGGAACAAAGTCATTAGTTCTCCAACGAAATTGCACGTTACCGTCAATAGCAAGATAACCTGTAGTGTTTTCTGAGTTAAGAACTAACCTACCTGCTGCTTCGCTACCAATACTACCTACGGTTGTGTTGTCTTTGCGGAAATCTATTATGTCGCCATCAGATACTCCACGATTTATTATCATAGGAACATTAGAGTTTCTCGTAAACAAGGCTATGTTATCTGATCTGAACTCAAAACCTTCGACAGTTGTGTTTGTAGCAGTTTTACCTATAAACACACTGCCGCTTTTGTCTATGCGCATACGTTCTGCAACTGATGCTACATTGGACGCAGTAGAAAAAACTAAGTCGCCAGCGCGTTGAGTAGAATATGCTGTGTATACACCTGTTATTGCAGCAATGGTGTTTGAAGACGCTCCTGAACCAGTAGAAAAAGTAAGATTAGATGTTCGGTTAAATGCAGCTTCATTTGAGTTAGTAATATTAAGTGTTGCTGCGCCAGAGCCTATTGAGTTTCCAGTATCTGAAGCACTTATATTAAGTCTTCCGGTAGGACTACTAGTACCAATACCAACATTGCCACTGGAGTCTATGCGCATCTTCTCACTATTATCTGCATAAAAAGTTATGTCAGACGCGCCATTATCATTATTTCTATCAACACCTAACCGAAGTTCGCTTGAGTTTGTATAAATCTCTGCGGGAGCTGTATCGCCAAAACGAATGTTTCCAAATGTATGTAAAGACTCTTGAGGACTATCAGTACCAATACCAACATTGCCTGCGTTTGTAATACGCATCCACTCGTTTTCAATAACACGGTCATCGCCGTTAAGTTTTTCACCAAAGGCTAAAGCATCAGCTTGGTCAACAGTAATGAAATGAGTGTCTTCGTCAGCAGCTAAGCCAACATCAAAAGCCATAAACCTCTGAAGCGGATTTGAAGCATCGCTGATAAGAACTTGTGGCTCTGTAGCCTGCACATGCAACACAGTAGCAGCGTCTGGCGCAGTACCAATACCAACATTGCCTGAGGAGTCTATGCGCATACGTTCTACTGCACCGGCAGTAAAAAACATATCATTAGCGTCAGCACCTAGTTTAACTGTACCAGTATTGTTTGTGCCGCTTCCGGAAAACGCTAAAGCTGCTTGAGTAGTAGAACTGCTAATATGCGCAGTAGTAGCCGCAGAGCCTACTACATGAAGAATTCTGTCAGGACTTGTAGTACCAATACCAACACGGCCTGATGAGTCTATGCGCATTTTTTCGCCAGCGCCGGCATATAGCGCAAGATCATTACCAGAAGACGCAACGCTTACATAGTTAGTCCCGCTTGTGTTTGCATCAACCAAAGATATTCTTGAAGTGTTAGTACTAGTGCTTTCAAATACAGCAGTAACTTGCACACCGCCTGAATTAACACTTAGCCTTTGAGAAGGACTCGTAGTACCAATACCAACATTGCCGCCATTGAAGTAGGTGCTTCCACTAGCGGTTAGAACAACATCCTCATTGTTTCCCGCATCACGCAGAACAAATTCACCTTCTCCAGTTGAGCCTAAGCGAACTACCGCCTTACGAACTCCCGCTGAAGTTGAGAAAAACGCAATGTCAGAAGATGTGGTGGCAGTGGCAAGAACATCTAAACGCGCAAGAGGACTCGTAGTACCAATACCTAACCGCTCCGCAGAAGCATCCCAGAAGAATTTTGGAGTCGTGCCTGTGTCTTCATAGAAGGAGATGTCGCCTGTTGTTGCGTCAATATTAAATCTATCAACACCTCCATTATAAGCATTAGAGCCAGTTAAAACTCTAAAGTTACCTCCACCTCCATTGTTATCCAAATGAATTTCAATGTTTTTTGGAGAACCGATTGCAAGTGTATTGTCATCAGTAGCAGAATACTTGATGTATCTAAATGAGTCACCAAACTCAACACCATCAGCATTTACTGTGCCAGTAACGTCTATGCCTGTGGAGGTTGTGGCGATTTTGGTACTTCCATCGTAACGAAGATTTACTTGGCCACCAGAGGTTGCTACAAGGTAGTTATCGCCTGTAGAAGATTGAAGAAAAAGTTGGTTTGAAGCGCGAATGTACAGCGGGCCAGCCCCTTGCTCGTCAATATAACTGCCACTACCATCATGATAAATCTGTAGGTCATTAGAGTTACCAAACGTAGCCTTGTCATTATCACCAAGAGATAAACCATCAGCAGTGACTGTGCCTGTGAAGGTTGGGGAGGCTGAAGAGATAGCAGCGATGTTCCACGCAGAACCGTCATAGACTTTCATGTCATCACTAGTAGTGTTGAAATATAAAGCACCAGTGAGTAAAGCATTGCCGTCATTGTCTAGTGTAGGGTCTGAGGCTTTATCGCCTAAGTAGCGGTCATCAAAGGCATCGTAGCTTGCTGCTGCTGCGACTGCTGAGGCTGCTGCTGCGTCTGCTGAGTCTGATGCGTTGCTTTCTGAAGTAGAGGCGTTACTGGCTGATGTAGCTGCTGCTGCGGCAGAGTCTGCTGCTGAAGTAGCTGAACCAAGGATAGAGTCTGTGTAGGCTTTAGTCGCTGCATCTTGAGCTAACGTAGGGTCGCCAACACCAGTAATCTTGTTAGTCCCCATCGCAATAGCACCAGACATAGTGCCGCCAGTGAGGTTGAGCTTTAGTGCGTCTGCTGTGTCAACATAGGTCTTAGTCGCTGCGTCTTGCGCGAGGGTAGGATCAGCAACACTAACAATCTTATTAGCACCTAACGACAGTTGACCTGTCATTGTGCCGCCCGCTAACGGTAGCTTTCCCGCGAGGGAGTTAGTGACTGTAGTGTGGAAAGAAGCATCATCATTCAATGCAGCAGCTAGCTCGTTTAGAGTGTCTAGTGCAGCAGGTGCGCCATCAATGACAGCCGCGATAGAGGTGTCTACATAAGTCTTAGTAGCAGCGTCAGAACCTGCAACAGGCTCAGCTACATCAGTAAGGCGTGTGTTTGTAAAATCTACCGTGCCATTTACGACTAGGTTATTAACAGTAGATGTACCACTAGAAGCTGTGACATTGCCTGTCAGGTCGCCTGTGACGTTACCAACTACGTTACCTGTGACGTTACCTGTCAAATTACCTGTAACATTACCCGTCAGACCGCCTACAAAGCCTGTAGTGGCTGTTACTGTAGAACCCCTTACTGTTGATGGGGTAGTCGCACCAATAGGCGTAGAGTTGATTGAACCGCCTGTAATGACTGCGTTGCTAGATGCAAAAGTACCGTTGGCTGTTAGCGTACCAGTAACGGTAGCTGTAGCAGTGGTAACAGTAGAAGGATTAGTACCCAGTTCTACAATCTGTGTAGACGCATTCTCTGTGAAAATTCTTTTGTCTGTGACGTTGACAGCGAGTTCGCCTTGAACCAAGTCACTTGTAGTTGGTACGGCTGAAGCAGTTGAGCTGTTCTTGGTTACTATCGTTGCCATGTTAAATTCCTGTAGTTACCACTTGGTTTTATGCGACCAGTATCTTGCAGATAGTTTTGAAGGGCTTGAGTCTTGAGCGTTATGCCTAGCGTAGTATGATTTCTTTCGCGCTTTGTCTTTGGCAGTCTTGGGATTGCTCCCTGCGCCCGTCACACCCTGCTGTCCGAATCGAACAGTCTTGATTTGATCACCGACTTTCGCCAATACAACATGGCTTTTGGTGGGATGGTTAGGAGTCTTTTTGGGTTTGTTATACCCACTTAATCCGAGCCTGGTTAATTTTGGGTCTTTATTACGCATAAGATAAGGGGGCAGGTTTCCCTACCCCCATCTCCACTAGCCGTTAACAGCCATGATGAAGCCGCTGTCAGGACGGTAAGTCTTGACACCGTACAGAGTATCAGCAGTATACAGTGTTCCGAGGAACTCCTGCTTGTACTGAGTCTGTGAACGTACTGACATCTGCTCTGCCAAGATCATAGTGTCTTGGTGGATGAGCATTGCTGCCTTGATTTCACCACCCGCAGTGTTGTCACCTGCTGCTTCTGTAACAGGGCAGTTAGAAGTAACGTATACGTCAACGCCGTATAGGCTACCGATCTTACCGTTCTGTACAGTCTGACCACCAACAAAGTCAGAAGATACATAACGCTCAACGCCCATGATTGCGTTACGCAGTGAAGGAGGAATAACAAACGCACGGTTGTCCATAGGGACATCGGCGTCATCCTGCTTCTGAATCAAAGCGCGGAAACAAGCATCAGTAAATACGTCAGCAGTAGTAACCGTGTCATTAGCGTAGGCAGTCAGACCACCAGTTGCGTCACAGTAGAACGCAGCAGAGTTAGTCCAAGCAGAGCCATCGCCATCACCTAGTGACTTACCAAGTGTAAAGAGGTCTGTGTCTACCTGACGCGACAGAGCATAGCCCGCATCAGATGTGTAGAAGTTACGGAGCGAAGCAAGAGCTTGAGTCTCTGTAATATCTTCGATGATGCGTGAGTACTCGTAGTGCTTGTCAATTGCAACTTGCACTTCGCTCTCTGTGTTGCTTTGGATTGTGACAGCAGTTGCTGACGCTTTCGCGTACGCATCGCCACGGATAGGAGCAGGAATGTGGATGATGTCACCCTTCTTGCCTGTCATACCCATTTTCTTGACTAGGTTCGCCAGGATGAGGTTTTTCTCATACGCCGCACGAATCTCGTCACTCCAAATTTCAGGGATAAATGTAGCAGCAGTAGTGTTAGTTACTGCGCCACCCATATTAGGATAAGTAGAAGTAGTCATAATAATCTCTCAAAGGTTAGCTTGTTTTTACACGGCCTTCCTGATACGCCTTATATATCTCATCAGACATAGCTTGGTAGCGTTTCGGGTTGGTTCGCATTAGTTCAATAATGTCGCTTCGTCTATAGATCTTTCTGCTTGGTGCTTCTGAACTTCCATTAGCACCGCCCGTTGAAGCTGCATTCAAAGTTTGTTTACGCTCTTTGCGCTCAACACTTACGGCTTGTTGCGCAACGTCTTGAGTTGATTTCCAAGAAGAAAACAATTCATCTGCTGCGTCATAGTCGTACTTGTTGTTTGCTCGCTCGTATAACTCTGAACGGATCTTGCTGCCGACCACCCACTTTTGAAAGTTGGCGTCCATAGCAATCTCTTTAATGTCAGGATGCTTCTGCTGTAAAGCCGAAAGCGTCTGACTTTGTTTCATTTGATTGCCCAATTGCTCCAACTGTTTAATGGTTGGATGGTTTGCAATTTTGCTATCAACAGCTTTGTCGGGTTCAGCAAAGAAATCTATCTCTTCAGCCTGTTCCGGTTCGTTGACTTTGGTCTGATTAAGAATGAAATCGTCTACAACTTTCCTTAGCTGACCTACTTCCTGTCCTTGCTGACCGATGCGGGACTCTGCCTCTTGGTGCATCTTGATCAACTCAGCAGGAGTTTTCCCCCTGTAATGCTCTGGGGTGTCATCTACGGCTACCTCTTCAGTATTTTCCGAGACCGCTTCCTGTTGTATTTCTTCATCTACCTCGTTCGTCACTTCGTCAATAAGTTGTGCCACTATTAAACTCCTATGGAGACAAGACCAATTCTAAGCTACCCCGAAGGACTTATGATTCGGCTACCTTGCGTTCGTGTTTAATCTTCGCCTGTCTATCCTTAGCCCATTTCATAGTAGCTCCCGGATAAGAACCGGAGATGGGGTCGAGTACCGACTTAACAGGTGAGATCATCTTACTACTAGAACCACCGCACTCAGGACAGTCACGCCTATAACCTTCGGTTACCTTATCGCGATTCACCATTGCCTCATGGACATGGCCTTGTTCGCATTGGAAATCAAAGATTATCAACATCACTGCTATCCTCTTGTACATGGTTCATTGCAGATTCTAGGTTGAGTATGTCAGCCAGTACACTGAGCTGACCTTTACGAAAGAACAAATCATTTACATCTTTCGTATACTCTACGGAATTAATCTGAAGAGCATTGGCACGAAGCTCTTCTATAAAATCCTTCCAACCCTGCGTCAAAAACATATCCGCACGGTCGTCATAATACTGTTCTGTTTCTTTATCCATTCTTCTTAGCCTTCGGCTTTGCTTGCACGAAGCTCTTGACCTCGTGAAGAAGGATTTCGTGTTGCTTCTCTAAAGACTGAATCCGCTTGTCCATCCGATCTAGGACTACGTTAACTTGTGTAACTACGTCCTCGAGTTCTCGTTTGGTGATCATTACGGCATGGCCTTCATTGTATCAAGGTTCAGTCTCTTCTCTTTCAGGGCAGCGTCAGCAACCTTGAGGCGGCGTTCAAACTCTTTGTCGTCCGCATCACCTGCCGCGAGGTTAGATGTTACTGCTTTGATCTGATCTATCTCTAGCTCCACAGGAATTGCTTTAGTCTCTGCTGCGATCTTGGCAGCTCGTGCTTGAGACTCAGCGCCTTGTCCGTTCAGTGCGTTAGTCTGCGACTGTTGGAACTCCATTTGCGCTTGCTGCATAGCTTGTTGTGCTTGCTGCTGCTCAGGTGAAGGCTGTCCTGCTTCTTGTAGAGTTTGTATCAACTGCTCGCGGTTGCTGAGGTTCATGTTGTCTATGATTGACTGAATCAACGCAGGATAAAGCGGAGACTCAGGAGACATTGTCTGTAGAAGCTGCACCAACTGTGTAACCTCGTATTCTCTCGCGATGATGCCAAGAGAGGAGGTAACCTCAAACTTATAATCCGATACCGGATATAGTTCAGGCTCAAACTGCATGTATCTGTGTGCAGCCTTGGTAACGAATGGTATCAAAAATGACTCTTGGAAGTTAATCAGTGTTCGCTTGTGACGTTTAATCACCGCGCCCAGGGACATTGAGATTCCCGCTGCTGTGGCCTCACCGTTAATCGACCCACCAACACCAACAGAGTCTATTGCGCCTGTGGCAGTCTGCACCATTCGCTGTAGTTCACCTGCTTGCGCGAAGGTAATCTGAGATACCTGACCAAAGTTAAATGGCTGTAAGACTTCAGCAGGATTACCATTGGTTAGAATGATTTTTCCCGGTCTTACTTCAGGCTTTGCCCCGCGAGGTAGCCGAGTTGCGTCCATCGCCATCATTGGGTGGACTGTTAGAGCCAGTGCATCGATCCTAGCTCTTAATTCTGCGTCCAATGCCTTTTGTGAGTTGTAACCCTTCTCACATACGCCACGACCCCAAAACCTAGAAGGTACGATGTCCCAGGGGAACGCCACAACAGGGCGGTCTTGCATCATGTACGGGTTCTTCTCCGCTTTCAGCAGAGTACCACCGTTAGCTATTACTACAATCGCCTCAACATAGAAGTCAGTCTCTTCTTCGGCGTCTGTAAGCTGTTCAACCTCTTCGTATTCATCGTCATTCTCAAGTAAATAGCGGGGAACAAGTCCGTAATACTTGGTCAAACGAGTCTTATCGGTAGGCTGCGTGGTAAGTTCGTGGTCAGGATCTAAGTCTGTGTCAGGATACGCGAAGTTGAAGGGGACATTTTTGTATACACCCTTCTCCTGTAGCTGTTCTATGGCGTGTGGTGAGACAAATTCATCAATCACTACACCCAATGCGCTGTCTACGTCCACAGCGACAGGGTCAATCAAGAAGTTTTGAGGTAAAACAGGTCGTAATTTAACGACTGTGCGGTCTGAGATGTTCACACCTACCGCTTGTAACTGCCCATCCATGATAGGTTGGGTCGCAGGTTTCATCTCTTTGACTTCTTCTAGGACAATCTCTGCTATACCTGTACCAAAGACGGCTGCGTTGATTAAACACTCAGCCACACCCTTGCGAATCTTATTAGCTTTAAAATCTTCCAAGAGTTTTTCGCGAAGGTAGACTACGTCTTGGTTTTCTTGGTCAGAGATGTCGTCCTTCATATCAAAGAACCTGCCACGACCAAATGTAGCTTCTTCAATCTCTGCGACTGACGACTCTACTGCTTGTTGTAGGGCAGGGGATATGATCTGTGATCGTTCGGAATCGCGGTTACGGTCTTCGCTTGAGTAGATGCCACGCCAAAGACGGTAGTATTCATCAAACTTTGCTTCGTAATTAGTCTCGTAATGGTCGCGCCAATCGCGGCACTTCTCCATTATCCAAGACTCAAGAGTCTCTTCTATGCCAAACTGATCTTCGTTGGATTCGAGCATCTTAATATCCCGCTACTGAGTCGATTACGTCAAACTCATCTATTTCAAAGTCGTATGAGTAAGACACCTTAGCCAGTTGATCTATATAGGCTAAAGCGTCTACCATGTCATCGTGGGTTAGGGCGTCAGGGAATTGGAAGATTTCATCCATGAATTGGATGTTCCACTCACCTTTGTTGAGGTTGCAGATTCCGTTCTCGAATCTACCCTGTAACGCCCACATTACCCTGTCAGTTTTCTTTTTGTTCCCGTGAGTGAGTTCCTCAACGCGAAAGAAGTTCTGGTACTTTTTCATCAGGTCAGTCAGTGGCGACATCACAGCCTGTCGGGCAATTCCTTTCTCAATGCCGACTGATATGGGCTGATAGTCTCTAACTATCTGGAATATCTTCTCCGCAGTGGCGTTTAATTCCCACCTACCACAGATAATGTCCTTGACCCACCATCCATATTCGCCCACTTTTACCACGGCTATAGCGGTATTGTCAAGTTTTTTGTTTTTAGATTTGGCTTTTCCTACCTCTTCAAAGCCCGCGAGGTCAATAGCAACGTAGTAATCTCCGGTATCAGGCTCTTCGTCATCGAACCTAACCCACTCTTCTTTAAACATCTCAGAGCCACGCGCTTCAAAAGACGCCATGAACTCCTGGCGAAACGCGAAGGATGACATGGATTTCTTGGCTGCATCGATCTCTTCTTTGTCTAGTAAGTCGTTATCGTAGCTTGTGTAGTGCCATGCTTTATAGGTGGGGTCTTCGCCTAAACTGGCTTGCTTGTAGAGTTCATAGAAATGATTTCTACCCATTGGTGTCCCGATAAATAAGGCATCGCCTTTCAAGTCTGTCAACGCAGGTCTTAAGATTAGCTCCCATACATCGGGCTTCATGTCTGCGTATTCATCCAAGACAAGAAACTTGAGACTTACGCCGCGCATTGTCTCAGGTCTATCAGCGCCCTTCAAGCTGATAGTTGTGCCATTGATTAATCGAACCTGCATGTTGTTGACATGTGAGTTCTCAATGACGGGTTGACCTATCTCCAAGAGGAGATTCCACATAATATCCCGTGCTTGGCCTTGCGTGGGGGCTACATAGAAGACTTGACCCTTGTCTGACCTCAAAGCGTTGACTATCAAAAGATAAGCCGCAAGACGAGACTTGCCCGTCCTGCGACCCGCAGCAACTACTTTGAAACGTGTAGGGTCGTTCCAAACTTCTTTCTGCCACTCAAGGAGACTTATATCTAGGTTCATCTACGCTTTATCTCATCAATATCACACAGCATCGCGTCTATATCACTATCATGAGATCTGAGTCGATCGTCATGGTAATCATATAGCTCATCTCTGGTCTTTTGCTCTTTGTCGTAGTGTTCCTCGCAAAGATCAATGCGTGACTCTAGCTTGAGTAATTTTTGATAAAGGTCGTCTAAGGATGTCTTCATTTCTTTTTTGCCGTCTTCTTGGCTTGTTTGAAGGCTTTGGCTGTAGGCGCGCCTTTACTGCCAACCTTTCTCATAGTCTCGCCGCTACCTGCTGCAATCCGCTTCTTCTTCGCGTTAATATTGCTGTAGAGACTCATGTTACTTCCTCTTGGGTGGGGCTTTCTTCTTAACAGCCTTGGCCTTCTTTGCTGCTGCCATTCCCGCAGGAGTGTAGGGGTATTTCTTTCCGTTTACATTAGGCATCGTATTCTCCGGTGCGTATCATGTTAGTAATAGTTATCGCTCGTTGACCCACTTGTTCTGCCCAGTTAGAGTCCAAAAACTCTACAGAGGCTGCTTCGTAGTTAGCAAGAGACATTTCTCTTAGAGCGTCTCTAAAGCCGCGAAGACGGCTAATACCAAGGTTGAAGCACATATCCATCATAGCGTCTTGGCGCACCAAGTCCAAGTGAGTAAACCACTCAAACGCTTTAGTTAGCTCCTGCTCGCAGCGACGGATATCATTTGCGAGGAGATAGTAGACTTCATCCTCAGACAACCCCATAGAGTCTAGGTTACGCCCAACTCCTATGGTCATATCTCCCGCCGTGCATTCGTAAGGCTTAAGCCGCAAGCCTTCGTGCTTAATTAGCAGGTCTTCAATCCTCATTATATTCTCCTTCTATTATTTCTGGTTCAATTACCGTATCTGTCACGCCAGAAATAGTAATATTCACTGTAGGCTTACCGCCCAGTTTATCTTTATCAAAGGAGCTTACAGGAAGTATACGGTCTACAATCAATTTCCAAGCAGCAGATTGGTTCTTGTGGTCATCATCCTGGGCTGCTCTAAAGATAGACTCGATAACAGCATTAGTATCCCTTCTAGCTAAGAACCTCTGCTTCATTTCTATCATGGCTGAGTGGTCGCCCTTTGGTCTACCCACTTTTCCATGTTTTACCGGGGTGATCTCAGACTTCCTAGGACGCCCTCTCTTGCGTTTTACAGGCTCAGTAGGCTCTGATACTTCTTGTGGGTTATCGGACGTCATAGGGACTCCTGTAATCTTTAATATAGCTATTTTACGCTTATTTTTACACAATAAACCAGTTATTAGTAACGCATTGATATTAAAAGAGATTCGGGCAGGGGATTTTTTGCTCTTTTTTAAATTTACCTGCTGCAAATTTGGGGGGGTACTATAATAATTACCGCAACGAGCCGACCCCTCCCCGCCTCAATTCCACACCCGGTCTAGGGTTTTACCGAGCGAGCGTTCGATAGATGATCAAAATTTGTACAGTTTGGTCAATCTGGCTAGAACCTGGTGAGATTCGCCAGTAAGGTGGCGAGATTCGCCAAGTGTGAGAGGCTGTGCTGCTGCCAATACCCCCATCTATACCCCCACCTATATTCCACCCAATTCAATCGCCCCATCTCAGATTGAAACAAATCGATGCCAAATATTTTGAGATAATGTTCAAGAATAGTTTAACGAAGACGAAATAAGCATTACACTAACCGTGTTTTAAACGACAACGACCGCCCATTAAAGGGCATCATTTAAAGGGGAATAAGATGCTAGAGATAAGCACCGGATACGAATCAGTAATAATCGACTACACGCCAAGCAAGTACAAAACGAAAGCGGCAGCCGCAAAGAATCTATATAAAGCGCTCGTGAAGTTTGAGTTAGCAATAGGGGGAAGCGCTTCTGAGGTAATCATTCAAACGCCTGAAGAAAGCGAAGAATGCGGCACTGGTAAAAATTGGCGAGTGATTTGGGAAAGCGGTATATATGAATGGGCTATTGCCGCCGAGATCCATAATTGTAAAGCGGGATGGTATACCGAGCCGTACTATTCTTTCGACCTATGCTTCACTAGCTAAACAATAATCGCCCCTAGCAATAGGGGCATAATCAAAAGGGGAAACACTATGATCATGCAACAATGCGAGACAATGATAAACGCGCTACAGAATGCCGGTATCAATGTAGACGTCTATGCCGAGGAGTTCTGTAATCAGATAGCCTTGCCGCCAAGCGAAAGATTCTTTGGCGAATTGGTAGACGTCCTCGAAGATAAGATAAGAGAGGAAAAGCTCATAGCTGTAGACACTCTCGAACAAATGAAGTGGCGGCGATACGAGGAGTGGAGCGACTCCGAGGAAATTAGAGGAATAGTAATGGATTTAGTTAATGAACATCCTAATAGCTATTCAATACACCATGACGCCAAATTGTGCATGAGCAAGGAAAGTCTTCGAGCGTTATTAGAAGCGGGATATCAGGACTGCACTTCACACAATGATGAAACTCCTAGCTATTACGATGGTAAAAGAATCATATATATCTATAACCCGCTTAATGAATTCAAGGTTACCGATATGGATGGCGAGTATATTGGTATTTTTAGCACAATCAGCGAAGCGATTAACGCATAAAGGGGAACACCATGATAATGCAACAATTAGCGACTCAAGCCATGCCGATTGACTCAGACGATTGGGGCAGCGAGAGACAAGTATCGGCAGAAATTGCTTTCTGGATAGAAGCCGAGCGAATCATTAACCAGAAATTCGGCGCGGATATATTCAGCGAGTTAGAAAATTGGGGGCATAAAGCCACTATCGACGAGCTGATTGATAGAGCGATGCTACTGATTAATATGGACATGCCTAAATATCTAGTCCAATGGCTAGAAGGTTATGGCGACGCTCCCGCTAGGGTCGTACCATTTGCCGAAATGCTCGGTGACGATTGGGATTTAGATAAAGACTTTCTTTTCCTGCTACTTACAATGCAAGAAGGTCAGACGCATAGTTATTACGACCCATCGGGCGTCGTTCAATTCATTAAAGCACCAACATTAAAAGGGGAATAATTATGTTAGCGACAGAATTTTACGATTGGGCATACGGTAATCAGCGCGACTTTAAATGGGAAACGCACGAAAGCATTGTGCGTGACTTTTGCGCGACAGCTACGGTCGAAACGGTAATGCGTCAATTTTCGACAGCGGGTGAAATTTACGATGAAATAACGGTTGTGAATTTTCCCGATGGATCAATCGCGCGTTTTAACTATAAGGGTGAGGGGGAATAACCATGAGCGAATTTAAAATTAGTCAGTACTTACTCAGACAAGAAGCAAAAAGGATAGTCGAAGATGCCATAGAAGAAGAAGGCGAATTCGACGTCCCTGCCCTCGAAACCGTGCAACAAATATGTGACGGTCACCAATGGGTAATCTATACCTATAAAGCGATACTCTTATGCGCTGAGTGCGACACTAGCGAGGGCGAGGAGTGGCTCGAAGGGGTTGGCAGTGAATACGACTCATTCGGTGAGCATGCTTCAAAATTGGCTTATGCGACCCTTTTAACGGCTTGCATACATAAATTGAACAGTGAAGGGGAGTAATACAATGATTAAAGAGATATTAGGCATGGCGTCCCTAATCGCCGCGCTTCTATTTGTCAGCGGTTTAGATCACGAGGACGCGATTCAGGAGGACGCGAGATACTGCGAGATGGTGGCTATATGGCTATCAGATGCCGAGTTAGGTATACCGCCAGAAGATCGCAATGGGTGGCCGCCTTACAATGATCGCGTGGCTTGCGGGTAACTCGCGGGGACTAACCGTCCGCATCCGTCCGCATCCGTCCGCATCCGTCTTACCTACGGGCGTACCTACGGGCGCGAGGTCAAATTACAGGCAAAAAAAAGCGGCTAGAATATAGCCGCCAAAGGCTTAACAACCAAAAAGCATCGTGAATAGCCGCCACCATTGACGGCTTGAAACAGTATACCAAGGGAAAACTATGAATGCGAACATAAGCACCGCGCTCGCGTGGCAGATAGTCGAAGAGCGGGTTGAATATGTAGACCGCCAAAGCGTAGTCAATAAGCACTACCAATCTACCGAATTTAAACCTAAGCCGATATTCGATCTAGCCTATCCTCGAAAACATGCTTCTGGAGTATTGCACGAGATCCTCGCTTTCTATCTGCTACGCAATAAGAAAGTCGCGGAGTCTGATACGGTGGATATCGGCAATCGATTGGGCTTTAAATATATGCGTCTACCGAGTGGCGAGGTGTATGCGGAGAATCGCGGCGAAATATGGCGGGTGCATATTGACCAATAGCATGGGGAGGCGTAATGTAGCAGTCCGCTGCGAGAACAGCGACAAAGGCCAAAGGGGGGAGACCACCTGCTAGGCCGATTATATACCTACAAGGGGGAAAAATGGCAGATATTCAAGCGTTAATTAACCGATTAGACAAAGTCCGCGAAACAGGGCGAGACCGCTATATAGCAAAATGTCCCGCCCATGATGATGGCGACCCTAGCCTCTCCATTAGACAGTTACCCGATAGCCGCATTTTACTGAGATGCTTTGCCGGGTGCGGTGCTGTCGATATCCTTAATGCCCTAGGGCTTAACTGGCAATCACTAATGCCCGATGACGGTCTATATGAACCCATAGCCGAGAGGCGCGAGAGAGCCGCCAGGTCGGATTTGATGGTTGAATACCTTGAGGTGGTAAGGCAGCAAGGCGGTCGCCTAAGCGAGGACGATAAGGCGCTTATCATTAAAAGGAAGCTAGGCTTATGAGTGGCTTTGTCAAGATTCCTCGAGCATTGCGAGACCATCCATTAGGAGGCGACCCAGAAGCATTAGCAGTGTTCATTCACTTGGTCATGAATGCCGCATATCAAGATCAAGAGGTCGTCTTTAATGGGGAGAAATTACCCCTCAAAAGGGGTCAATTGATCTATGGCCGAACGTCCTATGCTCAGAAAATTGGACTGACAGAATCAGCCATCAGGAGGGTCATGCGACGCCTTGAAAAGTGGCGGCTGATTGGCAGCAAAACGACCAAGCGATTCTCAGTGATTACGCTGCTTGCAAGCGATTTGTGGCAGGATAACGACCAAGCGAATGGCACAAAGAAGAATATAACAAGTAATATAAATAATATTAAAACTCAGGAGGACGCAAAAAAGCCGTCCCTACCTGAGATAACAAACTTCATAAAGGCGAAAAAATTGTCAGTAGATGCGGAGGACTTTTTTAACTATTACGACTCGCGGGGTTGGATGTTTCCGAGCGGTCAAAAAATAATCACTTGGCAGTCTTTGGTCTATTCGTGGTCAAAGCGTGAAGCTGCGAAAGCGAAGCCTGAAACTTCGTGGGAGGTGGTGAAGTGAATATTCCACCTAATGTCGATTTTAATGATTACGTCCGAGTCGTGGGTGAGCTAGAAGCTCAAGAGATACATTCAGCCGGGCGGTGGACTAATGACCTGATCGAGCGATCCAAAGGCGTCCAAGAGTATGGGGACAAATTGCCCTGGAGCAAGACATGGGATGGAGGCATTCGTTTTAGACCCTCCGAGGTCTCTGTGTGGGCAGGGCAGAACGGACACCGAAAGAGCATGTGTCTAGGAATGGCTGCGCTATGGTGGGCAAAGCAAGGCAGGAGGATTGCAATCGCTAGTTTGGAGATGAAACCCACCGAGACCCTTTGGAGAATGTGCTTACAAGCCGCCGGGTCGTCTAGTGGTGGCGTCCCATCCGAGGAGTTTATAAGGGAATTCTCTGCTTTCGCGGATAGGCATATCCTAGTTTATGACCAATTGGATACGGTGAAGACCGAAAAAATTCTCGGATTTGTGCATTACGCAGCGAGAGAACTCGCTTGCGACCATGTAATTATTGACTCACTGGCCAAGGCAGGGATATCCGTTGAGGACAGGCAGGGAGAGACGGAGTTTATCAATCGACTAGCTTGGGCAGCGAAGCACTTGGATTGCCATATCCATCTCGTGGCTCATATCCGAAAGCCGCAGAGTGGCATGGAGCATAAACCTGCTACCAAGTATGAGGTAAAGGGATCGTCTACCTTGGTCGATTTAGTGGATAACGTCATCGTGGTTCATATGGACAAAAAGCGGGATCAGCTTAAAAACCTGCCGCAGCTTACGGAAGATCAGCAAGATTACATGGATAAGCATTTTGACATGCTTCTGGGCATCCAGAAACAACGTCATGGGGCATTTGAGGGGACGTTTGCGTTTTACAACCACCCATCACTTCAAATGACTGCTCAGGAGGGCAAGTCCTTACCTTTTGAGTTCGACAACCCAGAAATCGAGGTGCAGCCAGAGGAGAGCGTGGCAGAAGCGCTTGTGCCACAAGATGACATCGGACAAAAAAATGAAAAATCTGTCCTTGACATGGATCAATTCGACTTCTAAAAAAAGTTTATAAAAAAGTAGACAATAGGAAAAATGTTAGTTTAGAATGAAACTTCATTACTAAAGGGGTATGAAAAATGAAACTGCAAACCATAGAAACATTCCTGCAACACGAAACGGTCTTTAATTATCTGTTTGACGATCAACTTGATCTCCCTGTGGAGATTGTGGATCAGTTTGTACGCATTGCGTTAGCCGAGGGCAGCATGGCTTTCTTACTGTCAGCTCTCTCAAATCAAAACTATTACGAATCCTTCGCGACTGACTTCTCATTGTCGGTGCTAGGGCAGGATATTAATGAGGTCGCCAGAGTTTACGAGAAGACTCAGGACGTCTTGAGACATTACGCATCATTTATCCTGGATCAGAATGTAGACATAGCTATCGCAGCACAAAAGCGTTTCGCCAGAGAATACGAAAAAGATCAGGTCTGGAACGCCATGCACAACTTTGAATCAGCATTCGCGGGGGTTAAATAATGACTTGGAATACACTTAGTAAAATCAATGTAAATGACCACACAGAAAAGAAGGGCAATCTCACTTATCTATCATGGGCTTGGGCATGGCAGAAGCTCATGGAGCATTATCCTGACTCTGTTTATCAGTTTGAGCCTAACGAGTATCACCCTGACGGCTCGGTGACTGTGCATTGCACCCTGACTGTCGATGGTATTACTCGCCCAATGTGGCTACCTGTC
>Ga0206129_10003132_pt1 | contig 19420 bp, 15 predicted proteins | sample Helgoland_Spring_8_FD_148616 | JGI IMG/M metagenome (GOLD analysis project Ga0206129, IMG submission 148616) | Pelagic subsurface seawater microbial communities from Kabeltonne, Helgoland, North Sea - Helgoland_Spring_Bloom_20160502_2 | ecosystem: Environmental > Aquatic > Marine > Epipelagic ...
AACTGACACCGCGTTCACCATAGGTTTTTATCAGTGGCACAGGCACAGGAGCACCACCACAAATCAGGGCATTGATACTGGAGAGGTCTGTAGTTTCAAAATTCTCGTGTTGAGCCATCATCAAAAACATTGTGGGCGCGCCAAACATGCTGGTGACACTGTGTTTCTCCAGTAGCTCCAAAACCAGTCCTGGCTCAAAGCTGCGCAACAACACCACCTCAATACCCTTAGCCAAAGACAGAAGCGTAGTGACGTTTAGACCACCAATATGAAACAGGGGCGCACAGGTCAATGTTGTTCCTGTCATGGTATCTTCACCAAAACAGACGTTGATGCTATTCCAAAAAATATTGCCATGGGTCAGCATGGCGCCTTTGGGTAGCCCAGTGGTGCCAGAGGTGTACATAATAAAGGCGACGTCGTCTGTGTCCACACCCACAGTCTGGGTTAACAACTCCGCCGTCTCCATTAACGGTCCAAGGGGAGTCCATCCATCGGTCTCAGATTCTATGGTAAGGTAAGCCGAGCAGTTTAGATTGTCTCTCTCTGAATCAATCAGTGGCCGCAACATATCATCAGCAAACATCAACTTGATATCCGAATCGTTGGCAATAAAACGTACTTCGGACCCAGTAAGACGAAAATTCAGTGGTACATAAACTGCTCCTACACAGCCGCAGGCATAAAGTAATTCCAAAAATGCCGGATGATTCAAGCCGATATAGCCAACTCTGTCCCCTTTGGTGACTCCAAGATCAATAAGTATGCTTGCTAAGCGGCGAACGCGTTCGCCCAGCTCCGCACAGGTGAACGTTTGGCCCTCAAAGGTCAGAGCTCTTGCAGTTGGTGTTATTGAGGCGCGACGCAGTATGGTATCGCCGAGCCCAATGGCAGCTTGTTGAATTGACATAATGATTTCCGACTTTTTAGTTATAATTGACTTCGCGCTGATCAGCGCACCCTCTGTAAAACTTTTTACACGTTTTTTTAAAAACCTATTTGTTTGGCACGGTTTCTGCAATAACTTCTTCAATTGATGGGCAAGCTTACGCTGACAGTCTTATGTTAACGCAAATAGTAATTATCAGGTCACCAAACGTCGTCAAGGTTATCTTAGGAGCCCAATCCATGTCAAAGAGAGTGAGCGAAATGCACTATAAGGGTGCAAAAAAATGGTGAACATGAATATTTTGACCAATAAAGGAACACAGCGCCTTATTTTTACTGACTTGGACGGAACGCTGCTTGACCACAACACCTATAGTCATGACGCGGCCACTGTTCTTCTGGACAAGCTCGAGCAAATCGGCATTCCGGTCATACCCATATCCAGCAAAACCTTTGCCGAGATCCTGCCATTGCGCGAAAAGATCAATAACCAACACCCATTCATCACAGAAAATGGCGCGGGAATATACATTCCGAAAGGCTATTTTGAGAACGATGAGGCCACTAACGGCCATTCGACAGCACGGGACTTTATAACGATATCCACCAGCAGACCTAGAACCACATGGTTGCAAATGTTGGCTGACAAAGCATCAGAGTTCACTACTGAGTATCAAACGTTTCATACCCTCTATCAACTTGAAGGACCTGAAGCCATCAGCCGAATCAGTGGCTTAAGTGTTGATCAAGCGATTCTTGCTAACCAACGAGAATTTAGCGAGACGGTAGTGTGGCTAAGTACGGATTCGAGAAAAAAAGCCTTCACTCAAGTATTAACTGAAGCTGGCGCAAAAGTGCATCAGGGCGGCAGATTCCTCAGTATCACCGATCAAATAGACAAAGGAGTGGCGCTGAAATGTCTTACCTCTATCTATGCGCAACAAGCCAATATAAAAAACTGTGAGACACTGGCAATTGGTGATGGAAATAACGACATCTCTATGCTGGAAGTCGCCGACTCGGCGTTGATTATTCGATCACCTCACCACCAACCACCAATACTACAGCGCACTGAAAAAGTTTCTACAAGCTTGAAGAACGGCCCCGAGGGCTGGGTCGCAGGCGTAACTCGATGGCTACAAACCTTCTAATACTACAGGGACTCAACAATGGGTGACTTTCATCAAAATGGTATAATAACGACCTTACACAACCTCGGAGAACGCTCACTAGCCGATATGGAGCATGAGCTAAGTGGGTTTTCATCAGTCCGCCCTCTGGGACTCATCCTTCCTTCCCTCTACTCTGAGCTGGAGGGTCAAGCCATGCCAAAAATTCTGTCAGAGCTTAAAAATGTCCCTTATCTCAATCAAATTGTGGTGGGACTGGATCGAGCTGATTTAAATCAGTACCAAGCTGCGTTGTCATTTTTCTCTGAGCTTCCACAACATCATCGAGTGCTTTGGAACGACGGACCACGCCTGAGAGCCATCGATAAAAAACTCTCAGACCTAGATTTAGCGCCAAAAGAATTGGGTAAAGGGCGCAACGTTTGGTATTGCATGGGTTATATTCTGGCCTCAAACAAAGCCGAATCGGTGGCCCTACATGATTGTGATATCACCACATACACTCGAGAAATGCTTGCTCGACTTATCTACCCCGTTGCCAACCCACAATTTAACTACGAATTCTGTAAAGGCTATTACGCTCGCGTGGCAGATGGAAAAATCAATGGTCGCGTATCCCGATTGCTTATATCACCATTGCTACAGGCGCTAAAAACCAGTCTCGGCCAAATGGATTATCTAGATTATATGGATAGCTTCCGCTACCCCCTTGCCGGTGAATTCTCTTTTCGGCGCGACGTCCTCAATGATATTCGGATTCCCAGTGACTGGGGGCTCGAAGTCGGCGTTCTGTCTGAGATGTATCGAAACTACGCCAGCAATCGTCTCTGTCAGGTGGATATTGCCGACAACTATGACCACAAACATCAAAAGTTGTCCTTGGATGATGAGTCCCAAGGATTATCGAAAATGTCCATTGATATCGCCAAGGGGTTGTTCAGAAAACTGGCGACTCAAGGTGTCATCTTCAGTCAAGAGACATTCCGGTCAATCAAAGCCACCTATTATCGTAAAGCACTAGATCTTATCGAAACCTGCCACAATGACGCCATTATGAACGGTTTGACACTGGATGTTCATGAAGAGGAAAAAGCGGTGGAAATGTTTGCTCAAAATATCATCACTGCGGGTGATGTTTTTATGGAAAAGCCAATGGAACGACCCTTTATTCCGAGCTGGAACAGAGTTGTCAGTGCTGTGCCCGACATATTTGAACAGTTGGTAACTGCAGTTGAGGAAGATCATTTAGAATTTAGCCAAGAAATCAAATCCTCACCTATGCCAAAAGAGCGGCAGTATGGCTAGTAGAATTAATAGTCGCGATCGGATCAGCCAACATCTCACTAAAATATATTGCGATATGTCGGAGCCGGCGATCAAACAATTGGCATTCGAGCTAATTGAAATCATGGATGTTGGTCAACAGCCGACGATGAGTAGATCTTCTAAGTCCCAATGGGATGAAAGAGATATAATTGCCATCACCTATGCTGACACTATCCTCGAGCATCGCAAAAAGCCGCTGGTAGCGCTAAAGCATTTTCTCGATAGCTACCTAAAAAATACGGTGAGTGCGGTTCATATTCTGCCATTTTTCCCATTCACCTCGGACGATGGTTTTTCTGTATTGAATTATTCCTCAGTCAATGAATCGGTAGGCAGTTGGGAACATATTGAAACCATAGCCAAGGACTACCATTTGATGGCTGACCTAGTGATCAATCACTGTTCGGCACGCAGTCAATGGTTTGAAAATTTTATTAAGGGTGTGCAGCCAGGTCGAGATTACTTTGTCACCGCCGATCCGGACACCGATCTCAGTGCTGTGGTAAGACCCAGAACTAACGATCTTTTGCGCACCGTTGACACCACTTCGGGAACTCAGCATGTATGGTGTACATTCAGTCACGACCAAGTAGATCTTAACTTTCAAAATACCGAAGTATTAAAGGAATTCGTTAACATTATCAGACAGTATCTCGACCATGGCGTAAGAATATTTCGCTTAGATGCTGTGGCATTCCTTTGGAAGAAAATTGGTACTAACTGTCTCAATTTGCCAGAAACTCATGAGATGGTGAGACTCTTGCGCACATTGATCGAAGCCAGTCATCCCGACGCGATTATTATTACTGAGACCAATGTTCCCAACCGCGAAAACTTGTCCTACTTTGGCAATGGTAATGAGGCCCATTGTGTCTATAATTTTTCGCTGCCACCCCTGCTACTTAACACTCTTGTAACCGGCAATTGTCGAGCACTGAAACAATGGATGATGAGCATGCCACCCGCGCGATTGGGCACTGCCTACTTTAACTTTATTGCCTCTCATGATGGTATCGGGCTTCGCCCAGCAGAGGGCCTACTCAGCGACAGTGAAATAAATCAGCTTGTCGAGACCATGAAAGACTTCGGCGGCCATACCTCATGGCGAAAACTCGCTAACGGAGAGATCAAACATTACGAGATAAACATCTCACTCATCGATGCACTCAAAGGTACTTGCAGTGGTCTTGATCAATGGCAGATCGAACGCTTTATATGTGCCCACACCATCATGTTGGCCCTAGAGGGGATTCCTGGAATCTACTTACACAGTTTTATCGGCACAGAGAATGATCATCAGCGGGTTAAAAATAGCGGCCATAATCGAGCCATTAATCGACATCAATGGCAGTACGCCGACATCGAAGAACAACTTAATGATCCAACTAATTCCCACTCTCTTATCTATGCACAAATGCAAAAAATCATTGAACTTAGGCGTCAACAACCGGCTTTTCATCCAAACGCTACTCAATTCACCCTCCACCTCGGTGATCATTTGTTCGGCTTCTGGCGGCAAAGTATGGATCGTGAACAGAGTATTTTTTGCATCAGTAATATCACCAATCTGCCTCAGACGTTAAATCTATCGGATATCAATCTAATTGATAATCAATCCTGGTTAGATATTATTACGGGTGATCTCTGTATTGCAGATAATCAGAGTGTCTCTATGAAACCCTACCAAACGCTGTGGATCACCAACCAGTTTGAATAACTATTGCCCTATAGATTAAGGTTATAGCAAACTGGTATAAAGTGGACTTAGCCTACCATTACCCGGTTCGAGTATACTGGCGCGCTCGAATTTAATGTAAAGGACATTCACCAATGAAGTTTGAAACCCAAGCCATTCACGCCGGTTTTAAGGACGACCCAACCACCAATGCCGTGGCTGTGCCCATCTATCAAACCACATCATATAGCTTTCGCGACACCCAACATGGTGCCGATCTCTTCAATCTGGCAGAGCCGGGTAATATTTATACCAGAATCATGAACCCCACCAGTGACGTGCTTGAGCAGCGTATTGCCCAACTCGAGGGCGGTATTGGCGCTCTGGCTATGGCATCAGGTATGGCCGCTATTACCGCAGCTATCCAGACAGTCGCTCGTGCCGGTGACAACATCGTCAGCGTCAGTCAGCTGTACGGTGGAACTTACAATTTCTTCGCTCACTCTCTGCCAAATCAGGGCATCGAAGTGCGCATGGCTCCGGGTGAAGATATTGCTACGCTTGAGGCACTCATTGACGACAATACCAAAGCCTTGTTCTGCGAATCCATCGGCAACCCAGCTGGCAACATTGTTGACCTTCAAGCGCTGTCTGACGTGGCGCACAAACATGGCGTGCCCGTCATTGTAGATAACACAGTGGCATCACCTATCCTGTGCCGTCCATTTGAACACGGTGCTGATATTGTGATTCACTCATTAACCAAATATATCGGTGGCCACGGTACAACCGTAGGCGGCATTATTGTTGATTCGGGTAAGTTCCCCTGGAAAGACAACCCAAGATTCCCTGCATTCAACGAGCCGGACCCTTCCTATCACGGTGTTGTCTACGCTGAAGCACTAGGGGAAGCCGCCTTTATCGGTCGAGCACGAGTAGTACCTTTAAGAAATATGGGTGCAGCCATTTCTCCTTTCAATGCTTTTTTAATTCTACAAGGTCTTGAGACCCTTGCTCTCCGCATGGAACGGCATACACAAAATGCTCTCTCTGTGGCTGAGTTTTTGAGTGCTCATGATGCAGTAGAGTGGGTTAATTATGCTGGGCTTGAGTCTGACCAATATCACCAATTGGCCAAGAAGTATGTGGGTGGTAAGCCATCAGGTATCCTCAGTTTTGGCATCAAAGGTGGCGAAGCTGCGGGCGCTCAGTTTATTGACGCGCTGCAATTAATCAAACGTTTGGTGAACATTGGTGATGCTAAATCACTGGCTTGTCATCCAGCCAGTACCACGCACCGTCAGCTCAATGATGAGGAACTTAAAGCTGCTGGAACCAGTCGCGAGATGGTTCGCATTTCTGTCGGCATCGAACACATTGACGACATCATTGCGGACATAGATCAAGCACTGGCTGCCGTCAAATAAGTTATCGGTGAAGTAAACGAAAACGGCACCTCAAGTTAGTTGGGGTGCCGTTTTTTTTACACAATCCCTATCCATCAGCAGTTTATTCATATCCTTGCCCTAGCTCCTTCGAAATTCACTAATGACTCACAACGGCCAGCGCCTGCAAGCAAACTTAATCTAATCGCAACTTTTAAGAAAAACTAAGCTAACCTAAGAGTAAGGCTAGTTTAAGAGTTTGTAATCATATGGGCATCAGAATTCCCGCAAAATTTATACTATCTGGCGTTTTATCTTGGGTAATTTTCACCATCGCTCTGAGCTATATGTTATCGGTATCAACTGGATACTCTCCCCTTTGCAACCCCTTTCTTAGTGGTTGCACATCTATATCTGCCACGGGAACCCATTATCCAGCCGCTTACTTTTACACCTATGGATTAGTTGCCGGTTCAGCTTTTCTTAGCCTTGTGTGGTTGGTGATAGTAAGTTGGCTGATAAAAAGCCAAAAATCTGTTGCCAGCAAAACACTAAAAATCTACCTCTTTTTTGCCGTTACAGGGTGTTTCTCACTCGCTTTTGGTGAAGCATTTTTACCGGTTGAAAAGCATACCAAACAGATAGTCCATGTTCTGTTCACCAGTATATTTTTTATTACTAACGTAATGACAATTTTTTATGTAACCAACCTTCTGTGCCGGTCAGATTCTGATGATCACAGTGAACTTACGTTTGAAAAAGCCAAAAAATACCCTTTTCAAGTAATCTGCGCATGCCTACTTATACTGATGATAATTTTTTATTTGATACCCAATAGCATTCTCAACGACAACGCCATTGAGTGGAATACTGTTTTGATTGTAATCTTGTGGATGGCGTCTTTTTACAATAACTTAGATGAACTGTATTTAACGGTTTGTTACGACACCAAACAATAAAGTTAAATTTAATTTGTTGCCCTTGAACCAATTTGCATCGAGTTTGGAAAAGGAATTTTATACGCCGCTATTCCAACTCCTCGGAGTCATCGACGTCTGATTCTGCCTCAGCATCGGAATTGTCATCACCAGTGACAACATCAATCATCGCACCGCCTACAGCACCACCCACTTTGATAGGCACCTTAACCACGGCGATAGCAACATCGGTGGCCACACCCACTACAGTAGCCGCCAAACAACCCGTCTGTGACAAAAAGATCATTAAAATTAGTAGTATTTTTTTCATTTACACGCCTCACCAAGTTTTAGTCAAGTATACATCCTCTCAACGTTTTCGGCAGTAGGATTCATCCCAGATAAATGCTGTTTTAACGTTAACTCACTAGAAATCCATTCGCGGAGCAATAAAAAATATGTAATACTGTATATTTATACAGTATTGAATAGATTTATGCAGTATGCAGAACTTCATTGCCTGAGTAACTTCTCTTTTTTACGCGGCGCCTCACACCCCCATGAACTTGTCCAAAGAGCTGCTGAACTCAGTTATACCGCTCTAGCCATCACAGATGAGTGCTCACTGGCAGGTGTGGTCAAAGCTCACGTTGCCGCCAAAGAATATAACTTAGCGCTCATTATTGGCAGTGAATTTACCATCGATGATCATAAAATCGTTGCCCTAGTGACAAATCGGGAAGCCTATTCAGAATTATCTAGCCTTATTACACTGGCCCGACGACGCAGTAAAAAAGGCGAATATAAATTAACCTTTTCCGATCTATACCACAATCTCAAACAGTGCTTGCTCATTTGGTTACCCTCTGGACAAAGTGACAATGACAATAGCGTTGGTGAACAATTAAGTTCGACGTTCGCAGGACGTCTATGGCTGGGTATCGGTCATTTTTTACATGGTGAAGAAGTTAGTCAGTATCTGTACTTTCGCAACCTTGCCGCGCTGTGGGAAATGCCGTTGGTGGCCTGCGGTGATGTTCATATGCACTGCAAAGAACGCCAGCATCTTCAAGACACATTGACCGCTATACGCTATAACTGCTCAGTGATGACACTGGGGGAGCGTCGCTTTGCCAATGCTGAACGACATCTGCGCAGTTTATCCTACCTGCAATCTCTCTACCCGCCGGCACTGCTAGCAGAGACTGTTGCTATTGCAAGGCGCTGTCAATTTTCACTGGATGAATTGCGCTATGAGTACCCTTCCGAGGTGGTACCGGATCATTTAACCGCTACTGAACATCTTCGCCATCTGGTTAATCAGGGAATTGAGCTTCGCTGGCCCCAGGGTCCCTCAAAAAAAGTGATGACACAAATTGAATACGAGCTATCTATTATTGCAGAACTCAATTATGAAAGTTACTTTCTCACTGTGCACGACATTGTTGCCTTTGCCCTCAGCCGCAATATTTTTTGCCAAGGGCGTGGCTCTGCGGCTAATTCAGTGGTCTGTTACTGTTTATTCATAACTGAAGTATCGCCCGACCAAGTATCACTACTGTTCGAGCGCTTTATTTCCAGAGAACGCAATGAACCTCCCGATATAGACGTTGACTTTGAGCATCAACGGCGTGAAGAAGTTATTCAGTATATCTACAAGCGCTATAGTCGCGAGCGCGCTGCCATAGCCGCCACTGTGATTACCTACAAACCTCGCAGTGCTCTGCGCGATGTGGGCAAAGCACTGGGGTTAGACGACTTGTTTATCAGTCAACTTAGCCAATCCATGGCCTGGTGGGACCGGCGTGCCGATTTTGAAAAACACTTCAATCAGCAAACCAGTCATAAAAATGGCCTAGCAGATAAACGTCTTATCGACCATTTTTATCAGTTACTACAGGAAATTATTGGCTTTCCACGACATCTCTCACAACACGTAGGGGGCTTTATCATCACTCGAAGCCCCACCAGTACACTGGTGCCCATTGAAAATGCCAGCATGCCTGAACGCACTGTAATTCAGTGGGATAAAGTTGATATTGAGGCTCTAGGTCTTTTAAAAATAGACATCCTCGCCCTGGGTATGCTCTCGGCTCTACATCGCTGTTTTGATCTGGTAAAGCACCACCATGGCAAAGAGCTGAGTATGCAGTCTATTCCCAAAGATGACACCGCCACCTATGACATGCTCTGTAAAGCAGACAGTATCGGTGTATTCCAAATTGAATCCAGAGCGCAGATGGCCATGTTGCCTCGTCTAAAGCCGCGCTGTTTTTACGACCTTGTGATTGAAATTGCCATTGTTCGACCGGGGCCTATACAGGGGGGCATGGTGCATCCCTATCTAAAACGTCGTCAAGGACTGGAGCCCACTATCTATCCAAATCCAGCGATAAAAGCCGTGTTGGAACGCACCCTGGGTATACCGGTATTTCAGGAACAGGTGATTCGACTGGCCATGGTTGCCGCCGGATTTTCCGGTGGCGAGGCCGATCAATTGCGCCGTGCTATGGCCAGTTGGAGCAATAAAGGTGGCGGCAATAATCAACTGGCAAAATTTGAACAAAAACTCACCGAAGGCATGCTCAAACAGGGCTATAGTCTAGACTTTGCTCAGCGCCTGTTTCGACAAATACAGGGATTTGGTGTCTACGGCTTTCCTGAATCTCACTCGGCAAGTTTTGCCCTGCTCGCCTACGTATCAGCCTGGTTAAAGTGCCACTACCCCGCTGCCTTCTGCTGCGCCATCATGAACAGTCAACCCATGGGTTTTTACTCGCCCTCACAACTGATTCAAGACGCCAAGCGTCATGGCATTAGCGTACAACCTATAGATGTCAATCACAGTATCTGGGATCACCGTCTTGAATCAGAGGGTTCTACTCAAAACCACGCGCCGGAAAAAAGTCAAATCAGGCTGGGTTTCAGAATTATCAAAGGTTTGAGTCACTCAGTTGCCACACAAATTGAGCGTGCACAAAAGCCTTTCAAAGATATCCATGACTTGGCCACCAGAGCGCGCTTATCTAAAGCCAACCTCAGTCTGTTGAGTAGCGCTGGCGCCCTGGCCTCCATTTCCAGCAATCGCCATCAGGCGCACTGGCAGTCCCTTGCAACAACTGAGCAAAAAACACTGCTGGCACATAATACAGAGGAATACAGCAACATGCTTAAACCACCCAGCGAGAGCGACAATGTCTACTCAGACTACAACACCACCGGACTCACCACCGGCCGTCACCCGATGAGCATTTTGCGCAAGCAATTTCCTATTTTTCAACAATACAAACGCTACATTGATCTCGCTGGCATAGGTCATCAGCGATTTGTCCGTATTGCCGGAATCGTCACCGGAAAACAACGTCCTGGCACAGCATCTGGGGTTGTATTCTTAACGCTGGAAGATGAAACCGGTAACAGTAATATTGTTATTTGGAAAACTGTTCAACAACGCTATCGTCAAGCCTTGTTAAAAGCTCAACTGTTAATGGTCAAAGGTGTTATTGAAACCGATGGCGCGGTAATTCATGTCATCGCTCAGGAACTCATCGATTGTAGCGAGCTACTCTATCAGACAACTATTCGATCGCGTAATTTTCGTTAGATCAAACTAGCTGTCAGAGGTTTTATGGCTCAGTTTGAGGATGATATGTGTTTGCATCGTTAAACACCTAAACGTCAATTTTTTAAATACGACCGGTAATCGCATAAATTGGATCAAACAGCCATTGAAGGATGGTTCGCTCTTCTAACACAACATCCGCCCGTAATAGCATGCCGGGTTTTAAAGACACCTTTTTGCCACTGGCCATTACCCACTGTTGATGAACTTTGACATCGACGATATAAAAAGGCTCGGCAACAGTGGTAGGTAGGGAAATCTCCCCCGGAATCAATATGGTGGTCGCCACCTCGCTAACAGTGCCAGAAAACACGCCAAAACGCTGATAGGGAAACGCGTCGTATTGTAATTTTACCACCTGCCCCTCTTCGATCAGCCCAGCTGCGCGACTGGGCACCAGTAGACGTGCGCTTAAATGACTGTCCTTCGGTCGAAGTGAGAGTAAATTACGGTTAGCAAGTGCAGTACTGCCAACATAGGCCACAAGGTTGTCTACATATCCATCCGAGGGTGCAGTGACAATATGGGCCGAGGCCAAATCAAAATTGGCTACGTTGCGTTTGATCGCTTCAATACGCACGCTGAGATCATTATGCTCTTTGTCATACTGAGTGGGTAGTTGTGTATCTCTTTCGGCAACGAGTATCTCAATTTGCGTCATTGCTGTATCTCTGGCGCGCTCAAGTCGCATCAATTGCTGTTCCAACTCAAGCACAGTTTCACGTTGTCGATCCACCATTGCCACAGAAACATATTCTCTATCCGCAAGTCGCTGTAAATCCTCGTATTGACCAACATTCAGCTCTAATCGCTCCGACAGTAACTCTAGCTCACTCACTAAGGTGCTTAACTCGTTATTTTTGCCTTTCAGCTGCCTTTCTGTCTGCAATAAATCATTTTTTAAACGCTGGGGTAACTGGTGCAAATGCTGCTGCAATAGTCGCAAATCACGCAATAATGACTCCTTGATGGCAATCGCGTTGTTAGTTCCGCCCGCCGTCTGCTGTTCAATACGCAACTCAATTAACGGATCACCCTTGATAACAAATTCATCATGTTTTACTAGCACCTTGTCAATAAGGCCGCCGCGGGACGAATAAACTTTCACCACACCTTGTTGGGGCTTTAAGAATCCCACCACTGTTTCTTTGCGCTTGTAGGTTTGCTGAGTAGCAAATAGCACCACCACGATAAAACCAATAAGAAGCATAGCAATTATCCAAGTGAAGCTTTTGGGTTGTACAACAATAATTTCGCCAAACAGTCTTACCCGCTGATGATTCACTGATTCTCGTCTAAAAAGACTATTCTCACTCACCGTTTTCTGCCTTTTGAACATCACTGACTCGGTTAATTTGACCGTCTGCCACCTGTAACACATGATCAGCCAACTTCACCAAGGCTGGCCGGTGAGCAATAACAATCCGAGTAATGGGTAACCGTGAAATAACGTGGGCGATCTTAAATTCTGTGGCTATATCCAGATTGGCGGTGCCCTCATCCAAAAATAATATCTTCGGCTTGCGGTACAGCGCTCGGGCAATTAGCACACGCTGCTTTTGACCACCTGAGAGTGTTGTCCCCATGTCACCTATCAAGGTGTCATAACCCATGGGATTCGCTACGATATCGTTATGGATAAACGCTTGTTTAGCGCAGTACTGTACAAACTGCATATTCACCTTCGAATCGAAGAAGCTAATATTGTCGGCAATGGTCCCCGATAGCAGCTGATCATCTTGCATCACTACAGCAATATCATTTCTAAAGTTACTCAGCCCATAGCGCAATAGAGGAATACCATCAACCATCACCTCACCCTCTTGTGGGTTGAGCAAGCCAAGCATTATTTTTAAACTCGTCGTCTTGCCTCCACCAGATTGTCCCACCACCGCCGTCATTTTGCCCGGAGGTATCTGAGCGTCAGCATTGCGCAAGATCCAGCCTTCCTGTTCCCCGTAGCGAAAACTTATATTTTTCAACCGTATATCCCCCTGCAAACCCTTATCTCCAGAGTAGTTTGTCGAGGCATTTTCAGAGACAGAGTCATCAAATTCAGCTGGGGTATGGACGATATCTGCCAAACGGGTTAAATGAACTTTTAGCAGACGAAAAGCGAAAAATTGTGATATCAGCGCGCCAAGTCGACTACTAAATTGACTCGAATAAGCCTGATAGGCAAACAGCATACCCAGTGTCAATTGACCCTCAATCACCATCATTGCACTGAGATACATAATCAGTATGGATTGAAATACACCCAAAGCCCCAGTCAACACACCGAGGTTTATGGTGAACTTACTTAAGGTCACTCGGGCATTGAGCGAATCAATGGTCAGGTTTTGCCACTGGGATTCTCGCGTTGACTCCTGATTAAATAATTTTACCGCGCGAACAGCGCGTAGCGACTCTAGAAAATTGGTTTCAACCTTTGCAGATAAATGCAAAATCTCTTCATTCTTACGCTTTAAATAGGGCATGGTCATCAGCTGAATAAAGAAATTGATCAGCAAGAACAAAAACACAATAGCGGTCAGCTTTACACTATAGGTAAAGGCCATGATCACCGTTCCTATCGCCATAATACCGTCCAACACAATTGCAATAAATCCAGAGGTGAACAGGTTAGCAATGGGGTTTATGGAGCCAAATCGCGATGTAATGTCACCCATATGTCGTTTTTCAAAAAAATCTATGGGCAATCGAAGTACATGGCGGAAAAGATTAAGCTTCATCTGAAAATTAAGCGTCGTAGAAAAATACAACACCAAATAAGAGCGCAGCCACCCTATCAGCAGATTAATAATACCTAGGATGGCGAAGCCCAGCGCCAACACCATTAAGAAGTCCACATCTTGCTTGGTTATGGCATCGTCCACCACCAGCTGCTGAAACAAGGGCATAACCAAAGCGATTAGCTGTAGCATCAGTGACAGCACAAAGACTTTTATGAGACTCCCTTTAAGTCCTCTTATGCGTTGCCAAAAATCGGTTATACGCACCGGTGTTATGTCTTTCTTCTCTTCAAAAAGTGGTGTCGGCCTGAGTTCTAGCGCGATCCCGGTGAAAAATTTGGACACCTCATCCATCGGTAATTTGATAGAGCCCCTAGCTGGGTCTCTCAACACGGCGTAATTTCTGGAGGTTTTAACCAATACCACAAAGTGGTTTAGGCCCCAATGCAATATGGCTGGTGTGGATAGATCAGACAAGTTATCCAACTCCAAGCGCACCGGCCTTGAAGATAGGCCCAGCTTGCCAGCGATATCCATCAAACCCTTGAGAGTGGTACCTTTGAGGGAGACTAAGAAGCGACTGCGAAGATTTCTTATATCAGTCTCATAACCATAATAAGTTGCCACCATCGCCAAGCAGGCCAATCCGCACTCAGCGGCCTCAGACTGATGAATTATTGGTACTGTGGGATTGGTCTTTATCGGGTTAAATGTTGCCATAAAATCCTTTTACGGTGAGTCAATCAAAGCAGAAACGGGACGACAAACTCTTTTACACGCATAAGAACACCAAAGATGTTGTCTATACAATAGGAAACCCCGACAACCTTTTGATTAGATACTTTTCACGATTTAAGTACTCAATCGATTTAACCGAGCACCTGAATCGGTCACTCAGACGTTCAGCCTTTCAGGTAAGAGCGATAGATTAAGCAATGGGTTGACCTGCCTGTTCAGCACTTTGATCAGCATTCAAATCGCTGTCCTTTTCAGTACCCACCTCATTTTCAGCCAGTTTGGCTTCTAAAAACTCTATCAACTTTAGCTCGTGTTGAGAGCCTGATTGATCAGAGTTCCAACTGCGAAAGTGCGCAGTAATTACGCCCATTGTAAGAACAAACCACGATATCGATATATTCAAATAGTCCGCTTCATCAAAGATGGGCGAACTTCCATAGTGCTCAAAAAGCATTAAAGCAGTGAACAACGCGAAAGAGATCCGCACACAAATTTTCTCGTAGTTATGCCCCTTTCCACAGATAGCTCTTGCATTCTGAATATAAACCTTGTCTTGTTCCGTAAACATATTTTTTCACTCCCAATAGTTTCTAGTAAAGAGCAAATAAAAATATTTGTGTGCAGAATTCCTCTGACATTAGCGCCGTCAAAGGAATCCAAACTCATTCATATCATCTTCTTGCCTTTTCTCAAGTGACCTAAAAATTAGAGGTTAAATACTAGCCCTCCGGGTCTTCCGCATTTTCCTTTAACTTTAATTCAAGGAAGTCTATAAGTTTACCCTCCTGATTATGTGCTGATCCTGACAGTAAGGGTAATCGCAGCAGAATAGCACAGAGAAAAACATCAACCAGTGGCGACAACGGCAACGCCTTTCCAGCAAGAAAGGATAAATAACTCCAATGGGCAATAATTAGTATAGTAATACCACCATAAAGTAACTCTAATTTACGGCCCTTGGACCTCGTGGCTCTAGCGGACTTAACAAATTCAATGTCCTGATTTTGGAATTTCATTGAAATATACCTCTCGTTCCTCTCTGTTAGAGCATCCAGTCAATTGCTTTACTTAGGAGCTAGGTTGACCTGCCTGTTCAGCACTTTGATCAGCATTCAAATCGCTGTCCTTTTCACTACCCACATCAGCTTCAGCCAGCTTGGCTTCTAAAAACTCTATCAACTTTAGCTCGTGTTGAGAGCCTGATTGATCAGAATTCCAACTGCGAAAGTGTATTAATAGGTCACCCACAACACCAACCAGCCCTGCGTATGTATAGGCGGTGCTCTCAGTAACAGTAAATAACCAAAGATAGGTTTCATAAATCAATAGCGATATAAACACAGGCAAAAAACACCATTTACAGATCCGCTCAAATTGATGCCCCCTGTCGCAAACAGTTCTGGCTTGTTGAATATAATGACTGTCTTCGTTCGTTATGATGCTCTCTACTGATGCTGACTCGGCCAGTTTAGTCTCCAAAAACTCTACCAATTTTAATTCTTGCTGAGAGCCCGATTGACCAAACGTACGGAAGTGTCCAACAGATAGTAGCGATGAAAAAGCAATCAAAGGAATACCTAACTGACTCGACATAGCATTAAGTGCAATGGAATACAGTGCAAAGCTAACCAGAAGAATAGCTATAGCAACAAAGTACCATTCGAATAGCTGTTCAAAATAATCATTACTAACGCGGACTGCTCTCGCCTCTTGAATGTAAATTCGATCTTTACTAATTCCCATAGACACTAAAGCTCCAGAAGTAAATGACAGCTGAAAATTGGATTCTCAACTGTCATTTGCAGTAAACAGTTTAAGTGTGGATAATTTAATTAACACCCATTCCCTAGACTAATAGCACTCCCTATAACTACAGCAGTACCTCCAGCTATGCCAACTGGCACCGAAGCTGAAATTCCAGCATGCCCTAATCCTTTCGCTGCACCCAGAAGGCCACCTCCACCTACGATCATCTGATTAGCATTCTCACAAGCCTCCTCCTGGGTTGGCGGCGAATAATTGACATCACCAACGCTATTTCCGCTGGTACAGGGCATGCCTGTTCCCAGATAACCACCGTTTCCTCCATCTACAGATGGTGTTTGGCAAAATGACTGCGATACAGAGGCTGAACATGATGCATCAGATGAACTTGAGCTACACGATCCTGACGACTGGTCGTCTCCCGACAATACCCAAGGATCGCTATATTGATTGCCATCAATACTTCCACCACTGACAAAGTTGACTTCTTTTGCTGTTAATACTCTCATAACCAAATCCTTTTGTGTTGAACCATAAGTTGAACAGTAATAAACGTGAAACGCTCTTGTAACCCATTGCTCAAATGCAAAACATGAAAAGCCTAAGAGCATCCACTCAATTGCTTTACCTAGGAGCTGGGTTGACCTGCCTGTTCAGCACTTTGATCAGCATTCAAATCGCTGTCCTTCTCACTACCCGCCTCAGCTTCAGCCAGCTTAGCTTCTAAAAACGTCACTAGCTCCTGATAATGGCTAGTATCCACATCTCCCAACAGTCGTCTCACAGTTTGAATAAATGTAAAAGCGACGAATACGAACATGATAGGGGGGGAATTGAATACGTTGCTGTTACCAGCATCAGAATAGAATAGCCAACCGGACCACATAGCCAAAATGGCGTAAATAAAACGACAAACCTTGTCAATCATTGCGCTTTTGTCAGCAGTCACTTTGGTCTGCTGAATATAAACCTTGTCTTGTTCCGTAAACATAGATCTTAGCTCCAGATAATTGCAAAAAGATACAATATTGAAATTTGAGACAAAAACGGAGTTCCCATAATAGGTAACCCAGCAGAGAACTCCGTTTATCTCAAATAATATTTACGATCAGCCCCCGCCATCTGTTAATGGCGCAGTGCAGGAACCACCAGAATCAGAGCCAGAACTCGAATCTGATGAATTAGCGCTACCGGACGAACTACAATCGTTTGCCAAACCGGCGACGCCTCCAAGTGCAGCCCCAATGAGTGCACCCATGCCGGCAATCCATCCTACAGGGCCACTCGCAACCCCCGCTACGAACGTTAAAATTCCGGCGGCATAAAACGTATCTGTTACATTAGCACAGGCCTCACCTTGAGTTGGCGGCGAATAATTCACATCTCCGATGCTGTTTCCGCTAGTATTGGGCATCCCTGTACCTTGGAACCCACCTGATAAGCTATAGGGATCAGCCTGGCCATCAATGTGGCCACCACTGACAAAGTTGACTTCTTTTGCTGTTAATACTCTCATAACCAAATCCTTTTGTGTTGAACCATAAGTTGAATAGTAATAAACGTGAAACGCTCTTGTAACCCATTGCTCAAATGCAAAACATGAAAAGCATAAAAGTCTCCATACCCTTAAACTTCTCACTCACTAATCACTAATCACGAATAACTCGTTAGTGAAATCACATTACCAGAACGTTCCTTTGACGCTACTACAAGAGACATCAAAATACACCTGTACTTTGGGACAGTTTTTGAGCCTTTCGGGCGAAATTGAGTAACTGTTCACATGCAAAATCAATCGTCTAAGGTGAAGGTGACTAGTTCTAATGGGCACAGTGAGCTAGTCCTCAGTGTCATTATCTAGTGAATCATTCCACAACATTGACAGCCCATTGAGCCTAGCCTACAGTGAGCCGATATGTCGTCAGGCATCATTTCAGCAGAGGGTATTGCAAGTAGTGGTTAGGCTCCACTATCAGCAATAATAAAAACAGCAGCACAAAACATATTAAGGCTGGCTAACATGCAATCATTTTCAGGAAAAGTCGCAGTCATTACCGGCGCAGGTTCTGGCATGGGCCGCTATCTCGCGGTGTTACTGGCAAAAGCCGGCGCCAATGTCGCGATCTGCGAAATCAACCCAACCACCTTGGCTGAGACCGAGGAGATGGTCAAAGCCTATCCGGTAAAAGTTTCCAGCCATGTGCTCGATGTCGCGGACAAAGCAGCCATTGATGGCCTGCCGGCACAGGTTATCGATGAGCACGGTCAGGTGGATCTAGTATTTAATAATGCGGGTGTCACCGTAGACTCGCCCTTTGAGGATATGTCTGAGCAGGACTGGGATTGGGTGATCAATATCAACTTGCACGGCGTTATCAATGGCAGTCGGGCCTTTTTGCCTCACTTAAAACAGCGGCCAGAGGCTGCTCTAATCAACACATCATCTATTTTTGGCATGATCACGGTACCCAACCAGTCGGTGTATCACACCGCCAAGTTTGCTGTGCGTGGCTTTACCGAGTGTCTAGCCAAAGAACTCAAAGGCAGCAATGTTCAGATTCACTCTGTTCACCCAGGGCATATAGGTACCAATATAGTCACCAATGCTCGAATGAATACCAAGGAAGACAACGTTAACCCAATGCAAGAGATGATGGGCAAACTTATCGGCATAGGGTCCACCCAAGAGGAAATGGCCGACTTTTTTCGCAACAACGGCATGCACCCCAGTCGGGCATCCAATATTATCCTCAAAGGCGTACTAAAAAATAAATCGCGCATTTTTATTGGTGCAGACGCAAAGTTAATGGACTTATCTCAGCGCCTAACACCGATGCATTACGACAAGCTATTCCCTTTGTTTACCTTGCCGCTGATGCTCTTGCGTAACAAAAAACCCCTGCGGTACTAAACTCGCCACAATCCAGAGGCCATAAAATGACAGTAGAGCACACAGATGTGGTAATTGTAGGCGCCGGGCTCTCCGGTATTGGCGCAGCCTATCATTTGACAGAAAAATGCCCCCACCAACAATTTTTAATTTTGGAGAGCCGCAATGCCATCGGTGGCACCTGGGATCTTTTCCGCTATCCCGGTATCCGCTCAGACAGTGACATGCATACACTGGGATACAGCTTTAAACCCTGGAACAGTGCCAAAGCGATCGCTGATGGACCCTCAATTTTGCGCTATGTTAAAGAGACTGCTGCTGAGAATCACATTGACGAGAAAATTCGTTAC